>Ga0308168_1003356_pt1 | contig 12290 bp, 8 predicted proteins | sample PhyCR2_FD_202133 | JGI IMG/M metagenome (GOLD analysis project Ga0308168, IMG submission 202133) | Phyllosphere microbial communities from UC Gill Tract Community Farm, Albany, California, United States - DLSLRC.R2 | ecosystem: Host-associated > Plants > Phyllosphere > Unclassified | place: USA... | reverse complement strand
GCTGCCACTCCAATAACCACTTCGATATTTCGCTGGCGATGTTCACCCATGTGGGTGCAGCGGCGCCAGGCAATCCTACCGCGATTGATACCCACTGGATCTGGCAGGAGGGCGATCAGCGCCTGACTAAAAATCCGCTGCAAATCCGTAACGGGAAAATTGCCGTACCGGATGCGCCTGGCCTGGGCGTTGAGCTCGACTGGGAGCAGGTAAACAAAGCCCATCAGCTTTATCAGTCACTGCCCGCCGGTGCACGTAACGACGCCACCGCGATGCAGTATCTGGTCCCCGGCTGGACTTTTGATCGCAAGCGCCCGGCATTTGGCCGGACAACAGCATAAGGAGCAGGAGATGAGTTCAACACCGAAAGTGACCGCCATGCAGGTTATACCGGTCGCAGGCTACGACAGCATGCTGCTGAACCTCAGCGGCGCTCACTCGCCATTCTTTACCCGCAATATAGTGATTATCAAAGATAACGCCGGACACACCGGCGTCGGCGAAATTCCGGGCGGCGAGAAAATCCGCCAGACGCTGGAAGATGCCGCCTCGCTGGTAATCGGCAAAACGCTGGGTGAGTATAAGAATACCCTCAGCCTGGTGCGCAGTACCTTTGCTGACCGTGATGCGAACGGGCGCGGCAACCAGACGTTTGATCTGCGCACCACAATCCATGTAGTGACCGGCATTGAAGCCGCGCTGCTTGATCTGCTGGGCCAGCACCTGGGCGTTAACGTCGCCTCGCTGCTGGGCGACGGGCAGCAGCGCGACCGCGTTGAGATGCTCGGCTACCTGTTCTACATCGGCGACCGCAATAAAACGTCGCTCTCATATCAGAATCAGCAAAGCGACCCTTGCGACTGGTATCGGCTGCGTCACGAAGAGGCGCTCACCCCGGATGCGGTGGTGCGTCTGGCGGAAGCCGCCTATGAGAAATATGGCTTCAACGACTTCAAACTGAAAGGCGGCGTCCTGCGCGGCGGTGAAGAGGCTGAAGCGGTCACCGCGCTGGCAAAACGGTTCCCTGAAGCCCGTATCACCCTCGATCCCAACGGGGCCTGGTCGCTCAACGAGGCGATCATGCTCGGCAAGCAGCTCAAAGGTGTGCTGGCCTACGCAGAAGATCCCTGTGGCGCCGAGCAGGGCTACTCCGGCCGCGAAGTGATGGCCGAGTTCCGCCGCGCCACCGGCATGCCGACCGCCACCAACATGGTCGCCACCGACTGGCGGCAGATGGGGCATACCCTGTCGCTGCAGTCGGTCGATATTCCGCTGGCTGACCCGCACTTCTGGACCATGCAGGGCTCGGTGCGGGTGGCACAGATGTGTCACGACTTCGGCCTGACCTGGGGTTCGCACTCCAATAACCACTTCGACATTTCGCTGGCGATGTTCACCCATGTTGCCGCTGCCGCGCCGGGTGCGATTACTGCGATTGATACCCACTGGATCTGGCAGGAGGGCAATCAGCGCCTGACCAAAGAGCCATTCCAGATCAAGGGCGGCATGGTGCAGGTGCCGCAGAAACCTGGCCTGGGCGTTGAGCTGGATATGGATCAGGTGATGCAGGCCAACGCGCTCTATCAGAAGCAGGGGCTGGGCGCGCGTGACGATGCCGAAGCGATGCAGTTTTTAGTGCCGGGATGGACTTTCGACAATAAACGTCCGTGCCTGGTACGTTAACCTTTTCGGCTCCCCGTGTGGAGCCATCGTCACAGGAGTTCAACCATGAGTAATGCAGCCTGGCCCAATGGATTTCGTCGTCGCCTGTTAGCGGGTGACACCCTGATTGGCAGCTGGTGCGCGCTGGCCAGTCCGATCTCAACTGAAATCCTGGGGCTGGCCGGTTTTGACTGGCTGGTCCTGGATGGAGAGCACGCGCCCAACGATATCACCACGTTTGTGCCGCAGCTGATGGCGCTGAAAGGCAGCCACAGTGCGCCTGTGGTGCGTCCGCCCTGCAACGAGCCGGTGATCATTAAGCGTCTGCTGGATATCGGGTTTAACAACTTCCTGGTGCCGTTTGTCGAGACTGAAGAGGAAGCCCTGCGGGCGGTCGCTTCTACCCGCTATCCACCAGCCGGGATCCGCGGTGTTTCCGTGTCGCACCGCAGCAACATGTACGGCACGCTGCCGGATTACAACCAGCTCATTAATGACAACATCACGGTGCTGGTGCAGATCGAAACGCAGCAGGCGGTCGACAACATTGACGCGATTGCAGCCGTTGACGGCGTGGACGGTATTTTTGTCGGGCCGGGCGATCTCTCCGCTGCGCTGGGCTACCTCGGCCAGCCTGCGCATCCTGAAGTGCTGAAAGTGATTAAACACGTCTTTGAACGTGCCAAAGCCGCCGGTAAGCCGAGCGGCATTCTGGCGCCGGTTGAAGCGGACGCGCGTCGCTACCTGGAGTGGGGCGCCACCTTTGTGGCCGTCGGCAGCGATGTCGGGATGTTCCGCAACGCCTCGCAGGCGTTATGCGACAAATTTAAGCGCTAATCAATTAAGGGGTAACGCAATGAAAATTGGATTCATCGGCCTGGGCATCATGGGCAAACCCATGAGTAAAAATCTGGTGAAAGCCGGTTATTCGCTGGTGGTACGCGACCACAACACCGAAAACGAAGCGGAACTGGTTAAACTAGGCGCGACCGTGGCGAAAACGCCAAAAGAGGTGGCGGAGCAGTGTGATGTGGTGATTACCATGGTGCCGAACTCGCCGCAGGTTATCGACGTCTGCCTGGGGAAAAACGGCATCATTGAGGGGGCGAAGCCGGGTCTGGTCGTCATCGATATGAGCTCAATTGCACCGCTGGCGAGCCGTGAAGTGCATGACGCGCTGGCAGAAAAGCAGATAAAAATGCTCGATGCGCCGGTCAGTGGCGGCGAGCCAAAAGCGATTGAAGGCACGCTCTCCGTGATGGTCGGCGGTGATAAAGCCGTGTTCGATGCCTGCTACGACATCATGAAGTCGATGGCGGGATCGGTGGTGCATACCGGCGACATCGGCGCAGGTAACGTGACCAAGCTGGCTAACCAGGTGATTGTGGCACTGAACATTGCGGCGATGTCCGAGGCGTTATCGCTGGCAACCAAAGCGGGTGTGAATCCGGATCTGGTTTATCAGGCCATTCGTGGCGGCCTGGCCGGCAGCACGGTGCTGGATGCAAAAGCGCCGATGGTGATGGATCGCAACTTCAAGCCGGGCTTCCGTATTGACCTGCATATCAAGGATCTGGCGAATGCGCTGGATACTTCGCACAGCATCGGCGCGCATCTGCCGCTGACCGCGGCGGTGATGGAGATGATGCAGACGCTGCGCAACGACGGACAGGGTAACGCCGACCACAGCGCGCTGGCCTGCTATTATGAGAAGTTAGCGAAGGTTGAAATCGCCCGCTAAAACCCGGTGCCGGTCTCACGAAACCGGACTGGTTCAGAGCCGTTTCAATAACTTAACTGCGCTCGGATTGCCTATGAAAATCGTAATCGCACCGGATTCATATAAAGAGAGTTTATCCGCCCTGGATGTGGCATCGGCGATTGAAGCGGGTTTCCGTGACATTTTCCCTGATGCGCATTACGTGAAAATACCGGTCGCCGACGGCGGCGAAGGCACGGTAGAAGCGATGGTGGCGGCGACGAAGGGAAAAATCGTCAGGCTGAAGGTGACCGGACCGCTGGGCTCGCAGGTCGACGCCTTTTATGGCCTGTCCGGCGATGAGTCCACTGCCTATATCGAAATGGCAGCGGCCAGCGGACTGGAGCGGGTGCCTGCCTCACAGCGTGACCCGCTGATCACGACCTCATTCGGCACCGGCGAGTTGATCAGGCATGCGCTGGATAAGGGCGTCGCCCACATCATCATTGGTATTGGCGGCAGCGCCACCAATGATGGCGGTGCCGGGATGATGCAGGCGCTGGGTGCGCGGCTGCTGGACGCTCAGGGCAACGAGATTGGTCACGGTGGTGGTGCGCTCTCTGACCTCGCCAGCATTGATATTGACGCGCTGGATGCCCGCATTCATCCGTGCCGCATTGAAGTGGCCTGTGATGTTACTAATCCGCTGACCGGCAAAGAGGGCGCATCGGCCATTTTTGGTCCGCAGAAAGGGGCGACGCCGGCGCTGGTGCAGCAGCTCGATCAGGCGCTGGCCCATTACGCCGCGATTATTCATCGCGACCTTGATATCGATGTGCTGCATATTCCGGGCGGTGGTGCCGCAGGCGGCATGGGCGCGGCGTTACACGCCTTTTGTCATGCGGAACTGCGGCGCGGCATTGAGATTGTCACGGAGGCGCTGGGGCTGGCTGAAGAGGTGAAAGATGCGGACCTGGTGATTACCGGTGAAGGGCGCATCGACAGCCAGAGTATTAATGGCAAGGTGCCGATTGGCGTTGCCAGCGTGGCGAAGCGCTTTAACAAGCCGGTGATCGGCATTGCCGGCAGCCTGACGGCGGATGTCGGCGTGGTGCATCAGCACGGAATCGATGCGGTATTCAGCGTGCTCTACAGCATCTGTTCACTGGATGAGGCGCTCGCCAGCGCCGGAAAGAATGTTGAGATGACGGCGCGTAATGTCGCCGCCACACTCAAACTCGCCGGGTTTCACTGACCGCTATTGCCAGACCTCTTTATCCGCCGGGCCGCGCATCAATGCTGATGCGCGGCCCGGTGCGCGTCTGCACTGGCGACAGACTCGCAGAAACCTCAGCCCATCCCTAACAGCTGCCGGGCCTCTCTGGCGACGTTCTCCATCTCATCCTGCAGCTCCAGCAGTTCCGGCTCCAGTGCGGCAATATCGCTGGCCTCCAGCAGGCCCCGCTCCAGCTGATGACAGAGTTGCTTCATGCGCGGCACGCCGCTGTAGCTGGCACTGCCGTGCAGCTTGTGAATAATCTCACGCAGGGCGTTGACCTCATTGGTCGCCATAAACTGCGCCATCTTCGCATGCACTTCCGGTAAAAACTCCAGCAGCATCCGCAGCAGGTCGCGCGCCAGTTCGGGTTTGTTCGCCGCCTGTCGCAGCGCCAGTTGCCAGTCCAGTGTCGGTAATATCGGCAGCAGTTCCGGCACAGCGGCCACCGGTGGCGGCGTGTAGCGTGCCAGCAGCTGTCTTAACTTGCTCTCATCAATCGGCTTGGCAAGGTAGTCATTCATGCCCGCCTTGATTAACTGCTCGCGCTCGCCATCAATCGCATGGGCGGTCACGGCCACAATCGGCGTACTGGCGTGATGCGGCATGCTGCGGATAATTTCGCTGGCGCGAATGCCGTCAATCTCAGGCATCTGAATATCCATCAGAATCACATCCAGCGACTGCTGGCGCGCCTCGCGAATGGCGTGTTCGGCACTGCTGCACAGCAGGATGTTCTGCACCTGCTCCTCCAGCAGCGCACCAATCAGTTTGAGGTTGGCGGGGTTATCATCCACCGCCATCACCGTCAGCGGCAGACGCGGTGAAAGCGGCAGCTCACTGATCTGGCGGGTGTGAAGATCCAGTAACATCGGCAGGAGTCGCGTCAGGGAGATCGGCTTAGCGATGCAGCCATCGATGCCGCGGACCTTCAGCTCATCTGCCAGTAACATCATCGGGCTGGGAAGCGCCATCAGCACGTTGTCTGCCCGATCCAGCAGCCCATTGATCATGCGCTCATTAAGCAGTTCGGGCTGGCTGATATCCACCGGCATCGCCATCAGCAGCAGCGGATAGTGAGACTCTTTTAAACCCTCCAGCGTTTCGCTGTAATCGATCTGCAACGGCGTGGCGCTCAGCATCTCCAGCGCCGGGCTGGCAACGTTTGCATCGGCTTCCACATAGGCAATGCGCGCATGTGACAGCGCCTCCAGCACGCGCGGCATGCCGGGCGCATTGGGATTGAGATCCAGCTGCACGCGAATCACAAAGACAGATCCCTGATCCGGCTCGCTGCTGAAGGTGATTTCGCCGCCCATCTCCCGCACCAGTTTCTGGGTGATCACCAGCCCCAGCCCGGTCCCGCCATGCCGGCGTGTAATGCTGGCGTCAGCCTGACGGAACGCCTGGAACAGCTGTGTCTTTTGCTGCTCAGAGATGCCGATGCCGGTGTCCTCAACCTGAATCTCCAGCTCGACGCGCGACTGCGTAATCACCCGTTGTCCGACACGCAGGCCGATGTATCCCTTTTCGGTAAACTTAATGGCGTTACCAATAAGGTTGATCAGAATCTGCTGCAGGCGCAGCGCATCCCCAATCACGTTGTCCGGCACGCTGCTGTCACACACCACCGTCAGCTCCAGCCCCTTGTCATGCGCCGACGGCGCCAGCAGCACCAGGGTTTCATCCAGCGTGGCGCGCAGCGGGAAGGGGATCGCCTCCAGCATCAGCTTGCCCGCTTCCAGCTTCGAAAAGTCGAGCACGTCATTGATGATGCTGAGCAGGTTGTTAGCGGAACGTTCGATGGTCTGCATATAGTCGCGCTGGGTGGTGCGCAGCTGGGTTTTCAGCATCTGCCGGGTAAAGCCCAGCACGCCATTCAGCGGCGTCCGCAGCTCATGGGACATATTGGCCAGAAACTCAGATTTGATACGCGCCGCTTCCTGGGCGCGTTTCTTCGCCAGATCCAGCTCAACGTTCTGAATCTCCAGCTGTTCCAGCGTTTCACGCAGGTCGTAGGTCGCCTGGTCGATGTTGTGCTGCATCTCTTCGTGATAGGCGGTCAGCGACATCGCCATCGCGTTGATACCGTTTTTCAGAATGCTGAGTTCACCCAGCATGTAGCCCTCAACGCGGCTGTCGAGCTGGCCGCGACGGATGCGGTCAACGGTGGTGACCATATTGCGGATCGGGCCGGTCACATCGCGCATCAGACGATAGGCAAACAGCATGGCGAGACAGAGGCAGAAGAGCAGCATCAGCGTGGCGACAAACACCTCTTTGTACTGCTGCAGCCGCACCGACTGCAGATCGAGTTCTATCGCCACATAACCCAGCGGATTGCCCGACGGCTTGGCATCCTCATCCGGTAATTCATCCACATCGTAACGCTCGCTGGTAATCGGCGTGCGCAGAATCAGTATGCTGCCGTGACGCTCCATTGAGACATCGTCGGGCAGGGCGCGGATATCATCCTGTTGCAGCAGGCTGAGGTTTTGCTTGTGGTTGGAGGTGACGTAGAGCTGATTGTGGTTATCAAACACCGAGATTGCCCGGACGATGCCGGAGTGGCGGCGGTGCAGCAGGCTGACCAGTTCACGCATGGCATCACGGTTGTGCCAGGTCATGCTGTATTCGCTGGAGATCGCCAGCGGTTCGATGATGTTGGCCCCGGCATCGATTACCTGGCGCTGCAGTTCATTGTAACGATGCACCACAAAAAATGAGCTGAGCAGCAGGCCAACCATCAGCGTGGGTGCCAGAATTAAAATCATCATTCGCGCCCGCAGGCTGTATTTGGTCATAATAGTCGCCTGGCTACTCCGGCATTAACGTCCCTGTGCATGCTGTCGACAAAAACAATGCAGGTCGTTTTCGATAAAGAGAATTAATAACACTATGGCGCAATTTTACGTTGCAAAACAGCGCGTGACGACGCAACAACGGATCACCGTCACCATTGAGGCGCTCGATCCGTTCGGACAAGGTGTGGCGCGTCACAAGGGCAAAACCCTTTTTGTCGCCGGTGCCCTGCCTGGGGAACAGGCGGAGGTCATGCTGACAGAGGATAAACGTCAATTTGCCCGGGCGAAAGTGACACGACTGATTAGCCGCAGTCCGGCGCGCGTCACGCCGCGCTGCCCACATTATGAACGCTGCGGCGGCTGCCAGCAGCAGCATGCCGATGTGGCGCTGCAACAGCAGAGCAAAGCCCAGGCGCTGAGCCGGATGCTGCGCCAGGCCGCCGCACAAGACGTGGCGGTGGATGAGGTGATCGCCGGTCAGCCCTGGGGCTATCGTCGTCGCGCCCGTCTGGGGCTGCAATGGCAAAATAAGGCGCAGCGGTTGCAGATGGGCTTCCGTCAGGAAGCCAGCAACGATCTGGTCGATATTCAGCAATGCCCCATTTTAGTGCCCGAACTTGAGGCTTTACTGGTTCCATTGCATCAGTGTCTCAGTGACTTACGCGCCGTCAGGCGTCTCGGGCATGTGGAGCTGGTGCTGGCAGACAACGGGCCGCTGATGATTCTGCGCCATCTTGATGCGCTGCATGCGGATGACCGTGAAAAACTGGAACAGTTTTCGCATAAGCATCAGCTGATGCTGTTCCTGGATGCGGGCGAGGAAGAATTGAGTGCGTTAAGTAAGTCGACGCCGTTTTATCAATCTCACCAGCTTAAGCTAACCTTCAGCCCACAGGATTTTATTCAGGTTAACGATAGTGTTAATCAGCAGATGGTCGCGAAGGCAATTGCCTGGCTCGATCTGCAGCCGGAAGACCGGGTGCTGGATCTGTTTTGCGGCATGGGAAACTTCACACTTCCTATAGGAATCTTCGTACATAATGTGGTTGGTGTGGAGGGGATTGCAGCATTAGTGCGGCAGGCAGCGTATAATGCTGATTTGAATAATCTTAAAAATGTAAGTTTCTTTCAGCATAATCTGGAAGAAGAGGTGTCGCGCCAGCCGTGGGCGGCACAGGGTTTTAACAAGGTATTACTCGATCCGGCACGCGCCGGGGCTGCGGGCGTAATGGCGCATGTGGTTAAACTTGCACCAGAACGCGTGGTCTATGTTTCGTGTAATCCCACAACACTCGCCCGCGACAGTCAGACATTGCTGTCGGCAGGCTACCAATTGGAAAGGGTCGCGATGCTGGATATGTTCCCACATACCCGTCATCTCGAATCCATGGTGCTGTTCAGAAAAACATAAGCGATGTAAGTCGTTGTGCAGGAGAGGTTATGGTTGCGGTCAGAAGTGCGCATTTAAATACTGAGGGGGATTTCGCCCTCGACCAGTGGATCGCCAGTCTCGGTATTGCCAACCCGCAATCATGCCAACGCGTTGCCGAGACCTGGCGCTACTGCGAAGCGCAGACGCAGGGCCATCCCGATCAGTCGCTGCTGCTGTGGCGCGGTATCGAGATGGTGGAAATCCTCTCAATGCTCAGCATGGATATCGAAAGCCTGTGTGCGGCGCTGATTTTCCCGCTGGCTAACGATGAAGTGGTGAGCGAAGAGGAGCTGGAAACCGCCGTCGGCAAAGGCATCGTCTCGCTGGTACACGGCGTGCGCGACATGGACGCCATCCGCCAGCTGAAAGCGATCCACAACGACTCCATGGCCTCTGAACAGGTCGATAATGTCCGCCGCATGCTGCTGGCGATGGTGGAAGATTTCCGCTGCGTGGTGCTCAAGCTGGCCGAACGCATCATGAACCTGCGCGAAATGAAAGATGCGCCGGAAGATGAGCGGGTGCTGGCCGCCAAAGAGAGCACCAACATCTATGCGCCACTGGCCAACCGTCTGGGGATTGGTCAGCTCAAATGGGAGCTGGAAGATTACTGCTTCCGCTACCTGCATCCCGACGAATATAAGCGCATCGCCAAATTACTGCATGAGCGGCGAATTGACCGCGAGCAGTACATCGATAACTTCGTCAGCAACCTGCGTAAAGAGATGGCTAAAGAGGGCGTGCGCGCCGAAGTCTATGGTCGTCCGAAACACATCTACAGCATCTGGCGCAAGATGCAGAAAAAGTCGTTGGCCTTCGATGAGCTGTTTGACGTGCGAGCGGTGCGCATCGTGGCCGATCGCCTGCAGGATTGCTACGGCGCGCTGGGTACGGTGCATACGCTCTATCGCCATCTGCCCAGCGAGTTTGATGACTACGTCGCTAACCCTAAACCCAACGGCTACCAGTCGATTCATACGGTGGTGTTAGGGCCGCAGGGCAAAACGGTGGAGATCCAGATCCGCACCCGCCAGATGCATGAAGATGCCGAGCTGGGCGTGGCGGCGCACTGGAAATATAAAGAAGGTCCTTCCACCAGCAGCGCACGTGGCGCGGCCGGTCATGAAGAGCGTATCGCCTGGCTGCGTAAGCTGATCAGCTGGCAGGAAGAGATGGCAGACTCCGGCGAGCTGCTGGAAGAAGTCCGCAGCCAGGTGTTCGATGACCGGGTCTACGTCTTTACCCCGAAAGGCGACGTGGTGGATCTGCCCGCCGGATCGACGCCGCTCGACTTCGCCTACCATATTCACAGCGACATCGGTCACCGCTGCATCGGCGCGAAAATTGGTGGCCGCATCGTGCCGTTCACCTACCAGTTGCAGATGGGCGATCAGGTTGAAGTCATCACCCAGAAGCAGCCGAACCCGAGCCGTGACTGGCTTAACCCGAATCTGGGCTACATCACCACCAGCCGTGGACGCTCGAAGATCCACAACTGGTTCCGCAAGCAGGATCGCGACAAGAACATTATCGCCGGACGCCAGATTCTGGATAACGAACTGAATCAGCTCGATATCAGCCTGCGCGAAGCGGAAAAACTGCTGCTGCCGCGCTACAACGTGACCTCGCTTGAAGAGCTGCTGGCGGCCATTGGCGGCGGCGATATTCGTCTTAACCAGATGGTTAACTTCCTGCAGGCGAAGCTCAACAAGCCGAGTGCCGAAGAGGAAGACCGCGAAGCGCTGCGCCAGCTGACTCAGAAATCGTACACCCCCTCTGCCCGTAAAGAGAGTGGACGCGTGGTCGTGGAAGGCGTCGGCAATCTGATGCACCACATCGCCCGCTGCTGCCAGCCGATTCCGGGGGATGATATTGTCGGTTTCATCACGCAGGGGCGCGGCATCTCGATTCACCGCGCCGACTGCGACCAGCTGGCTGAACTTACGTCGCATGCGCCGGAACGTATTGTCGATGCGGTGTGGGGCGAAAGCTACTCCAGCGGTTACTCGCTGGTGGTGCGCGTCACCGCCAACGATCGCAGCGGCTTACTGCGCGACATCACTACCATTCTCGCCAACGAGAAAGTGAATGTACTGGGCGTTTCGAGCCGCAGCGACACCAAAAAGCAGCTGGCGACCATCGACATGGATATCGAGATTTACAACCATCAGGTACTGGGACGTGTCCTGGCGCGCCTGAATCAGGTCTCTGATATCATTGACGCCCGCCGCCTGCACTGATATTCAGTCAGGCACTGCGGCAGCGGGAGCCTGCGGGGGCGTTTTCTGCACCACAACACACTGGCGGAGGCTGTTCACCGCATCCGTCAGTGTTGCACGCTTTACCTCTTCGCCCGTTGCCTGTCACCTGACTACTCAAGGACCCCTCTGAATGAACGCGATTGAGCGCCTGCTTGGCATAATGAAAACCCTGCGCGATCCGCAACATGGCTGCCCGTGGGATCGTGAACAGACCTTCGCCACTATCGCGCCCTATACGCTGGAAGAGACTTACGAAGTACTGGATGCTATTCAGCGCGAAGATTTTGACGACCTGCGCGGTGAGCTGGGCGATCTGCTGTTTCAGGTGGTGTTCTATGCGCAGATGGCCAGCGAACAGGATCGCTTCAATTTCGAGGATATCTGTAACGCGATTAGCGACAAGCTGGAGCGCCGTCATCCGCATATTTTTGGCGATGCCACGGCAGAAACCAGCAGCGACGTGCTGAAAAACTGGGAAGCGATCAAAACCGCCGAGCGGGCTGACAAAGCCCAGCATTCCGCGCTGGACGATATCCCTAAAGCCCTGCCTGCGCTGATGCGCGCCCATAAGATTCAGAAGCGCTGTCACAATGTCGGCTTCGACTGGACCACGCTGGGACCGGTGGTGGCGAAAGTGCATGAAGAGATTGATGAAGTGATGCACGAGGCGCAGCAGAGCGTGGTGGATGGCGAGAAGCTGGAAGAGGAGATTGGCGACCTGCTGTTTGCCACGGTGAACCTGTCGCGCCATCTTGGCAGCAAAGCGGAAACCGCGCTGCAAAAGGCCAATGACAAGTTTGAACGCCGGTTCCGCGAGGTTGAAGCCATCATCGCCGCACAGGGGCTGAGCATGCCGGGTGCCACGCTGGAGCAGATGGAAGCGGCCTGGCAGCAGGTAAAACAGGGCGAGAAGCGCTGATTATTCCAGCGCTGTGCATTAAGTCGCCGTTTACGCTTACTCGATTCAGCGTGGCGGCAACTTTGTGACGCACATCAACATTTCATCGGCAGCTATCCGCTATGTTAAGGCGCAGCAATGCGTTGGAGGATGGCTGTGATTCATCAATTGTGGCTGATAGCGGTTTCCAGTATACTGTTTTCCCGTCCTGGTTATTCCACCGTCTTTAAACCTAAACTCTCAGGTTCAGCATGACAA
>Ga0308168_1003353_pt1 | contig 12295 bp, 13 predicted proteins | sample PhyCR2_FD_202133 | JGI IMG/M metagenome (GOLD analysis project Ga0308168, IMG submission 202133) | Phyllosphere microbial communities from UC Gill Tract Community Farm, Albany, California, United States - DLSLRC.R2 | ecosystem: Host-associated > Plants > Phyllosphere > Unclassified | place: USA... | reverse complement strand
GTGATGCACAAGGGAAATTGGCAGAGTGGTTGAATGCACCGGTCTTGAAAACCGGCGAACGTTAATAGCGTTCCCAGGGTTCGAATCCCTGGTTTCCCGCCAAGATTTACACGAAAGCCTCGCGAATGCGGGGCTTTTGTGTTTTTGGGGTTTGTGTAGATAACGCCGGTTTTGGATAGGCGTTCCGAAACTTTCGGGCAGGGGTTCCGAAACTTTGTCTATTTTGATGGCTTAGCAGTTGCGCCAATCCTCCTGTAAACCCGTTTGGTGATCTCCTGTTTGCTATGTCCCAGCAGTAGGCTTGGCCTTGTGGACGCAGGCGGGGAGTTCTGGTGCTATGCCGAAGCGATCACAGATGCGCCACCAGATACAGTCCTCGAAGTGCTCATAGACGCTGATCCATTGCTTGAGTGGTCGCGTCATGTCGCCCAGGTACGCCTCAGGTGCGTCATGAAGTAAGGCCGAGAGCTTGTATTCTTCCGGCACCAGATCGGCGACGATGCAGCTGTGCTGGGCCACGCTGTAGAACTCGCGGGTGTGACCGTTGAAGCGGCACAGGTGGGCCAGTGCGTGCGAGATGTCCCGTGGGTCGATCATGTCGGCGTCGGGTTCTAGCAGATCGAAGTGTTTGCCTGAATGGGTCAGGATCCAGTTCATGCTGCGTCTCCCAACTCGAATGGGTCCAGCATGGCAGCCATGTTTAGTGCCTTGTCACGTAAGGCAAGTGCTTGAGTTGCCTGGCTGTCAGATCTCACCGCTCGGAAGGTATCGGCCGCGAGCTTGAGCTTTTCGGCAATGGCTAACAGGGTGAGGCGATCCAGTGGCTGATGGTCCAATATCAGCTGCAGGCGCCGACAACGCTCGGAGATCTGCTCCAGAGCGGTAGAGCCCGCTGACTCCCCCTCGTCCATGCCTTCAATGAATCCTTGTGCGTGTCCTTCGTCGTAGCCCTGAGCCAGACCATCCGTTAAGCCGCCTCTGTATTGGACGCTGCTGGACTGGCACTGATGGTCACCAAGGATTGCGCGGCGGCCGGCATCAGTAACCTGGTGGAGCCGCTGCTCGCCACCACCAGGCTGGAAAGCGAAGCGGTAGTTACGGCAGCACTGACCAACGCGAAAACGCTGCATGGTCTGTGTGTAGCCGCACGATTGCCGGAACTGACCGCTGAGTTTATCTCGGCGGGTCTGGATGAAAGCGCAGTTCGTGCTCGGCTGTTCGACAAGCTGGTCAGCAGCGGCGGTGGCTTTGAGATCAACAACAGCCTGCCGCTGGACAACGACCCGGAACCCACCATTAAGGCCAAACAGGTCGACACCCAATCAATCTGGGCTACCCGTCAGGTGGCACAGAACGGAACCTCGAAAGGAGCAAGAGCATGAAAATCGAATCGATGCACGCGGGAGAGTTCCTGCTGTCCGAAGGCGCTGGCAACATTTCCCGCGAAGCGATCAATGTCGCAGCCGGGCCAGCCCTGGAGCCGGGCCAGATCCTGGGCCTAGTCACCGCCAGCAGCGAGTTTGCCCCGTACCAGCCAACCGCCGGGGACGGTACCGAAAACGCCGTCGCTATTCTGTATGGGCCGCTGGGCGAGTCCGATGTGGCCCGGCGCGGTCGTGCCATTGTGCGGCTGGCCGAGGTCAGCAAAGCGCATTTGACCGGCCTCGACCCCGCCGCTGAAAAGGCCCTGGCCGCCCATTTCGTGATCGTCCGCTAAGACGTTTACCTCGTTTATCCATCCCGCCGAGTGCGGGATTTTTCGTTTCTGGAGAGTACCCCATACAAAGACCCTGGCTAAGCTGGCAAACCATACCGCGAAGCGCCTGCAGTCCCAAACGGGTGGGGTGGTCAATATCACCGACCCGGTTAAGCGGGATTGGGTGTTGCGCAATACGGACGTGGCGGACGTGTGGGGTGTTGGCCGCAAGATGAAACTCCACCTAAATGGGATGGGCATCAAGTCGGCCATGGACCTGGCTAAGGCGGACCCCTGGACGCTCCGCAAGAAGTTCAGCGTTGTTATTGAGAAGACTGCTAGAGAGCTAGGCGGCACGCCTTGTCTGGAATTGGATGAGCCCGATCCGCCAAAGCAAGAGATTTGCTGCAGTCGCATGTTTGGTAAGCGGTTGACGGAGCTGAAGCCGATCAGGGAAGCGGTGGCTACCTACATGATGCGAGCTTCTGAGAAGCTACGCGCTCAGAGTTCGTTGTGCAAAAAGGTGCGCGTTTGCATTCGTACCGGCATGTTCAATCCGGAGGAGGCGAAGTATGCCAATGGAGTTATGGTGGATATGCCGTATCCCACTGATGACGTGCGGCTGCTCACTCATGCAGCGGTGGGTGCTCTTGATCGCATATTTCAACCGGGCTTCAAGTACAGCAAGGCTGAGGTAATGTTGCTCAATCTCTGCCAGCCTGGCGAGTACACCGATGATCTGTTTGCCGCGTCGCAGCCGGCTGAGGCTACACGGGTGATGACTGTATTGGATCAGATCAATGAACGATGGGGGCGGGGAACTGTGCGTTCGGCCGGCGTGCCAGCGGATCCCGACTGGGGGATGCGGCGCGAGATGATGAGTCAGAGTTATACCACTAAGCTTGACAAACTCTGGCGTGTTAGTTGTGTTTAGCCTGCATTTTCTGTAGAGATTCCAGTTTTACTGCAAGGTCAATGATCTTTTCAATTTGTTCGGGCGTGATGTGAGCGCTTTGTAAAAGCTCTTTTGATTTTTCAATACTGCTGACTAGGTCGGCGGTTTTTGTTATAGCGTCTTCTAATGAATCAGTAGCCACTGCCGCTATGTATGGCCGGGGTGCCGTTGTTAGAAAAAGGTCTCTAGGGAGTGAGTCAGTTTTGAAACCCATCGATTTTAAAGTTAACCCGTTGACGTCAGGCCTATTGTCTATAAGATCTCCAGTGCGCCCGATCCAATTCGAGCTGGGCCCTATTTTTTGCACTAAAAACCAAATTACAGATATCAGGCCGTAAAGTTTATTTAGCTCGAATTGTCCAAGCTGTAATAGATTGAAGTAACCAAGTCTAGGCGCTTTTAAAGTTCGATGGTTTGGTCTGTTGCATACTCGAGAGTGGTGTGCGCATCTATTACGAGTTCCGTTTAGATTTATTAGCCAGTTATCAAGAACAACTCGGTCATCAATCCCAAGTCTATCGCAAATAAGCTTCTGATTTACACCATTGAGCATGCTGTAAAGTTTGGAGATGGTACCAAATGTCCATGCCTCAGACGCAACCCAGATGGGGATTGGCTTTCCTGTCTCTATATGGGATTTAATGCTTTCTTCATGGCTTTCTTGTAAAAGTCGTTCGTGCTTCTTATGCCAAGAGTCAAACTCGGATTCGTGCTTCCCTTCTTCGGCTGTGGTGGAAAATCGCGAGAAGTTATTTTTGTTTTTGTGGGCTAGAGGGTCTGATCGTCCAAGTTCGTGCGCAATTATTGTTCTCAAGTAAACTTCAATGCGCTCAATAGCGCACGAAAGTTCTTGTCTTAGTTTTTTATCAAATAGGTAAAAAGAAAAAATCGACTCGAAGCTAGTGTCGGCTTTAAAGTCGTTTGTTTTTTCGTATTTATTATCGTCATTTCTTATGTATTTCAGAGCTGGGGACCAGTAGCCTGAGAGACGATAATAACCCACTTGAGTCAGCTTTCTCTGTGCTCTTAAAGGGTCACGCAGTAGCATGCCCCGCTCAGCTAGTTTAGCTACGAGGTTGTCGTACTCAAGAAATGGCTTTACCGGTTTTGGTTGCTGATCCATAGCTTATTATTTTCAGGGCAAAAAAAAGGCCAAACCTTCACCGATGCTGAGACCGGGATTGGATTTGGCGCTGTTGGAACAAGGCCTACGCAAGATTTTGGGGCAAGTCAATAGCGTGGATCAATTGCCGTCATAGCTAAAGCTAATGATAAAACGGCTCCCTGCGTTGCTGTCTGAAGGTGCTGGCTGGGGCAAAAATGGGGCAAACCGCACGCCAATCTATGCCATCCAATGCCTGTTATGCATGTATGCATCATGTCGTGGGCGAGTGTCATAGCCCACAACCACGGGCCCACACCCCAAAAACTCTCACATACTCCTACACAATCGGGGTGTGCTTTATCAGAGACGGTTTAATCGTAGCCTGGTCAAGCCCTGATTGATGTGCTCAGCGTTTTTGCCGATCACGAATAAAGCCGTGAGAGCGGTCTTCCAGCCCCTTTTTTGTACCACGTGTAGGATTTATCTTTGATAAATATAGGATTTATCAGCTGAGTTTTGTGAGTGGTCTGCTGGTGCGCTCTTTAGAAATTGAATACTGTATTATTGTAAATAAATAATTTTTTTGGTTTAAGTATGGGTTATGCAATGAGGTTGTTCTATTGCACTATGATCGCTTTTTTTATGTGTCCTATAATGCATGCACAAGCCAGAGGTGTGTTTACGCCGGTGAATGCCACTGTGCAGCTGCCAGCAAATATTAGTATCCCGGGTAGTCTTGCCATTGGCAGCGTTATATGGTCTTCTCCTGTAGTGGTTACACAGTTGAGTGGAAATGTCGATGAAACAAAATTCGGCGTTTCAGCGCGTTCAACAAGAGTGCCTGGATATGAAGATGTTTACATTACGAATGCCGACGGTATAGGAGTGCGATACAAGGTAGTAGTTACTACAAGGGATTACCCCGGTGGAGTAAATGTAAAGATTGGGGATGATATTAACTATCCTATAAAGCAGTGGGTGACTGGTGACAGCTATCAGCAAAAGTTCTCATTTGAACTCGTTAAGGTAGGTGCCATTAGCACTACTTCAGTTTATATTTCTTCTAGTTTAACTATGTCACTATGTCCTGAATCAGGTCCACCTTGCTGGTCGTCATTCGGCCTGAAAGTTAGAGGTGCTTCCTCGATCAAGGTCGGACCAAGTTGTAAGGTCTCCACGCCCGTCATTCCGGTGCGATTGGGGAAGGTATCTTTGAGTTCTTTTGCTAACATCGGAGATGCATCAAGTCCAAGCTATTTTTCTATATCACTGTCCTGCACGGGCGGGGATGTAGGTGTGTCAATATATCCCTATGTCACTTTGACGGATGTTGTTTCCCCAGGAAATATCACGGATGAACTGTCGTTAAGTCCTGATTCAACTGCAAGCGGGATAGGTATACAAATTTTTCACGGCGATGACCTTCTAAAATTTGGGCCTGACTCTTCTGCCCCAGACAATGTTAATCGATGGAAAGCAGGTGAGATCAAGCGTGGCGAAGCGTTATTTCAAATCCCACTACGAGCGCGATACGTGCGAACTGGTAAAGCCATGCAGCCTGGAACTGCCAATGGGCAAGCTACTTTTACATTTAGCTGGCGCTGAATATTTGCCTCGTGAAGAAATTTTATTTCTATCGTGCCCACCGAAGCGTTTAAATCTTGAGCTTTGATCTGCTTCGCGGCGGCAGCTGCCATTATCGACTGCTGCTCCACGGAATTTCTAAGCTCTTGAGCTTGGAGCACTAATGCTTCGGTGCCCTGACGCAGTTCATCGCCCTGCTGGAGGAAGCCCAGTACCAACCAGAGGAACGCTACAGGGCCGAAAGCGCCAGCCAGGAAGTCGTCTACTTCATTTAATGGCATAGTGCCCAGTGTGCCGATGCGCCCCCAGATCAACGCGGTAATTCCTGGCAGGTAGATGGCCGTTATGGCTCCGCCAATCTCCGTTATGTGCTTTCGCAGATTCCAAACTGGACCCTGCTGCTTACGCCTCATTGCGATACGCAGCCATAGCGCTAGGCTGGCAGTAGCAGTGAACAAGAACAAAATTATGAGCGGTGAAAATGAAAGCTCCTCATCCACTACTGGCACAGGCGGCGCTTTCCAAAATACGCCGCCAACTAATTCCCACTGCCCCGCCATTGCACACCTTCTCTTTCACCTGACATATGGGTGGCAATCATAGCTGCGGCTTTGAGTGTAAGAGAATTAAGTTCCGACTTGCAGAAGGTAGCCCCATGATGGCTGCTTCAAGGACTAGCTGGTTTTCATTGATTTTGGACAGCAAGGAAGGGAAATGTCTGATTTGTCATGGTTGTTTCGCTGTGGAGTTGAAAGAATAGCAGCAGGTTTGTAATCGAGGTGCATGTTCGGTCGGTAGGGCGCAGGGGAAGGAGGGTGAAAACAGTTCCAAAACTAAAAAACCATCCGTTGTGGAATGGGGCCGGCAGCCTGGTCGCTACTGCTGAATAATGGAACTCCGCGAGCCCTCAAGGCCGCAGCCCGCTGAAGTTTGCATAGCGGTCTTGAAAACCGGCGAACGTTAATAGCGTTCCCAGGGTTCGAATCCCTGGTTTCCCGCCAAGATTTACACAAAAGCCCCACGAAAGCGGGGCTTTTGCGTTTCTGGGGTTTGGTTATGCCGGGTTACTCAGGCTGTAGGCCTAACTCGAAAAGCCAGGAACACCGGCCCGAACGGGAAGGTACTGACTTCCAGCTCATCCAGTGGATTGAGTGTGTGCGTGCGGCTTCCAGCGTTGCTGTAGATCACATGGCTGCTCGATACAACGATGTTGACCTTGCCGGCGGCCGCCTGGATTAGATTCACCTTGAACCCTTCAATCACATCATCACCTATTGTCAGCGTGACATCTGTATCGCTGATGACCAGGATCGACTTGCCTGAGTCCGCCATGGTCAAGGACCTGCTGCCGGTGATAGAGACATTGGTGTGCACATGTCCGCCGGCGTGGTAGCTGACCATTCTCGGATCAGCGAAGACCCGGGCGAAGGAACCGACATAATTCACACTGGCGCGCATGTCGTCGAATTGCTCGACCACGTAAGTACCAATGCTGCCGGAGACTTCCCCGTTGGGGTCCAGCACCCATTTGCGTCCTACCATCAGTCCGATCTGGGTGTTGGCGCGTACGCCAGCACGCATTTCTTTCAGAAAAAGCTGGCTGATCTGGCCACCGCCTTTGCCCTGGACATAGGTAAATCGTGCAATGGAGTGGCTGTCGCCAGTTGGGCTGCCCTGGGCAGTGTCGACCTTGTAGTCGACAAAGTCTGCCGAGACGATGGTGGTCGTGGTGTTGGCGTTTGGCGCCCAGGTAAAATCCAGGGCCCTGCCGGTTTTAACCTGATCCAGCGAGGTGGTGGTTTGCGAGGTGGTAGTAGAGCCTGACTGCTTCAAATCATCATTCATGATACTCATCCGTAAGTGAAGTGCGGGTCGAAATGATGCAAAGCGTATGACCGCCGTCATAACACCATGTTTTCTACAACACCATACTGTCTTACTTGAATCCGTATGGCGCTGTCACCGTGCACGTGTCCTCGCCCTGCCTCATGATTTCAAGCTTCTTTGTTAGGTGAAGGTCGAAACTTCCAAAACAGTGTCCTGTCCGAGCCTTCATACCGGCGTTTAAGTGCAACCTGCGAAAACGCGGCTGAGAAATCACCGAGATGGAGTCATTCGAATGAAAATATCGAGCCTTACAATGTTGGCGGGTGCCTCCCTGGTGCTAGCGTCTGGAGGCGCCTGGGCCGAGCAATATCTGCCTGAGATCGCCAGCAAGGCGCCTTACAAAAAAGCCTACGCAGAGATGCTCAGTTATCCGGACTGGGTCAGCAAAGCTCAGGGCACCGCGTCGCCTGTCGAGACGGTTTCGGCTGATGGGAAGCGCTTCACGGTAGGCCACCTGTGCAAGCCACATGACTGTGCAGACAATCAGCTAATCGTGGTCTTCAACGCAGATGGAACAAAGTCCTGGGGGTTACTCGCGACTCGACCAGCCGATGGAGAGGCGTTCAGTAAGCAATTGCTGGGTGGTCCCGACAGTGTCGTCCAGGGCCTGCTGAATAAGTCGTTTGCTGATAACAATCCTGAGGATTGATGAGCGGTTTCGCTCTGCTGCGGCAAGCGGTGGGTGGGTAGAACGACCAACCGGCTGCCGAGTTTCACCCTGGGGAGGTTGCCAGGTTTGGGCTGGCCCCTGGCAAGCATATTCTTGGTGTCTCGAAATACATGCTTTTCGGCACCTCAAGAATCATCGAATCAGAAATTGATATGAAGCCGGGAGATCTTGTTCGCCGCAGAATTTCTCAGCACGGCAGCAGTTTTTCTTTCACCCCAACTGCCTACTAAACGCCATTCGTCTAACGCCTGGCACTCTCAATCCCGTTGCAGCCTCTCAATCGCCCTCTGTAGGAGCGAGCTTGCTCGCGAAAAACGTCAACGATAACGCGTGTCCTGATTGAACGCGGCGCCTGTGATTTTTTCGCGAGCAAGCTCGTTCCTACAAAAAAACCTTCTGAACGGCATTACGGCCCTGTGCCGGGCTTCGTCTGCTGGTCATCGTGGTCTCGTTCACCTCCTTGTGGCTGTAAGCCGATGCTGATCCGACCCACACCGCTGCACTTTTTTCCATTTTGCTGATCTACCCCTGTCCCGGCCACTCGACTCCCGCACGTGGCCCACAGAATCAGACCCGGTGCCGATGGATCGAACGTCAACTGTTTTTACCTCTCTATGGCCGCTGTTGCTGGCTGCGCTGCTCGCGCTCTGCGCAGTGGGTTGCAGCCAGCAACAAGGCCGCGATATCGCCAGGCAATTCAGCGATGGCAAGCCCGATGAGTTCTTCCAGACCAGTGTCGATCGCATGGCCACCCTGGGGATGCGCGACAACCTGCAAAGCCTCTACCTGCTGATGAGCAAGCTTTACCTGCGCAACCCCAGCCAGTGGCGTCAGTCGGGCTATCCGGATGCGGTGAGCGCCGCCCGGGTCATTCGCCAGGCCATCGAAAACCGTCAACCCTTGCCCGCACTGGGAGACCGGCGTGATCTGGCCGCCCTGAGTTACTCCCTGAGTCCTGACTTTCGTGGTGACCGTGTCGGCGCGTTTATCTACGCGATTGGCAGTATGCTCGTGACCGCCCACGGCGGGCGTACGCAGTTTTATGTGACCGACTCGATCAACCCGCAGTTTGTCAGCAATGCGGCGCGCAATATCGAAAAGGCCACCTGGCTGCTCAGCCAGCGTCAGGATGCCAACGGTGTGTTGCTGTTGTTCTCCAATGAAATATCGGAGGAGGGCAGTAACCTCAGTTTTGCCGTTGAGTTTGGCAAGATCGTTGCGCGCCTGGACCTGCTTACCCAAATCCTCGATGAGCGTTACCGACGCATTGGCCTCAATTACGCGCAAAGTTTATTGCTGATGAACTTCCTGCCGGTGCAGTGAGGCTCCTCCATCGAACAATCAGTGGGGTGTTTCCCTTTCCGCTGTAGGAAGGGGCCTATCTTGCCTCTCGCTGCTTGAAACGCTTGCCTGCGAGCAATAGCCTCGGATTTTTCTTAAACACGAGGCCCTCCCTTGGGTAAACGAAAAACGGTTTGGCCCACGGATCGCGAAATACGTTTGCGGTTTATCCTGTTTGCGGTGATCGACGCCGCGACTGCTCAGGGCGTCTCTGCCGAGTTGCTGTTGCCGGCGCACACGCTGCTGCGCAACTCGCCCTCGCAAGCCCAGTTGCTCGATGCCCTGGAGGGCATTCTGGCTACCGATGAAATGTACGGTTTCCGCTTTGCGCCGGGTTCCGATGCGGATGATCTGATGCGGGAATTGGCGGAGCCGGACGGCTGAAACCTGCCCGGTACTGTTTTGCCGGTGCCATGGTTCGTCAATAAGGCGTGACCTGACGGGCGTGCCTGCCTTCCCATCACTGTTCGCGTGGTGGGCCTGGCCTGCCACGTTCCGTAATTCCAAGGACCCGCCCCAATGCTGCTGCGCCAACCGCCCTTTCTTTTTGCCGCCCTGACTCTCAGCTCGCTGGTACAGGCCGAAGGCCTGCAATTGGCGCCAGTCGAAGTCACCACCACTGAAGCCAGTGCCGGCGAAATCGCCCAGGCACAGCTACAACGCGTGCCCGGCGGCAGCAATTACATCGATATGAGCAGCGTGCAACAGGGGCGGGTGAGCAGTAACGAAGATGTGTTCAAGTACCAGGCCGGGGTGTACGCCAAGGCGGCGAATAACGAAGGCGTGAAGTTGTCCATTCGTGGTTCGGGCCTGAACCGCGGCCCGGGTGCCCATGCCTCCGGCCTGTATGAAATGTTCGACGGTCTGCCGCTCACGGGCCCGGGCGGTACACCTTATGAGCTCAAGGACCCATTGTGGCAAAGCCGCGTGGAAGTGCTGCGAGGCGCCAATGGCTTCGATCAGGGCGCGTTGGCCCTGGGTGGTTCGGTCAATTACGTGACCCACACCGGCTACGACGCGCCCAAGCTGCAAGTGCGCTATGAGGTCGGTAGTCGCGGCTATGCTCAGCGTGAGATCAGTTCCGGCCAGGTGTTGGGGGATGCCGATTACTACATCAGCCTCACCGATTCAGAGTCCGACGGCTACCAGCACCAGAGCGCCGGAACCGGCAAGGGCATCGCCGCCAACTTTGGCTACCGCTTCAACCCGGATCTGGAAACGCGCTTCTACCTGCGCTACCGCGAAACCACCAACGATTCCCCCGGCAAGCTCACGCGCTACCAGATCAGCCATGACCCGCGTGCCGCCAACAGCCTAAACGCCGCCCGCGATTCAAAACGCCTGCAACCGGGCTCTACCTGGCTCGCCAACAAGACCACCTTGCAACTGGACGACAACGCCCGAGTGGAAGTCGGGCTGGCCTATCACGACTACCCGATGGATCTGCGCGAGGGCACCAACCGCCTCAAGGTCGCCTATACCGATATCAGCGGCACCCTGAACTACATCCGTCAGGACAGCCTGTTCGGCCACGCCAGCAAAACCACCGTCGGCCTGCGTACCACCCAGGCGATGCCCAATAATGGCGCGTCGGAATATGTACGCATCCCCGCAGGCAACACCGCCATTTATGCCCCCGGCACCAAGACCCGCGACTACAGCTACCTGGGCTCCGATACTGTGCTGCATGTAGGCAACGAGCTGGAACTGGTGGAGGATCTGTGGCTGACCACCGGCCTTGCCGCCATCTATACGCGCCGCGAAACCCAGGTCACTTACCCCGACGGCCAGGCACCGCTCAGTCAGCATGATTGGGACTACGCGCCGCGCATTGGCCTGCGTTACGACTTCACCCCGCAGCTGCAGATTTACGGCAACCTGAGCCGCTCGGTAGAGCCCCCGCACGCGTGGTCGATGATCTGGGGTTCGAACAAATACTTTGGCCCGGGCAGTGGGGCAGCTACGGGATTGCAGCGCGAAGGCGTGAAACTGCGCAATCAGACCGCTACCACCCTGGAAATTGGCGGGCGCGGTGAAGCCTGGCTCGGCCAATGGGACCTGGCACTCTATCGCTCGGAAGTTCGCCACGAGCTGCTTTCCGTGGAGACCCAGGCCCAGACTGCCACCAGCAACGCTATCATCGCCGAATCCAACGCCAGCCCCACCGTGCACCAGGGCGTGGAACTGAGCCTGCTCAGCCCGCTGTGGGACGGCGGCGGCAGCGGTAAGCTCGAGCTGCGCCAGGCCTACACCTTCAGCGACTTCCACTACCGCGACGACGAGCGTTTCGGCGACAACACCTTGCCCGGCATTCCCAAGCACTATTACCAGGCGCAACTGCGCTACAGCCACCCGACGGGTTTCTACACCAGCCTCAATACCGAGCATGCATCACGGGTAGCGGTGGACTACGCCAATTCCTACTACGCGGCGGCCTACACCACCCTCGGCGCCACTTTCGGCTACGACGCGCCCAAGCAGGACTGGCAAGCCTGGGTCGACCTGCGCAACCTCACCAACCGCCGTTACGCCAACACCGTCACGCCGGGCTACGACGACAAAGGCATGGACGCTGCACGCTCCACCCCCGCTGACGGGCGGGGTATCTACACCGGCGTTTCCTGGAGCTGGCGTTAAATCAACCTTCGTGTTGGCGCAGGCGCTTGTACAGGGTGTTGCGACTCACCCCCAGCTCTCGCGCCAGGTGGGAAATATTCCCGCCCACGGCTTCCAGGCGTTGGCTCAGGTCGAGACTTTCATCCAGGTGTTCAGGTTTAGGCAGCGGCACTGTCGCCTGCATATCCACAAAAAAATCATCGGGCAGGTGCTCTGCGCGGATCGGCTGCTCCTCGGCCATTGCCAGCGCCACCTGCAACACGCTGCTCACCTGGCGTAAATTTCCCGGCCACGGGTGTTGCTCGAATAGCCTTAGCACCTCGGCGCTCAGCCCGGCCCATTGCGTCGGCTCGCGGTGTTGCTGCCACAGTTGCTGGAACAGCGCCTGCTTGTCGGTACGCTCGCGCAACGGCGGCAATTCCAGGGTCAGGCCGCCGATGC
>Ga0308168_1003348_pt1 | contig 12308 bp, 12 predicted proteins | sample PhyCR2_FD_202133 | JGI IMG/M metagenome (GOLD analysis project Ga0308168, IMG submission 202133) | Phyllosphere microbial communities from UC Gill Tract Community Farm, Albany, California, United States - DLSLRC.R2 | ecosystem: Host-associated > Plants > Phyllosphere > Unclassified | place: USA... | reverse complement strand
TGGAAACCCAGGGCCGCCCGGCCGAGCGCCTGGTACTGGTCGGCACCGCGGCCGGCAAGTGGCCGATGCCGCCGGTCCCGGCGGACACCATCCTGGTCCACGGCGAACTTGACGATACGATCACACTGACCCAGGTGTTCGACTGGGCGCGCCCGCTCGACATCCCGGTCACCGTGATCCCCGGCGCCGACCACTTCTTCCATCGCAAGCTCGTTCACATTAAAAATCTTGTCTCGCAAATGTGGCGGCGTGACATTTGAGGCGGTCACTGGCCTATAATTAGGCGGTCTTATTCTCAGGCAATGTCTCCGGGAAACTTTCGGTAATGACATTGCCAGCTCTGCCATCCACTGATCTTCTCGTTTGCTCCCATGAAAAAGTTAATCGCGGCCCTTGCCGCCAGTGCCCTCCTGATGTCCGCCGCCAACGCCCAGAACGTGCCGGCCCCGCAAATCGCCGCCCGTTCTTGGCTGCTGCTGGACGCCACCAGCGGCCAGATCATCGCCTCGCAGGATCCGGATGCGCGCATCGAACCGGCCTCGCTGACCAAGGTCATGACCGCCTATGTCGTGTTCGGCGCCATCCGCGACAAGAAGATCACGCTGGACCAGATGGTCAACGTGTCGGTGCGCGCCTGGAAAGTCGACGGCAGCAGCTCGAAGATGTTCATCGACCCGGCCACCCCGGTCAAGATCAACGACCTGCTGTACGGCCTGATGGTCCAGTCGGGCAACGACGCGGCGGTGGCACTGGCCGAAGCCGTGGCCGGCGACGAAGCCACCTTCGCCCACCTGATGAACGAACAGGCCCAGCGCATGGGCATGAAGAACACCCGCTTCGCCAATCCCCACGGCCTGCCCAGCCCGGACAACTTCTCGACCGCGCGCGACCTGTCGATCCTGGCCTCGCACGTGATCAAGGACTTCCCCGAGTTCTACAAGATCGACTCGGTCAAGGAATTCACCTATAACAAGATCAAACAGCAGAACCGCAACCGCCTGCTGTGGCTGGACCCGACCGTGGACGGCATGAAGACCGGCCACACCGAAGCCTCGGGCTTTTCCATGATCGCCTCGGCCCACCGCCCGAACGGCAACTCGGGCGAGCGCCGCCTGATCTCGGTGCTGTCCGGCGCCACCTCGGACGGCAACCGCACCGCCGAAAGCCAGAAGCTGCTGAACTGGGGCTTCCAGAACTTCGACACCGTCAAGCTGTATTCGAAGGGCCAGGCGATCCAGACCCCGGAAATCTGGAAGGGCTCGAAGTCGACCGTCAAGATCGGCTTCCCCAACGACGTGCTGGTGACCGTGCCGAAGGGCGTGGCGCAAAAGATGAAGCCTGTCCTCGAACGCAAGGACCCGCTGGTCGCCCCGCTGGCGCTGAACGGCCGCGTCGGCACCCTGAAGATGGTGGTGGACGGCAAGCCGCTGCTGGCGCTGCCGGTGGTGTCGCTGGAAGAAGTGCAGGAGGCGACGATCTTCGGCAAGGCCTGGGATTCGATGCGTTTGTGGATGAAGTGATACTGGCGTAGCCAGTATCACGTAGGGTGGGCACGGGGTGCCCACCCTACGTTTACCAGCTTGGTTCCCGCCTTCGCGGGAACGACGTTTTTGCGCAGCTTGCTTCGCTATAATGACCCATCCGTGAACCCGAAAGAACACCCATGACCCACGCCCTCCCCAGCGACCTGTCCTGCCCGCGCATCGCCACCCGTCCGGGCGGCCCCGAACTGTCCCGTGTCGTCGCCGGCATGTGGCGCATGGTCGAGTGGAACATGACGGTCGAGCAGCGCGTCGGCTTCATCGAGCAGTGCATCGACCTGGGCGTGACCTCCTTCGACCACGCCGATATCTACGGCAACTACGGCGTCGAGGGCCTGTTCGGCGAGGCGCTGCGCGCCCAGCCTTCGCTGCGAGCGCGCATGCAGCTGGTCAGCAAGTGCGGCATCAAGCTGCTGTCGAACAAACGCCCGCAGCACGGCATCCAGCACTACGACACCGGCGCCGCGCACATCGTCGCCTCCGCCGAGGAATCGCTGCGCCAGCTGCACACCGACCATCTGGACCTGCTGCTGATCCACCGTCCGGATCCACTGATGGACTTCGACGAGATCGCCGAGGCCTTCACGCGTCTGAAGGAAGCGGGCAAGGTGCTGCACTTCGGCGTGTCGAACTTCAGCCGCCACCAGTTCGAAGTGCTGAACCGCCGCATCGCGCTGGCCACCAACCAAGTCGAGTTCTCGCCGCTGCACGTGGCGCCGATGTTCGACGAGACCTTCGACGGCCTGCAAGACCTGGGCGTGGCGCCGATGATCTGGTCGCCGCTGGCCGGCGGCCGCCTGTTTACCGCCAACGATGCCAATGCAGAAAACCTGCGCCTGGTGATCAAGGAGATTGCCGACCGCCTGCACCAGCCCTTCGCCAGCGTGGTCTTCGCCTGGATCATGCAGCTGCCATCGAAGCCGATTCCGCTCACCGGCAGCGGCCGCATCGAGGCGATCAAGGTGGCGGTGGCCGGCGCCGGCTTCCAGCTGTCGCGCCACGACTGGTTCGCGATCCTGCGCGCGGCGCGCGGCCACGAAGTGGCGTGACGGCGCAGCCATGGCCGAGCCGTTGAAGATCGTCGAAGGCCGCGCCCTGAGTGCGCAGCAGAAGAAGGATTTGCTGAACCGCCTGGCGCGCGTCGAGGGTCAGCTGCGCGGCATCCAGAGGCTGGTGGCGCTGGCCGACGCCCCGGCCGATTGCGATGCCGTGGCCCAGCAGATGGCGGCCGCGCGCAAGGCGCTCGACCGCTCCTTCGTGCAGCTGCTCACGGCCAGTATCGTGACGCATACGGGGAATGCGGGGGACGTCGAGGAAGCGAAGCGCAGTGCAGCGCATCTGGCGGCACTGTTCGACAAGTTTGCGTGATGATCAAGCCGGCTCGTCGTCGTACACACGCGGCCGTGCGATGCCATTCCACCCGCCCCGCCACGCAATGTTCAAGAGCAGCGTCGCGCTGATGTAAAACACGAAGAACAGCACAAAGAAACGCTCTTGCAGCAGCGCCAGCAGCACCAGCCCGACCGCACCCCCGATCAGCATGGTCTTCTTCGACTGCTTCGAGCTCGGGAAGCGCACCGTCGACACCATCAGCGTGCCCACCGCCACCATCAGCGCCATCACCATGAAGGCTTGCCCCATAGTTTCCACCGGATCCGGCCAGGCCACCACCACCGAGGCCACGCAGGCGGCGCCGGCCGTGATCGGCATACCGACGAAATACAGCGGGTCGGTGCGGCCGACCATCACGTTGAAGCGCGCCAGCCGCAGCGCGCCGCAGGCGACGAACACGAAGCAGGCCAGGCCGCCCATGCGCACCAGGGTCGGGTGCGCCGCGCTCATCTGCGCAAAGCCGTAGCAGTACAGCAGCAGGCCGGGCGCGCAGCCGAAATTCATCACGTCGGCGATCGAGTCCAGCTGCACGCCGAAGGCCGACTGGGTGTTGGTGGCGCGTGCCACGAAGCCGTCGAGGGCGTCGAACACGCCGGCCAGCACCAGCAGGATGGCAGACAGGCGGTAATCGCCGGGGTCGCCGACCGGGGCGTTGTCGACCGAGATCACGATACTGCCGAAGCCACAGGCGATCGACAGCAGGGTCACGAAACTGGGCAGGGCGAACTTGGCGCGCGCAAGGCGGCGCTGGGAGCTTGGCTTCAAATCGGTTGCTCTACTTTAGAACCTATCCCGGCAGGCTGGAGTCGCTGCTGGCGCGCCTGACAAGCGGGTGCTGCGTTGCTCGTCCTTGCATGGCTAGCCATGCGGCGTCCTCGCGCCTTGCCCGCGCTTGCCATGCATCGCCATCAGCTTCCCCCTGCCTACCGGGATAGGTTCTTAGACAAGGGAATGGCCCATTTTACATGGGCTCGCAAAGCAAGAGGATTTGCGCCGCCGCTGCGTCACCGGTCCGTGATTTCGCCTAGAATGGGTGCTCTTTTTGACCAGGTAACGACAGACGTGAGGAGTTATGTAAGATGAGCAAAATGCATCAAGCAAAAAGCATCATCGCCGCCTGCATTGCTGCCTGGGCCCTGGTCGCCTGCGGCTGGCACGATCCGGTCGCCGATACCGACACCGGCGGCGGGAGCAACAATGGCGGATCGGGCGATTTCTCGGGCCAGGATGCCTCGGCACCGGTATTGACGAACAATATCGCCACCGACGGGCGTGCCTGGCTCAACTACCGCCGTACCCAGATCGGCATGTCGGCGCTGACCCAGAACACCACCATCGACAAGGCGGCCCAGGGCCACTCGGATTACCAGCGCGTCAACAATGTGGTCACCCACGACCAGACCCGCGGCAAGACCGGTTTTACCGGTGTCACGCTGGAAGACCGCCTCAAGAACGCGGGCTACAGCTTCGGCAGTCCGAACGCGATCGGCGAAGTGATCGCGGCCACCCAGAATCAGACCGGCTTCTACATGGCCGAGGAACTCATCACGGCGATCTATCACCGCTTCGTGATCTTCGAACCCGTGTTCCAGGAGGTCGGCAGCGGCTCAGCCGCCAATTCGTCCGGCTATGCCTATTTCACGGCCAACTTCGTGACCAACAACGGCTATGGCCCTGGCCTGGCTTCCGGCACGCTGGCGGCTTGGCCCATCAATGGCCAGACCGGAGTGCCGCTCGAGTTCGCCAGCGATAGCGAGGCGCCGGATCCGGTGCCGGACTTGAACGTGGTCGGCTACCCGATCAGCGTCCACACCAACCTGACGCGCAAGCTGACTGTCCAGAGTTTCACGGTAAGGGCCCGCAACAGCAACACGAACCTGTCGACCCGCCTGCTGGTGCAGGGCCAGGACGCCGAAACGAAAATCGGGTCGGTGGCCGCGATCATTCCGCTGTCGCCGCTGGTCGCGAAAACCGTCTACGAGGTCTCGTTCAGCGGCGCGATCGACGGCACCGCGGTCAGCAAAAACTGGTCGTTCACGACCAAGTGACAGGGCGCGCATGATTCCCCTACCCGGCGCGCCGCCGCTGTCCGAACACGATCTCGATTGCACTCCAGATTCTGCGCAATATCCTGATACCCCGGCGGTCAACCACGCCGGCGGCATCGCGCGCCTGATGGGCGACGGCGCACTGTTCGCACGCGTGCTGGCACGCTTTCGCAAGGAGTACCGCGAGACGGCATCCGGCATCCGCAGCGCGCTGGCCGCGGGCGATACCGCGCTGGCCCTGCGGCTGGTGCATACCCTGAAGGGCGCGGCCGGGATGATCGAGGCGGTGCCGCTCAGGCAAACGGCGCATGCGCTGGAGCAGGCCTTGGGTGGCGATACCGGCGACGCGAGCGGCCGCGCGGATGCATGGCAATGCCTGGCGCGCCTGGAGCAGGCGCTCGAACGCGTCTTGCTGGAACTGGACGCAGCCGCGGCGCTGGCAGCCGCCAACCCGGCACCCGCAGCGCCAACGCGCAGCGCGCCGCCGAATGCAGCCGATTTAGCGGCGCATGCGCACAGCGCGCAGCGTCTGGCCGCGCTGCTTGACGAAGGCAATGGGGAAGCCGTCGACCTGGTGCGCGAGGCCGAAGACGCCTTGACGGCGCAACTGGGAGAACAACGCTACCGCCAGCTTGCGGAAACCATCGAAGCGTTCGACTTCGATGGTGCGCTGGCCTTACTAATGCAATGGACCTAAAGCCGGGCGGGTGATGCCCGGCCCGTCAGCGGGTATATTCCGCTTCCTCGTCGAAGGCATCGGCGCAGGGCTTGCCGCAAAAACGCTTGACGCTGTCGAGCGGCTTTTCGCAGTACCAGCATGATCCCTTCGGCGGCAGGCTTTGGCGCGTCGGCACCGCAACCGCGCCCAGCGACGCAGTGACGCGCGGCTCGACGGCCAGGCTCTTGTCGGGAAAACTTTCTTGTATCGTTTCCAAGGCTACCCCCTTACCCGCAACACGTCAGTAACGCTGAGATTACTTCAGTGGAACACCATGTGCATGAGAAAGCGCAAGCGCCGCTTGTGCATTGCGTGCTGCCGGGCCTTCGAGACCGTTTTAGTGTGCGCCGAATACGATAGCTGTGCAACGGCGGGTGTGCCGCGTCTTGAAGATACAACAGTCAGGGCGCGCTCTCGAACGAGCAAGGCCAGTCGCCCCCAGGCTCACCCGATTGCGATAAATAATAGCAGTATTGGCAAGCGCCGCGACAGGCTGTTCAATCGTGCGGATCGCGTCGTTAATTTGCGACGTTTGCCGCCGGAGATGGCCAGCGCCGGGGCTTCAATGCACCGGTTCGAGGGTCACGACCAGTGCGCCGGGCGCGGTCTCGAGGCGGGTCGGCACGAATTGCACGCCGGCATAGCGCAGGTCTTCCGGCTTGAAGGTGTAGACCGCCGTGTCGCGCACCATCTCGTTCACCAGCAGGTCGGCGGCCTGCGACAGTTCGCGCATACGGGCGGCATCGAAGCCATTCACCTCGAAGCGGTCGACCCGGACCTCACTCAAGAACACCGCGTTGCGCGCGGCATCCAGCACCAGGCGTCCGGAAAAGCCCATGCTGCCGCGCCAGGTCTGGCGCAGGAAAGGCGGCGACACCGAGACCTCGAGCGACAGCTTGATGCGGTCGTTCTCCGGCAGGATCGCCAGCTGCGGATGGGTGAACTGCACGTCGAACAGCTCGAGCATGCGGTTGCGCAGCGGGAAGCGGCGCTCCAGCCCGGCCTGCAGTTTGGCCTGCGTCAGCTCGACGCGGCGCGGTCCGACGATGCTGGCGCAAGATGCCAGCAGCCCGGCCCCGGCCAGCGCCAGTGCCGATGTCAGTCCCCCAGCGCAAAACCGTCGCCGCGTGATCCCCTGCCCCGCCTTGTCCATCGCCATCCTCCGCTATGTATCCTGATGAGCAAAGCGTAGCACATCCATTGACAGCCGCCGGCGCCGCACAAATTCGGGGTCAGAGCACAAATTCGGGGTCAGAGCATAAGGACCGGGGTCAAAGCAGCATGCCGCCCGAGGCTTCGATGCGCTGGCCGGTGATCCAGCCGCTGCCTTCCGCCAGCAGGGCCGCCGCCGCGCCGCCGATATCGTCCGGCAGGCCGGCCCGTCCGAGCGCGGTCATGCCGGCCACCATGCGATTCAGCTCCGGATTGTCGCGCACCCGGCCTTCGCTGAAATCGGTCTCGATGGCGCCGGGCGCCAGCACGTTCACGGTGATACGGCGCTCGGCCAGTTCGCGCGCCTGATAGCGCGTCAATACCTCGACCGCGCCCTTGGCGGCGCCGTAGACGGCGGATCCCGGCAAGCTGACGCGCGCCAGGCCACTGGAAATGTTGAGGATGCGCCCGCCCTCGTTCAGCAGGGGTACCAGCGCCTGCGTCAGGAACACGACCGCCTTCACGTGCACGGCGATGATGCCGTCGAACTGCCGTTCGGTGACGTCCATCAGCGGCACGTGCAGGCTGGTACCGGCGTTGTTGACGAGGATGTCGAAGCGCTCCCGTCCCCAGCCATCCAGAAGCGTACGGATTTGTTCCGCAAAGGCGGGAAAGGCGGCGCTGTCGGCCACGTCCAGCCGGAGCGCGGCAGCGCGGCGGCCGAGCGCCTCGATCTCGGCCACGACCTCGCGCGCCGCGGCTTCGTTGTTGTGCCAGGTGACGATGATGTCGGTACCGGCGCGCGCCAGGTGCAGCGCCATGTTGCGGCCGAGGCCGCGGCTGCCGCCGGTGATCAGTGCGATGCGTGAAGTCATTGTGGGCTCCTTGGTGAATGAAGCCACGAGTATATTTTTCGTTTCCTTATCGATAAACTGGGCAAAACTGCATGGACTTTGCAGGAATCGCGAATAATCCGCCATGAACGAACTCGACACGATCCGCATCTTCCTGAAGGTCGCCGAACTGGAAAGCTTCAGCGGCGCCGCACGCCAGCTCGGCCTGCCGAATGCGACCGTGTCGGCCGCTGTACGCCAGCTCGAACAGGCGCTGGGCACGCGCCTGCTCCAGCGCACCACGCGCCGCGTCCATCCGACCCAGGAAGGCGCCGCCTTCTATACGCGCAGCCGCGCGCTGCTGGGCGATTTCGACGAGCTGCGCGCGATGTTCCGCGGCGACGCCGACCTCCTCGAAGGCCGTCTGCGCATCGACATGTCGGCCGGACTGGCGGCGCGCATCGTGCTGCCCCGCCTGGGCGAATTCATGGCGCGCCATCCGCGCCTGCTGGTCGACCTCGGCACCTCGGACCGCCGCGTCGACGTGATCCGCGAAGGCTACGATTGCGTGCTGCGCTCCGGCCCCCTCACCGACTCGAGCCTGGTGGCACGTCCGCTGGGCAGCTACCGCATGGTCAACTGCGCCAGCCCGGCCTATCTGCAGGCCATGGGCACGCCGCGCACGCTCGACGACCTGCGCGGCCACCGCGTGGTCCATTACGACGCCCAACTGGGCGGCAGCACGCCCGGCTGGGAGTGGTTCGACGGCGAGCGCACGCAGTTCGCGCCGGTGGGGGCGGCGCTCACGGTGAACGGCACCGCCGCCTACGAGGCCGCCTGCGTGGCCGGACTCGGGATGATCCAGGCACCCGAAGCCGGCTTGCGTGAACGACTGCGCGACGGGACGCTGGTGGAGGTGCTGCCGGATTACCGGCCGGCGCCGATGCCGCTGTCATTTGTCTATCCGACGCGGCGCCAGGTGCCGGCGCGGGTGCTGGCTTTCATGGAGTGGGCTCAGGGGATGCTGGGGCCGTATTTGGGCTGATTTTTCCTGCGTTGACCCAAAAACGTCGGCACACGAGCAAACGCCAGTAACTATTTACCAATACAAAACCGGCTGAAAATCACCCCCAGCAAATCATCCGGTGTGAACTGCCCGGTAATACTGGACAGCTGGTCCTGCGCCAACCGCAGCTCTTCGGCGAACAAGTCCAGCGACTGATCATCTTGCGCTGCATGCGCACCCGCCATCCGCAAATGCTCGCGTGCCGCGCGCAGGGCGATCAGGTGGCGTTCGCGCGCCAGGTAGAGCGATTCGCCGGTCTGCTGCCAGCCGGCGATGCGCAGCAGTTCCGCGCGCAGCAGGTCGATGCCGGTCTTTTCGTGCGCGGACAGGTAGATGTGCACGGCATCCGCGCTGCGATCGACCGAGGGCTTGTGGCCGGACAGGTCGATCTTGTTCCAGATGCGCACCACCGGCACACTCGGCGGGAAGGCGGCGACGATGTCCTCGTCAGCCTTGGCCGGGCCCAGGCCGGCGTCGAGCAGGTGCAGGATCACGTCGGCCTTGCCGACCTCGCCCCAGGTGCGCTCGATGCCGATGCGCTCGACCACGTCGATGCCCTCGTCGATGGCGCGGATGCCGGCGGTATCGACGATGTTCAGCGGGATGCCCTCGACCTGGATGGTCTCGGTGACCTTGTCGCGCGTGGTGCCGGCGATCGGGGTGACGATCGCCACGTCGGACCCTGCCAGCGCATTCAGCAGCGAGGATTTACCGACGTTCGGCTGGCCGACCAGCACCACGTTCAAGCCTTCGCGCAGCAGCGCGCCCTGCGCCGCCTGGCGGAACACGGCTTCCAGCGCCTCGACGATGCCCTTCAGCTGGCCACGCGCGTTGGACTTTTCCAGGAAGTCGATCTCTTCTTCCGGAAAATCCAGCGTGGCCTCGACCAGCATGCGCAGGTTGATGGTCTGGTCGACCAGCTGGTGCACGACTTTGGAAAAGGCGCCGGACAGCGACTGCGTGGCCGACTTGGCCGCCGCTTCGGTCGAGGCATCGATCAGGTCGGCCACGGCTTCGGCCTGGGCCAGGTCGAGCTTGTCGTTGAGGAAGGCGCGGCGCGTGAATTCGCCCGGCTCGGCCAGGCGCAGGCCAAGATCGGCTCCCGCTTCCAGCACGCGGGCCAGCAGCATGCGCAGCACCACCGGTCCGCCGTGGCCCTGCAGTTCCAGCACGTCTTCGCCGGTATAGGAATGCGGTCCCTTGAAGTAAAGGGCCAGGCCTTCGTCGATGACGGTACCGGCAGCGTCCTTGAACGGTAAATAAGTGGCGTGGCGCGGAGCCAGGGTCGTGCCCGGGAACAGGGCTTCGATCAGCGGGGCCAGCGACTTGCCGGACGCACGCACGACGCCGATGCCGCCGCGGCCGGGGGCGGTGGCGATGGCGGCGATGGGGGAGGTGTCTAATTTCATGGGGGGATTGTAGTGGAATACTCCGCGCACTAAAACAACGTCGTCCCTGGCCTGGGCGACGGTTTTGAGGCCAACAACGGTTTCAAGGCCAACGACGGTTTCAAGGCCAACAATAAAAAAAGCCCGTGCAAGCACGGGCCCTCTCTTCAATCAGTCCGAACGGGCCTACTTTGCCGGCGCAAACTTCTTGGTGATCACATACTGCTGCGCCATCGAGATCAGGTTGTTCACCACCCAGTACAGCACCAGGCCGGCCGGGAAGAACAGGAAGATCACCGAGAACGCGATCGGCATGAACATCATCATCTTGGCCTGCACCGGATCGGCCGGTTGCGGGTTCAGCTTCTGGGTGATGAACATCGAAATCGCGTACAGGATCGGCAGGATGAAGAACGGATCCTTGGTGGTCAGGTCGGGGATCCAGCCCCACGAGGCGCCGCGCATCTCGACCGCGGCCTGCAGCACCCAGTACAGGGCCAGGAACACCGGCATCTGCACCAGGATCGGCAGGCAGCCGCCCAGCGGGTTGATCTTCTCGGCCTTGTACAGCTCCATGGTGGCCTGCTGCATCTTGACCGGGTCGTTCTTGAAGCGCTCGCGCAATGCCTGCATCTTCGGACCGACGGTCTTCATCTTGGCCATGCTGCGGTAGCCGGCTGCGGACAGCGGGAAGAACAGCAGCTTGATCAGGATGGTGAAGGCGATGATGGTCCAGCCCCAGTTGCCGGTCAGCGTATGCAGCCAGTTCATGGTGGCGAAGATCGGCTTGGCGATGATGGTCGCCCAGCCATAGTCACGCACCAGTTCCAGGCCCGGGGTCACGCGTTCCAGCAGTTTTTCTTCCTGTGGGCCGGAGTACAGGCGCGCATCGTTCGACAAGGTCTGGCCCGGCTGAATGGTGCCCAGCGGCTGGATGGTGCCGATGGCGAACAGGTTGTTGCCGAGCGACTTGGTGTAGATGTCGCGCTGCAGCTTGTCGGCCGGGACGAAGGCCGAGACGAAGAAGTGCTGCGAGATTGCGATCCAGCCGTCGTTGGCTGTTTTCGCATGGTCGGCACTGCCCTTGGCGATTTTCTCGAAGGTCAGCTTCTGGTACTTGTCCTGCGGGGTGTACAGGGTCGGACCGGTGTAGCTGCTGTTGAAGAAGGTATCGCCTTCCGGCTTGCTGCCGTCGTGCTGCAGCTGCAGGTAGAGCGATGGGGTCACCGCCGCGGTGCCGATGTTGGTGACGTCGTGGCGCACGCCGATCACGTAGTCGTTGCGCTTGAAGGTGAAGGTCTTGGTGAGACGCACGCCGCCCTGCTCGGCTTCCAGCACCAGTTGCACCTGGCCGTTGCTGTCCACGGTCGGACCCGAACGCACGGTGAACGGGGTGTTATGGTTGGGCATCAGGCCGCTTGGGCTGGCGCCGGTCAGGCCGGTCTGACCCAGGTAGGTGCGGCCGTTGGCGGCATCGACGTGGAACAGCAGCTGGTTCTTGGTCGGGTCGACCTTGTCGCGGTACTTCAACAGCTCCAGGCGGCGGATCACGCCGCCGGCGGTGTCGATATCGGCCTTGAACAGGTCGGTGGCAATCGTGACGATCCGCGTGGCAACCGGCGCAGGCGCGCCGCCCTCCGCGGTGCCGGGAACGGCGCCGGGAACGGCCGGGGTCGCGCCGGTGGCCGGCAGGTCGTTGACCTTGGCCTGGGCGGCCGGCGCGGTTGCGACCTTGGCCGGCGGCGTGGCCGAGAACATCGACTGCTTGCCGGTGGAGACCATCCACTCGTTCCACAGGACGATCAGGGAGACGGCGAACACGATCCACAAAATGGTACGTTTATTGAATTCCATTGAGGTTCTTAGTCAGGAATGCTTGCAGCCGCAAGCGGTTGGTGAGGAATGCGCCTGTCCGTCGGCGCCGTCGCGCGGCACCAAATCGACGCCGCCGTCATGCCACGGATGGCAGCGGCAGACGCGGCGCAGGGCCAGCCAGCTGCCGCGGGCGGCGCCATGGACCTTGAGCGCTTCGACGGCGTAATTCGAACAGGTTGGATAGAAACGGCAGTTCTGCCCGAGCATCGGCGACACCAGCAACTGGTAAGCGCGCAACAGCCAGACGAGCAGCCGGTTCATGTCGGACTCGGCCCCGGCGGCAGGACACCGCTCG
>Ga0308168_1003344_pt1 | contig 12324 bp, 7 predicted proteins | sample PhyCR2_FD_202133 | JGI IMG/M metagenome (GOLD analysis project Ga0308168, IMG submission 202133) | Phyllosphere microbial communities from UC Gill Tract Community Farm, Albany, California, United States - DLSLRC.R2 | ecosystem: Host-associated > Plants > Phyllosphere > Unclassified | place: USA... | reverse complement strand
TCATACTTGCTGTTAATGAAGCGCATCGAACCGATGAAGTGCAGGAAAGCCGTTTCCGCGGTGGCGCAATCGGGGGTGCCATACTTGGGGAAGGGCAGCGTGCGGGTGCCGCGGGCATTGGCGACCAGGTAGTTCGAGGTCACCTGCTCGGTGCCCCAGCGCTTCCAGTCCTCGCCCAGCTTGGCGGTCATGCGGCGCGAAAAGTCCAGCATGGCGTCGCGCATGCTGTCCGAATGCGGGAAGCCGGTGAAGCCGGCGCAGCCGCGCACGTACAGGGCGTCCTGCGGCAGGCCGACATTGACCATCTCGCTCTCGGAAATGGTCTGGATGTGGGCGCCCGGCTTGAGCACGCGCAGCGCGTGCTCGCGCACCGCCGGCAGCTGGCGCAGCGGGGTGTCGGGCAGGTCGGCCAGCACGAAACCGGTGCCGTTGCGCACGCCTTCCACGATTTCGGGGATCGGCTGGACCGTGACGGTATCGGCGTCGAGCTGGACCACATAGGTTTCGCGCACGAAGCCCGAGATCGCGTACAGCCTTTCCCACACGCCGCCGCGCGGAATGTCGGGATGGACGAATTCGTCGGCGTGGTGCAGCTCGATGTGCGGCACGTGCTGGCGCAGCACGGCACGGTCCTCGTCGGTGATCGAGGGATCGCACACCACGACCACCCGTTCCGCGTTCGCATAACGCACGAAGGATTTGAGCGCGACCAGGTAGGCGAGAACGTCGCGCGTATGGACCATCGACAGCAGCATGAACGGCAGGTTGCCGCGCTCGACCGGAGGGGTCGACAAGATTTGCCGGGTCGCCTTCGTGTGCCGGGAACGGAAATAATCCCGTTTCAGGCGCTGAACGATCCTCTGAATTAAAGACATCCTCACTGACTCCTGTATCCGCATGTCGGCAAGCGTCGCAGCTTTTCCGGACGCTGGCGTGATACTATTGCATTTCTTGCAATAGCGCGCGATTATTATATGCTGAATTGTGCAGCGCACGCGTTCCGTGCTGCATTTTTTGCCAGATGACATTATCTTCATGCCTGAAGACGGCATACCGCCATCCAAATCCCTGACGGAGCGCCATTGAGTAAGCAGCAGGTAACATTTTTCTTGCCGGATCCGCAACAAGTGAGCTTGTTGCAGGATGCCGATCCGGACCGCGACTGGCGCCTTTTCAGCACCGGGGTGCAGGTATGGGTCGGGCAAACCTATCTGCGCCTGAAGCGGGCCGGGTATCCGGTGGCGCTCAGCGCGCTGGCGCCGGATGCGGGCCTGGTGGTGGTCCATGCCGACCATGTGCCGGTGCTGCTGTGCCGGCGGCGTTGGGGGGCGGCCCTGACCATCGTGGCGGCGCGCGCCGACCGTCCGCACCAGCCGCATGCCGATGTCGAGATCGTGCAGAACGCCGCGTCCGCGGATGGCGGCAGCGCCTTCCACGTCCAGCACTGGCCGCAGCCAGGCCTGGTGGCGCGCGATCCGCAGCGCGGCAACACCGTGCGCACGGTGTCCTTCAAGGGGACGGTGGGCGAGATGACGCCGGAATTCGCCGCACCCGAGTGGGCCGACGGCCTGCGGCGCCAGGGCATCGAATGGCGCTGCGACGCGGTGGCATGGGGCGGCAATGCCGCGTCTTACCAGACCAGCTGGAACGACTACCACGATACCGACGTGGTGCTGGCGATGCGCAAGGACGTGTCGCACCTGCACGTCAAGAAGCCGGCCAGCAAGTTGATCAATGCCTGGCTGGCCGGCGTGCCGGCCATTCTCGGTCCCGAGCAGGCCTACCGCGAGTTGCGCCGCTCGCCGCTGGATTACATCGAAGTGACGTCGGCGCGCGAGGCCGGGGAGGCGCTGGCGCGCCTGGCGAGCGAGCCGGCGCTGTACCAGGCCATGGTCGAGAACGGATTGCGTCGCGGTGAAGAAGTGCGGGCCGAGGCATGTACCCGGGTCTGGGCCGAATTGCTGTTCGATACCATCCCGGCGCGCCGCCGCGCACCGGCGCCGCTGGCGCTGGCCGGCCTTGGCCTGCGCAGCCTGCGCTGCCGGCTGCGCGCCTGGCGAACGGCGTCCCCGGCGTAAAAAAAGGCGGCGCCACCGCCAGGTGGCGCCGCCCCGGATCGGCTCCCGAACGCTGGCTTCAGGCGAAGCCGGCCGGGATGCCGCCTGCGGTCAGCGTGGAACGATGTTCCACTGCGGGCCCTTGCTGTAGTCGGGCTTGTCTGCGCGGCCGCTGAAAACGGTCCAGGCCTGGGTCGCGTTGGCGATGCCCGAAGTCGCCGCAACCGCCAGCGCCGGCTGCATATTGGACGGATAGCCCATGGTCGAATCGGAGTAGCCCGACATGCGGCCCGGAGACCAGCGCCCCTTCGACGCGACGCGCAGCCAATCGCTCTGCTGGACGCTTGCACAAGGCTGGTCGATATACTTCAGGCCCTGCGGATGCTTCAGGCGCTTGCTTTCGTTCAGAATGCTGTCGCCGGCAAAGTTATAGGTGTGCATGGCGGTCAGGTCGCTGAAGATCGGTTCCTTGGCGCTTGGGCGGAACTCCAGGTGATAAGCCGAGGCCTGGATCCAGCAGAAACCCGGCGTGGTCATGCGGCCGACAGCGTACTTCGCCTTCCATTGGAGGATCGGCAGGGCCTTCTCGAAGCCGAGTTCGGTCAGGTAGCCGAAGCTCCAGGTCAGGAAGTCGTCCTGCCATGGGGCCGAAGCGGCCACCTTGAACGAACTGGCGCCAGAGCCGTCGTACACCCCCAGCTGGTTTGGATTGCCGACCACATAAGTCGCGTGATAGAAGTTCAGGTTGTTGTCGACCTGTTTGACAAAATAGTCTTTCAGCGGGTGGCTGTCCGGGGTGACGTAGGCGGCATGGCCGAGCGTGCGCAGCGACCAGGCCTGGCCGCGTACCTGCTGCCAGCGCACCAGGCCCTGGCCATAGCCGGAATTGCCTGGATCGGTTTCCAGCGGATTCGCAGCCGCCCAGAACAGCAGTTCTTCGAGATAGTAGTAGTCGCCGGTCAGCAGATACGGGAGGTAGACCATCGACGGCTGGTGGGCGGTATCGTGCGAATACGGCGTACTGCACAGCTGCTTGTTGTTATTGGCGCAACGCGGCACCGGCAGCGGAGCCTTGTTTGCCAGATTCATGTGGGTCGAAATATTCTTGTTGGCCGCGCTGTCGGCGCGCACCGGGTTGCCGGTGTTCTCGTCGCGCATGTGGATCGACCAGCTGGCGGCGCCATCGGCGGCGGCCATCATCGAGTTCAGCGCGCGCTGGTCCTTCGACAGCAGATAAGCGACTGACCAGGAAGGCAGGGGGCCGATGTCGGCGCGACCGCCCGTGGTGCCCATGGCCGCCATGACGGGACCGATCTTCATCGGGCCGGTGTTGGCCGTGGTGATGCCCTTGCCCAGATCGGCCAGCATGCTTTCCGACGGCACGACGTTCTGGTCGTAGTTCGAAACCGCTTTCGATGCGATCAGGTAGGACGTATTGTGACGCACGTGCGCCTGTGGCGCGCGGGCAGCGTCCCACCAGGCGCTCTGGTGCCAGCGCGCGTGATGGTAATGGGTCAGGCCAGCCTTGGTGTAGATGCGGCGGCCGGCGACATCGACGCTCACGTCATATACGAGGTTGCGGGCGCCTGCCTTGAAGGTCTTCGTGTTTTCGACGACGACGTCGACCCGCGCCTGTTTCGACAAGCCCGGATACCAGCGTACGGCGAAACTGGCCGTCAGCAGCGGATGCACGACGCCGGCGCCGTTCTTCACCGGGGTGCTCACGATCCATTCGTTGGCAACCGAACCCGACAGCCAGCTGACAGGCTTCGGGGAAGCCAGCGCATCGGCCAGGGAGGCGTTGTACTGCACGCCGTCGGCGGTGATGACGACGTTCGCGCTCAGGCCGCTCGCGGCCAGGCCTTCGAGGGTCACCCTGCTTTTTTCGGACGCGGTCGATTTGACCAGCTGGATCTTCTCGATCTGGCCGACGGCCAGGGTCGGCAGGATGCCGGACACGATCACGTGACGTACCGAGCCGTCGGCGTGGGTCGCCTTGATATCGGTCTGCAGGCGTAGCAGGGTGCCGTTCGACAGGCGGGCCGCAAGGCCTTCGGTCGGCGCCATCTGGCCGGCCGCGACTACCTGGCCAAAGGTAAACGGCACATTCGTCTGGGCCAGGCCGGTATTCTGGATCTCGACATCGGTCAAGGTGGGGCCGGCGACGATCGCGGCCGGCGTGGTCACCGGCGTGAGGACGGTCGGGGTGGTCGGTTTCGGGGTGAAGCCGGTGGTGGTCTTGGCCAGCGACGTACCGGAGTCGGTGTACGACACCGCGTCGGGCGCGAGGTCGTCGCCACCGCCGCCGCCGCAGGCGCTCAGCATGGCGGCGCTCAGTGCGGTGGCGATGACGGAGGTGCAGCGTGCAGTCAGGCGGGCCGGCTTGGCGCTGTGATTGCTGCCACGTTCCGCGCGGCTCGGGGTGATCTGGTCAGGGGTCATGGGAGTTGGGGTGTCGTTTAGCAGTGGAATTAATTTCCGTGTGGAACTGAACTTTACCCTGACAAACATTTCCATGGGCCAATTTTGAACAGATTTTGCTGATTTTCTGCGCAAAAACAACGAAAATGTCGAACTTGAAAGTATTTACGCAAATAAAGTCAAGCGTATTTTTGCCGAAAGACGTAAAAAAGCTACAATATTCTTGGTTTTTTTACACTTGTGACGGGTCAGAATCAGAACTTGAGCCGAATAACGCGTTTTTGTGCACCGGCAATGTTTCGGATTTGCTGAATATGCCTTGGGCGCGCGCACGCATCCTTGCGAAGTTGACATTGAATAATTATTTAATGTGCTAGGATGACAACATCAATGGACTGGCGACATGGCTGGTCCCTTTATCCAAGGACACAGTGCCGGCCGTTGTGCTGCGCCGATGTGGCGCACTCGGGCTTCGCGGAAATGATGCAATGCTAAGCACAACCAACCATGTAGCGGCCCGGCTGGCGGCCGGACGGCCGCCGGTCCTGATCGTGATCGTCGATACCGAGGAAGAATTCGCCTGGGACCGGCCATTCGACCGCGCCAGCGTCGATACCGCCTCGGTCGCGGCCCAGCCGCTGATGCACGAGCGCGTGTTCGACCGTTTCGGCATCGTGCCGGCATATATGGTCGACTGGCCGGTGGCTACCGCCCCGCAGGCCGTCGCCACCCTGCGCCGGCTGATGCAGGAGGGGCGTTGCGACATCGGCACCCAATTGCACCCCTGGGTCTCGCCACCCTACGAAGAACAGGTCACGCGCTTCAATTCCTATGCCGGCAACCTGCCGCGCGAGCTGGAACTGGCCAAGCTGCGCATGCTCACCAACGCCATCGGCGACGCCTTCGGACGCGCGCCGACCGCCTTCAAGGCCGGCCGCTACGGCCTGGGACCGCACAGCGCCGAGGCGGTGGCCGCGCTGGGCTACGAGATCGACGCCAGCGTGGTGCCCTACACCCGTTTCGAGGACGACGGCGCGCCGGATTTCCGCGCCTTCGACGAGCATCCCTACTGGTTCGAGGCCGGCGGACGACGCCTGCTCGAGCTGCCGGTGACTACCGGCTATGCCGGCTGGCTGCGCGGCATGGGGTCGAGCCTGTTCGACCTGGCGCGCAGCCCGGCGGGACGCGTGCTACGCATGGGCGGTGTGCTGGCGCGCACCCGCGCGCTCGAGCGCATCCGCCTCAGTCCCGAAGTCGCCACAGGCGCCGAGATGCGGCGCTTGACACGCGCGCTGCGCGCCGATGGCTGCGAAGTGTTCTCGCTGACCTACCACAGCCCCTCGCTGGTGCCGGGCCACACGCCCTATGTGCGCGACGCGGCCGACCGCGAACGCCTGATTTCCACGATCCACGATTACTGCGCCTGGTTCCGCGACGAGATCGGCGGCCAGTTCCTGGCCCTGTCGCAGGTGGGGGCGGCGCTGGCGCCCCAGGCCGGGGTCGCGCAGCGGGCGCTCGAAGCGGTGCGCTGAAATCAGCGCCCGGCGGCGCGTGCGTGTAGCCGGCCCAGCCAGGGCCAGCGATAGGCGTTCAGGTGGTACATGGTGCGCACCTCGCCGGTCCAGCGCAAGTGCCATTCCATCACCCGCCCATAGAATTCGATGCGCTCGAAGCGGCGCGCTTCGATGATGTCGCGCGTGGCTTCCTCGCGCATCAGGAGCGCCGGCGACAGGCCGTTGCCGATGCCCTCGTCGTAGGCCGTCTTGAGCACCACGATGCAGTCGCCGCCTTCCACGCACAGGTCCATCGCCGCCAGCCGCTCGCCGATGAAGTAGCGGTAGACGCAAGCCGCATCGATGGCGGCGAAGGCTTCCAGCATGGCGCGGTAGAAGCGGCCCTGCTCGTTGCCGGCGCTGACGGCGGTGCCGTCCTGCGCCTTCCAGCCCGCGCTTTCCAGGCGGCCGTAGTCCTCGACCGCGGCCGCCATCTCGTGCGCCGCGCGGCTGGCCTGGAGCCGGGTCGGCACGCCGTCGTCCTGCAGGCGCTTGCGCTGCTTGCGCAGATTGCTGCGCAGGTTCTTGCCGCGCGTATTCCAGTAGTCCTCGAAGCTGGCCGGCAGGGTGACGCGGGCGGTCTCGATATAGTCCATGCTGCGCAAGCCGCCGTCACCGTGCGCGGGACGCGCCATCAGCATCGGATCGCACTGGGTCAGGCCGAGCGTGAGGGCGGCGCCGGGCAGGGCGCGCAACAGGCCGGGCAGGCCGGCGCCGGGCGCCCCGGCGTCGCGCTGCAGCCACAGGCCGACCGGGGCCTGGGCCGGCTGGAAGGTGTTCCAGGCGCCCAGGCGCGACGGCGCCAGGATCGCCATCGCGTCGGTTTCTCCATCGCGCTCGCGCCAGGCCAGCACTTCCCGTCCGGTGCCGAACACGGCCAGCAGGGGGAGCACGAATTCCGGCGCCAGCAGCGGCGAGCCGGCGCTCTCGCGGTGCAGGCGGCGCCAGCGTTCCAGGTGCTCGGAACGGGCCGCCAGTTCGGTCGCCGGGACCACGCGCCAGTTCATGACGCCGCTCCCGCCGTCTCTTCCAGCGCGCGGCGCACGGTGGCGGCCAGCCAGGCGCGCTCCGGCGCGCGCAATGCCTGGTGCACGGGCAGGCCGAACAGGCGCCGGCCGAGCGCCACGCTGTTGGCGCAGACCGTGGCGTCGACCCCGGGCCACAGGCTGGCGCCGAAGCGCACCATCGGCACGCCGGCAGCGCGCAGGCGTTCGAACAGCGCGTCCGGCCGGTCGGCCAGTAGCGGGAACACCCAGGGGCAGGCGCCGGCGGGCAGCGCCGCGAACAGCGGCTGCCAGCCGGGCGCACCGGCCAGCGCGCGTTCGAGTTCCAGGTAATTGCGGCGCCGCGCCCCGACCAGGCGCGCGCGGCCGGCGCGCCGCAGGACGGCGCGCGAGAACCACGACGAGCGGCGGTCGACCCAGCGCGGATCGAAGTCGAAGCTGCTGTCAGACGAGGCCGGGGCCAGCGCCGGGGCCGCGCCGGCGCCGGGGTTGGCGCTGCGTGCCTTGAGCCGGTTCCACAGCGCCGTCTTCAGGCGCAGCGGCAGGGCCAGCGCGGCGCGCAGGAGCGGCAGGCGGCCCTGGGCGAAACTGGCTTCGAGCGCGCCCAGCGCGGCCTTGGCTTCGAAGCCGGCGCCGGCGCCATGCAGGGCCGCGGGCAGCCGGTGGCGGTGCGACACCAGGCAGCCGCCCTCGAAGATGGGGAAGAATTTCATGCTGCTGCCGATCGCGTAGTCGCCGCTGGCGCCGACCGCGACGCCATCGCGCTCGCCGAAGAAGCAGTGGGCGCAATCCTCGACCAGGCCGGCGGCGTGAGAGTCGCACAGCGCGCGCAGGGCGCGCAGGTCTTGCGGAAAGCCGAAGAAATGGGTGACCATGACGGCCTTCACGCCGGGGCCCAGCTTGCTTGCCACGTCGTCCAGGTCGGCCGTGGTGTCGGGATGGACCCGGTAGAACACCACCTCGGCCCCGCGCCAGTGCACCGGCGGGATCATCGAGGGGCTGTGGTAGGCCGGCACCAGCACCTTGTCGCCGGGGCCGACGCCGAGCGCGCGCAACGCCATGCCGATCGCGATCCGGCCGCTCGTGACGGGCTGCACCGCGGGCGCGTCGTCCAGCGCCGGCAGGGTCGCGCCGTGGCCGGCAAAGGCGCCGAGCGAGAGGATCGGGACGGAGGGAATGGCGCGGATGTCGCTCATGCTGGCGCTGCGGATGTGTTTATTCTAGGCATGATTTAAATATAACATGCGGTATCGCCGTTCCCGCGCACCGAAAAGATGTCGAAAAAGCATCCGCTTTCTTGCGGCGCGGCCCGAACTGGTAAGATTGCAGATGCGTGGCGGATGCGCCGCGCTATTTCGCGCCATGCGGCGACCGTACCCACTATGCGATGAACCACCTGATCCACGACAGCATCTTCGACAGCGCGGCGCGCACCCCCGAGGCCGAGGCCCTCGCCTATGGCGCGGCGCGCTGCACCTACCGCGAACTGGCCGACCAGGTCAACGCGGCGGCGGCCCTGTTCCTGGCCCAGGGCATGCAGCCGGGCGAGCGGGTCGCGGTGTACATGGAAAAGCGCATCGAGAACGTGGTGGCCATGTTCGGCGCGGCCGCCGCCGGCTGCGTGTTCGTGCCGGTCAATCCGCTGCTCAAGGCCGAGCAGGTGGCCTACATCCTGGCCGACTGCAATGTGCGCCTGCTGGTGACGACCCCCGAACGCCAGGCCCAGCTGGCCGCCAGCCTGGGCGGCTGCCCCGACCTGCGCGCGCTGCTGCTGACCGACGGCGCCCAGCCGGCGCCGTCCCCTTCGGGCCTGGCGCTGCTGCGCTGGTCGCAGCTCGAGACCGGCGTATCGTTCACTCCGCACCGCCGCATCGACACCGATATGGCGGCCATCCTGTATACCTCGGGCAGCACCGGCGCCCCCAAGGGCGTGGTGCTGTCGCACCGGAACATGGTGGCCGGCGCCGCCAGCGTGGCCGGCTACCTTGGCATGCGTGCCGACGACCGCCTGCTGGCGGTGCTGCCGCTGAGCTTTGACTATGGCCTGAGCCAGCTGACCACCGCCTTCCTGCGCGGGGCCTGCGTGGTGCTGATGAACTACCTGTTCCCGAAGGACATCGTGGCCGCCGTGCGCGCCGAGCGCATCACCGGCCTGGCCGCGGTGCCGCCGCTGTGGATCGCCCTGTCGCGCCTGGAGTGGCCGGCCGATTGCACGCTGCGCTTCATCACCAATTCCGGCGGCGCCATGCCGGTTGTGACGGTCGAGGCGCTGCGGGCGGCGCTGCCGCGCGCCGAGGTCTACCTGATGTACGGCCTCACCGAAGCCTTTCGCTCCACTTACCTGCCGCCGGCCGAACTGGCGCGCCGCCCCGATTCGATCGGACGCGCGATCCCGAATGCCGAGGTGCTGGTGGTGCGTCCCGACGGCACCCTGTGCGAGGCCGACGAGCCGGGCGAACTGGTGCACCGCGGCGCCCTGGTGGCGCTGGGCTACTGGAACGACCCGGCGCGCACCGCCCAGCGCTTCCGTCCGGCTCCCGGCCAGGATCCGGCCCTGCCGCTGCCCGAGCTGGCCGTGTGGTCGGGCGACACCGTGCGGCGCGATGCCGACGGCTACCTGTACTTCGTCGGCCGCAGCGACGAGATGATCAAGGTCTCGGGCTACCGCATCAGCCCGACCGAGGTCGAGAGCGTGCTGCATGCCAGCGGCCTGGTAAGCGAGGTGGCGGTGTTCGGCATCGCCGACGAGACGCTGGGCCAGGCGATCGTGGCGGTGGCGGTGGCCGACCTTGGCGCGGTCGACCGCGCCGCGCTGCTGGCCGAATGCCGGCGCCGGCTGCCGGCCTACATGATCCCGGCCCACATCGTCGTGCGCGCCGAGGCGCTGCCGCGCAACCCGAACGGCAAGATCGACCGCAATCTGCTGCGCACGACCTTCCAGCCCGGCCAGTAAAAAACGTCCGGACCTTACCGCACCTGTTCCAGCCTATTCCCATGACCGGCACCAAGCCCCAGCACGCTCCCCAGATTCATTTCCCCGTGGTCGACGACGTCCTGCAAGTCGGCGGCATCCCGCTCACCCGGCTGGCCGAGCGCGTCGGCCGCACGCCGTTCTTCGCCGTCGACCGCGCCGTCTGCAGCGGCAAGGTGGCGGGCCTGCGCGCGATCCTGCCGCCGCAGGTGGCATTGCACTATTCGATCAAGGCCAATCCGATGCCGGCCCTGGTGCAGCACATGGCGGGCCTGGTCGACGGCCTCGACGTCGCCTCCAGCGGCGAACTCAAGACCGCGCTGGATACCGGCATTGACCCGGCCCACATCAGCTTCGCCGGCCCGGCGAAGACGGATGCGGAGCTGCGCCAGGCGGTCGCCGCCGGCGTGTGCCTGAACATCGAGTCCGAACACGAGCTGGCGCGCACCGCGCGCATCGGCGAAGCGCTCGGCATCACGCCGCGCGTGGCGCTGCGCATCAACCCGGCTTTCGAACTGAAATCGTCGGGCATGAAGATGGGCGGCGGCGCCAAGCCCTTCGGCATCGACGAGGAACAGGCGCCTGCCGTGCTGCGGCAGGTGGCGGCCCTGGGCCTGGATTTCCAGGGCTTCCACATCTTCAGCGGTTCGCAGAGCCTGCGCCTGGACGCCATCGTCGAGGCGCAGTCGCGCAGCATCGAGCTGGCCATGCGGCTGGCCGGCGACAGCCCGCTGGCGCTGCGCCAGCTGAACATCGGCGGCGGCCTGGGCATCCCGTATTTCCCGGGCGAGGCGCGCATCGATCCGGCGCCGATGGGCGAACACCTGGCCGCCTGGCTGCCGCGCCTGGTCGCGGCGCTGCCGCAGGCGCGGCTGGCGCTGGAACTGGGACGCTACCTGGTCGGCGAAGCCGGCGTGTACGTGGCGCGCGTAATCGACCGCAAGGTCTCGCGCGGCGAGGTGTTCCTGGTGCTGGACGGCGGCATGCACCACCACCTGGCCGCCTCGGGCAACCTGGGCCAGGTGATTCGCAAGAATTATCCGGTGGCGGTCGGCAGCCGCATGAATGCCGCGGGCGACGCGCCGGACAGCGGCCCGGCCTCGGCCACCGGCCCGCTGTGCACCCCGCTCGACATCCTGGCCGACCGCATGCCGCTGGCCCATGCCCGCGTCGGCGACCTGGTGGTGGTGTTCCAGTCCGGCGCCTACGGCGCCAGCGCCAGCCCGGCCATGTTCCTCGGCCATCCGCCGGCGCTCGAAGTGCTGGTCTAGCCGGTCTGGCGCGGCGCCGCCGCGCCGCCCTGCGCCTTGGCGTCAGGCGCCTTGCCCAGCCAGCGGTCGATGCGGTCCTGCATGAACGGGATGCGCATCGGCGGAATGTCTTCCTGGATCGGCATGCGGATCAGCACCTTGTCGAGCACGATCAGGATCGCGAATACGTAGTAGATCAGGTCGTAATAGGCCAGGGTCAGGAAGGCGCCGGCGGTCATGTAGCCGATGATGCTGACGTGGCACATACGCGCCAGCATCAGGGCCCAGCCCAGGTCCGGCTTGTCGCGGCAGAAGCGGATCACCCGCGAACCAAGGCGCCAGGCCACCAGGAACATGGTCAGGAAAATCGCCAGGCCGATATAGCCCTGCTCTCCCAGCACCTGGAAATAGATGCTGTGGGCATCGTAGTAGCGTTCGGGTTCCGGCGCATAGAGCATGAACATATGGGGCGCGAACACGTTCGGCCCGCCGCCCAGCACGAACTCGTTGGCGATATTGATCGCGAACAGCCAGGAGTTGATGCGCCCGGTCGCGGAGGCGTCCTCGTCGTACGTCTGGATGCTGTGCATCCTTCCCATCCATTCCTCGGGCATGGCCAGCAGGACGACCGGCACCAGGAGCAGGAAGGCGATGCCGGTCTTGAGCTTGTGGTGCGACTTGAGCCACAGGAAAAATCCCATCATGAAGACAGCGAGGAAGGCGCCGCGCGAGTACGAGCCGATCGCGCCCAGCGCGGTCAGGGCGGCCATGGCCAGCACTCCTCGCTTGAGCCATTTTCCATGCACCTGGGTTACCAGGTAGACCAGCAGTGGCGTGATCGTCACCAGCGCCAGCGCCAGCGTGTTGTTGTCGCTGATGAAACTGGCGCGCGGACCGAGCATGCCTTCGCCGCCGCCGCTGAAGATGACGAAGATGCCGCTCTTGACGCCCCAGAAGCCGATCGACAGCGCCACCACGATGGCCAGCATCTGGGCATCCTTGCGGGTACGTACGGTCATGATGGTGAGGAAGACCATCAGGATGATCTTGCTGAAACGGTCCCAGTCC
>Ga0308168_1003338_pt1 | contig 12339 bp, 11 predicted proteins | sample PhyCR2_FD_202133 | JGI IMG/M metagenome (GOLD analysis project Ga0308168, IMG submission 202133) | Phyllosphere microbial communities from UC Gill Tract Community Farm, Albany, California, United States - DLSLRC.R2 | ecosystem: Host-associated > Plants > Phyllosphere > Unclassified | place: USA... | reverse complement strand
ACGGCAGCCAGATCGCTTTTCTGATGGCGGACCAGCAGCAGGTAATCCAGCTGTGGAGCGTATCTCCCAACGGCGGCGAACCGCGCCAGATCACCCGGCTTAGCCACAGCATTCAGTCGGCGTTTAGCTGGCACCCCAGCGGTGAGGCGATCGCTTTTGTCTGCGATAACAGCGTGATGCGATGTGAGATCGCCGATGGACAGTGCCAGCGGCTGACCGACAGAACGGAAGCGGCTCCCTCGGGCGACGCAGTGGTCTGGTCACCCGATGGACGTCAGATTGCTTATATGCGAGAGGTGAACGGCTGGCGGCAGCTGTTTACGGTTGCGGCGACGGCGGCTGCATAGTCGGCAGCGGCTGGGCCTGTGCCAGATGTTCCTGGGTATGCGCCAGCTTCTCGCTTTTCAATACCCGTTCACGCGGAGAATCGATCGATCTGTCACTGTCGTTGCGATAGTAGTCCCACGGCAGCAGCAAGGTATCCAGCACAGCGGAGAAAGGCAGATCGATCAGCGCCAGCGGTTTCAGTGCCCAGCTGGTGTCGTCATCCACCAGCAGGTCGGCGCTGGCGCGCGTGCCAGGGTAGTAGCCCTGACTGGCACCGGTATGTGACATAACGATGGAGCAGCCGCTTGCCGCAACGGCGCAGCAGACTACACCCGCCAGCGGTAACGTTTTCATCAGATTCATTATTATCATCCCTTCAGCCCCGGCAGAAGCCTGACTGAGTTGACTTGCCAGACAACGTCATCGCTCTGGGGCAATGTCCGTTCTGGTCCGGCAAAGGTAGTCCTGAGTGTATGTCATTTCCTCAATTTGGCGAAAAAAATTGCGTTTTTCCCCCTTGAAAACTGACGTCCGGCACCCATTTTTAGATTACGGACGCACTCACCGTTGCCGCAAGGGACAGTGAGGTGCCGTATACAGCCTGTCCCGTAGTGGAAGGTTGCCAAAACTTGCTGAAACTCAGGAGTCTTAATATGCGTAATTTTGATCTCTCTCCACTTTATCGTTCTGCTATCGGCTTTGACCGCCTGTTTAACCTGCTCGAAGCGAACCAAAACCAGAGCAACGGCGGCTATCCTCCGTACAACGTCGAGTTGGTCGATGAAAACCACTATCGCATCACCATCGCGGTAGCCGGTTTCTCTCAGAGCGAACTGGAGATCACCGCCCACGATAACGTGCTGATCGTGCGGGGCGCCCATCCGGAAGAGCAGACCGAGCGTAAATACCTGTATCAGGGTATCGCCGAACGTAATTTCGAGCGTAAATTCCAGCTGGCCGACCACATAGTGGTACGTGATGCCCGCCTGGAAAACGGTCTGTTAAGCATCGATCTTGAACGTCTGGTCCCGGAAGAAGCGAAACCACGCCGTATTGAGATTCTGAAATAATCTGTGAAAAACGCCGCATCAGCGGCGTTTTTTTTGCTTTCAGGATTGCGTTCGCATTGCTAAACGCTGGCTCACTACCCCACCAAACACGTTCACCAGTAATCCCAGAACAATTACCGTGGCGCCCAGCATCTGCTGTCCCGACAGATGCTCATCCAGCACCAGCGCGGCGGTGATAATTCCGACCACCGGCACCAGCAACGACAGCGGCGCAACGCGCCAGGTTTCGTAGCGGCTAAGTAAATTTCCCCAGATCGCATAGCCTATAATGGTGGCGATAAACGCCAGATAAATTAACGCCAGTATCGTCTGTATCCCGATATGCAGCAGGCTGTTGATGATGACAGCCTGGCCGTCAAACAGCAGCGAGCAGGCAAAGAAAGGGACGATCGGCACCAGCGCGCTCCAGACCACCAGTGACATAATGGGCACCTTGTGATTACGCATAATGATCTTATTGGTAATGTTGCCCAGCCCCCACGACAGCGCCGCTGCCAGCGTCAGCATCATCGTCGTCAGGGTGATGCCGGCCGTGGTCTGCCCCGCCATACCCGCCGTGGCCAGCATAAACATCCCCAGCGTGGCGATAATAATCCCGGCGATGTGATTCCAGCGCAGCTTCTCTGCCAGCAGCAACGCGCCCAGCAGCAGCGTAAAGAACGCCTGCGCCTGCAGCACCAGCGATGCCAGTCCGGCGGGCATCCCCAGCTTAATCGCCAGAAACAGAAACGCGAACTGACCAAAACTGATGGTCATGCCGTAAACCACCAGCCAGCGCAACGGAATGGGCGGACGGCGAACAAAAAAGATGGCGGGAAAGGCCACCAGACTGAAGCGCAGCCCGGCCAGCAAAAAAGGCGGCATTCCCTGCAGCCCCAGCTTAATCACCACGAAATTGACGCCCCACGCCACCACCACGCACAGCGCTAACAGCATATCTTTTACCGACATCAGGTGCTCCTTGTGCCGCCTCAGGCGGTAACCGCCACCGGCGTCGCGATATCCGCACAGCAGTCGTCACCAACAATGCGAAAATAGTCCTCTGCCGCCAGCGCAATCGACTTCTCCAGCACGCCCGCGTTAAACCACAAGGTCCCGACCTGTTGCAGCCGCGTATCGACCCGCAGCGCTAGCCGGTCATCAAAACTAAACGGCGGCACCGCACCCATGACGCAGTCGGTCAGCGCCTGCGCCATCTCCGGCGCGGCGAAGGCGGACTTCCTGCCGCCAATGGCACGCGCCGCGCTTTTAAAATTGATCCGGCAGTCGCCCGGCACAATCGCCAGCAGGTAACGCGCATCGGCACCCTCCGGCATGCTGACCTCCAGCACCATCGCTTTGGCCGCCTGACTGAGCGCATTACCGCGCATCTGACTGATCAGATCGGTCTGGCCCACTGCCTCATGTTCCACCACGCGGTAGTTCGCCTGATGCAGATCCAGCAGCGCGGTGATTTTTTCAAACGTCGTCATTTCCCTCTCCTTCTCTGGCGCAACCTGAATTAACTCCAGGCGATGGCGTGCTTCATTTTTTTATCGGTCAGGCCGAAAAAGAAGCCCATGGTGATGCGGGTATCGCCTTCAACCCGGTCGATTTCGTGATAAAAAGCGGGATTAAACAGGTAGATATCGCCGCTGCGTGGCGAGAACTCACAGGTTTCACTGCCCGCGATCACACCGCTGCGGTAGCCCAGTTCACCGATGGTTTTGAACTGCTCATCCTCCGGCGACCATTTTTTGTTGTAGATGCGCAGTGCGCCGCCCGCGTTGCACTCCTGCAGGCAGATCACGCAGCTGAGCTGATGCAGGATCTGCGTCACCACCAGACCACTGCTGGCAGCATCGCGCACGATGTTGTCGTTATGCAGCGGATTCGCCACGCCGTCGGCATGAAAGCGCACTATCGAACCGGCATAGTCACCGCGGCCCGGCTCGTGCGCGGTGCGCAGGCTCTCCAGCCGCAGCGCATGTTGCACCCAGTGGTAGATCTGTTCGCGCAGAACGCTCAGTGACGGCGGCAGCGACGGCTGAATATCGCGCAGCTCAGTAAAATAGTTGTCCGGCGCGGCCGTGTGTTTTGCCAGATAAGGACCAAGCGTCGTCAGCGCACCGTTGGGATAATGAGAGACGCGAATCTTCTCCCGGCAGCGCTGGAGATCCGCCACCACCGTCTTGCGGACGTCCGGCGTGAGGAAGTTACGCAGCACCAGCAACGGCACCCGTGCCGTCACGATGTCATCCAGCCAGGTCGACTCCACAAACATGTTGGGATTAATCACGCGGAACTGATTGAAAATAGCCATGTTTCTCACTCCCTAAACGGTATTTCATAGAGTTCATGATTGTTCATGCGCCGCCAGTTGCCAGCGCTACCTGGTATTGCCACCGGTTCAGACGCGATCAGCGTACAATCGTCCTGTTGCCGAAAATGCATCGTGAAATAGTCGGGCCAGGGCGTATCGTCCGGATGCCACTGCCACGCCCAGGCCTTGTCGCGGGTAACCACAATGGCATTGCCAGCGCTGCCGCCCGGCTCAACCTGCGCCATTTTTCCCCGCAGGTAGTCGCGGGTGAAATCGGCCGGGGTGATCTGATCCACCAGATAGCGCAGATACTCTTCAGAATCGAAGCGTGATTCCGTCAAACCAAGCTGGCGATAAATCGTCGGCAGATAACCGTTGTGCATCATGTACCAGCGATGTTCCGCACTGTTGCGCCACAACGGATGAGAAAATTCCAGCCCCTGATTTTTACTCAGGGTGGCATGGCGCACATGTACCGCCAGAAAGCGGCTGCGCAGCCGATCGACATCAATGCCCGGCAGCGCGTCAGCGAATGCGCCGGTGCCGTGGAGCGTGCGGATCTCGCCCTCCTCCAGCCACAGACAACCCCAGCCGTTAGGATGTTGTTTGATGGGTCCGTCGTGACTGGCGCTCTCGCCGCAGCTCATGGCGCGCGCCGCTTCCAGAATCGCCGCGCTGTCGAACCGGCCATGCGCCAGGATCATTCTGCACATACAATATTTCTCCCTGCCGCCGCGGGCTGCGCGGCGATCACCTGATGAAAGGCCGCCAGAATCGGCTCACGCGCTGCCGCCGTCAGGCAAAAAGTTGCCAGAATGCCCGCGTGGCGGGTCAGATCGGCATAGAGCGACGATCGCGGTGACACCTGCAGCGTCGGCAGCCTGAGGGTCGGCATCAGCTGGCCCTGCTGATGCTGGTCAATCCAGCGCTCAGCCGCCTGCAACTGTGCCGGTTGACGCAACCGCAACTGACCCACCGCCCGCGGCGCGGTGAAGGCAAAGGCCGGTAACACCGCGCCCGCCTCCAGGCCAAAGGTCACCTCTGCCCAGTCGATGCCGGTGGCCTCCTGCACCAGCGTCGCCACACCCATACCGGAAAGACGGAAACCCATCTCCAGAAAGTGCGGGATACCGTTCACCAGAATGAAATCAATATGAAAGGCACCCTGACGATAGCCAAAGGTTTCACAGCAAAAGGCCATCAGGCTGGTAAACGACGTCGGCAGTGCGACCGCGGCCAGCGCCACATGGCCCGACTCACAGAAGCTGATGCAGCCGTCGGCGTCACGATGCTGCTCAATCACCTTCTGACAGCAAGTCAGCGCCTGCGGATGTCCCTGATGCACCACACCCTGTAACGAAAACTCGTCACCCGATAATCCGCTTTCCACAATAAAACCGCTGAAGCCGCGTCCGCCGTAATTCATAGTCTGAACCAGTTTGTTCACTACGTTACACAGCTGCTCAGCCCGCTCAATCAGCCAGATTCCCAGGCCGCCGCCGCCATCCACCGGTTTCACCACACAGGGATAGATCAGCGCCTCTTTCGCATCCAGAATGCTGAGCGGCGAGGCGAAAAAGCGAAACTCCGGCTGCGGAAACGCGGGCCAGGCTTTTTTCAGCGCCATACGCTGCGCATATTTATCCAGCGGGATAAACGCGGCGGGCGCATCGGGTCCGGCCAGCATTTCCCGTACCCGTCCGGCACTGGCGTTGTAGGCCTCAAAGCCAGCCAGCACCACCTGCGGATGCGACAGCAAACCGGCGTGCAGATAGGCCTGCATCACCTCCCACGGATTCTCCGGCCGATCGAGGCGAACGATCAGATCAAACGGCAGCGTCAGACTCAGCGACTGGTAATCGACAAAGTCACCCATCTCCGCCAGCACGGTAAAATACCCTTCGCGCTTCGCCACCGCACAGTAGGGATTCTGTCCATCACGGGTCGCGCCAATCTGCAGAAAAATCTTCTTCATCGCCTCGCCTTACCGGACTATCGCCCGGAAATGATTTCAGTCACGGTATCGTTCAGCACACCGTTGTTCACCTGAATCACCGCTTTATGGGGATCAAAACGCAGTACGCGCGACAGCGGATCGGCGCTTTTGCCCTCCAGCAGCGAACTGACCGGGAGGCTCTGCCAGCAGTGACGCATCTGCGCCAGCGTCATGCCTGAAAGCCGGGTTAACTGCTGCGCCAGCGCGCTATCGTCGCTGCGCTGCGCCAGCAGATCGCGGATTGCCGCCTCGTCCAGCGCCAGTTGCTGCTGGCTCAGCCAGTGTCCGAGCTGTTGTCCCTGGGCGAGAAACGGCGAGTAAATCATGCAGATCAGCTGTTCTTCGCTGAGATCGAACGCCTCGACGGCGAAAGCCGCCGCCCGCTGGCGCTGGCGTTGGATCGCGCCATCATCCTGATAACGCGCCGCCATTTCATCGATCAGCGGCGGTGGAAAATCTTTCTGCACCATTAAGCCGAGGGCAAAGCGTACATATTCGCGGATGCCTTCCGCGTAATTGCGCTGTAACAGGGTTTCCGCACGCAGACCGCGCAGGTGGGCCATCAGGGTCGGGTTACCGCAGTCTGACTCGGAGAAGCTGAACATCAGCTCATCAAAACGGAAGCGCATAAATTCACTGAGCAGCGCCCAGTGCGCACCCGCTTCATAGGCGGTGTCCTGATAGATATTGAAAAACAGCGGATCGCGCGCCAGCTGATGGGTAATGCGATGCGCCGGTGTCAGTTGATCGGCGCCATAGATTCGGCTGCCATAGCGTTCGGCAACGCCATCCAGCGTCTGCAGGAAGCCACTAAAGCCCCGGTTTTTCTCCGCCACCGGGGCATCAAACAGCCGTGACAGATGTCGGGCCCAGGCTACATAGGCCGCCTGTTCCTGTGGCGAGTCGCCAGTGATGATCACATCCACTCCCCCGTCGTAATCCGCCGCCAGGCCAAAGGAGTTCACCATACTGAGATTGCAGGCGTTGCAGAACGTTGAGCGCCCATCCGCGCGAAACCGGTGGCCGTTCATCAGCACATCGCTGCGATTCTGCTGCCGCACCGCCTCCGGCATCGGCAGATGCCGGGCGAAGGGGCGGATCTGTACTCCATCCACCACCAGACATTCCACCAGCGGATCGTCCTGCATCGCCAGCGATTGATAAACCCGGTTGATGTTCTCCATCACGCTGTCATTCATCGCCGCATGGCGGTTGGTGCTGACGCGCAGGCGAAAGGTGGTACCGCGCTGTTGCCAGAGGATGCCCTGAATATAACGAACATAGGCCACCATGTAGCTGCTGTCTTTCCCCCCGCCATAGGCGAGCAGGACACGATTATTTTCAAGCTGCTGCCGATCGGGTAACGCCGCCAGCAGACGAGCCGAACAGCGCTGCGCAGAGTCGATGATGGCGGGTGAAAGGTACGCTTCAATCTCCTTCATCATGGTGGTCAGATTATTCATTTTTCACTTTTTCCTTACGCGAATAGAATCACTCAATGGCCTGAACGCCTGGGGTCACAGCGGTCGGGCTGGGCGGATGACCATCACGCTCAGCTCCTCTCTCAGACGCACGCCTGCCCTGGTGAGAGGTCCGTTTAGCGTCATGAATAATTAAGAGATGCAGCCTAAAGTACTTTGAATGTACTCTGTTGAATATGCACAGATCAGCGCGATATGGGGTGGAACAGATGGCCGATGTTGTCGGGGAACAGGAGAGTCAGAGCAGTCGTTACCGCCAGATAGCAGAACAGATCAAGCAGGCGATTCATGCCGGTACGCTGGTACCCGACAGCCGTCTGCCGTCGGTGCGGACCCTGGCGACGCAGTATAACGTCAGCCTCACCACCGCCCTGAAAACATTACGTACGCTGGAGGATGAGCGCTACGCCGTTGCCCGGCCTAAATCGGGCTTTTTTGTCGCACCACAGCGCCATCGGCCGCCTCAGTTGCCCGCCGTCAGTGAACAGCCGCGCGCCATCGCCCCGCTCGACGAACAGACTGAGCTGCATCTGGCAATGCTCGGTTCCGACTGCCGGGTACGGCTCGATCTGGCGAACGGCGACAGCGCGCTCTATCCGGTAAAGAAGCTCGGCTTGCTGATGCGCCAGATGGGCTACAGCAAACCCGCGCTGCTGGGTAACACCGTCAAAGGCACCGGCTATGCGCCGTTAAAAGTGGAGATTGCCCGCCGGGCGGTCGATTACGGCTGCAATATCAGCACTGACGATATCCTGATCACCAACGGCTGCATTGAAGCGATCTCGCTGTCGCTGCGCGCCACCACCCAGCCTGGCGACGTGGTGGCAGTCGAATCGCCCTGCTATTTCGTGCTGCTGCAGATGCTGCATAACCTCAATCTGCGGGTGATCGAAGTCGACGCCGGGCCGGAAGGCTATGTGAATGTCGCGAAGCTCACCGGACTGTTTCAGCGCAAAGCGGTACGGGTGTTTCTGACCCTGTGCAACATTAATAATCCGCTGGGCAAAAGCATCCCAAACGAGCAGAAAGCCTATATCGCGCGTCAGGCGGATGAAAATGATGTGGTGATCATTGAGGACGATATTTTTGGCGATACCGCCTTTGGCGAACGCCGCCCTTTCCCGATGCGCGCCTTTAGCCCGAACGCCATTCTGTGCAGTGGCTTCTCCAAAACCGTGGCGCCCGGCATCCGCATCGGCTGGGTACACAGCGTTAACTACATGCGCAAAATCGCCTCCCTGAAATATACCTCGACCATGGGCACGTCGGTGCTGTCGCAGGCGGCGGTGGCGGAGTTGCTGCGCAGCGGCGGCTATGATGCGCATCTGCGCAAACTGCGGCGTGAGCTGGCGCAGCAAATCAGCGCCATGCGTCAGTCGGTGCTGCGGGAGTTTCCGGCGGGAACCCGGGTTTCGGACCCAGAAGGGGGCTATGTGTTATGGGTGGAGATGCCGCCACAGGCGCTGAATGTGCGGTCGCTGTTTCTGAAAGCGCGCAATGCGGGCATCGGCATTGCGCCGGGCCATATTTTCGCCACCGATCAGCGCTACGATCACTGTTTCCGGCTCAACGCCGGTTTTGGCTGGAATGCTGAAGTGGAACAGGCGATACAACAGCTGGCGCAGTGGTGCCAGCTGTCGTTAACCGGGCCGCAGGATTAGCCGTCGCGCCAGGCGGTCTCAATCTCTTCAGCCAGAATCTGCACCGCCCGTTCGATGTTCTCCGCATCCGGCACGTAGTTCATGCGCATACATTGATGGGTATGCGGCCACGCGTGCTCCAGGCCCGGAAAGAAGAAGTGGCCCGGCACCATCAATACGCCGCGCGCTTTGAGCCGCTGATAGAGCATCTCGGTGCTGATCGGCAGATCGCGGAACCACAGCCAGAGGAAAATCGCTCCTTCCGGTTTGTGGATCAGGCAGCGCTCTTCCGATAGATAGCGGCGCAGGATAGCAATCGTCTGCTGCACTTTCTGCTGATAAAACGGCTTAATCACCTCTTCTGACAGGCGCAACAGATCGCCCCGGCGAATCATTTCACCGGCAATCGCCGGTCCGATGCTGCCCGGCGCCAGGCTAATGATGCCGTTCATATTGCTCAGCGCGCCGATGGTTTTCTCGTCAGCGATAATAATGCCGCAGCGCGCGCCTGGCAGGCCGAGCTTCGACAGACTCATGCAGAGAATAATGTTGGGGTTCCACAGCGGGCGAACCTCACTGAAGATGATGCCGGGAAACGGTACGCCATAAGCGTTATCGATCAGCAGCGGGACATCATGCTGCTGTGCCAGCGCATCCAGCTGCAGCAACTCATCGTCAGTGATCACATTGCCGGTGGGATTGGTCGGACGTGACACGCAGATCAGTCCAATATCGTCATTCATCGGCAGATGTTCGAAATCGACGTGATACTTAAACTGGCCGGCCGGCAGCAGTTCAATGTTCGGTTTAGCCGAGACAAACATGCCCTCTTCCAGTCCGGCATCGGCATAGCCGAGATACTCTGGCGCCAGCGGGAACAGCACGCGCTTTTTGCTGCCATCAGCCCGACGGCCGGCGAACAGGTTAAACAGATAGAAGAAGGCGCTCTGGCTGCCGTTGGTCAGCGCAATGTTCTGCGCGCTGATTGGCCAGCCCAGCTGCTCGCGCAGCAGTTCTGCCAGCGCCTCCAGCAACGTTGCTTTGCCACGCGGGCCATCATAATTGCAGAGTGCCTCGCTGAGCTTGCCTTCCTCATGCATCTGCTGCAACAGTTGCTGAAAGTAGTCGTTCATGGCCGGGATTTGCGCCGGATTGCCGCCACCCAGCATGATGGTGCCGGGGGTGCGCAAACCCGCGCCCATATCTTCCATCAGACGTGAGATGCCGGAATGTTGGGTAAATTTGTCGCCGAACTGAGAAAAGGACATAGCGGTTAAAAATTTGTGATAGCGAATCGGGGGTCCACCATAACGCCCGCCACCGGCGGGCGCAATGGAAAGGCGCAGGGATTACTTCAGCGCCTGCGGGTTGACACAGTTTTTATCGACCTTGCCACTGAGCGCAGCGATCAGATTATCCACCGCATCCAGCATCATGCCGTAGCGGGTTTCGTGGGTCGCGGAACCGATGTGCGGCAGCGTCACCACGTTGGGCAGCGACAGCAACGGCGAGTCAGTAGGCAGCGGTTCTTTTTCGAACACATCCAGCCCGGCGGCGTGTAGTTTTCCCGCCTGCAGGGCCGCGATCAGTGCGTTTTCATCCACCACCGGCCCGCGTCCGGCGTTGATCAGCACCGCTTCCGGCTTCATCAGGGCGATTTGCTCTGCCCCGATCAGATGGTGAGTCTGTTCAGTCAGCGGCAGGCTGATGCAGACAAAATCACTCTGCTCCAGCAGCGTCTCCAGCTCACAGCGCTCTGCGCCAAACCGCGACTGCGCTTCCTGATGTTCCCGCCGCGCGTTGTAGAGGATCTTCATGCCAAAACCAAAGTGGGCACGCTGCGCCAGCGCCATGCCGATGCGGCCCATGCCGAGGATACCCAGCGTTTTATGGTGCACATCGATGCCAAAGCGTTCCGGACCAATGCTCTTCTGCCAGTTACCCGCTTTCACCCAGGCATCCAGTTCCGGTACGCGACGCGCGGTGCTCAGCACCAGCGCCATGATGGTATCGGCAACGGTTTCCGTCAGCACGGTCGGGGTGTGCATCAGCACAACGTGGCGCTGGTTCAGCGCGTCGACATCAAAATTGTCATAGCCGACAGAGACGCTGGAGCAGGCGCGCAGTTTTGGCATTTTTGTCAGTAGCTCACCATTCACTTTCCCGCCTGAGCCCAGCAGACCTTCCGCCTGTGCCAGCGCCTCAGCATGCTGCTGCTGGCTGGCGGGCGACAGGTCACTGATTTCAGTAATGTCAGCGTGCGCTGCCAGGCGGGCGCGCAGGTCATCAGGCAGTTTTTTGTACAGAATCACAGCGGGTTTCATTCAGTGGCTCCCGGTCATTAAAACAGTGACGGGCGGCGCTCGGGCCGCCCGGAAAATAAGGGCTAACGTCTGGGCTTACGCTTTCAGGCGTGTTTCGCACCGTGCAGCGGAGGCGTCGTCTTGTTCTGCGCCGGTTTAACAATCAGCGTCAGCCACACTGACACCAGCAGCGCCGATCCCATAAAGATGTAGGAGGCTGACGGACTGCCGGTGGCACCATTAAGATAGCCGACAATCCACGACCCGATAAACGATCCGAGCGCACCCATACTGTTGATCAGCGCCATCGCCCCGCCGGAGACATTGCGCGGCAGCATTTCAGGAATGATGGCGAAGAACGGGCCGTAAGGGGCATACATCGCTGCACCGGCAATCACTAACAGGGTATAGGAGAGCCAGAAGTTGCCCGATCCCAGCAGATAAGAGCCGAGGAACGCCAGCGCGCCAATCAGCAGCAGTGGCCAGACAAACAGCTTACGGTTTTGCGTCTTATCCGAGGCCCAGGATACCACCACCATCGCAATGGTCGCCGCCAGATAAGGCACTGCTGACAGCCAGCCCGCTTCGACCATCCCCATCTGGGTGCCATTACGCAGAATCGACGGTAACCACAGCACGAAACCGTAAACGCCGATGCTCCAGGCGAAATATTGCAGGCAAAGAATAATCACGTTGCGGTTACGGAACGCTTCGCTGTAATTACGCACCGCTTTGATATTGTCCTGCTCTTTTTGCAGTTCCGCCTGCAGTGCAGCTTTCTCGGCATCGCTCATCCAGCGCGCCTGCGCCGGTTTGTCCTGCACCAGGAACCACCAGGCGACCGCCCAGATTACCGCCGGGATCCCTTCGAAAATAAACATTTCACGCCAGCCGAAGGATTCGATCAGGTAGCCTGACACCACCGACATCCACAGCACCGTCACCGGGTTACCGAGGATCAGGAAGGTATTGGCGCGTGACCGTTCAGATTTGGTGAACCAGTTACTGATGTAAATCAGCATCGCGGGCATCACCGCCGCCTCAACTACCCCGAGGATAAAGCGGATCGCCGCCAGCATCGGAATGTTGCTGACCACACCGGTCAGCGAGGCACAGCCGCCCCACAGGATCAGGCACCAGAAAATCAGTTTCTTAACGCTACGGCGTTCGGCGTAAATCGCCCCAGGGATCTGGAAGAAAAAATAGCCGAGGAAGAATAG
>Ga0308168_1003326_pt1 | contig 12388 bp, 10 predicted proteins | sample PhyCR2_FD_202133 | JGI IMG/M metagenome (GOLD analysis project Ga0308168, IMG submission 202133) | Phyllosphere microbial communities from UC Gill Tract Community Farm, Albany, California, United States - DLSLRC.R2 | ecosystem: Host-associated > Plants > Phyllosphere > Unclassified | place: USA... | reverse complement strand
CTATTCTGAAAGCCGCACACAGCTTTAACCTGCTGGATGCGCGTAAAGCGATCTCCGTCACCGAGCGTCAGCGCTATATTCTGCGCATCCGCACCCTGACGAAAGCCGTGGCTGAAGCTTACTATGCCTCCCGCGAGGCACTGGGCTTCCCGATGTGCAATAACAAGAAATAAGAGGCAGCCATGACTGAAAAAACCTTCCTGGTGGAGATCGGCACCGAAGAGCTGCCACCAAAAGCACTGCGCAGCCTGGCAGAATCCTTTGCCGCCAATTTTACCGCTGAACTGGATGCCGCTGGCCTGGCCCACGGCGAAGTCAGCTGGTTTGCTGCGCCGCGCCGTCTGGCACTGAAAGTGGCGAATCTGGCCGCTGCGCAGCCGGATCGCGAAGTGGAAAAACGTGGCCCGGCCATTCAGGCCGCTTTTGATGCGAATGGCGTCCCGAGCAAAGCCGCTGAAGGCTGGGCACGGGGCTGCGGCATCACCGTTGATCAGGCCGAGCGTCTGAGCACCGATAAAGGTGAATGGCTGCTGTATCGCGCTCAGGTCACTGGCGAAAGTGCCCAGGCCCTGCTGCCCGCGATGATCGCCACCTCCCTGGCGAAGCTGCCGATCCCGAAACTGATGCGCTGGGGCGCGTCCGAGGTGCAGTTCGTGCGCCCGGTGCATACCGTCACGCTGCTGTTGGGTGATGAGCTGATCCCGGCAAAAATTCTGGGTATCGACTCTGCACGTATCATTCGCGGTCACCGTTTTATGGGCGAGCCTGAGTTCACCATCGATAACGCTGACCAGTATCCGCAGATCCTGCTGGAGCGCGGCAAGGTACAGGCGGATTACGCCGTGCGTAAAGCCACCATCAAGGCCGATGCTGAAGCCGCTGCGGCAAAAATTGGCGGTGTTGCCGATCTGAGCGACAGTCTGCTGGAAGAAGTCACCTCCCTGGTCGAGTGGCCGGTGGTGTTGACGGCGAAGTTTGAAGAGAAGTTCCTCGCGGTACCGGCCGAAGCGCTGGTCTACACCATGAAGGGCGATCAGAAGTACTTCCCGGTGTACGACAACGCGGGCAAGCTGCTGCCGAACTTTATCTTCGTGACCAATATCGAATCGAAAGATCCGCAGCAGATTATCTCCGGTAACGAGAAAGTGGTGCGTCCACGCCTCGCTGACGCCGAGTTCTTCTTTAACAGCGACCGTAAACGTCGTCTGGAAGATAACCTGCCGCGTCTGGAAACCGTGCTGTTCCAGAAAGAGCTGGGATCGCTGCGTGATAAAACCGACCGCATTCAGGCGCTGGCGGGCTGGATTGCTGCGCAGATCGGTGCGGATGTTAATCACGCGACCCGTGCAGGCCTGCTGTCCAAGTGCGACCTGATGACCAATATGGTGTTTGAGTTCACCGACACCCAGGGTGTGATGGGGATGCACTACGCGCGTCATGACGGCGAAGCCGAAGACGTGGCCGTGGCGCTGAACGAGCAGTATCAGCCGCGCTTTGCCGGCGATCAGCTGCCGTCCAACCCGGTTGCCTGTGCGCTGGCTATCGCTGACAAGATGGATACTCTGGCGGGTATCTTCGGTATTGGTCAGCATCCGAAAGGCGATAAAGACCCGTTTGCTCTGCGTCGTGCTGCGCTGGGCGTGCTGCGTATCATCGTTGAGAAGAACCTGCCGCTCGACCTGCAAACCCTGACCGAAGAAGCCGTGCGCCTGTATGGCAGCAAGCTGTCTAACGCCAAAGCAGTGGATGAAGTGATCGACTTTATGCTGGGTCGCTTCCGTACCTGGTACCAGGAAGAAGGCCACAGCGTCGATACCATTCAGGCGGTACTGGCACGTCGTCCAACGCGTCCGGCCGACTTCGATGCGCGTATGAAGGCAGTATCTCACTTCCGTACGCTGGAGCAGGCAGCCAGCCTGGCAGGTGCCAACAAGCGCGTCTCCAACATTCTCGCTAAAGCGACTGAACCGCTGAACGACAGCGTGCAGGCGTCACTGCTGAAAGAGAATGAAGAGATCAAGCTGGCGACCTACGTGTCGGCGCTGAGCAGCAAACTGCAGCCGTTCTTCGCGGAAGGACGTTACCAGGATGCTCTGATTGAGCTGGCACAGCTGCGTGAAGCGGTGGACAACTTCTTTGACAAGGTGATGGTCAATGCCGAAGAGAAAGAAGTGCGTATCAACCGTCTGACGCTGCTGGCGAAACTGCGCGAGCTGTTCCTGCAGGTAGCGGATATCTCTCTGCTACAGTAATGTGATGCTGTTACGGGCGGACCGAAACAGGTGTCCGCCCCTACGGGATCCAGGTTGCCCCGAACCGTAGGGGCGATCATTTTTTCCGGTCGCCCCGTGCCGATAGTTTGCACCCGCCGTATTTTTCGCTCGTCGACATCCCGCTTTACAATTCCGCCTTGCCCTCCTCCCCCCATTTCCTTACCCTGTGCGGTTTTCGCCAACCAGGTTGAGACATCATGCAATCCTATGGATTCGCTGCCAAAGCAGCAAACACCCCGCTGGAACCCTTCGAATTTACCCGCCGCGAACTCCAGGCTGACGATATCCACATCGATATCCACTACTGTGGTGTCTGCCATTCCGACCTGCATATGGCACGTAACGAATGGGGCGTCAGCCAGTTCCCGCTGGTGCCAGGCCATGAAATCGTTGGCCGCGTGGTCAGCACCGGCAGCGCGGTCAGCACCTTTAAAGCCGGAGATCTGGTCGGCGTTGGTGTGATGGTCGACTCCTGCGGTCACTGCGCCCAGTGCCACGAGGGTGAAGAGCAGTACTGTGAAGCAGGCTTCACCGCGACCTACAACAGCGACGAGAAAGTGATCGGCGGCAAAACCTTTGGGGGTTATTCCGACAGCATCGTGGTCGACAGCAAGTTTGTGGTGGCCGTGCCGGAAAATCTGGAACTCAGCGCCGTGGCCCCCCTGCTGTGCGCGGGCGTCACCACCTGGTCACCGCTCAAGCACTGGAACATTCAGGCGGGCCAGCGCGTCGGCGTCATTGGCCTGGGTGGCCTCGGCCATATGGCGGTGAAACTGGCTGCTGCGCTGGGCGCGGAAGTGGTGCTGTTTACCACCTCCCCAGCCAAAGGGGCCGATGCACTGCGCCTCGGCGCCAGCCAGGTTGTGGTTTCGAAAGATGCGGAGCAAATGGCCAGCGTGAAAAACAGCCTGGATATGATCCTGGACTGTGTTGCCGCCCCGCACGATCTTGACCCGTACCTCAGCGCGCTGAAAACCAATGGTCATCTGGTACTGGTGGGTATTCCTGACTCACCGCACACGTCGCCGGACGTTACGCCTATCGTATTCAAACGCCTGAGCATTTCCGGGACCTCTATCGGCAGCATCAAAGAGACGCAGGAGATGCTGGATTTCTGTGGTCAGCACAATATCGTGTCCGATGTGGAAGTGATTCGTCTCGATGAGGTTGAGCAGGCATTTGAACGGATGTTGAAAGGGGATGTGAAGTACCGCTTTGTGATTGATATGAAAGCCGGGAAATAGTCATCATCTCCCAGAAAACAAGAACCCGCCTGAAGGCGGGTTTTTTCTGTCAGCCCAGCAACTGTCTGCTGAGGCACGGATTCGATTGAATCAACTGCATTAATTTCTGCGCACTACCCGACGGTTTGGTTTTTTTGGCTTCCCAGCTTTTGACTGAAGAAACACTGACACCTAACGCCTGAGCAAATTCATCAATCTGCATGCCGGTAATTTCCCGAACTCGTTTGGGTTCAGGGGATGCCACATCACTTTTCAGGGCAGGAATAGCATGCATTACATTACGGGTCAGGACAATCTGCTCCAGACTGGAAAGCAGTTCAGACATTGGATCACAAGTCTCCATAAGCACTCCTCGAAAACTCACTAAACGTGAACAACCAGAGGGAAAGAACCTTAAATCCAGGTTCTCAATGCTGGCATACATCAGCCACTGGGACGCTTTTTGGGGCAGCACAGGGAAACGCCAGGATTCTAAGTATGAGATCATTTTGCGAGATCGGGATCATATTTTTTGTTTATTTTTCGATCTTGCTTTGCAACCTGCCTCACAAATGCCACGCAAAAATAAGTTACACAGACATCGCTATCCATCAAAAGTGATTTCGACTATTCTTTACCCAACATTTGTAGTTTGAATAAAACCGATAAGTATTTGTTAACAGGAGTTAATTTCTTATGATGACAGGATCATCACGCATCTTGACGCGTCTGCTGGTGCCCGTTATGGCGCTGTTTATGGTGTTACAACTCACTGGCTGTGGCGATAACGAAGCCGATCAACGTAAAGCCTTTATCGATTTCCTGCAAAACACCGTCATGCGCAGCGGCGAACATCTGCCCAGCCTGAGTGAAGATCAGAAGCAGAAATTTGGCCCCTTCGTCAGCGATTACGCGATTCTGTACGGTTTTTCTCAGCAGGTGAATCGCGCCGTGGATTCCGGGCTGAAACCGGTGGTTGATGAGCTGTCAGCCATCCACACTCCGCAGGATTACCTGACACGCCGTGATGCCCTGCGCCAGGTGAGCGGTTCTCTTGGCGTACTGACCCAGCAGATTCAGTCCGCGAAAATGCAGGCCGACAGCAGCAAGGCAGCACTGAAACAGCCGGAAGATTTAAAAACCGTGTACGACAATGTGTTTAACAAAGTGGTCACTCAACCTGCTGCGACACTGGCACCGCTGCTGCCCGCGTTACAAACCCTGAGCCAGGATGCAGTACAAACCGGTGACTTCCTGCAACAGCAGGGCGCGAACGTCAGCTTTAACGGTTCGGCGATCCAGTTCCCGACCCAGCCTCAGGCCACGCAGTACAATACGCTGATGAGCAATCTGAGCACCAATGCTCAGGCGTTGACCCAGGCGCAGGCCGCGTTGAAGGGCAATTTCCAGTAAATACAGCATCAGAGCTGGCAGTCGTCAGCTCTGATTTTCCTTTCACTCTCTCCTGTCACTTTCTTACAGAAGACGCATCTCATGTTTCGACGGGCAGAAGAAGTGTGATCGCACGCATTCGGCCTTCAAATAATTTGTGACCAACATCACAAATCAAAAACAAACAAACAACCTACATTTGTGACAAACATCACACAGCGCGGTCGTTATTGTTCAAATATTATCCGTCGTCCTTTTTATACACTCCTTAAATGTGATCGTCATCACTAAAACAACCCATACACCCCACCTAACATAGTGATCTACATCACACTTATCCCGACAGCTACGCAGCGTCATATTCGCGTGATAGAGTCCGCCTGCATACAGTGATACTGACGGTTTCCCACTGCCATCTAAAACAAAAATTCAACGCGCTCTCTTATTTGGCGGCGCGTACCAATAAGGGGTGTTTTTTATGTCCTCATCAGATATCAAGATCAAGGTTCAGAACTTTGGTCGCTTTCTGAGCAACATGGTAATGCCAAACATCGGGGCGTTTATCGCCTGGGGTATTATCACCGCACTGTTTATTCCAACCGGATGGCTGCCAAACGAAACGCTGGCAAAACTGGTTGGCCCAATGATTACCTACCTGCTGCCACTGCTGATCGGCTTTACGGGTGGTCGTCTGGTCGGCGGCGATCGCGGCGGCGTGGTGGGGGCGATCACCACCATGGGCGTAATTGTCGGTGCTGATATGCCGATGTTCCTCGGCTCCATGATTGCCGGTCCTCTGGGCGGCTGGGCGATTAAAACCTTCGACCGCCAGGTTGACGGTAAAATCAAAAGCGGCTTTGAAATGCTGGTGAACAACTTCTCTGCCGGTATCATCGGCATGCTGTTGGCTATCCTCGCATTCCTGGCGATTGGTCCACTGGTAGAAGGTCTGTCCCATATTCTCGCCGCAGGCGTGAATCTGATGGTGCAGAACAACCTGCTGCCACTGACCTCAATCTTCGTGGAACCGGCAAAAATCCTGTTCCTGAATAACGCCATTAACCACGGTATCTTCTCGCCACTGGGTATCCAGCAGGCCAGCGAAGCCGGTAAGTCGATCTTCTTCCTGATCGAAGCGAACCCGGGCCCGGGTATGGGCGTACTGATGGCCTACATGTTCTTTGGCCGTGGTAATGCCAAGCAGTCTGCCGGTGGCGCTGCCATTATCCACTTCCTCGGTGGTATCCACGAAATCTACTTCCCGTATGTGCTGATGAACCCGCGCCTGATTCTGGCGGTGATCCTCGGGGGTATGACTGGCGTGTTCACTCTGACCCTGCTGAACGGCGGCCTGGTGTCTCCGGCTTCACCGGGTTCCATCCTGGCGGTGCTGGCAATGACGCCAAAAGGGGCTTACTTCGCGAACATCGCCGCGATTTTTGCCGCCTTTGCTGTCTCCTTCGTGGTCTCTGCCATTCTGCTGAAAACCAGCAAAGTGAAAGAAGATGACGACATCGAAGCGGCATCACGTCGCGTACAGGAAATGAAAGCCCAGTCTAAAGGCCAGTCTGCTGCGCCTGCTGGCGCTGCCGATGGCCTGCATAGCGACCTGAGCCACGTACGCAAAATCATCGTTGCCTGTGATGCGGGTATGGGGTCCAGCGCCATGGGTGCCGGTGTGCTGCGTAAGAAAGTGAACGATGCCGGGCTGACCAACATCTCCGTGACCAACACGGCGATTAACAGCCTGCCGGGCGATGTCGACCTGGTGATTACTCATCGCGATCTGACCGAACGAGCGATGCGCCAGGCACCTCATGCCCAGCACATCTCGCTGACCAACTTCCTCGACAGCGGCCTGTATAACGACCTGACAGCGCGCCTGGTGGAAGCCGGACGCAGCGCGGGTCACCGTGAGAAAGTGAGCACCACGCTGAGCGACAGCTTTGACGAAGGCCAGGATCACCTGTTCAAACTGAGCGCCAGCAATGTGTTCCTGGGTAACCATGCGGACAATAAAGAGCAGGCCATTCGCTTTGCCGGTGAGCAACTGGTGAAAGGCGGCTACGTTGAGCCGGAATACGTTGCCGCCATGCTGGAACGTGAAAAGCTGACACCGACTTACCTCGGTGAATCCATCGCCGTGCCGCACGGCACCGTGGAAGCAAAAGACCGTGTGCTGAAAACTGGCGTGGTCTTCTGCCAGTACCCGGCAGGGGTTCACTTTGGTGAAGAGCCGGACGATATCGCGCGCCTGGTGATTGGTATCGCGGCACGTAATAACGAGCACATTCAGGTCATTACCAGCCTGACCAATGCGCTGGATGATGACAGCGTGATCGCCCGTCTGGCGACCACGACCAGTGTGCAGGAAGTTCTTGACCTCCTGTCCGGTAAAACCAGCGCTTAAGCCGGTTTCATCATCACACCTCTGAGTAGGGCTGGGCATGCCCGGCCCTTTTTTGGTTTGGGCATGTCCGAACTTTACATCTTTGATACGGGAATAATTATGAAAGCATTACATTTTGGTGCCGGAAATATCGGCCGTGGCTTTATCGGTAAATTGCTGGCTGATGCCGGCATTCAGCTCACTTTCGCAGACGTTAATCAGGTGGTGCTGGATGCCCTGAACGCGCGCGGCGAATACCCGGTGCATGTGGTGGGTGAGCGGGCTCAGGTTGAGATTGTTAAAGGTGTGAACGCCGTTAACAGTACCAGCGATGACATTATTACGCTGGTAGCAGAGGTTGATATCGTTACCACGGCGGTTGGTCCACAGATCCTTGAGCGCATTGCCGCCAGCATTGCCAAAGGGTTGGCCAAACGCAGTGATAGCGCTAATACCCGTCCGCTGAACATTATTGCCTGCGAGAATATGGTGCGCGGCACCACACAGCTGAAAGGCCACGTGCTGAAAGCACTGCCTGAGCAGTATCACGCCTGGGTCGAAGCACATGTAGGCTTCGTCGACTCCGCCGTTGACCGCATTGTCCCGCCGTCTGAAGCCGGCAGCAGCGATCCGCTGGAAGTGACGGTAGAAACCTTCAGCGAGTGGATCGTCGACCAGACGCAGTTCAAAGGCGACCTGCCTGCTATCCCAGGCATGGAGCTGACCGATAACCTGATGGCATTCGTTGAGCGTAAGCTGTTTACCCTCAACACCGGCCACGCTATTACCGCCTATCTTGGGCAGCTGGCCGGTCATCAAACCATTCGCGAAGCCATTCTCGATGAGAAAGTGCGTGCCGTCGTGCAGGGCGCAATGGAAGAGAGCGGCGCAGTGCTGATCAAACGTTATGATTTTGACGCGGTAAAACATGCGGCCTACATCCAGAAAATCCTCGGTCGTTTTGAAAACCCGTATCTGAAAGATGACGTTGAGCGTGTGGGCCGCCAGCCGCTGCGTAAATTGAGCGCAGGCGACCGCCTGATCAAACCAACGCTGGGCACACTGGAGTACCAGCTGCCGCATGACAACCTGGTCACCGGGATTGCCGCCGCACTGCATTATCGCAGCGAGCACGATCCGCAGGCGCAGGAACTGGCTGCCCTGCTGGCAAGCCAGGATGTCGCAACGACGCTGGCACAAATTTCCGGTCTGGATATCGACAGCGATGTGGTCAAGGCGGTAGTGAAGGCCTGGAACGCTATGGCATAATGTCGGCGCAAGCGCTCCTCACGGACGAACAATCAGGGCACAGCACTGCTGCTGTGCCCGCGCAGATGTTATTAGGCCATATGAATGATATGCAGGCACTCATGGAACAACCTCAGGCTTTTGAAAACCGGGTGCTCGAACGCCTGAATGCCGGACGATCGGTAAGAAGCTTTCTGATCGCCACTGTTGAACTGCTGGCAGAAGCGGTCAACATACTGGTGGTACAGGTGTTCCGTAAGGATGATTATGCCGTCAAATATGCCGTGGAGCCGCTGCTACTGGGCGATGGTCCGCTGGGTGAATTGTCGGTACGCCTGAAGCTGGTCTACGGCCTCGGCATGATTAACCGTAGCGAGTACGAAGACTGCGAACTGCTCATGGCATTGCGCGAAGAGTTGAATTATGACGGTAGCGAATATCGTTTCACTGATGACGAAATTCTTGGGCCGTTTGGTGAGCTTCACTGCGTCAGTGGCCTGCCGCCTCGTCCTGATTTCGCCGGCGACGATGCGGAACTGCGTGCTATGCAGCAACAACGCTATCAGCAGGTGGTGCGCTCCACGATGGTCCTGTCACTGACCACGCTGATTTCACAAATCAGTCTCAAGCAAGCTTTCAAAAAGTAATCCGCCCTTTTCCCTCTTTGCTCCGCTTTCGTGTATCCTTTGCAACAATGAATCAATTTAATGGTTAATCGTCATGAAAGAACAAGTACAGTCAGAAATCAAAGACCTCAGCGACAAGCTGGATGCGCTCAATCATAAAGAACCCGTTCTGCTGGCGTCCGGCGACAGTGAGAAACTCGGTGAACTGTTGAAAGAAAAAGACAAATTAGAAGCAGAAATCGAGCGTCTGCGCGGCGTGCGTGCCGAGAACCTGAGCAAAGAAGCCCAGGCGTTACAGAAGCTACCGTTTAGCCGCCCCATCACCAAGAAAGAGCAGGCGAACATGGGCGCACTGAAGAAAAGCGTTCGTGGCATTGTGGTGGTACATCCGACGACCGCACTGGGCCGTGAAATGGGTCTGAAAGAGATGACGGGCTTCGCGAAAACTGCCTTTTAAAACCCTATCCCATTGATGAAAAAACAGGGTCCTGGCACCCTGTTTTTTTACGCTCCGATATTATCCCAATGATTATTCCGTCTCCGAAAAAGATATCACACCGATATTAAATGTCGAAAAAACCCCATTCATATACTCTTGCGATTCATAGGCTCGAATTAACACATATAACAGTATTAAATATCGCAATAGGAATTTTCAATGAAGTTTGATACCGCTTAGATACATTATTCAATATAATATACCGCAGGCGTACTATAAAGAATGCACGGAGAGACGTTTACAGGACATTGATAAGGCGTCTCCGGTTAAGGACAACTTCAGGTATTAATCATGCGAAAAAATCACATCACCATTGTCATCCGTGACCCAAATCGCTTTTATATTAGAGGGTTAACGAATTGTCTTACTGAAAACTTTTCTCTCCGTAACATTCATACTGATTTTACCGATTGTGCTTTTAACAGCCGGGCGAAAATGATCTTCCTGGCGGAGGAATCACTTTCTATCGCTAATATACATTATTTAAATCGCCGGATGTCGATACGACCGATTTGTATATTCATTATCAAAAATAGCGATAGTGATGACGAGCCGTCAGAGGGGATAGTGCATAACATTAGTCACTACACTACCCTCTATCGCAACCAGCCAGTGGAGAGCATGTTATCGGTGGTCAATGAACAACTGGAGCAGCTCAATAGTACGCGTAGCGCCTTTGTTCAACCGTGTTCAGTGGTTAGCCGTACGGATACGAATCTGACAAGACGTGAAACAGAGATTCTCCGCTATCTGGCGCGCGGTATCAGTAATGGTGGGGTGGCACGTTTCCTCCATATCAGCGAAAAAACCGTCAGCGCACATAAACGGAATATTATGTGCAAACTCAATATGATTCGCCCTGCTGAACTGAACTACTGGTTAATTCAGGAAGGCTGGTGTGAATCCATTCGTACTGGCGACCAATTTCATTAATTCTGGCAGGATGTGATACAGCGCAAAAATGCGATATCCCGATACTCTATCGGGGTGAATCATCATCCGTAAAGTTATTCAATTAGAGTTATTTTTATGATGGCAATTCGTAATAGTTCATTGAAATTTATTATCAATATGTTCGCTGTATTGTTTATTTTCTCTCTTTCTGGCTGCCAGGTAACATCACAGAAAATGCGTGCTGCATCCGCGCAGTCCGCACACACGGCAAAATACATTAAACAAAATGAGAACCTGAAAAAGTGCCAGGCTCAGCTCCAGGCGCTGAAAGTCGTCAGCCCTTCAGAATACAATAGAATGCAAAACGCATTCGATAACCTGATGAACAGCGCAGCTCAATACACTGGCCTGCGTAAAAGCGTTGATGAGAATACTCAGGAGACTGTGGACTCACTTTATCACTATCGCGCAAATCAGCTTTGTGCCCACATTGCACAAACTCTGATGGATAGCCTAACCAGCAAAGGTGAAGCACGTCCATGATCGGTAAATATACTATTCCCTATGCTTTATCAGGTGCCGCTGCCCTGGTGGTGGCATGTCTGGGTATGAGTAAATTGTATGCAGCAGAGCACGAAGGGCCTGCCGTTTTGAACTTTGCTACCACCTATCTGCAGCAGCAACAGCACTCACCGCCCAGCGTGTCTGAGCCCCCATTGTTGGCCAGGGAACCCAAAAAAACGGTCAAACCTAAGCAAAAGCCTTCTTCCGCAACGCCCTACGTAGATCGCGGCCAAATGGCCGCCTTACGACGAGACATTGAGGATAAGACCCGGCAAATTGCTCAAAAAAATGGAGCCATCAGCGCGCTTGAGCAGCAAATTGTTGCACTTAAAAAAACAGCACCCGCCTCGGATGCAGTCAATGAAGCTCCCCATTTAATTCCTGCCGATAAGGAAGCGATGCTGGATCTGGTGAAGGATTTACGCCAGGTTTTCAGCCTCCATCCAACGCATAACGCGTTAGTGACAAAATTAGCGCAAGCAAAAGATCAACTTAAAGAAGTTCAGCTTGCTGAAGCCGCCCTGCGCAGCCAGCTTAAAGCGCTTAATGATGGCAAAGATCGTATCGTCAACGCGCAGGAAGAGGGATTAAAACAGCAGATTGAACAGCACAACGCCAGGATCACCGAGCTGAAAGCACACCTCTCTTCCAGCCAAAAGGACATTGAAAGGATTGCCGCTGAACGCGACGACATCGCCGCCAAAGAGCAGCAATTAGCGGCTGAGAATGCCGCTGAAAAACAGGCGTTTGATAAGGAGAAACAGCAGCTTCTGGACCAGATCGCCCAGGGAAGCCCGGCCGAAGGCCAGCTCGCCGCCAGCATGAAAGAACAGCAGGCACTGCAGCAGCAGATTGAACAGCACAACGCCAGGATCATCGAGCTGGAAGCGCACCTCACTTCCAGCCGCCAGGACATTGAAAAGATTACCGCTGAGCGCGACGCAATCACCGCCAAAGAGCAGCAATTAGCGGCTGAGAATGCCGCTGATAAACAGGCGTTTGATAAGGAAAAACAGCAGCTTCTGGAAAAAATCGCCCAGGGTAACCCGGCCGAAGGCCAGCTCGCCGACAGCGTGAAGCAACAGCAAGCGCTACAGCAGCAGCTTTCCGAGGCACAGCAATTGAAAACCGCGCTGCAAGGCGATAAAGAGAAGTTGCAAGCACAGTTAGCCGAGAGCCAGCTCATAGCGAAATCACTACAATCGAAGATGGATCTGGTGCAATTACAGCAACCTGCGCCTGCTGTCGCCGGTGCCGTACCCCAAGAAACGTCGCCAAAA
>Ga0308168_1003325_pt1 | contig 12389 bp, 13 predicted proteins | sample PhyCR2_FD_202133 | JGI IMG/M metagenome (GOLD analysis project Ga0308168, IMG submission 202133) | Phyllosphere microbial communities from UC Gill Tract Community Farm, Albany, California, United States - DLSLRC.R2 | ecosystem: Host-associated > Plants > Phyllosphere > Unclassified | place: USA... | reverse complement strand
AACGCTGTCGCCAAGCCGCCCCAGCAGCAGGCGTTTTTGGACAGCATCGCACCCTGGGCACGCCAGGCGGCGCAGCAGCTCGGCGTGGCGCCGGAACTGGTGCAGGCCCACGCCGCCCTCGAATCGGGCTGGGGCCAGCGGCCGCTGCGCGTCGAGGGCGGTGCGAGCAGCCACAACCTGTTCGGCATCAAGGCCGGACCGCGCTGGAACGGCGCGACGGGCGACTCGACCACCACCGAATACGTGAATGGCGCGGCGCTGACCACCCGCGAGCGCTTTCGCGCCTATCCGGATGCTGCCAGTGCATTCCAGGACTATGCGCGCGTGTTGCTGGAGAACCCCCGCTACCGGGGCGCGCTGAATACGGGCAACGACGCGCAGGCCTTCGCGCAGGGACTGGCGCGTGGCGGTTATGCCACCGACCCCAACTACGCCTCGAAACTGGCGCGCATCGCCGGCAAGCTGCAGGGCACGGCCGACTGATGCCCGTGGCGACGTTCTACTCGCCGAGCGGCAAGTCGAGCGGCTGCACCGCGCCGGCGCCGACCACGCGCATGCGCACGACCTGGCCGCTGGCGCTGTTCTTGACCCGCACCACGGCGCCGCGCGCACCGGCGTCGAGCGCCTCGCCCGCCATGCTGACTTCGATGCCATCCTGGCGCGCGACCATCATCACGCCGTCGCCGCGCTTGACCACGACCGGCGCAGCCAGGCTGCCCGCGCGCAGCACGTCGCCGGCACGCAGGCTGCGCCGGCTCGACTGGCCGACGACATTGGCAAGCACCCCGACCGGATCGGCAATATTGGTGATGTCGCGCCGTTCGAGGGCAACATCGGACTCGCCGAGCACCGTATTGGCAGTCAGCGGCGCGCTGGCCACGGCCACCATGGCCGAGACCCGCGCGCGCACGATGAAATCATGGCGCCAGCCGTTGCCATCCGGGCAACGTGCGACAAATCGCATGCGCGCCGGCTGGCGCGTGTCGACTGCCTCGATGGCGGGCGCGACGCTGCAGGCCGGCGCCGGCCGGCTGCTGACCACGGTCAGATCGAACTCGGGTTCGCTCAAACCACTGGCGGCAGCAACTTTTTCGAGCTCATCACGCGCAAACTGTTGTATCTGTGCGGAAAGAGTTTGCGCTGACCATGCTGTGGTGCACAACACACAGGTTACAATAATCAGTATTGCCTTACGGAAATCCATAGGTGGACAATGTTGGTCAGGCGGAAACAGCCATTCTAACCAATCCCACTGCACTTCACCGGAGAATCGCCATGTCGATTAATTTCAAGGAAGCGTTGGGCGTGCATGCCGACGCACTCCAGCTGCGCGCCCAACGCACCCGCGTCCTGGCCGCCAACATCGCCAACGAAAGCACGCCGGGCTACACCGCCCGCGACATCGATTTCGCCAGTGCATTGCAGGACCAGCTCGATACCGAGGACGGCATGCCGACCCTGTCTGCCGACGGCCCGCTGTACCGCGTCCCGTACCAGGCCAGCGCCGATGGCAACACCGTCGAAATCGGCGTCGAGCAGGCAGCGTTTTCGCAGAACGCGTCCGACTTCCAGACCAGCCTCACCTTCATCAACATGAAGTTGCGCGGTCTGAACAAAGTCATCACGGGTCAATAAGACCAATAGGAGCGTCGCATGGGATTCAAGGATATTTCACAGATCGCAGGTTCGGCCATGGCGGCCCAGACCGTGCGCATGAACACGATCGCCAGCAACCTGGCCAACGCAAATGCCGTGGCTACCACCGAGGCCGAAGCCTACCGCGCCCGCAAGCCCGTGTTTTCCGCCGTGCTCGACGGCGAGGGCGTGGCCAAGGTGCAGGTGCTGGACGTGGTGCAGTCGAGCGAGCCGCTGCGCCGCGTGCATGAGCCGGACAATCCGCTGGCCGACGCCGACGGCATGGTCTTTTACGCCAACGTCAATGAAGTGGCCGAGATGGCCGACATGATGGCCGCCTCGCGCGCCTTCGAAACGAACGTCGAGGTCATGGGCCGCATCAAGTCGATGCAGCAGTCCCTGATCCGCATGGGAGAAAGCTGATCATGGTCACCACCACCAACAACTTCGGTTTCAGCAGCAATTACAGCAGCACCAGCACCAGCCCGGCCGGCGTGCCGATGAGCGAGAACAAGGACATGTTCACCAAGCTGCTGGTGGCGCAGATCCGCAACCAGGATCCGCTGGCCCCGTCCGATCCGGCCACCTTCGTCAACCAGCTGTCGCAGCTGTCGCAGACCGAGGCGCTGGAAAACATGACCCAGACCACGGCCGCCAGCGCCACCATGCTGCAGAGCCTGCAGGTGCTGGCGATGGGCGGCCAGGTCGGCAGCCAGGTCTCGGTCGAGACCAGCCGCGTGGAACTGGGCGACGCCGCGATCACCGGCAGCGTGCGCCTGGAAGGCGCCAGCACCCTCACCCATGTGATCCTGACCGACGTCGCCGGCAAGCAGACCAGGATCGAACTGCCGCCGCACGGCGCCGGCGGCCAGGCATTCACGCTCGACCCGGCGCAGCTCGGCCTGCCGGCCGGCAAGTACAGCATCGCGGCCGAGTCGTCGGACGGCACCAAGCCGGCGATCGAGATCGACGGCCGCCTGAACAGCGTGCGCCTCGATTCGACCGGCGGCATCCTGATGCAGGTGGCCGGCGTCGGCGAAGTCGAGCCGGGCTGGATCACGGGTTTCAACGGTAAAAACACGTCCGCCGACCTGGCGCTGACCAACTAAGCAAAGGATTCCCCATGAGCTTCAATATCGCCCTGTCGGGCATCCAGGCCATCAACGAGCAGCTGAACACCCTGTCGAACAATATCGCCAACGCCGGCACCTACGGCTTCAAGAGCAGCCGCGCCAACTTCTCGTCGGTGTACGCGGGCGACATGGCCAACGGCGTGCAGATCGGCTCGCTGACCCAGGACATCAACAAGAACGGCAGCCTGCAGACCACCGGCCGCGGCCTCGACGCCGCCATCCTCGGCCGCGGCTTCTTCACCAGCCGCGACGCCCAGGGCGTGGTCTCGTACTCGCGCGTCGGCATCTTCAACACCAATGCCGACGGCTACCTGGTCGACGCCACCGGCAAGCGCGTGCAGGGCTATGGCCCGACCGTCAACGGCGTGCGTGGCGCGATTGGCGATATCGCTGTTCCGACCGGTCAAATTCCGGCTGAGCCTAGTGACAAGGTCAGCTATACGGGCAATATGTCTGCAGACTGGAAAGTTCCGACCGTGACGCCGTTCGATATGGCCAATGCAAACAGCTACAACATGGTCAAACAGTCCGTGGTGTACGACTCGCTGGGAAGCCAGCACACGGTATCGCAATATTTCATCAAGACCGACGACAATACGGTGAGCGTGCGTTACAGCGTCAATGGCGCCGCCCCGACTGTCACGCATACTTTGAATTTCGACGAGGACGCCCAGCTGGAAGCCGATTCGGTGATGAGCGGAGCCTTGACCTTCAACGTCCCTGGCGCAAATCCTGTCACCGTTTCTTTCGACTATACCGGCACGACGAAATTCGGCGGTGAGGCAACCACGACGACGAACCGCGGAAACGGCTACGCTTCCGGCACCTTCATCGGCGTAGAACTGGCCGAGGACGGTTCGATCGTCGCCAAGTACAGCAACGATCAGCAGCAGGTCGTGGGCACCGTGGCGCTCGCCACCTTCCCGGACGAGGGCAGCCTGGTCCCGACCAGCGACACCACCTGGGTCGCCAACGCCAACTCGGGCGCGCCGCTGTACACCGTACCGGGCGAAGGACTGGGCGGCAAGCTGTCCAAGGGCTCGCTGGAAGGTTCGAACGTGGACATCACCTCGGAACTCGTCGGCCTGATGACCTCGCAGCGCAACTACCAGGCCAACTCGAAGGTGATCACCGCCGAGAACCAGATGATGCAGTCGCTGATGCAGGCGCTGTAAGCCCAGGCCATGGACAAGTTCATCTTCACCGCCGTCAGCGCCGCCCAGCGCACCCTGCAGGCGCAGCAGGTGCGCGCCAACAACCTGGCCAACGCCGACACCCCGGGCTTTCGCGCCAATATCGAGCTGGCCTCGAGCCAGGCGCTGGCCGGCTATGGCTACGACGACGTGCACCTGGCGCGCGGCATGGCCGATGCCGTCTCGACCCGCAACGGCACGGTGCGCGACACCGGCCGCGCGCTGGACGTCGCCGTCAACGGCAACGGCTACCTGGCGGTGGAATACGACAACGGCGAAGCCTACACCCGCGCCGGCGCGATCGACATCGACGCCAACGGCGCGCTGTCGGTGGGCGGCCGCCTGCTGCTGGGCGAAGGCGGGCCGATCGTGCTGCCGCCGCACACCGCGGTCGACATCGCCAATGACGGCACCATCTCGGTGATGCCCGAAGGCGGCACCCTCACCCAGATCATCGACCGCCTGCGGCTGGTCAGCGCCGACGGCGCCCAGCTGGCCAAGAACGAAGCCGGCCTGATCGTCACGCGCGACGGCGAGCCGCTGGCCGCCGACCCGAACGTCACCGTGCGCGGCCGCGCCCTCGAAGGCAGCAATGTTTCGGCGGTCGAAGAAATGGTGGCCGTGATGAGCCTGAACCGCAGCTTCGAGCTGCAGATGAAGATGTTCAAGGCCAGCGACAGCATGAACGAGTCGGGCAACCGGCTCATCGGCGCATAGCGCGAAGCGCGGCGCCACAACCAAACAGGGAGCAACCATGAATCCAGCAATGTGGATCAGCAAGACCGGCGTGCAGGCACAGGATGCCAAGCTGCAGGCGATCGCCAACAACCTGGCCAACGTCAACACCGTCGGCTTCAAGCGCGACCGCGTCGTGTTCGAAGACCTGTTCTACCAGGTCGACGCCCAGCCGGGCGCCCAGAACGCCGACAACACCGTCAACGGCGGCGTCCAGCTCGGCAACGGCGTGCGCGTGGTCGGCACCCAGAAGGCCTTCACCAACGGCAGCCTGCAGACCACCAGCCAGCCGCTCGACGTCGCCATCTCGGGCGCCGGCTTCCTGCAGGTGCTGCGCCCGAACGGCGAACCGGCCTACACCCGCGCGGGCCAGCTGAAGGTCGACCCGAACGGCACCCTGACCAATGCCCAGGGCCTGGCCATCGTCCCGCAGATCACGATTCCGCAAAATGCCAGCGGCGTCACCATCGGCGAGAACGGCGTGGTCTCGGTGACCTTCCCGAACCAGCCGGCGCCGCAGGAAATCGGCCAGATCAACCTGACCGCCTTCATCAACCCGACCGGCCTGCTGGCCCTGGGCGACAACCTGTTCCAGGAAACCGCGGCCAGCGGCGCGCCGAACGAGGGCCGTCCGGGCGACGCCGCCTTCGGCACCCTGAAGCAGGGCGCGCTGGAAGGCTCGAACGTGCAGGTGGTCGAAGAGATGGTCGACATGATCGCCGCCCAGCGCACCTACGAGATGAACACCAAGGTGCTGTCGGCGGCCGACAATATGCTGCAATACCTGTCGCAGGCGGCGCGCTGATGAAAGCCCTGGCTGCCGTTCTCGGCATCGTGCTGCTGGCCGGCTGCGCCACGCCGGCGCAGGTCGCGATGCGCGACGACGATGACGACCACATGCCGCTGCAGCGCATGGCGCGCGGCGGCGTCTCGGGCGGCGTGTTCACCGCCGACACCGTCTCGCTGACCTCGGACAGCCGCGCCTACCGCGTGGGCGACGCCGTCACCGTGATCCTGCAAGAGACGACCCAGGCCAGCAAGCGCGCCGGCACCAGCATCTCGAAGGGGTCTTCGATCGGCATTTCTCCCCTCGCCGCGCTGGGCAAGGTCTACGACAAGGCGGCGGTCGACATCACCGCCGACCGCGATTTCCAGGGCGACGCCACCAGCACCCAGCAGAATGCGCTGTCCGGCTCGCTGACCGTGATCGTGCAGGAAGTGCTGCCCAACGGCCTGTTGCGCGTGGCCGGCGAAAAGAACCTGATGCTGAACCAGGGCGAGGAATTCGTGCGCCTGAAGGGCTTCGTGCGCGCGGCCGACGTCGACGCCGACAACCGCGTGTCCTCGCTGCGCGTGGCCAATGCCCGCATCGCCTATTCGGCGCGCGGCGCGCTGGCCGAGGCCAACCAGCCGGGCTGGCTGACGCGCTTCTTCAACAGCCCCTGGCTGCCGTTCTGAGGATGACATGAACCTGCGCCGCTTTGTTCCTTTCCTGCTCGCCGCCGCCCTGGCCGGCGCCGTCCTGCCGGTCCAGGCCGCGCAAGCCCTGCGCAACCTGGTCAGCGTCGAAGGCGTGCGCGAAAACCCGCTGGTCGGCTACGGACTGGTGGTCGGCCTGAACGGCTCGGGCGACTCGACCCAGGTCAAGTTCGCCAGCCAGTCGGTCATCAATATGCTCAAGCAGTTCGGCGTGCGCCTGCCGGAAGGCGAGGACGCCAAGAACAAGAACGTGGCCGCCGTCATGGTCTCGGCCACCTTCCCGCCCGGCTATCGCCGCGGCCAGACCATTGACGTCACCGTCTCCTCGCTGGGCGACGCCAAGAGCCTGCGCGGCGGCACCCTGCTGCTCACGCAACTGCGCGCTGCCGACAACGAAATCTACGCCCTGGCCCAGGGCAATGTGGTGGTCGGCGGCCTGAACGCCACCGGCCGCAGCGGTTCCTCGGTCACGGTCAACACCCCGACCGCCGGCCGGGTGCCGAACGGCGCCATGATCGAGCGCGAGATCGCGACCGACTTCGCGACCCGCCCGCAAGTGATGCTGCGCCTGCGCCAGCCGCATTTCGAGACCGCCACCAACGTGGTCAATGCGATCAACAAGCGCTACGGTCCGATCGCCACCACCCTGGACGGCACCAGCGTCGAAGTCATCGCGCCGGAGAATCCCACCGAGCGCGTCGCTTTTGTGGCCGCCCTGAATGCGATGAGCGTGGAAGCCGGCATCGAAGTGCCGAAAGTCGTGTTCAACTCGCGCACCGGCACCGTCGTCATCGCCGACGGCCTGCGCGTGAAGGCGGCCGCCGTGACCCATGGTTCGCTCAAGGTGATCATTTCGGAGAGCTCGCGCGTCAGCCAGCCGGGCCCGTTCGGGCGCGGCCAGACCGCCGTGACGCCGGAATCGAAATTGTCGGTCGACCAGGGCTCGGGCCAGATGTTCCGCTGGCCGCCGGGCGCGCGCCTGCAAACCATCATCGACACCGTGAACAGCCTGGGCGCCTCGCCCGACGACATCATGGCGATCCTGCAGGCCCTGGACCAGGCCGGCGCGATCGAAGGCGAACTGGTGGTGATCTGATGCGCATCGACGATCTTCGCAACGCCTCCATGCCTCTCGGCGCCGCCGATCAGGCGCCGGTCGCGCCAGCCGCCGACCAGCCCGACCCGGCCTACGTGGCGAAAGCCACCCAGGCCGCGGTCGAGTTCGAACGCTTCTTCGTGAGCCACATGCTGCGCACGATGCGTTCCTCGACCCGCGCGATGGCCGACGAGGACAGCGTGTTCAACAACCGCGTCAACCAGGACATGCAGGACATGGCCGACGACCTGCTGGCGGGGAATATGGCCGGCCAGCGCGCCTTCGGCATCGCCGACGCCATCCTGCGCCAGCTGGTGCCGGGAGCGGGCAGTACAGAAAAACTTAATAAACAACAATAATCGGTCGCCTTAAGAGGTTAACGCAGGTTAACCCTGTCTCGAGGACGAATTCGCATCATGACGATCATCAATAATGCCCTGTCGGGCGCCCTCGCCGCCCAGCTCGCACTGTCGGCCAGCAGCCACAACATCGCCAACCTGCAGACCAAGGGCTATACCCGCCAGTCGGCGCTGTTGATGGCGGTCGGTCCGGATGCCAGCGGCCGCTCGGCCGGCAATGGCGTGCAGGTGACCTCGCTGCTGCGCTTCTCGGACAACTACAAGACCCAGGCCATGTGGCGCGCCAATTCCGAGCAGGGCATGTACTCGCAGTCGCAGCCCTACCTGACCCAGCTCGAGAGCGTGATGAGCGACGCCTCGGCCAGCCTGTCGGCCGGCATCGACGACTTCTTCAAGGCGATCAACGCGGTGGCCGGCGACCCCGGTTCGACCCCGCTGCGCCAGCAGGTGCTGACCGCGGCCGGCCTGATGGGCGAGCGCTTCAACGGCCTGAACAACGTCTTCAACACCCAGCTGACCTCGGTGCGCCAGCAGCGCAGCGCCCTGGTCGACTCGGCCAACGTCGACATCGCCACCATCGCCCGCCTGAACAAGCAGATCATCGAGACCCAGGCCGGCGGCGTGTCGGCCTCGAGCCTGATCGATGCGCGCGACCAGGCCATCGACGACCTGTCGAGCAAGATGGCCCTCGAAGTCTCGGACAATCCGGACGGCAGCCGCGACGTCTCGCTCAAGAGCGGCCAGGCGCTGGTGATCGGCAGCATGCACGGCACCCTCAAGGCGGCCCCGAGCGCCGATTCGCCGCAGGCGTTCTCGATCAGCTTCGCCAACTCGACCTTCACGCTCGACGCCAGCAAGATGGGCGGCCAGCTGGGCGGCCTGACTCAGTTCGAGATCAATACCCTGCTGCCGCTGCAGGAGGACGTCGACTCCCTGGCGGAGCAGATCGCCACCCTCGTCAACGAGCAGCTGGCGGATGGCTTCACCGCCCCGGACATAGCCGGCCCCCCGCTGTTCGTCTACACCCCCGGCAATGGTTCGGACATGCTCAAGACGGTCGCCGGCTTCAAGGCCGAGGACCTGGCCTTTTCGAGCGACGGCGCGCCGGGCGACACCGGCAACCTGCAGAAGCTGGCCGCGCTCAAGGGCAGTTCGATCGAACTGCCGAACATCGGCAGTGTGCTGCTGAGCGACGCCGACACCCAGATGCTGGGCAAGCTGGCCGTGGACAGCAAGATCAACAAGGCCGCACTGAAGACCGCCGAGACCGTGCGCGTCCAGTCGATCAACGACTGGCAGTCGACCAGCGGCGTCAACGAAGACGAGGAAGCGGTCAAGCTGGTGGAATTCCAGCGCATGTACCAGGCGAACATGCAGGTGATCTCGATCGCCAACTCGCTGTTCGACGCCACCCTGGCCATGATGCAATAAGGAGAACAGCATGCGTATCGCCACCGCCCAATACCAATCGACGATGAACCAGTCGCTCCAGAACAACCAGGAGCGGCTGAGCTACATCATGCGCCAGCTGGACACCCAGAAGCGCATCCTGCTGCCCTCGGACGACCCGGTCGACAGCGTGCGCCTGTCGCGCCTGGCGCGCGAGGAATCCACGGTGGGCCAGTACCGCAGCAATATCGCCTCGCTCCAGCTGCGCCTGACCAAGTCGGAAGGCTACCTGAGCAATATGGTCACCGAGATGATCCCGGGCCGCGACCAGCTGGTCTGGGCCCTGGACGGCGCCAATACCCCGGACGACCTGAAGGCCATGATCGCGCCGCTCGAATCGCTGCGCGACAGCCTGTTCTACACCGCCAACACGATCGACGAGGAAGGCAACTACCTGTTCGCCGGCACCGAGACCAAGACCGCGCCGCTGGCGCGCGACGCAGGCGCCGTTCCCGGCGCGCGCTACAGCTTCAAAGGCAATATCAATTCCCAGCTGGTCGTGGTCGGCAACGGCCTGACCCAGCCCGCCAACGAGAACCTGAAGGGCCTCGAGAAGCTGCTGAACCAGCTCGATGCGACCATCGAGGCGCTGAACAGGCCGGGCGCGACGCCCAACGATCCGGCCGTGCGTGCCATCCTGACCGCCAACCTGGACGGCTTCGACGATGCGCAGGCCCTGATCTCGAGCAAGGTCGCCGACCTGGGCGGACGCCAGAACATCATCAAGACCCTGGACGACAACCACGCCAACATCAGCCTGTCGAACAAGATGGCGATCACCGACATCGGCGCGCTCGACGTCGGCGTCGCCGCCACTGAACTCAACGGTTACTCGACCGCCCTGCAGGCGACCTACAAGGCCTATGCCAAGATCGGCAACCTGAGCCTGTTCAACGCGATCTGACGGCCATGGAAGCCCTGCTCAGACCAACCGGCACGACAACCGCCACCGGCGCCAACCCTACCGGCGGCGCCGTCAGCGGCAACACCGGCGCCCAGAGCACCACGGCCACCGGACGCGCCCATGCGGTGCCGCCGGCGAACCCGGGCGAGCGCGCCGTCAGCCGCAGCGCACCGACGGCGAGCCCGCTGCGGCGCGGCGTCGGCATGCACCAGAACCAGGGCGAAGTGGCGCGCGCCCAGCAGGCGCTCGACTACCTCGAACGCATGGCCAGCCAGCTCGAAGCGCTCAAGGCCGACCTCAGCGCGCGCCTGTCGGGCCGCGGCGCCGCCTCGCGCGAACTCGAAGCGCGCGTGCGCCAGCTTACCGCCGCCCTCGAAGCGCGCCGCCAGCAGGCCGGCGACGGCCTCGATGCCCAGCTCGACTTCGACGCGGTGCAGGGCGCCCAGCAGCGCTTCCGCATCCAGGGCCTCGACGTCGCCTCGCTCAAGGCGGGCGGCACCCAGACCCTCGGTTTCTCGGTCGGCAACGCCGGCGGTCCGCAGCTGGCCACCACGATCGAGCCGGGCATGACTGCGGAAGAGATCGCCCGGCGCCTGGACCGCACCCTGGCCCCGGTCCGGGTGCGCGCCGGCCTGGACCAGAATCGCGAACTGGTGTTCACCACCAGCGAAGCGGGATTCGCCGGCGTCAAGGATGCGATCGCGGTGACCGGTCGCGGCCGGGTCGACACGGCCGCCCTGCCGGCCTCGCTCCAACCGCAATCCTGGGAACTGGGCAACCCCGACGCCCTGCGCCAGAGCCTGCGCGAAGTGGTGCAGGCGCTGGCCCGCGTGCGCCGCTCGCAGGACGCGGCCTCGCTGGCGCTGAGCACTGCCATGGCGCGCAACGCCCAGCCCGAGATCCCGACCGCCGAACTGGCCATGATCGCGAACGACTTCGCCTCCACCGCCGCCAGCCACGACTACGAGTCGCTGCTGGCCATCACCTCGGCCCTGGTCGGCGTCAGCCGCGAACGGGTGCACGCCCTGCTGGGCCTGCGCTGAGCCGGCTCCGGTGGCCGGGACTTGACCGTTCCGGCCACCGATACAATCGATGACTGTTCACGGTCGCATTTTCATGCGATAAAGCAAGGGTAGCAACCTTCGGTTGCACGACATTCCCGACCAGGATTATCGAGCCATGCTGACAACTTCGACCACGGGACTCGCGTCCCAGCCCGCCGCCAGGCAATACGGCGATATCCGCACCAACCTGACGCAGTCGCTGCTGGCCCAGAATCCCGGGCTGAAAGTTATCGAAGCCCAGGTCAAGCGCGACGATGCGCGCCTGTCCTCCATCGGCAAGATGGCGCTGGCGCTGGACGGCTTCCGTTCGGTCGCGGCCGGCCTCACCGGCGGCAAGCTCGACATGCTGGCGAGCGCCAGCGGCAGTGCCCTGTCGGCGAAGCTGAGCGCCGCTTCCGCCAACCCCGGCAAGTATACGATCGACGTGCAGCAACTGGCCCAGGGCCAGACGCTGGAGACCAGGGCGGTGGCGGACAAGGACGCGGCATTGGGAACCGGCGGCGCCAGCGTGATCACGGTCGAGACCGGAACCGGCGCGAATGCCAAAAAGACCACGGTGCGCATCGATCCGGGCAACAACAGCCTCGAAGGCATCGCCAAGGCCATGCGCGAAGCCGGCCTGGATGCCGGGGTCGCCAAGGATGGCGACGGCTATTCGCTGAGCCTGACCGGCGCAACGGGCGCAGCCAACGGCATGCGCATCAGCGTCGCCGGCGATCCGGTATTGGGGGGACTGCTCGCTTACCAGCCGGGCACGGAAGGCGGCATGCAGCAGGTGGCCGCGGCCCAGGATGCGCGCCTGGTGGTCGACGGCAAGACCGTCACGTCCGCCACCAACTCGGTCACCGAGGCCATCCCCGGCCTGAACCTGACCCTGGAAGAGACCGGCAAGAGCGAGGTCGAGGTGCGCAGCGATCCGGCCGCGATCGCGGGCAACGTCAAGGATTTCGTCAAGGCATTCAATGACCTGAACACCCAGCTGGGCAAGCTGGAAACGGGCGACGACCGCTCCGACACCACGCTGCTGCGCATGCGGGCCCAGATCGGCAACATCGTCAACGGCAGCAGCGTCCGCGACCTGGCCGGCTTCGGCATCACCCGGAAGGATGGCGCGCTGGTGCTGGACGAGGACAAGCTCAAGGCGGCCATCGCCGCCGATCCGGCGCGCGCCAACAAGGTGTTCAGCGACAAGGGCGGCCTGGCCGACCGCCTGGTCGATCAGGTCAACAAGCAGATCGGCGCCAGCGGCAACCTGGGGGTGGAGGCGGCCAGCGTGATGCGCGAGCGCGACCGCCTGCTCGAGCAGCGCGACAAGGTGATCGACACCGTGACCCGCCAGGCC
>Ga0308168_1003320_pt1 | contig 12407 bp, 10 predicted proteins | sample PhyCR2_FD_202133 | JGI IMG/M metagenome (GOLD analysis project Ga0308168, IMG submission 202133) | Phyllosphere microbial communities from UC Gill Tract Community Farm, Albany, California, United States - DLSLRC.R2 | ecosystem: Host-associated > Plants > Phyllosphere > Unclassified | place: USA... | reverse complement strand
TAGTTGAACGCGTTGAAGAAGCTGTAGGGCGCCAGGTTCGGCACCCCGTCCTGGCTCAGGGACGAGATCCAGCCGATCGGGCGCGGGCCGACGATCGCGTTGAAGGGGTCGTGCGGGAGGCCGTGGCCGTTGCGGGGTTCGTAGAAATGGGTCGACATGGGCTGGGTAGGCGATTGAAAGCATAGAGGATAACAGCCCGTGGCCAGTGCTGCTGTGGCGTCAAGGCCCTGGTGTCGCTGCCAAGCGTGCGCACCTGTCACGCCAGGCGTTTCATACTGCTTGCCTCCGACGACGCGCAAAGGATCAGCCATGTCATCAGTCAATCTGGACGAACTCGAAAGCGCAGCCATGGCGGTCGAGGATGGCGCCGGCACGGTCACCGCCCTGGTGTCGCGCGAAACAGGCATGATCCACCTCCTGAACGACGAGTACGTGGACGAGGAAGCGCCGGCACCCTCGGCAGCCGGCGGCAATGAGCGTTATGTGCGCGTTCCGCCTGCCGGCACGCTGGGCATCGGCGACGCTCTGGTGCTGCGTTTTGCCGCTTCCCATCTGGCCGACGAACAGGACACCGTGCGCGACCTGTTCCGTGACCGCAACACCGAAGGCTTCGCCCGCTTGCTGGAAGCGCGCGGCGCGGGCGAGGCCTGGGAACGTTTTCACGGGGAAGCAACCCGAACCGCTCTGCGGCACTGGTGCGAAGAGAACGGCTTGCAACTGGCCGAGTGAAGGTCGGACCTGAGCTTCGCTTTCTAGAAGTCGTAACGCATCCCGACGGCAAGCGCGCGGCCGCCGGCCATGCGGGCGTCGACGTCGGCCAGGCCGCCCCGGCGTGCGGTGAGGGCGGCGGTGCCGGCTTCACGATAGAGCTCGGCAAACAGCGTCTGCCGGTCCGAGAGCGCGTAGTCGATACCGGCATGCACGATGTTACCGCCGTAGTTGTCCAGTTTCGCCAGCATCAGCTTGAACGTGCTTTTTCCCGATACATAGCTGCCGAACAGATTGACGGCGCGGTTGCCGTCGCTCGAAAAGCTGCCGGGCTGGCGGTTTTCCGTATCGAATATCTCGTACTTCAGCGCCAGGTACAGCTTGTCGATCTTGTGGCTGGCGGAGAAGCCATAGATGCGGTTGCGGCCGTAGCCGGCATCGCCGCGGTCGTCGATGCCGGCGGCAATGCGGGTGTCGCCGCGCGTGAAGCTGGCGACGGCCTGCCAGCGGCGCGCGTCGATGCGCGAGGTCGAGCTCAGGTTGGCGCTGCTGCCCGCATAGGCCGCGCCCACGGAAAAGCCATTCAGGTCCGGGCTGGCGTAGGCCAGGGTGCGGGGGACCCGGAATACGGTATAGGTCGCAAAGCCGCTGTAATACGTGCTGAACATGTCCACCGGCGCGGCGACCGCGTTGTAGTAGGGCATCCACTGCTGGCCGTAGCTCAGCGAGCCGAAGCCGCCGCGCAGGCCGATGCGGGCAATCCGGATGTCTTCCTGCTGGTCGTAGGGATCGCGCAGCCTGAGGTTGACGGAATCGAAGGGCAGTTCGAGCTGGCCGTCGAGCGCCATTGTCGCGTTCAAGGGATAGTCGAGCTTGACGCCAAGCCGCGAGTAGGCGTCGCGCAGGGACGTATAGGCGCCCGTTTGTTCGCGCTTATCCGGGCGCACCGATTCCAGTTGCGTGCGCAGCGAACCGTAGAAATCAATGGCCGGGCTGAGCTGGGCGCTGGCGTTGTGGGAGTAGATGGAGCTCGAGAGAGCAAGCGCAATGCTTGCCGAAGTGATGCGGGAAATCGTCATGTCTTTGCAAAAGGAGTGCCGGGAGGACGGAGAAGCAGCGCGTCGATCGTCGTCGGATACGGCGAAAAAGGCGCCAGCTCGAGCACGAGTTCGCGCACGCCGTCCCACACGATCTGCACGCCGAGGCAGAGCAGGATGAAGGCGGTCAGGCGCAGGAACACGGCCGTGCCGGCGTCGCCGATCAGGCGCAGGAAGTGCTCGCCATAGCGGAAAGCGAGATAGAGCAGGACGCCGATGACAGCCAGCGCCAGCAGGGCGGCACCCATGCGGGCCAGCGAGATCATCAGCTCGACGTCGTGCAGGGCGACGCCGACCGTGATGGCGACCGAAATCGAAGCCGGGCCGCAGCTGATGGGAAAGGTGAGCGGATAAAAAGCCTGCCGATGCGCCTGGTCCGGCGTAAAGGCTTCGGCGAGGGCGGTCCGGCTGTCGTGGTTGGCCGGCGTCGCGCCGAGCAGGCGCCATGCCACGGACGCCAGGATCAGGCCGCCGCCGACGCGCACGATGGGCAAGGAAATGCCGAAGAAATCCAGCACGTAGGACCCGATGAGCATCGAACCCGTCATGAGCCAGAACATGTTGCGCGCGATACGGCGGGCGAGCAGGGTGCGGGTGGCGGGCGAGGCGCCTTCGGTCATGCTCAGGAAAATCGGCGCGGTCGCGGCCGGATTCAGAATCGGTAGCATCGTCACCAGCACGAACAGGAAGCTTTTGGCGGCCGCCACCATCAGGTCGATTGTCATGGCATTCTGGACTGCATACGGAACTGGCGCCTGTCGCGGGCAGGGCCGGAACAAGCGGCGCGGCCGGAGATGAACTGCATTGCTGACTTTCCTGGGAAGACGGAGGCCGTCGGGCAAACAGGCGGCCGGGCCTGGTGCAGGCAGGCTGGATAAATGCGTACTCTACATGAAGAGGCGGGTTGATGGTCACACGAATGGGCGGCGCCAAAGACAAACGGGGCGCTTGCGCGCCCCGTTTATTCATTCTGCTAGTTCAAGCAAGTCCCATCAGAACTTGTGCCACAGGCGCGCAAAATACGCCGCGCCGTTCAGGCCGAACTGCACGCTCTCGTACTTGAAGCCGTTGTCGGTCTCGTTCGGGTCCTGCGCGGTCGGTTTGACGTTGAAGATGTTGGTGCCACCGACCGTCAGCTTGGTCTTGTCGCTGAACGACCAGGTGAAGGAGAGGTCGGCCGAGGTCTTCGCTTCGTAGTACGCGTTCGGGACCGGCGGACCGGAGAAGGTGCCGAGGGTCTGCGGGCCGAAGTGGATGATGCGGAAGTCGGTGCCGAGCTTACCCTGGGTGTACTCGAAGCCCAGCGTGGCCTTGCGGCGCGGGCCGCCCTGTTCGATGAACAGGCGCTCGCGCTCGGACAGCAGCACGTCCTCGAAGCCGGCCAGCGCGCTCGGTGCGTGCACGCCCGTCACTTCGGTCTTGCTGAAGTTCAGCGCGAGGAAGGTGTTCAGGCGGCCGCTGTAGAGCGGCATGCGGTGCGAGGCGGTGATGTCCAGGCCCTTGGTTTCGGTGTCGACCGAGTTGACGAAGAACTGGGCCTGGCCCACGCCCAGCGATTGCAGGGTCGCGCCCAGCGCCGGGTAGTTGTCGGCGTCGAAGCGGCCCGACAGCACGATGCGGTCGTCGATGTCGATGCGGTACAGGTCGGCGGTGAGGGAGGTCGACTGGGTCGGGGTCCAGGTCGCGCCGAAGGTGGCGCTCTTCGACTTCTCTTCCTTCAGGGCCGGGATGCCGGCGGCGTTGGCGACGGCGCCGCCGTTCGGCGCCAGCACCACGTCGAGCGGCTGGCCGTTGACGAAGTCGGTGAAGGTCGAGGAGAAGTAGACTTGCTGCAGCGACGGCGCACGGAAGCCGGTGCTGAGCGAGCCGCGCAGCAGGACGTCGCCGCCCAGCTTGAAGGCGGCGGCGAGCTTGCCGTCGGTGGTCGAGCCGAAGTCCGAGAAGCGCTCGTGGCGCAGCGCGGCCTGTAATTTGAGGCGCTCGGTGACGTCGGTCTCGAGATCGATGTAGGCGGCCGTGCTGTGGCGGCTGCGGTTGGTCGCGTCGCCCGGCTGGAAGCCCGGGAAGCCCTGACTGCCGGCGTTGCCGCCATTGCCGACGCCGTCGGCGTCGATGTAGGAACCCGGTTCGCCGGCGAAGATCTTGTAGTTTTCCTTGCGGTATTCGAAGCCGAAGGCCGCGTTCAGGCCGTTGAACACGCCCGGGTAGTAGCGGCTGAAGTCGGCGTTGGTGGTCAGCTGGCGGAACGAGAAACCGCCGGCGCCGAAGGATGTGGCGCTCACGCCGCGTCCGCCGCGTTCGAGGTCGAGATTCGCGATCGAGGCGTTCAGGGTGTTGGCGATCGTGTAGTCGAGGCGGTTGTAGCCGTAGGTCTGCGAGAAGTCCGCATTCCACTCGCCGAACTTCAGGCGGTAGCCGAGGGTGCCGTAGCGGTCGTCGAGGTCGCCGTCGATGAAGGGGACGAAGCCGTTCGGGTACATGGCCGCCGAGTTGCGCGACGGGATGTCTTCGGAGCCGACGCCGCCGCGCGCAAAGGCGGCCGAGGAGGCGTCGCGGCGCTGCACGCCGAGCGTGGTGTACAGGCGGCCGGCACCCAGGGGGATGTCGCCATTGATATAAACGGTCTGGTTTTCCGTCTTGCTGTCGCCGATGATGCGCGGGTTGCCTTCCTCGGCGCGGTTCGAGCGGTCGCGGTGCAGGTATTCGGCGGTCACGCCGAAGCTGCCGCCGCCGAGCGCCACGCCGCAGTAGCTCGATGCCAGGAAGTTCTCGCCGTCGCCCTTCGAATACTGGCCGTAGCCGGCCACGGCTTCGCAGCCCAGGCTTTTCTTCAGTTCGATGTTCATCACGCCGGCGATCGCATCCGACCCGTACTGGGCGGCGGCGCCGTCGCGCAGCACCTGCACGTTGCGGATCGCCAGCAGTGGGATCGCATTCATGTCGGTGCCGGTGTTGCCGCGGTTGCGCGCGCCGAACAGGTTGACCAGGGCCGTCGTGTGGCGGCGCTTGCCGTTCACCAGCACCAGGGTCTGGTCCGAACCGAGGCCCCGCAGGGCGGCCGAGTCGATCAGGTCGGCGCCGTCGGCGCCGCTCTGGCGGGTCGAGTTGAACGAGGGCGAAATATTCGTCAGGGTCTGGGCCAGGTCGAACTGGCTGCCCTGTTCGGCCAGGCGCGTCATCGGGATGATGTCGACCGGGACCGGGGTGTCGGTGCTGGAGGCGGCGCCGGTACGGCGGGTGCCGACCACGTGCACGCTCTGCACGGCGTCCGCCTGGGTGGCCTCAGGGCTTGCGGTCTGGGCGAAGGCCGCAGGGGCCAGCGTCAGGGCGGCGCTGCCGTACAGGGCCAGCAGCACGGCGCGGCGCAATTGTTTTTGTTTGAGCACGCAAATCTCCAAAGATCAAAATTGCATGCTAATCAATATTTACGGACTCAACCACTGGGTGTGTCCGAAACGCAACGTTTGCACCAAAATGGGGCGGCCCAGGGCGCCTTGAGCACGCCCTGCCGCTGACCGGGATCAATCGAGCGAGATGCCCTTGGCCTTGATCACCTTGCCCCACTTCTCGCGCTCGGCCTTTGCATAGGCCGCCATCTGTTCCGGGCTGCCCGGAATCGCTTCCAGGCCCAGGGTCTGGAAGCGCTCCTTGACCGCCTGCGTGCCCACCGCCTGCAGCAGGGCCTTGTTCAGCGCCTGGATCGTCGCCGCAGGCGTCTTGGCCGGCGCCACCATGCCTTGCCAGGCATAGGCCTCGAAGCCGGCCAGTCCCTGCTCGGCCAGGGTCGGAACGTTCTCGAATTGCTGCACGCGCTTCAGGCTGGCCACGCCGATGGCGCGCAGCTTGCCGGCGCGGATGTGCGAGCCGCCGGCCGCGGTGTCGACGAACATGAAGGGCACCTGGCCGCCGATCACGTCCTGCACGGCCGGCGCCGCGCCTTTGTAGGGTGCGTGCAGCAGTTTTACCTTGGCGACGTCGGAAAACAGTTCGGTGGCGAGGTGGTGCGGGCTGCCTGCGCCCGGGCTGGCGTAGGCCGGCGCATTGCCTTGCGCCTTGGCCCAGGCGAGGAACTCCTGCAGGTTTTTCGCCGGCACCTGGGGATTCACGACCAGGATCATCGGGAAGCGCGCGATCAGGCCGACCGGGGCGAAGTCCTGCTCGGCGTTGTAGCCCGGTTTCGTGTACAGGAACTGGTTGGTGGAGAGGGTCGCCGTGTCGGCCGTGAGCACTACGTGGCCGTCGGCCCTGGCCTTGGCCGCGTAGGCGGCGCCGATATTGGTGCCGGCGCCCGGCTTGTTGTTGATGACGATCGGCTGGCCGAGCGTCTTTGTCATTTCCGAAGCGATCACGCGCGCGACGACGTCCGAGCCGCCCCCGGCGGCATACGGCACGACCCATTCGACGGGGCCGGTCGGGTAGGCGAAGGCGAGCAGTGGGGCGGACAGGGCGAGGGCGCCGAAGCAGCGGCGGGCGAGGGTCGAGAAGGTCATGCGGTCTCCATGTGCGTTATGTTTGTATTAATTTAACACGCAAACGGGCGCTCGTTCAGCCGCTGTCATTCGCCACGGCCGGCATCGAGCAGGAGGCCGACGCTGTGGAGCACGCGCTCGAGCAGGGCTTCGTCGTAAGGCAGCCAGGGCACGGCGCGCAGCCGCTTGCCCGGCGCCGGCGCGGCGAGCTCGATCGGCGCGCCGGCGCGTAGCGCGCGCCCGGTGCGCATGCTGACCTGGGCGCCGCCGGCGTGCACGTGGAAGCCCTGCAGCCTGACGCTGCCGGCCTCGATCTGCGGCCGCAGCACCTGGGCGATGGCATGGCGCCGCATTGCATCCATGCCGGTTTCCTGCGCCAGCCGCAGCACGCGTGTGCTGCGCGCCCACGAGGCATCGTCTTGCGCCTCGAGCGCGACGGCAGACACGCTGACCAGCAGGTCGATCGCGCGGCAGGCTTCGGACAGCAGCCGCGGCGCCACCTCGTGCTGCGGCACGCGCTGCGTCCCGCGCCAGAAGGCGAGCGCGCGGCTGCCGACGACGCCCTCGTAGCCAGGATAGATATCGTCGCTCAGTACGAAGCACGCGCGCACGTTGCCGAACTGGCGTTCCAGGCAGCCGCAGTCGAGCGTCCAGCCCTCGCGCCGCGCCAGTCCGATCAGCCGCACGGTGGCCAGTTCGTAACCGGCGAACAGCTCGCCATCGGCCGGCCGGTAGAACTCGCGGTAGGCCTGCCGCACGGGCTGGCGCAGTTGCAGGCGCGTGATGCGGGCGCGCCATGCCTCGCGTTCTTCCTCGCTGGCTTCGACCGGGTGCCATAGCGCGACCGGCGCTTCCGGGTCGACGGCAAGCGCCCGGCCCTGCGCATCGACCGGCTGGTCGCCGTCGCCGAGCATGAAGGCGGCGCCGGCATGCCAGATCAGGCTGCGCGCAAAGGCGGCGGCGACCTCGTTGGCCAGCAGGCGTGCACGCCACTGCGCGTAGGGCAGGGCGAAGCTGGAGGCGAAGGCGCCTTCGAAAAACCCGGTCAGCAGCGAGCGCTGCTGCTTCGGATCGAGCCCGGCATCGACCAGGCGCAGCGCCATCTCCGGACGCCGCAGCAGGCCGCGCTCGGCCGGTTTCTGGTGGCGCGCCAGCTTCTTTTGCAGCCCGGCGTGGCGCACCACCTTCAGCGCCTGGCGCAAGGCGAGCACGGCTTCCGGCGTCGGCACGGCCTCGACGGCGTGCCCGAGCGCGATCGTCAGGGCCTGCGATGGCGCGGTGCGCGCCGCGCCGGGCGCCACGCAGGCGCCCGGCAGCAGGCGCGCGATCAGGTTCGGGTACCACGCCTCGTCGCGCGTTGCCGCCACGAGCGCCGCCAGGCCGAGCACCGACGCCTCGTCGTGATTGCAGGCGCCGTCGGCCTGGTAGGGAAGCTTGCCGGCGTGGATGCGGTCGAGCAGGCGCGCCGCGTCGTCCAGTGCGCCATAGGCGAAGAGGGCGTAGCCGGGATCGTCCGCCAGCGCGGCTGCCGGATCCGGGCGCCGCTCCGGCTCAAGGCCCATCCTCTCGTAGTATCCGCTGTTCGCCAGGGCCAGCAGGGCCGGCAGCCTGACGTGGCGCAGGACCGCGAACTCGCGCGCGGGCAGGGTGTCGCCGAAGTGGCGCACGACCATCTCCTCCAGGCGCGCCGACATATGCTCGGCCCCGAGTGCGCATCCGATCGCCAGCAGGGCGTGACGCGCACGTATCCATTGCTCGTCCTCCGGCAACAGCGGCGCGAGCGCAGCCTCGAACGCGGGGTCGGGACCGGTCGCCAAGGCAACTGGCCCAGGCCAGCAGCCACGCGACCGGCGTCGGCTCCTGCGGCACCGCGCGCAGCGTGGCCAGCAGCGTCGCCTTATCGAGGCGCGGCGCCAGCTCCCGCTGCTGCGCCTGCACCAGCACCTGGTGCGCCTGCTGCCGCAGCGGCGCCGCGGCATCCGGATTCCTCAGTACCGCCTGCAGCAGCGGCCACAGACAGCCGAGTTCGTCCGGCGTCAGCTCGCCGATATCGATCGGCGCGCCGGTGAAGCGTTCATGATCGGGCGGAGACGCAAGACGGGCCTGCAGTTCGGCGAAAGTGGTCATGGCGAAGGGCGGTCTGGGCAATCCGGCCATTCTGCCGTATTTTCGCTGCCGGATTCCCGTGCCTTGTCAAAAGCACTCCTTCAGGCTGCGATGACCTGTCCGCCGACCAGTACCGTTTCGCCGTCGAGCCGCGTGCGGATCACGCAATCGCGCCCGGTTGCGCGGCCCTGGCGCAGCGTCAGGCCGTGTCCGAGGGCGACCGTCAGCGCGCCTGCCGCGACGCCGGTGGCGCTGTCTTCCAGGCTTGGGTCGAGATGGTTGAAGTTGCGCCCCTCGTATGCGTCTGCGCTGCGGCACCAGACGTAGCAGCCACTGACGCCATGTTCGCGGCCCCAGGCGGCAATCGCTTCCAGGTCGGGCGCCAGTGCGTACAGCGCGTCGACGTCCGCCACTTCCAGTAGCAGCTTGGGGCTGCCGACCGAGGCGATGCGTGGCGCGCCGGCCAGGGCTAGCTGTGGCGCCGCCAGCAGGCGCCTGGCCAGGGCTTCGTCGGCTGCGACCTGGGGTGTTTCCTGCCGCGCCAGCCCGACATAGACCGTGTCTCCCTCGCGCGACAGGGCCAGGCGCTGGCCGCGCATCGCCGTCGTTACGCTCAGGGGCGCGTCCTTGCTCTGGCGCGCGAACAGCACCTGCGCCGCCGCCAGCGTCGCATGCAGGCACAGCGGACTGCGCATGTGCGGATAAACGAAGTCGAGCGTCGCGGCCATGCCGGGCTCGCTTGCCGCGTCGATGAAGACGCAAGTGAGCGCCCGCTCACGTGCCAGCCGGGCGCGCTGGTCCGGGTCAAGCGGGCCATCCTCGACGACGAGGGCCGGGTTGCCGCCGCCATGGGTAGCGCCGAAGCAGGTGAAGAGCTGTGTGTTCATGTGGGTGAGCAATTGATTGGGGGTTCGAGTCTGCCACAGCCGGGCGCAGCCCGCAGGCCGCAAAAAGAAGCTGCTATACTGGACCTGTCCCGTCCAACGACACCTTTATGCGACGAGTTTTCGTCATTTTCCTGATCCTGTTGTTCCCCCTGAACGTCTTCGCGCTGTCCATGTCCGTCGCATCGGACCGGCACGCCGCTGCGGTGGAGCAGGTCATGCCGGCGGCGCTCGCCGATGCCGGCACCGATCAGCCTTCGCTGGGCGAGCTCGATCCGGACGAGCCGCCGTCCGGCATGGATTACCACGATTCCGTGTCCGGGGAAGGGCACTTGGCGCCGCCGCTGCCGCCCGACGGATCGATTTCCTCCCACGTGCCCTTCCGGCACGGCCTCGCGCCTTTGCCGCCAATAAAACCGCCTCCCGTCCGCTGACTTGCGGCCGCGCCGCGCGCATTCCCTGCGCGCCTGGCGTGCGCCGTCCGTTGCGCTTGGTGCGCCGTGCCGTCCGGCTTCAGCCGGGGCCAGCGCGCCGCATTTTCTTCATCCTGAAATTCACGAGGTAAGTAACATGGAATGGCTATTCGACCCTGCAATCTGGGCGGGATTGCTGACACTCGTCGTGCTCGAAATCGTCCTCGGCATCGACAACCTGATCTTCATCGCCATCCTGGCCGACAAGCTGCCGCCGCACCAGCGCGACCGCGCGCGCCTGATCGGCCTGTCGCTGGCGATGCTCATGCGCCTGGGCTTATTAACGATCGTCTCCTGGCTGGTCACGCTGACCGCACCGCTGTTTTCCGTCGGGCCGCTCAGCTTCTCGGGGAGAGACCTGATCCTGCTGATGGGCGGCCTGTTCTTGCTATTTAAAGCCACCACCGAACTGCACGAACGCCTGGAGGGGGTAACCCATACCCAGACCGACTCGAAGGCCTATGCGGCCTTTGGCGCCGTCGTGGCGCAGATCGTCGTGCTCGACGCCGTGTTCTCGCTGGACGCCGTCATCACGGCCGTCGGCATGGTCGACGAGCTGGGCGTCATGATGGCGGCCGTCGTCATCTCGATCGGCGTCATGATCCTGGCCTCGAAGGCGCTGACGCGCTTCGTCAACGCGCATCCGACCGTGGTCGTGCTGTGCCTGAGCTTCCTGCTGATGATCGGCCTGTCTCTCGTGGCCGAGGGCCTGGGCTTCCATATTCCGAAGGGCTACCTGTACGCGGCGATCGGCTTCTCGATCCTGATCGAAGCCCTGAACCAGTTCGCGCGCCGCAACTCGCTCAAGCACGAGGCGCGCGTGCCGCTGCGCGAGCGCACGGCGGAGCGGGTGCTGCGCCTGATGGGCAGCCGCAAGCGCAGTGCAGCCGCCGCCGAGGCGGAGGATGCGCAGGCGCCGGAGGAAGTGGCCTTCGCCGCGGAGGAACGCAACATGGTCAGCGGCGTGCTGGCACTGGGCGAGCGCTCGATCCGCTCGGTCATGACGCCCCGCTCGGAGATGTCCTGGGTCGATCTCGACGACGAGCCGGCCGCCATCCTGCGCCAGCTGCAGGACACGCCGCACGGCCAGCTGCCGGTGTGCCGGGGCGAGCTCGAAAACATGCTCGGCATCGCCCGCACCAAGGACCTGATCGCCGACCTGGCGCTGCGCCAGGGCATCCTCGAATCCGGCGAAGGCAGTCCGCTGCGCCCGGCCATCGTCCTGCCCGATACGGCGGGCGTCCTGCGCGCCATCGAGACCCTGCAGCGCGCGCACGGCCAGCTGGTGCTGGTGACCGACGAATACGGCGCCGTCCAGGGCCTCCTGACGCCGGTCGACATCCTGGAAGCGATCGCCGGCGAATTCCCCGACGAAGACGAGCAGCCGGCGATCCAGGCCAGGGCGCCGGGCGAATGGGAAGCCAGCGGATCGGCCGACCTGCGCCAGCTGGAACAGGCGCTCGAGACCGATGTCCTGGTCGGCGAGGGCTTGGAATACACCTCGCTGGCCGGCTTCCTGCTGGCGCGCTTCGAAGGCTTCCCCGAGGCCGGGCAGCAGATCGAACTCGATGGCCTGCGCTTCGAGATCCTGGCCGTCGACGAGCGCCGCATCGTCAGCGTCGCGATCCGCCGCATCACCCAGCCCGTGGCTGAAGACGCCGCCTCCTGAACCACATTTTTTCCGCATCAAGAAAGCACATCATGAAACGCATCGTCCTGTTCCTGGCCACGAACCTGGCCATCGTCCTCGTCCTGAGCCTCACCGCCAGCCTGCTCGGCGTGAACCGCTTCCTTACTTCCAATGGCCTCGATCTCGGCATGCTGCTCGCCTTTGCCGCGCTGATGGGCTTCGGCGGCGCCTTCATCTCCCTGTTCCTGTCGAAGCCGATCGCGAAATGGTCGACCCGCGCGCGGGTGATCACGCAGCCTGCCAACTCCACCGAACACTGGTTGATGGAGACCGTGGGCGCCCAGGCGCGCAAGGCCGGCATCGGCATGCCGGAAGTGGCCGTGTATGACGGCGAACCGAACGCCTTCGCGACCGGCGCCACCAAGAACAGTTCGCTGGTCGCGGTATCGACCGGGCTGCTGGCCTCGATGTCGAAGGAAGAAGTGGAGGCCGTGCTCGCGCACGAAGTGGCCCACATCGCCAACGGCGACATGGTCACGCTGACCCTGATCCAGGGCGTGGTGAATACCTTCGTGATCTTCCTGGCCCGTATCGTCGGCTACTTCGTCGACGGCATGCTGCGCAAGAACGACTCCGAGCAGTCCGGTCCCGGCATCGGCTACATGGTGACGGTGGTGGTCTGCGAGATCGTGTTCGGCATCCTGGCCAGCATCATCGTCGCCTGGTTCTCGCGCCAGCGCGAGTTCCGCGCCGACCGCGGCGCCGCCGGCATCCTCGGCCGCCCGCAGCCGATGATCGCCGCGCTGCGCCGCCTAGGCGGCCTGAGCGAAGGAGAGCTGCCGAAGAACATGGCCGCCTTCGGCATCTCCGGCAAGGGCGGCGCCATGGCGCTGTTCTCGAGCCACCCGCCGATTGAAGAGCGTATCGCGGCCCTGCAGGGTGCCTGATGGGCGCGCGCGAACCGGGAGAGGAGACGCTGAAGGCGGGGGCGAGCGGCCCGCCGCTATCTAGCGTCCTGCAGGGGCTGGCCGAGGATGGCG
>Ga0308168_1003296_pt1 | contig 12448 bp, 13 predicted proteins | sample PhyCR2_FD_202133 | JGI IMG/M metagenome (GOLD analysis project Ga0308168, IMG submission 202133) | Phyllosphere microbial communities from UC Gill Tract Community Farm, Albany, California, United States - DLSLRC.R2 | ecosystem: Host-associated > Plants > Phyllosphere > Unclassified | place: USA... | reverse complement strand
GCCGTCACGCCAAGATCGAAGGGCGGGAATTCACCCCGACCGAACTGCGCGTAGTGCGCATGGTGCTGGAACAGGCTTTCGTCGACCTGAAGGAAGCCTGGCAGGCGATCATGGAAGTCAATTTCGAGTACATCAACTCGGAAGTGAACCCGGCCATGGCCAACATCGTCGGCCCGAGCGAGGCGATTGTGGTCTCCACCTTCCACATCGAACTCGATGGCGGTGGCGGCGATCTGCACGTGACCATGCCGTACTCGATGATCGAGCCGGTGCGCGAGATGCTCGACGCCGGTTTCCAGTCCGACCTCGACGATCAGGACGAGCGCTGGGTCAACGCGCTGCGCCAGGACGTGCTCGATGTCGACGTGCCGATCGGTGCCACCGTGGCCCGCCGCCAGTTGAAGCTGCGCGACATCCTGCACATGCAACCGGGCGATGTGATCCCGGTCGAGATGCCGGAAGACATGATCATGCGCGCCAACGGCGTGCCGGCCTTCAAGGTCAAGATGGGCTCGCACAAAGGCAACCTCGCGTTGCAGGTGATCGAGCCGATCGAGCGTCGCTGAGGCGGCGCTTTTCACCCCCGTATTTAACCGAATTGTTGCCCGCCGAGGACACATGATGAACGACGATATGAACGCCCAAGACGACCAGGCACTCGCCGATGAATGGGCTGCGGCCCTGGAAGAAACCGGTGATGCCGGCCAGGCTGACATCGATGCACTGTTGGCCGCCGACGCCGGCACTTCCAGCTCCAACCGTCTGCCGATGGAAGAGTTCGGCAGCGTGCCGAAGAACAACGACCCGGTGACCCTCGACGGTCCGAACTTGGACGTGATCCTCGACATTCCGGTGTCGATCTCGATGGAAGTCGGCAGCACCGACATCAACATCCGCAACCTGCTGCAACTCAACCAGGGTTCGGTGATCGAGCTCGATCGTCTGGCCGGTGAGCCGCTCGACGTGCTGGTCAACGGCACCTTGATCGCCCACGGCGAAGTAGTGGTGGTCAACGAGAAGTTCGGCATCCGCCTGACTGACGTGATCAGCCCAAGCGAACGCATCAAGAAGCTGCGCTGAGTGAAAAGGTTTCTCTGGGTGCTGCTGGCATGGCCGTTGAGCGTGCTGGCTGCCGAGCCGAGCGCAACCACTGCCGCGCCTGCCGCCACCGCGCCAATGGTCAACAGCGGCGTGGCCGGTCAGTTGACGCAACTGGTGTTCGGTTTGCTGCTGGTGCTGGGCTTGATCTTCTTCCTCGCCTGGCTGCTGCGCCGCGTGCAACAGGCGGGGCCGGCGGGCAAGGGCCAGGTGATCGAGTTGATCGGTTCACGCGCGCTCGGCCCGCGTGACCGCTTGATGCTGGTGCAGGTCGGCAACGAGCAGATTCTGCTCGGCCTCAGCCCCGGCACCATCACCGCGCTGCATGTGCTGAAGGAACCGGTCGAAGTCCCCAGCGCCAGTGAAAAAGCGACGCCGGAATTTGCTCAGCATCTGCTGAAAATTCTCGGCAAGGACCAAAAGGATACGAAGTAATGGGTGCGCTCCGCATCGTCTTGACGCTGCTCCTGTTGCTGGCCGCGCCGCTGGCGTTCGCCGCCGATCCGTTGTCGATCCCGGCGATCACGCTGGGCACCAATGCCGATGGCGCGCAGGAATATTCGGTCAGTCTGCAGATCCTGCTGATCATGACCGCGCTGAGTTTTATTCCTGCAGCGGTCATCCTGATGACCAGTTTCACGCGGATCATCATTGTCTTCTCGATCCTGCGTCAGGCCCTCGGCCTGCAACAGACGCCGTCGAACCAGATCCTCACCGGCATGGCGCTGTTCCTGACGCTGTTCATCATGGCGCCGGTGTTCGACCGGGTGAACAACGACGCGCTGCAACCCTATCTGGCGGAAACCCTCACCGCCCAGCAAGCGGTGGAAAAGGCTCAGGTGCCGATCAAGGACTTCATGCTCGCGCAAACCCGCACCAGCGATCTGGAGCTGTTCATGCGCCTGTCCAAGCGCACCGACATCGCCAGCCCGGATCAGGCGCCGCTGACCATTCTGGTGCCGGCGTTCGTGACCTCCGAGCTTAAAACCGCCTTCCAGATCGGCTTCATGATCTTCATTCCGTTCCTGATCATCGACCTCGTTGTCGCGAGCGTGCTGATGGCCATGGGTATGATGATGCTCTCGCCGCTGATCATTTCGCTGCCGTTCAAGATCATGCTGTTCGTGCTGGTCGATGGCTGGGCGCTGATCATCGGTACTCTGGCCAGCAGTTTCGGAGGTGTTTCGCCATGACCCCGGAAGTCGCGGTCGATATCTTTCGTGAAGCCCTGTGGCTGACCACCATGATGGTCGCCATCCTGGTGGTGCCGAGCCTGCTGGTCGGCCTGCTGGTGTCGATGTTCCAGGCCGCCACGCAGATCAACGAACAGACCCTGAGCTTCCTGCCGCGTCTGCTGGTGATGTTGGTGACCCTGATCATCGGCGGTCCGTGGATCGTGCAGACGTTCATGGAATACATCATCCAGCTGTACAAAAACATTCCGATGGTCATCGGCTAAGCCATGCAATCGCTGCTTCAGCTGACCGACACCCAGATCAGCACCTGGGTGGCGTCGTTCATGTTGCCGCTGTTTCGCGTCGCCTCGATGCTGATGGTCATGCCGGTGTTCGGCACCACCCTTATCCCGCGCCGCGTGCGCCTGTATTTCGCCGTGGCGATCACCGTGGTCATCACCCCGGCGCTGCCGCCGATGCCCGCCGTCAGCCCGCTGGATCTCAGCGGCCTGCTGCTGATCGGCGAGCAGATTCTGGTCGGCGCCGTGCTCGGCTTTTCCCTGCAACTGTTCTTCCAGGCCTTCGCCGTCGCCGGGCAGATTGTCGCGGTGCAGATGGGTATGGGCTTCGCCTCGATGATCGACCCTACCAACGGCGTTTCGGTGGCGGTGATCGGGCAGTTCTTCACCATGCTGGTGACGCTGCTGTTCCTGTCGATGAACGGCCATCTGGTGGTATTCGAAGTCCTCACTGAAAGCTTCACCACGCTGCCGGTCGGCGGCGGTCTGATGGTTGCGCATTACTGGGAACTGGCCGGCAAACTCGGCTGGGTACTCGGCGCCGCATTGCTGCTGGTGTTGCCGGCCGTCACCGCACTGTTGGTGGTCAACATCGCCTTCGGCGTGATGACCCGCGCCGCGCCGCAACTGAACATCTTCTCGATCGGTTTTCCGCTGACCCTGGTGCTCGGCCTGTTCATCGTCTGGGTGGGGCTCGCGGACATTCTCAACCAGTATCAACCGCTGGCCAGCGAGGCCTTGCAGTTGCTACGCGAACTGGCACGGGCGCGCTGAGTCATGGCAGAGAGCGAAAGCGGTCAGGACAAAACGGAAGACCCCACGGAGAAGCGCAAAAAGGACTCCCGTGAGAAGGGTGAAATCGCCCGTTCCAAAGAGCTCAACACTCTGGCCGTGATGATGGCCGGTGCCTCTGCGCTGCTGATCTTCGGCGGCATGCTCGCGCAAGAAATGATGGACGTGATGCGCCTGAACTTCACCCTGTCCCGCGAAGTGGTCATGGACCAAGGCGCGATGGGCCGGTTCTTGCTGGAGTCGGGCCTGATCGCCTTGCTGGCGATTCAGCCGGTGATGATCACCCTGTTGCTCGCCGCCATCATCGGGCCGATCTCCTTGGGTGGCTGGCTGTTCGCCGCAAAGTCGCTGGCGCCCAAATTCAGCCGGATGAACCCGGCCGCCGGTCTCAAGCGCATGTTCTCGTTCAAGGCTGTGGTCGAACTGCTCAAGGCACTGGCGAAGTTTCTGATTACCCTGGGCGTGGCGCTGTTGGTGTTGTCCGCCGACGTCGATGACTTGCTACGCATTGCCCACGAACCACTGGACATGGCGATCATTCACAGCGTTTTGCTGGTGGGCTGGAGCACGCTGTGGCTGGCCTGCGGCCTGATCATCATCGCCGCTGTCGACGTACCGGTGCAGCTCTGGGAAGCGCACAAGAAACTGCTGATGACCAAGCAGGAAGTGCGCGACGAGCACAAGGATCAGGAAGGCCGCCCCGAGGTCAAACAACGCATCCGCCAGACCCAGCGGGAAATGTCCCAGCGGCGCATGATGGCGGCGATTCCCGAAGCCGACGTGGTCATTACCAACCCGACCCACTATGCCGTCGCGCTCAAATACGACTCGGAGAAGGGCGGCGCGCCGGTGCTGCTGGCCAAGGGCAGCGACTTCATCGCACTGAAAATCCGCGAGATTGCCGTGGCCAACAACGTCATGCTGCTTGAGTCGCCGGCGCTGGCGCGCTCGATCTATTACTCAACTGAGCTCGAGCAGGAAATTCCCGGTGGGTTGTATCTGGCGGTGGCGCAGGTATTGGCCTACGTCTACCAGATCCGCCAGCACCAGGCAGGCAAGGGCAAACGGCCGGATCCGTTGAAGGATGATTTGCCGATTCCGCCGGATTTGCGTCGGGATTCTTGATGGTGCTGCGCAGCCATTGGTCTGAGATCTCCCCTTACTGTCAACTCTGACAGGTGCGCTCGTCGTGATTTTGCAGTTTGATGCAAGGTGCAGACACGCACTGACGCGGTCAGGCAGGCGAGTGCAAGGGAGCACGACAATGAAAGGTATTTTCAGCAGTTATGACGAAAAAACCGGAAGGGGCACCATCACGCCGAAGCCCTCGGGACGATGTATTTCCTTTGCCGAATCCACGGGTTTTTTTCTGACGGCCAAAGAATACCGATTCAGCATTCCATTGCCCGATGCCCTGCGGGCGAGCGTTAAAGTCGGCGGCGAGGTCGAGTTCGAATTGCCCAAGAGCAAGAATGGAAAAGTAAAAATCTTCCGGTATTGACCACTGTTCGCAAAGCCGCTGAAAACGGGGCGGCGGTTTTTTATGATCGTTCCCACGCTCTGCGTGGGAATGCAGCCCGGGACGCTCCGCGTCCCTTCCAAAGCCGAACGCAGAGCGTCCGTTGAGGCATTCCCACGCAGGAGCGTGGGAACGATCATCGCGTGTCGCTACTGCGGCAATTCCAGATTATCCAGCACCCGATTCACCGCCAGTTCCCCGAGCATGATCAGCTGCGCAATCCCCATCAGCGTCCTTTGCTGCGATGGCTTGACCAGCCCGGCGAATTCCTGGGCGATGGTTTTGGCCGAGGCGAGGGTTTCGCAGGCGTTGGCCAGCAGGTCTTCATTTTTGGTGTCGGCGGTGACGGCGTACATGGCGCGGGGGCTGAAGGGTGGCGGGGTGGAGCCGGGCGGACAGAGGTAGTGGTCGAGGGCGCGGTCGGCGGCTTGGTGGAGTTTTTTTGAGTCGAGGGATTCGTAGGGAGAGGTGGGGTCGGATTCGGGTGGGTTGGGTGTTGGTTTGATCATGGTGAAGCTCCTGAGGTTATGGAGCCACTTTCCCCCTGTCGCTAAACAAGTGAAGGTGGCAGCTGTACGCAGGTTAGCGAACCGGTCTCAGGCACCCCGGTAGACCCGAAGGTCTCCCGCATACAGCCGCCATAACGTTATTGCGGGCGAAAAATCCCGCAACGAAGCCACGATCGCTGATGCACTGAGTTGGTCCGAGTCGCTAAACCCGATCGCTGATTCGTCAGCGACCGGACCACGATAGAACCCGACCCCCAGGTGCACAAGCCGGCGGATTCTGGCTTGGCTGTAGGCAACGGCGCAAGGATTTGTAGCCTTGAGACCGTGTCTGAAGGTGTCTTTTAAACAGCTTCGTTTAAATCGAAAAAATTGTGCCGTGCATAAAGGCCTCTTCGCGAGCAGGCTCGCTCCTGCGGTATGGATTGAATTTTACTCCTCACATCCGGAATGTTTAGGAAGCGCTACCGAGAAGCGTACAAGGCCGTTTGCCAATCCCAGTAGAAATCCTGCAGTTCCCGAGTTTTGCCGCTCGTCTGAAACCACCCAAACCTGTCAGGTATGACAGCTGCGTAGGTAGAAGTTTTCGCGGTTTCATAATCGGGCGCGGTGAACATTGGGTGCATTAGCGCTGCAATCGGAAAGGAGAGATGTCATGCAAGGGAAAATTACAAACTATGACCCAGACACCGGTAAAGGACTACTTGAGGTTGAACGGCAGGCATTCGATGCGATTGATGTTATTACCGAGGAAATGCTAAAAAAGAATGAGGCTATCAAGGTCAGAATGCCGCCAACTATAGGAGAAGGTGGGGGTGTTCTTTATTGGTTCATCATTGCGGAAAAAGCGCGCCGACCAGATATAACGGAGAGGGTAACTGTCGAATTTGATGAGGGCCTGAATTCGTATGAAGCGGTAAACGTCCGTTAACTTGACGATTGTGTTTTTGCTTAAAATACGCACATCGCATTAGTGCCGAAATCTTTAGTACAGATTTGCAGGTTCTTGCAAATGCATCACGATCCAGTGCGTCTGATCGTTGCCACGCGTAAGCGTGGCAACGATCATCGTGAGGCGTGCTACTGCGGCAATTCCAGATTATCCAGCACCCGATTCACCGCCAATTCCCCAAGCATGATCAACTGCGCGATCCCCATCAGCGTCCGCCGCTGCGACGGTTTCACCAGTCCGGCAAATTCCTGGGCGATGGTTTTGGCCGAGGCGAGGGTTTCGCAGGCGTTGGCCAGCAGGTCTTCGTTTTTGGTGTCGGCGGTGACGGCGTACATCGCGCGGGGGCTAAAGGGCGGTGGGGTGGAGCCGGGTGGGCAGAGGTAGTGGTCGAGGGCGCGGTCGGCGGCTTGGTGAAGTTTTTTTGAGTCGAGGGATTCGTAGGGGGAGGTGGGGTCGGATTCGGGCGGGTTGGGTGTTGGTTTGATCATGGTGAAGCTCCTTTGAAGTGGAGCCGCTACAACCTGTCGCTAAACAGGAAGGGTGGCGGCTGTACGCGGGTTAGCGAACCGGTCAAAGGCACCCGGCAGACCCGAAGGTCTCCCGCATACAGCCACCATGACGAAATCGCGAACATACAGATCCGCAACGAAGCCTGGAACGCTGATGCACCTTTGACATGAGTTCGAGTCGCTAAACCCGATCGCTGATTCGTCAGCGACCGAACCACAATAGAACCCGACCCCAAAGCGCACAAGCCGGCGGATTCTGGCTTGGCTGTAGGCAATGGCGCAAGGATTTGTAGCCTTGAGACCGTGTCGGCAGGTGTCTTTTAAACAGCTTCGTTTAAACCAAAAAATTTGTGCCGGACATGAGGGCCTCTTCGCGAGCAGGCTCGCTCCCACAGGGGCCGTATTCCAAATGTCCGATTGGGAATGCATTTCAAACTGTGGGAGCGAGCCTGCTCGCGAAGGGGGCAGCCCAATCAGCCGATAATCCCAAGTAAAACCGCTCTATTTCATTCCCCGGCAAAAGTTGGAAAGCTTCTTGCAATAGCCGCCCTGCGTCCGTTCGGGGCGTCAAAAGTTTGCTTTAAAGGAACGGGGAAAACCGGTGGATCGCACTCAGTTATTCAATACAGCACGCACCAACGTTGCCGACCTCAGTCGAGGCAATCTGGGCGTGCCGTTGTTGCTGCTGGTCATGCTGGCGATGATGATGTTGCCGGTACCGCCGTTCCTGCTCGACGTCTTCTTTACCTTCAACATTGCCCTGTCGATCGTTGTCCTGCTGGTCTGCGTGTATGCGCTGCGGCCGCTGGATTTCGCCGTGTTTCCGACGATTCTGCTGGTGGCGACGTTGCTGCGACTGGCGTTGAACGTGGCCTCGACGCGGGTGGTGATGCTCCACGGTCAGGACGGCCACGCCGCAGCCGGTAAGGTAATTCAGGCCTTCGGTGAGGTGGTGATCGGCGGTAACTACGTGGTCGGTATCGTGGTCTTCGCGATCCTGATGATCATCAACTTTGTCGTGGTGACCAAGGGTGCCGGGCGGATTTCCGAGGTGAGCGCGCGTTTCACCCTCGATGCGATGCCCGGCAAACAAATGGCGATCGACGCCGACCTCAACGCCGGCCTGATCGACCAGAATCAAGCCAAGTCGCGCCGTCAGGAAGTCGCCCAGGAGGCGGAGTTCTACGGTTCGATGGACGGTGCCAGCAAGTTCGTCCGTGGTGACGCCATCGCCGGCCTGCTGATTCTGTTCATCAACCTCATTGGCGGCATGGCGGTTGGTATCTTCCAGCACGGCATGAGCTTCGGCGATGCGGGCAAGGTTTACGCCTTGCTGACCATCGGTGACGGTTTAGTGGCGCAATTGCCATCACTGTTGTTATCTACAGCGGCGGCGATCATGGTGACCCGTGCTTCCGGCTCGGAAGACATGGGCAAGCAGATCAACCGCCAGATGTTCGCCTCGCCGAAAGCGCTGGCCGTGGCCGCTGGTTTGATGGCGGTGATGGGCCTGGTGCCAGGCATGCCGCACTTCTCCTTCCTGAGCATGGCGGCGCTGGCTGCGGGCGGCGCGTACCTGTTCTGGAAAAAGCAGAATGTGGCCAAGGTCGTGGCGCTGGAAGAGGTCAAGCGTCAGCAGGAACTGCTGCCGTCGCCGGCCCGCGCCATGGAAACCAAAGAGCTGGGCTGGGACGACGTGACGCCGATCGACATGATCGGCCTGGAAGTCGGCTATCGCCTGATCCCGTTGGTGGACCGCAATCAGGGTGGGCAATTGCTCGCGCGGATCAAGGGCGTGCGCAAGAAGCTCTCGCAGGATCTGGGCTTCCTGATGCCGACCGTGCACATCCGCGACAACCTCGATCTGGCGCCGAGCGCTTATCGCCTGACGCTGATGGGCGTGATCCTCGCCGAAGCCGAGATCTATCCGGATCGCGAACTGGCGATCAATCCGGGTCAGGTGTACGGCTCGCTCAACGGTATCAACGCCAAAGATCCGGCTTTCGGCCTGGAGGCGGTGTGGATCGAAATCAGCCAGCGCGCCCAGGCGCAATCGCTCGGCTACACCGTGGTCGACGCCAGCACCGTGGTCGCCACCCACTTGAACCAGATTCTGTACAAGCACTCCAGTGAGCTGATCGGCCACGAGGAAGTGCAGCAACTCATGCAATTGCTGGCCAAGAGCTCGCCGAAACTGGCGGAAGAGCTGGTGCCGGGCGTGGTTTCGCTGTCGCAGTTGCTCAAGGTTCTGCAAGCGCTGCTCGCCGAGCACGTGCCGGTGCGCGACATTCGCAGCATCGCCGAAGCGATCGCGAACAACGCTGCCAAGAGTCAAGATACCGCCGCGCTGGTCGCCGCTGTGCGGGTCGGCGTATCCCGTGCAATCGTCCAAAGCATTGTAGGCACTGAGTCCGAGCTGCCTGTAATCACATTGGAACCAAGGTTGGAACAGATATTGCTCAATAGTCTGCAGAAGGCAGGACAAGGCTCGGAAGAGGGCGTTCTGCTGGAGCCGAGCATGGCCGAGAAGCTGCAGCGTTCGTTGATCGAAGCGGCCCAGCGTCAGGAAATGCAAGGCCAACCGGTGATCCTGCTGGTAGCAGGCCCGATTCGCGCGATGCTCTCGCGCTTCGGTCGCCTCGCAGTGCCAGGGCTGCATGTACTGGCCTACCAGGAAGTACCGGACAACAAGCAAGTGACCATCGTTGCGACAGTAGGGCCCAACGGCTGAGGTAGTGGTTTATGCAAGTTAAGCGTTTTTTCGCCGCCGATATGCGTCAGGCCATGAAGCTGGTTCGCGATGAGCTGGGCGCTGATGCCGCCATCATCGGCAACCGCCGCATTGCCGGCGGCGTCGAGTTGACGGCGGCTCTGGATTACAAACTGTCGGCGCTGGCGCCACGGGTTCCGAACATGGAACTCGAAGACGAGCTGCGCAAGACCCAGTCGCGCATCGTCACCGCCCAGGCCGAGCTGAGCCTGCGTGGCGAAGCCGACGGCAACACCAATCAGCAGTTGTTCGCCGGGCTGCCGTTGACCGCAGGCCTGCCGCTGACTGCGGCCGAGCCGCTGAGCGAGCCGACCTACGCCGCACCGACGCGCCCGGCCGCAGCCCCTGCGCAGGCCTCGGCGGGCGTCGATCCGCGTGCGCTGGATTCGATGCGTTTTGAATTGAACAGCCTGCGCGAGCTGATGGAAGTGCAGCTCGGCACCCTGGCCTGGAATCAGCTGCAAGGCAGCCGTCCGGCCCAGGCCAATCTGTATCGCCGTCTGCAGCGCATCGGCCTGTCCGGCCCGCTGTCGCGCGATCTGCTGGCGATGATCACCGATATCGAAGAACCGCGTCAGGCCTGGCGCATGCTGCTGGCGCACCTGGCGCGGATGATTGCCGTACCGGAAGTCGAGCCGCTGGAAGAGGGCGGTGTGATTGCCATGGTCGGCCCCGCCGGCATGGGCAAGACCACCACGCTGGCCAAGCTCGCCGCGCGTTACGTGCTCAAGTACGGCGCGCAGAACGTTGCACTGGTGAGCATGGACAGCTTCCGCATCGGCGCGCAGGAACAACTGAAAACCCTCGGCCGCATCCTCAACGTGCCGGTAACGCACGTCGATCCGGGCCAGTCGCTGGTGCAGGCATTGGATCCACTGCTACGCAAACGCGTGGTTTTGATCGATACTGCCGGGCTGCAAGCCAGTGATCCGGCGTTGCGCATGCAGCTTGAGAGCCTGGCCGGGCGTGGCATTCGCTCAAAAAATTATCTGGTCCTGGCAACCACCAGCCAGAAACAGGTTCTAACCGCCGCTTATCACAGTTACAAGCGTTGCGGGCTGGCCGGCTGCATCCTGACTAAACTGGATGAAACGGCCAGTCTCGGCGAAGTGTTGAGCCTGGCGATCAGTCATGAATTGCCGGTCGCGTACCTGACCGATGGCCCACGGATTCCGGATGATTTGCATCTGCCGCGTCGTCATCAACTGGTCAGCCGCGCCGTCAGCGTGCAAATGCAGGAAGAACCCAGCGAAGAAGCCATGGCTGACATGTTCGCTGATATCTATCACAGCCCGACCAAGCAGGTTGGCTGAGGTAATCATGAACAGTTTTTGTACCTACATCGATGGTCTGCCACGCATTGTTCCGATCAGGAACGCGCAGCCAGTAATGTGGCCTCCGTCTATGCAAGACAAGGTAAAGAAATAACATGGGCAGCATGCATCCCGTACAGGTGATCGCGGTGACCGGCGGCAAAGGTGGCGTCGGCAAGACTAACGTGTCAGTGAACTTGTCGCTGGCGCTGGCAGAGCTTGGCCGTCGGGTCATGCTGCTGGACGCCGACCTGGGCCTGGCGAACGTCGACGTTCTGCTGGGGCTGACACCCAAGCGCACACTGGCCGACGTTATCGAAGGCCGTTGCGAACTGCGCGACGTGCTGTTGCAAGGCCCGGGCGGGATTCGCATCGTGCCGGCGGCCTCCGGCACGCAGAGCATGGTGCACCTGAGCCCGGCGCAACACGCCGGCCTGATCCAGGCGTTCAGCGACATCGGCGACAATCTCGACGTGCTGGTGATCGACACCGCTGCGGGTATTGGTGACTCGGTAGTCAGTTTCGTTCGTGCCGCGCAAGAGGTGTTGCTGGTGGTCTGCGACGAGCCGACTTCGATCACCGACGCTTACGCGCTGATCAAGTTGCTCAACCGCGACTACGGCATGAACCGCTTCCGCGTGCTGGCCAACATGGCGCAGAGCCCGCAGGAAGGGCGCAACCTGTTCGCCAAGTTGACCAAGGTCACGGATCGCTTCCTCGACGTCGCCCTACAATACGTCGGCGCCGTGCCGTACGACGAAAGCGTGCGCAAGGCGGTGCAGAAGCAGCGCGCCGTCTACGAAGCCTTTCCCCGTTCCAAGTGCGCGCTGGCCTTCAAGGCCATCGCCCAGAAGGTCGACACCTGGCCGCTGCCGGCCAACCCGCGCGGGCATCTGGAATTTTTCGTCGAGCGTCTCGTGCAGCAAACCGCAGGGCCTGTGATATGACCGCCAGTGGCATGAATCTTTACAAAAAGTCGGCGCGTGACGCGCAATACGAATTGATCGAGCGCTACGCGCCACTGGTCAAGCGCATTGCCTATCACTTGCTGGCGCGCCTGCCGGCCAGCGTGCAGGTCGAAGACCTGATCCAGGCCGGGATGATCGGTTTGCTCGAAGTTTCGACCAAGTACGACGCCAGCAAAGGTGCCAGTTTCGAAACGTACGCGGGCATTCGAATCCGCGGCGCGATGCTCGATGAAGTGCGCAAAGGGGATTGGGCGCCACGCTCGGTTCACCGTAATACCAGGATGGTCAGCGACGCGATTCGCTCGATTGAAGCTAAAACCGGCCGTGACGCTAAAGATCACGAGGTTGCGGCCGAACTCCAATTGAGTCTCGACGATTACTACGGGATTCTGAATGACACCTTGGGCAGTCGCCTGTTCAGTTTCGACGACCTGTTGCAGGACGGCGAACACGAAGGGCTGCACGAGGATGGCGCGAGTGCTCATATGGAGCCGTCACGCGATCTGGAAGATGAACGCTTCCAGGCGGCGCTGGCGGACGCGATTGC
>Ga0308168_1003290_pt1 | contig 12466 bp, 10 predicted proteins | sample PhyCR2_FD_202133 | JGI IMG/M metagenome (GOLD analysis project Ga0308168, IMG submission 202133) | Phyllosphere microbial communities from UC Gill Tract Community Farm, Albany, California, United States - DLSLRC.R2 | ecosystem: Host-associated > Plants > Phyllosphere > Unclassified | place: USA... | reverse complement strand
TCGGACAAATTGTTATATTTAAGTGTCTGTATTGTAGTAAAAATAACAGCGACTTCATCATTTTTACGCGGCATCACAGTGCGCCAGGTGAGGCTGGCTTAGTCGTTTTATTGATAAGAATGTTACATGTCTCGCAAATCTGTCTGAGAAATCACCGCCCGCTGTTTTAACTGTGAGTTAATTCACATCTATTCAGTGGGGAGATCTATATAAAACACCGTATCTATAAAAATAAAACAACGGTTCATTTTTATAAAATCTCTCTGGGCGGGGCTCACATGAACGTAGAAAAACCAATTCTCTTCAGACATCAGCTGGCATACGGCGGTGGTAATTTACTCGGTAGCGGGGCGCTGGCGATTGCCGGTATCTGGCTGCTTTACTTCTATACCACTTTTTGCGGGCTGACGCTGTTACAGGCGTCGGCGATCTTCTCGGTTGCCAGTATCATCGATGCGATCAGTAATCCGCTGATGGGCTATCTTTCGGATAACTTCGGCAAAACGCGCCTCGGCAAACGCTTTGGCCGCCGTCGCTTCTTTATCTTACTCGGCATCCCGCTGATGATGGTCTACCCGCTGCTGTGGGTGGAAGGCTTCGGCTTCTGGTACTACCTCTCAACCTACGTGCTGTTCGAGCTGATCTACACTTCGGTGATGGTGCCTTATGAAACCCTCGCTACCGAAATGACCACCGACTTCTCGGCGCGCTCCAAGCTGACCGGCTACAAGGCGATTTTCGGTAAGGTTGCCAATTTCCTCGCGGCATTTATCCCTGGCCAGTTCATTCTCATTTACGGTAAAGAATCTGCCGAGCCGTTCTTCTTCACGGCGCTGACCTACGGCGTGATTTTATGCGTGGCGATGATCATGCTGTATATCTCCTCCTGGGAACGCCCGGTAGAAGAGACGACGCCGGTCGATGAGAAGAAAATGACGCTGGCGAAAACCATGCTGACGCTGGTGCGCGATATGAAGTCGACCTTCCATCTGCGCGTGTTCCGCAAACATCTGGGTATGTACCTGTGCGGGTTCGGCGCCGAGTGGCTGTTCGCCTCGGTCTTCACTTACTTCATCATCTTCGTGTTGCAGTACGACCCGGCGATGGTGGCGGGCCTGAGCAGCCTTAACTCCCTGTTACAGCTGTTCTCCACCGCGATCTTTATCGGCATCTGCGTCAAGCACGGTTTCAGCAAACCCTACATTCTGGCGCTGGGCATCGTGGTGTTCTCCGTGGTGTGTTACAGCCTGCTGCACTTCCTGCATCTGCCGCAGCAGTACGCCACCGCCGCCATGCTGGGCATCACCGTGGTATTCGGCATTGGTACGGGCGGCGTCTACTACATTCCCTGGACGGTCTATACCTTCCTGGCGGATATCGATGAAGCCTTTACCGGCCGTCGCCGTGAAGGGATCTACGCCGGTGCCATGACCTTTTCCGGCAAGCTGATGCGTTCGATCATTGTCTTCGCGATGGGCGCCATCCTCAGCTTCTACGGCTTCCAGTCTAAATCTCAAACGCAGCCGGAAAGTGCTATTACGGCAATTGCGCTGGTCTTCTGTGTGGGCGTGATTGCGCTGGCGCTGATGGCGATGGTCTTCAGCCATCAGATGAAGCTGAACCGCAAAACGCACCTGGTGGTGCTGGGCGAAGTCGCCAGAATAAAGTCGGGCGGGCTGATTGGGCATGTTCAGCCGGACGTGCGCTTAGTGATGGAAGAGCTGATCGGTTACCCGTATGAAGAGTGCTGGGGCAACAGCAAAGTGTGCCGCAAAATCTTTGATACCCCTGCCGTTGAGCTGGTTGAAGAGCCTGCACCGAAACCGCTGGTGAATCGCACACAGCATCCGTAATACCCCGATTTAACACGCGATTTATCCACCTACCAACTGGCCGGAAAACCCGGCCAGCGGTGCCCTGCGCCTAAAGGATGAGAATGATTATGTGGGAACGTCAACTTTGTATTATCACGTTGTCCCTCGGGCTGAGCGCGCCCGTTGCGGCGGCGCTGCCGGAGCCTGGCACGCTGGTCTGGCACAGCATCACCTTCGGTCAGTCGACCGACGTTAATTTTGCCACCAACGTACTGGCAGACAAAATCGGCCGCAATGAAACCCTGCTGGCTGGAGGCAAAGCGGTGCCGGCAGAAGGCAGCCTGCTCACCACGCCCTTCACGCTGGAAAGCCGTGGCGGCAAGGTGGGCAACAGCCACGATGGCCTGACGTACTTCTATACGCGCTTACCGGCGGACGCCAATTTCCTGCTGGAAGCCGATATCACGCTGAATCAGTTCGGTCCGGAAAACGGGGCAAAACCGGCCGGGCAGGAAGGGGCGGGATTGCTGGTCCGCGATATTTTAGGCCCAGCCCGCGCGCCCGTTGTTCAGCCGGGCATTGAAGAGTTACCGGCCGCCTCGAATATGGTGATGAATACAGTGATGGCGATCGGTGACAAGCCGCCCGCGGTGGCGCTGGTGGCCCGTCAGGGCGTGCAGCAGCCCTGGGGCAATACCGGCATCGGCATTGTGCGTGAGCCGTATCAATCTCTGACCACGCCACAGCATTTTTCACTGCGTCTGAGCCGCACCGACAGCGGATTTGAGGTGGCGTATGCCCCCCAGGGAAGCAGCGCATGGAGCAGCAAAGCGGTGGCGGGCGCAGACCGTATCACCCAACTGGATAAAACGCAGTATTACGTCGGCTTCTTTGCGTCACGTAATGCCAGCATCACAGTGAATCACGCCACGCTGACGCTCAGTGAGGCGCATACGCAGCCCGGTGTGCCGTATGTCGCGCCTGTGCTGCCATCGCGTATTGAAGTGATGTCATCCCCTCGCCTCACCCGGCGTGACGGCGTGTTCCAGCTGCGCACCAACGGCAACGGTCTGATCACTATAGAACATGGTGACACCGCGCTACTGCGCCAGAAAAGAGTGCGTGGCGGCGACGTAGTGGCGCTGCCGGTGAAGGCCACATCGACGCCGCGCGATCTTAAGGTCACCTTTACACCGGATAACGGCCAGCGCCTGACGCAAACGTACCCGCTAAGTCTGGCGCAGGTCAGTCATCCGGATACGCTTTACGCTTCCGCGCAGGGGGCTGCGGATAACGATGGCTCACGTGAACATCCGCTGGATGTGGCCAGTGCGGTCAATCTGCTGGCGCCGGGCGGCACGCTGTGGCTGGCAGAGGGCGAGTATCCGGCCACGGTGATCCCTGCCACGGCCAGCGGCACCGGGCAGCACCGTAAAATGCTGCGGCCGCAGGGCGACAACGTGGTGTTTAACGGTCTGACGCTCGATGCCAGCTACTGGCATATTCAGGGCATTACCGTCACTAAAAAAAGTTTCCATATTGCCGGCAGTCACAACCATATCGACCGCGTTCGTGCTCATCATGCCGATGATACCGGCATCTGGGTCGCCTCACCGGATGGCATCGGCCGCGCACTGTGGGCCAGCCATAATCTGATCAGCAACGCTGAGTCCTGGGGTAATCAGGACCCGGGACGGAAAAACGCTGACGGTTTTGCGGTGAAAATGCGTGTCGGTGAGGGCAACCGCCTGGTGAACTGCTATTCCCACGACAATATTGATGACGGTTTTGACCTGTTCAACAAAATTGAAGACGGCCCGAACGGCAGCGTCACCATCGAAAACAGCCTGTCGGTAAATAACGGCAGCAACGGCTTCAAACTGGGAGGCGAAGGGCTGCCCGTGGCGCATGTGGCGCGCAACAACATGGCGCTGAACAACGGCATGGATGGCTTCAGCGATAACTTCAATCCTGGCGCGCTGATGATTGCAGGCAACCGGGCGCTGGATAACCAACGGTTTAACTTCCTGTTCCGTCCGTCGCCTTACACCACGCCAGATAAACAGGGCACCTTTAGCGGCAATATTTCGCTGCGTACCGTGCCGGGAAAATATGACGATGTGGTCAGCGGGAATATCGATGATACGAATATTTTTTATCACGTGAAAACGAGTGAATTAATCAAAAGTACGATCCAAAAATAACATCAAACTCTCTGGGATAACTTAATGAAAAATAACAGACTGCTGCTCTGCGGTCTGCTGCTGGCCAGCGCCAGTAGCCAGGCCGTCACCCTTGACCTTCGCCATGAGTGGCTGGACGACAGTAAACAGCATAAAGACCGGATGATGGTGTCTCACCGGTTTGATAATGGCTTTGGTTTTTCACTGGAAGCCAAATGGAAATCGGGGGGCGATAATAAGAATAAAGCCTTTACCGACCTGGTGGATAGCGGTACAGAAAGTACTGTCAGTTATCAGTACAAAGTGACGCCCGCCTGGTTCCTGCAGCCGGGGTTCACCCTGGAATCCAGCTCGGATAACAGTATTTATAAGCCATTTTTAACCACCGGATACCAGTTCGATAACGGTATTTATTTTAACGTGCGCTACCGTTATGAATATACGCGTTCGACGAAAGAAAATACGGATGATAAGAAAACGAACCGGGGTGAACTCTGGCTGGGTTATCGTCTGGCGGACTGGCGCTTTGAATATAACTATATTTATAAGCACAGTGACCAGGTGTTATACGACAATGACAAATGGGATTATGAGCAGGATCTGAAGGTGGCATATAACATCAATAAACAGTGGACGCCGTATGTACAGGTGGGTGATGTTTCCGTCAGGAAAACCGCCGATGACAGGCAGACCCGTTTGCGCATCGGTGTTCAGTATAACTTCTGACGCGAGATAATGATGCGTGCGCCCGCCGGGATCCCGGCGGGCGCATAACCTGATTTACCGTCCCACGCGCGCCTGGATAGCCGCGGGATAGCGCTCCCCAACGATTTTCACCGTCTCCAGCGCCTGGTTGATTTGACGTAAATCTGCCTGAGCCAGGATGATCTGCGCAGCGTGCAGGTTCTCCTGTAACCGGTGCTGTTTAGTGGTACCCGGAATCGGCACAATCCACGGCTTCTGCGCCAGCAGCCAGGCCAGCGCGATCTGTGCCGGTGTGGCACCTTTCTCTGCGGCCAGCGTTTTCAGTATGGTCACCAGTTGCTCATTGGCTTCCAGCGCCTCGGCGGCAAAACGCGGCACTTTACTGCGGAAGTCATCTGCGCCAAAGGTGGTACCCGCGCCCATCGTGCCAGTGAGGAAGCCTTTGCCCAGCGGGCTGAACGGCACAAAGCCTATTCCCAGTTCCTCCAGCAGCGGCAGGATTTCCTGCTCAGGTTCACGCCACCACAGAGAGTATTCGCTTTGCAGGGCGGCAACGGGTTGCACCGCATGGGCACGGCGGATGGTCTGCACACCCGCTTCAGAGAGGCCGAAGTGTTTCACCTTGCCTTCGGAAATCAGGTCTTTTACCGTCCCTGCCACGTCTTCAATCGGCACATCGGGATCGACGCGGTGCTGATAAAGCAGGTCGATAACGTCGGTATTCAGTCGGCGCAGCGAGCCTTCTATCGCTTCACGAATATGCTCAGGACGGCTGTTTAAGATCTGCTGTTTATTGTCATCACCAAAGGTGAAGCCGAATTTGGTGGCGATCACTACCCGGTCGCGGAAGGGCCTCAACGCTTCGCCGACCACTTCTTCATTGAGATACGGGCCATACACTTCTGCCGTGTCGAAGAACGTCACACCCTGCTCAACGGCGGCGCGGATCAGCTCCACCGCCTGGCGGGTATCCGTTGCCGGGCCGTAGCCGAAGCTCAGCCCCATACAGCCCAGCCCGAGTGCGGAGACTTCCAGCCCTGACTGGCTAAGAATACGTTTCTGCATTAGTGAGTCCTCATGTAAAGGTGCCTGAAAGGTTGCATCTGTTTTCCCCAAAGCCTGGCTCAGGGAATAGCCTAACGTAAGTCAACTTATCGGATTAGACGTTATAATTCGCTAGACTTTATGAATTTAATTCATGAAATGATAAGGTCAGGCCAAATGAGGTGAAAATTTTAGTTTTTTGTCTAAAAATAGTATTTTTACTTATTGTTTGTGTGGTGTTGAACTGGTAGGTTTCCACCGGGTTTGGGAACGCGAAAAAATCAGAAATGAAATAATTAACGTGTTGGAAAATATAAAGGATTATATTTTATGAAGGTTCTTTTTGTCGGAAGCGGTCTATCGGCCCAGCAGGCGCGTAGTGATAAATATCACGACCATATCAAAGTGTGCCTCAATAATGCCTGGCGTATCTATGAGGGAGGCGAGTTTGATTACTGGATACATCCTAATGATTTTCCGAAGGAGAATTTCCCTTCTTGTGTGAGTTATAAACATGAGGTCAGGCATGCAGAATACTCTGCGGTTATTCATGAAGGTGCCCGTCGTTTGGGTATTCAGGCGGATACAGGCTTTGAGATTGAAAAAAATATTGGCTACACCTCTTTTTTCCAGGGCCTGTACTGGATAATGCTGGGTTTATCGCCAGAAAGAATTGGTTTGCTTGGGTTTGACCACGACTATAACAAAAATAAAACGGATAAATGGGTCGCAGATGATAAGCCTAATATTCAGAACTTTTTTAATAATAAAAAAGAAAAAACCATAAAAGAGTGGGCGGATAATTATTTTCAGGGGTTTGAAAAAGACTTTTTCTATGGCCATGGTACGCCTGATCCAATGCGATATGGCCCAGAATATATTGAGAGAAAAATGGTCCTGGCGCAGGAAAAAGCAAAAATCCTGGGTATCTCGATCGTCAACTATTCTGAGCGCGAATCGCCCTATAAAATATTTGAGCGTCACATTATTTAATATTCTACTTTTCGTCATGCCGATTCTTGTTGCCGTCCGCCCGTTGCCGCAAGAATCGGATAAGTGCTAATCTTTTGTCAGTATCCTGCTGATTTCATTGCCATATCCTCGTACTGTCAGTACGCCATCCAGCAATTCAACCACCGCAAAAGGCACCTCTTCTGCGCCTTCAAGCATCCCTTTCATAATAATAAAATCGGTATTGTCGCGCCGCACATAGCCGCCGCGATGGTCATGCCCGGTAAAGCAGGCACGCACCTGGTAGCGGCACAGCAAATCAGCCAGTTCACCACCATTCCACAGGATATGGCCCGTGTGCGGCGCCAGCGGATAGTGACCAAACACCACCACGGTTTCCTCCAACTGCTGCGCCTGTTGCAGCTGGGCTTCAATCCATGCCAGTTGATCACTGCCCACCGCGCCATTCCACAGCTCGGCCTGCGGCTGCTGACGGGCCTGCAGATCGGCCAGTATCGCTTGTGCCTGCTGACGGTCATCACCGTTGCCCTGATTGCAATACAGGCTGATGTCATTTCCGTCAAACACGATAAAGCGGTAGCCCGAGAGGCGGAACTGATAATAGCTTTTCGGTAAACCCGCTGGCGGCGTATGTGCCGATTTCAGGCGGTCCGAAATCACCTGCGCATCATGGTTGCCAATCACAATCGCGTGCGGATGATGCAGTGTTTCATACAGTGGCAGCAGTGCCTGATAGCTTGACCAGTGGCGGTCCACCAGGTCACCCAGCGTGACGACAAAATCGAGCGGCTTGCGGTTAAAGGTGGCAATCGCCTTCGGCAGCTTGTGCAGCGCATGGCGGTAATAGAGATTTTTCGGCACATCTGCGTCTACATCGGCGTACTGCGGGTCGGCAACCAGGCCAAAGCGCAGCGTGCCGTCGGCCGGGTGTGTGGAACGCATCACCGGCGGCTGATACAGCATGGCCGCAGCGCCCAGCGCCTGGCGTTGCAGAGAAGAAAGCGGGTGAGGTGTGGTTTCAAAAGACATATATCGCTCCGTTAGCGGATACCGGCACGCATAAAGGACTGAACAAACTGACGCTGGAAAATCAGGAACAGCACCAGCAACGGCAATGACGTCATCAGCGTTGCGGCCCCGACCAGCGCCCACTGTACCCCTTGTTCCGGGGCGGAAAACAGCTGCAAACCGACGGTAATGGGCCGCACGTTGACGGAGTCGGTGATCACCAGCGGCCAGAGGAAATCGTTCCAGTGGAAGCTGATCGACACCAGCGCAAACGCGATATACACCGGTTTGGCCAGCGGCACATAAATACGGCGCAGAATGGTCCAGCGGCTGGCCCCTTCAACGATCGCCGCTTCTTCCAGCACCAGAGGAATACTTTTAAACGTCTGACGCAGCAGGAAAATAGCAAAGGCCGAAGCAAGATAGGGCAGTGCAATGCCCCACAGTGTGTCGCGCAGCCCCAGCGCGCCCACGGTTTTGTAATTGTTGAGGATCAGCACGTCGGGGCTGATCATCAGCTGTAGCAGGATCAGGGCAAACAGCAGGCCGGAGAACTTGAGGCGAAAACGGACCAGCGCATAGGCAGCCATCGTCGCCAGCACCAGCTGACAGATCACAATCATCAGCACCAGCAGCGTGGTGTTAAGAAAGTAGCGGGCGAACGGTGCGGCGTGCCAGGCATCGATAAAGTTCTGCAATGTCAGCGGTGAAAACAGCACAAAGGTGCCCTGATCCGATGCCGGGTGAATGGCGACCCAAACCGCTACCAGAATCGGTAAAAACCACAGCAGGGCGGCCAGCCAGATCGCCAGATTCAGGCACAGACGGCCCAGCGAAAACGACCGTGCGGGAAGCGTCATTGTCAGGCTCATTGGTAATGCGCTCGCTTATCCAGCAGGTGGAATTTGATTAAAGCAATGGCGCCGAGGATCACCAGCAACACCACGGTCATGGCGGAAGCGGCCGGTAAATCCCAGAAGCTGAAAGCAGTACGGTAGATGTAATAGAGCAGCAGGCTGCTGCTGTTATTCGGTCCACCGTTGGTCATGGCGATCACCTGGTCGACGATGCGGAACGCATTCATCGAGGCATTGATCAAAATAAACAGGGTGGTGGGCATCAGTAATGGCCACTGCACGCGGCGGAAGAAATAGCGGCGTGAGGCGCCTTCAATGTCTGCCGCCTCACTCAGGCGTGGGTCTATCTGCTGTAATGCCGCCAGATAGAAAATCATAAAGAACCCGGCCTCACGCCAGACGGAAACGGCCATCAGGCTCCATAGCGCACTGTCGGGGTCCCCCAGCCAGTTGACGGGCGGCAGCGAAAACAGCGCCAGTAGCTGATTGAGCAAGCCGAGCTGTGGCGTGTAGAAAAACAGCCACAGGTTGGCGATGGCAATCATCGGCAGCAGTGACGGTATAAAAAAGGCGGCGCGGGTCAGCGCGCTGCCGCGCAGGCGGCGATTTACCGCCAGCGCCATCAGGAGGGCCAGCCCCACCGCCAGCGGGATAGTGACCGCTGCATACAGCAGGTTATTACGCAGCGACAGCATAAAAATGTCGTCATCCAGCAGCGCGGCATAGTTATCCAGCCCGACGAACCGGGCCGGATGCCCGTTGCGCGCTGCAGAGAACAGGCTCTCCCACATCGTGGCAACAGCCGGATAATGGGTAAATGTCAGCAGAAAACCCAGTGCCGGTAACAGCAGCAGGTAGCCATAAATCTGCATCGACAGACCCCGCTTGCGGGCAGCAGGCACCAGAGTGTGAAGAGAGCGCATAGGGGGGCCGTTACTGGTAAGGTTTCAGCAAGCGGTCAGCCTGCTTCTGAGCCGACTCCAGCGCCTGCTCAGGGGTTTTCTCCTGAGTGACGGCGGCTTCAACCGCATGGTTCAGGGCATCCTGAATCTGCACGCTGTTGTAGGTCGAGAGTTCCGGTTGTGAATATTTCAGCTGCTCACGTGCGACCAGGGCCTGCGGCACCTGTTTGACGTAATCCTGCATCACCGTGGTGCCCCACGCGGCAGGTGAGGTCGCCACGTAGCCGGTGGCGATACTCCAGCGAGCGGCCTGCTCAGGTGCAGATACCCAGCGGATAAACGTCATCGCGGCTTTTTGCTGCTCAGGGGTAGCGTTTTTGAACACGTAGAGGTTACCGCCGCCGGTCGGGCTGCCGCGCTGGGTTTTCTCCGGCAGCATGGCGACGCCGAACGGGAATTTGGCGTTGTCACGCACGGTGGTCAGGTTACCGGTGGTGGTCACCATCATGGCGGTTTTGCCGCTGATAAAGTCCTGAGGTGTGGTGCTCCAGGCAATCGCGCCTTTCGGCGACACGCCCTCTTTCTGCCCAAGGTTGGTCAGCCACTGTAAGGTTTCGACGTTCGCCGGGGTATTAAAGGCCACGGCAGTGCCTTTGCCGTTATCCAGGCGGCTGCCGTTGGTGGCCGCCAGGCCCTGGAAGTTCCAGTAGCCGTTCGGCGTGGACGGGATCTCAATGCCCCACTGGCTCACGCCTTTGTCGTCTTTCACCACCAGTTTTTTACCGAAGTCGACCACCTGCTGCCAGTTGGCGGGTGGGGTTTCGCCGTCCAGACCGGCTTTCTCAAACGCCTGCTTGTTCCAGTACATCACTACGGTGGAACGCTGGAACGGGATGCCCCACACCTTGCCTTCGATATGGCGCAGGAATGCCGGATAGAACCCTTGAATCCACTTTTTGCCCTCGGCATCATTCGCCAGGTCGCTGGCAGCGGTAATCGCACCCGCGTCGATCAGAGAATAGGCTTCGATATCACCAATTACGGCCAGCTGTGGCGCATTGCCGCCACGAAACGCGGTCAGGGCTTTGGTCACTGTCGTGGCATAGTCACCGGTATAGACGGGCTGAATGCTGACATCCGGGTGCAGTTTTTCAAAGTCTGCGACCAGCGTATCGACGGTGTGGCTGATTTTGCCACCTACGGCAATCGGGTAGTACATCTGAAGTTTTACAGGATCGGCCGCGAAAGCAGACGAGGCTGCACAGAGTAACAGGGCAGACGTCAGGCGTGAGAAACGGAGAACTGGAGACATGGTTTTCCCTTGAGCGATAAAAGAGTGGTTAAACAGCATATTTTTGTTCTGACGGTAAAACGGTTTGTTCCGCGCCGTAGCAGCGTTTGCCGCTGGCGCTGACAAAGAAATAGTGTTTGCTCGCAGACCATTGCAGCCCGACCTGGCTGTGTTCACTAAAGCGCCTCATGCCGGCCACTTTGACGGTGATCGGCTCCTGGCAGGCGGCGATCTGGCAGACCAGCAACGTGTCTGCGCCCATGTATTCGTAGCTGATCACACGCGCAGTCAGAGCGGCGTGTTCGGCTGAGGTCAGTTGAATATCTTCCGCGCGTAATCCGAGGCTCAATCCGGCTTCAACGCCGTACTGCACCACCGGGATCGGCATCTCACCCAGGTAGTGATGGTTGCCTTCACGGCGCAGCGGGATGATGTTCATCGGTGGAGCACCGATAAATTGCGCAGCAAATACCGTGGCCGGGTTGTTGTAGAGGTTATCCGGGGTGTCGTGCTGCTCGATGTTGCCGTCATTCAGCAGAATAATTTTATCGGCCATGCTCATTGCTTCGGTCTGATCGTGGGTCACGTAAAGCATCGTCAGGCCGAGCTTTTTCTGAATGGCGCGGATCTCGCGGCGCATGCTCTGGCGCAGTTTGGCATCGAGGTTGGAAAGCGGCTCATCCATCAGGCACAGTTTATTGTTGGCGATCACGGCGCGGCCCAGCGCCACGCGCTGCTGTTGCCCGCCGGAGAGCTGTGACGGCAGACGGTCGAGCAGAGGATCCAGCTCCATCAGGCGGCTGACATCGGCCAGACGTGAGGGAAAATGACGCTTATCTTCACCACGGGCGCGCAGCCCGAACAGCAGATTTTCGCGCACATTCAGATGCGGGAACAGCGCGTAAGACTGGAACACCATCGACAGTTTGCGCTGTGAGGGCGGCAGTGCAGTCACGTCTGACTGCTGGAAATAGATCGCGCCACTGTCGGCCGATTCCAGCCCGGCAATGGTACGTAGCATGGTCGACTTGCCACAGCCGGAAGGCCCGAGCAGCGCGATAAAATCACCCTCTGCCACCTCAAAGCTAATGTCGTTCAGCGCGGTTTTGGTGCCCCAGGCTTTGTGAATATGGTGAAGAGAGAGATAGCTCATGCCAGCGGTGCGTCTTTGCAATAAGAAGTGGGCCTAAGCTAGCGGGGCTGGATGAACTTTTTATTAACAGCAGATGACGCTTATAAGACGCGGACCGCTGACGCCGGGCAGGGTGACGCCGCAATAGCGTCCCGTCAGCAGGACACAGACGAGACGACAGGTTCAGACGCGGCGTTTTTCATGACATAAGTAGCTGAAAGTCGCAAACAGGCAAAGTGAATACCCCAGCAGTTCACTGCCTTCTTCCGCCATGTTTTTCACCGTGCGGTTATAGCCATCCAGCATCAGATGTTCCCAAAGCTCGTGCATACCGAACAGTCGTGAGAAGACCAGAATCGTCAGCATCCCTGCAGACATCAGGCCCCATGCCGGATGGGTCACAAAAGCGGCAAGACCCGGGATGATGCCGTGTGGGCTGCGCAAGGCGACTGCCACACAGGCCAGGGTCATAGCAAGGGCAAACCAGAGCCAACAGCCGTGTCTGATCGCATCAAACAAAAAATCCAGCTCACGAATGAGCATGCAGCTGAAGAACCC
>Ga0308168_1003286_pt1 | contig 12473 bp, 5 predicted proteins | sample PhyCR2_FD_202133 | JGI IMG/M metagenome (GOLD analysis project Ga0308168, IMG submission 202133) | Phyllosphere microbial communities from UC Gill Tract Community Farm, Albany, California, United States - DLSLRC.R2 | ecosystem: Host-associated > Plants > Phyllosphere > Unclassified | place: USA... | reverse complement strand
CCGGCGGCAAGGTCGTGCTGGCCGACGTGCAGCAGGAGGCGGGCGCCGCGCTGGCGGCCGAGCTGGGCGCGGACGTGGCCCGCTTCGTCAAGTGCGACGTGACGTCGGAAGCGGACGGCCAGGCCGTCGTCGCGGCGGCGCTGGAACTGGGCAGCCTGCGCGGCCTCGTCAACTGCGCCGGCGTCGCGCCGGCCATCAAGACGGTGGGCAAGGACGGCCCGCACCCGCTGGACGCCTTCCAGCGCGCCATCAACATCAACCTCGTCGGCACGTTCAACATGTGCCGCCTGGCGGCCGACGCGATGGGCAAGGAAGAGGGGCTGGAGCACGGCGAGCGCGGCGTCATCATCAATACGGCGTCGGTGGCCGCGTTCGACGGCCAGATCGGCCAGGCCGCGTACGGCGCGTCGAAGGCCGGCGTGGCCGGCATGACCTTGCCGATGGCGCGTGACCTGTCGCGCAGCGGCATCCGCGTGATGACGATCGCGCCGGGCATCTTCGAGACGCCGATGCTGATGGGCATGCCGCAGGAAGTGCGCGATTCGCTGGGCAAGATGGTGCCGTTCCCGCCGCGCCTCGGCATGCCGCGCGAGTACGCGCACCTGGCGAAGACGATCATCGAGAACGTCATGCTCAACGGCGAAACGATCCGCCTCGACGGCGCGATCCGCATGCAGCCGAAATAATCGGCGCAGACGCCGCCGTCCCGCAACGGGGCAGCGGCGTGAGCGGTCTGGCAATTTCGGGTAGGATGCTCCAGGTATCGGACGCGCGGCCGCGGTCGCGCGTTGTCATATCTGGAGAATCGCATGAAGTCGAAGTTGTCCGTCCTTGCCCTCGGCGGCGCGCTGGCCGCATCTGCCGCGCTGGCCACATTCCATCCCGTCGCCGCGTTCGCGCAGGACGCCTCGGCGCTGCAACGCGCCCCCGAGGCCGCCAGCGGCTACGCCGACAAGGCCGGCTGGACCGCCCGCACGTACATGGTCGCCGCCGCCAATCCGCTGGCCGTCGAGGCGGGCTACGCCATGCTGAAGGCGGGCGGCACGGCCATCGACGCCGCCATCGCCACGCAACTGGTCTTGACGCTCGTGGAGCCGCAATCGTCCGGCATCGGCGGTGGCGCGTTCCTGATGTATTACGACGGCAAGAAGGTGCAGGCGTACGATGGCCGCGAGACGGCGCCGTCGAAGGCGGACGAACGCCTGTTCCAGCATCCGGACGGCACGCCGATGTCGCGTACCGAGGGGATCGTCGGCGGCCGCTCGACGGGTGCGCCGGGCGTGCTGCGCATGCTCGCGCTGGCGCACCGCCAGCACGGCAAGCTGCCCTGGAAGACGCTGTTCGGGCCGGCGATCCGCCTGTCGGAGGAGGGCTTTGCCGTCAGCCCGCGCCTGCATGCGCTGCTGGCCGAAGATGCCTACATCGGCCGCGACCCGACCGCGCGCGCCTATTTTTATGGCCCGGACGGCAATCCCTGGCCCGTCGGCCACGTGCTGAAGAACCCGGCGCTCGCGCGCACGCTGCGCGAACTGGCCGAGGGCGGCGCCGAGGTGTTCTACACGGGCCGCATCGCGCGCGACATCGAAGCGAAGGTGAAGAGCCACCCGACCAATCCGGGCCTGCTGACGGCCGCCGACATCGCCGCCTACCAGCCGAAGCTGCGCGAGCCGGTCTGCAACGACTACCGCGCCTACACCGTGTGCGGCATGCCGCCACCGTCCTCCGGGGGCATCGCCGTGGCGCAGATGCTCGGGATGTTCGAGACGCGCGACATGGCACGGCTGGCACCCGCGAACGGCATACCGAACGCGGACGCCGTGCACGTGTTCTCGGAAGTGGGGCGCCTCGCGTACGCCGACCGCGACCGCTACGCCGCCGACACCGACTTCGTCCCGCTGCCCGGCCGCGGCATCCCGGCGCTGCTCGACAAGCGTTACCTGTCGCAGCGCGCCAGCCTGATTGGCCAGCGCTCGATGGGCAAGGCGCCGGCCGGCCACCCGCCGGGCGTGGAGATGGCCTGGCACTGGGGCCTGGACAATTCGATCGAGGCGCATTCGACGTCGCACATCGTCGCCGTCGACCCGTACGGCGCGGGCCTGTCGATGACGACGAGCGTCGAGGATGCGTTCGGCTCGCGCCAGATGGTCGACGGTTTCATCCTCAACAACCAGCTGACCGACTTCTCGTTCGACTCGCGCGACGCCAGCGGCCCGATCGCCAACCGCGTCGAACCGGGCAAGCGCCCGCGCAGCGCGATGAGCCCGACGATCGTGTTCGACAAGAAGACCGGCAAGTTCGTCGAGGCCGTCGGTTCGCCGGGCGGCCCCCTGATCATCAACTACGTGGCCAAGGTCCTCGTCGGGACGCTCGACTGGGGGCTGGACATGCAGCAGGCCATCGCCCTGCCGAACTTCGGCAGCCGCAACGGTCCGACCGAGCTCGAGACGGGCCGCTTCCCCCTGGACGAGATCCGCACGCTGGAGGCACGCGGCCACACGGTGCGCGTGATGGAGCAGACGTCGGGCCTGCAGGGCATCGCGCGCACGACCATCCACGGCGTGCCGCTGTGGTTCGGGGGCGCCGATCCTCGCCGCGAGGGTGTGGCTAAAGGTGATTGATTTCGTGCAGAATCGTTGATGAGAAAGCAATTATTCAACTCAACCGCGGCAGACTTTGCTAATCTTGCCGCGTGGACATTGAACGTAAAACGGGGCTGATCCTCAGCGGTGGCGGCGCGCGCGCGGCCTACCAGGCCGGGGTCTTGCAGGCAATCTTCCGCATCCTGGTGGAGGCGGGCTGGCCCGCCGCGCGCAATCCATTCTCGATCGTGTGCGGCACGTCGGCCGGGGCGCTGAATGCGGCCGGCCTCGCGTGCCGCGCCGACGATTTCGGCGACGCCGTCGAGCAGCTCGTCGACGTGTGGGAAGGCATCAGCGTGGGGCAGGTGTACCGCGCCGATTCGCTTGGCGTGCTGCGCTCCGGCGCGCGCTGGCTGTCGCTGCTGTCGTTCGGCTGGATGCTGCGCCAGTGGCACGCGGCGCCGCCCGCGTCGCTGCTCGACAACACGCCGCTCGCCGGCCTGCTGCACCGCATGCTCGATCTGCCGCGGCTGGACGCGGCGCTGGCCGCCGGCAGCCTCGACGCCCTGGCCGTGACGGCGTCGTCGTACAGCGGCGGCCAGCACGTGACGTTCTACCAGAGCGCGCGCGAGATCGCGCCGTGGCGCCGCCACCAGCGCATCGCGCTCGCCGGCCAGATCGGCGTCGATCACCTGCTGGCGTCGAGCGCGCTGCCGTTCATTTTTCCGGCCGTGCCGCTGTTCCTGGACGGCCAGCAGGAATTCTGCGGCGACGGCTCGATGCGCCAGCTGGCGCCGATCGCGCCCGCGATCCACCTGGGCGCAGAGCGCGTGCTGGTGATCGGCGGCGGGCGCATGAACGAGTCGGGGCGCCGCCTGCCGGCGCGGGTGCGCTATCCGAGCCTGGCGCAGATCGCCGGGCATGCGCTGTCGTCGATCTTCCTCGACGGCCTGGCGATGGACATCGAGCGCCTGCAGCGCGTCAACGCGACCCTCGCGATGCTGCCGCAGGAGGCGCTCGGGAAGACGCCGCTGCGGCGCGTGGACCTGCTGGCGATCGTGCCGTCGGAGCGGCTGGACGACATCGCGGCGCGCCACACGGGCAGCCTGCCGGCGCCCGTGCACGCGCTGCTGGCGGGGATCGGGGCGCTGGAGTCGCGTGGTGCGGCGCTCACGTCCTACCTGTTGTTCGAGGGCGCGTACACGCGCGAACTGATGGCGCTGGGCGAGCGCGACACGCGCGCCCGGCGCGCCGACGTACTGGAGTTTTTCGACGCATGAAACGATGGCTTTACGCGCTGCTGGCGCTCCTGGGGATGGTGCTGTGGCTGGACGTGGTCCAGGCCGCGCCCGCGCCGACGCTGCGCTTCGAGCACCTGTCGGTGGACGACGGGCTGGCGCAGGAATCCGTGCTGTCGATCGTGCAGGATCCGGACGGCTTCATGTGGTTCGGCACGCAATCCGGCCTGTCGCGCTACGACGGCTACCGCTTCACGAATTTCCGCAACGTCGTCGGCGACCCGAAGACGCTCGCCAACAACTGGGTGCGCGTGCTGCACGTCGACCCGAAGGGCCGGCTGTGGATCGGCACGGACGGCGGGCTCGATCGCTACGAGCCGGTCAGCGGCACGTTCCGCCACTTCCTGCCCGACGAACCGGCCAAGCGCGGCAACGGCAACCGCCACATCCGCGCGATCCTGGACGACGGGCGCGACGGCCTGTGGATCGCCACGGCCGACGGGCTGCAGCATTTCGACATCGCCAGCGGCCGCTTCGACACGTGGCATCACGTGCCCGGCGTGCCGGGCAGCCTGGCATCGGACAAGCTGACGGCGCTCGCGCGCGGGCGCGACGGCCGCGTGTGGATCGGCACGGCGGCCGGCCTGGACAGCCTGGACCCGGACCGCATGCAGTTCCGCCATCATCCGTCGCCACGCGGCGGCAAGTACGATTTCGTGCAAACGCTGATGGTCGATGCCGGCCAGGGTTTGTGGGTCGGCAGCATGGGCGGCCTGGAACGCCTGCCGCTCGGCCAGAAGGGCAACCTGCGCACGTTCGGCGCGGACGAGGGCATTCCGCCCGGCGAGATCGGCATGCTGTACGAGGATGCCGAGCGCCAGGTGTGGGTCGGCTCGCACGACCGCGGCCTGTACCGCTGGCTGCCGGCGCTGGGCAAGTTCGAGCGCCATCCGCACCGCATCACGGACCCCTACAGCCTCGGCGACAACCAGGTGACGGCGCTGTACGGCGACCGTGTCGGCACGTTCTGGGTCGGCACGTGGTACGGCGGCGTCTCGCGCGCGGACATGGGCGGCGGCGGCTTCTCGCGCATCGTGCGCGGCGACGACACGCCCCTTTCGCTGGAAGACAACAAGGTGCGCGGCATCGCCCCCGACGGCAATGGCCGCCTGTGGCTTGCGACGAACGGCGGGCTGCACCTGTTCGATCCGGCGACCGGCGACGACCGCGCGTGGCGCCTCGCGCCGCTCGAAGCCGGCATCACCGGCGACGGCATGGCGACGTCGGTCGCGGTCGCCCACGACGGCGGCGTCTGGCTCGGCACGCGCAACGGCCTGGCGCGCTTCGATCCGCGCACGCAGGCGTTCACGCGCCGCGTGCTGTCGGCCGACGATGTCGACGCCAACTACGTGCGCAACGTGCAGGTCACGCGCGACGGCACGATCTGGGCGGCGAGCCGCGGCGGCCTGCACCGCATCGATCCGCACACCGGCAAGCTGACGACGTACCAGCACGATCCCGCCGTCGGCGCGAGCCTGGCGGACAACATCGTGCGGCCGATGCTGGAAGACCGCCACGGCCGCTTCTGGGTCGGCACGTTCGACGGCCTCGACCTGCTGGACCGCGCCACCGGCAAGTTCCGCCACTTCCGCCACGACCCGGACGACCCGGGCAGCCTGTCGCACGACGAGGTCCACTACCTGCTGGAAGACCGCCGCAGCGATTTGTGGGTCGGCACGGCCGTGGGGCTGAACCGCATGGTGTTCGCGCCCGACGGCACGCCGCGCTTCCAGCGCTACACGGTACGCGACGGCATGGCGGACGACGTCGTCGCCGCGATGCAGGAAGACCTGGACGGCTTCATCTGGGTCAGCACCACGAGCGGCCTGCACCGGCTCGATCCGGCCAGCGGCGCCTGGCGCAACTACAACGCGACCGATGGCACGATCGAGGGCGCGTACTTCGACGCCTCCGCGCTGCGCGTGGCCGACGGCACCCTGTACTTCGGCGGCAACAACGGCATCACCGCGTTCAATCCGCGCGCGCTGCACGACAACCTGATCGCGCCGCGCGCCGTGATCACTGGTTTGCAGATCTTCGGCCAGCCATGGCAGGACCAGCGCCCGGGCATGCTGGCGGGGCCGATCGAGCGCCTGTCGCGCATCACGCTCACGCCGCAGGATTCCGTGTTCTCGCTGGAGTTCTCCGCATTGCACTTCGCCGCACCGGCGCGCAACCGCTTCGCCTACCGGCTGGTCGGGTTCGACGAGGAGTGGATCGGCGTCGATGCCGGCAAGCGCTTCGCCACCTACACGAACCTCGACCCGGGCACGTACACGTTCCAGGTGCGCGCCGCCAACAAGGACGGCGTGTGGAGCGACGGCGCCGCCACGCTGGAAGTCGTCGTGCTGCCGCCTTACTGGAAGACCTGGTGGTTCCGCGCACTGTGCGCGCTGGTCGTGGTCGGCTGCGGCTACCTGGCCTTCCGCGTGCGCGTGGACGGCCTGAACCGCCAGAAGGCGATGCTGGAAGAGCAGGTGAGCGCGCGCACCGAACGCATCGAGCAGCAGAACCGCCTGCTCGAACGCCAGACCGAGGAATTGCGCGAACAGGAGCGCCAGGTGCGCCGCCGCACGAACGAGCTGGCGCTCGCCAACGACGCGTTGCAGGAAAACGAGGAGCGGCTGTACCAGGCCAAGCAGCGCGCCGAGGACGCCACCCGCCAGAAGTCCGAATTCCTCGCCAACATGAGCCACGAGATGCGCACCCCGCTGGCCGGCGTGATCGGCATGCTCGGTTTCGCGCTGCGCGACGCGAGCCTCAAGGATTCCACGCGCGAGCAGATCCTGCGGGGCCAGGCCAATGCGCAGTCGCTGCTGGCGATCATCAACGACCTGCTCGACTTTTCCAAGATCGAGGCGGGCAAGCTGACGATCGAGAACATCGACTTCGCGCTGGACGAATCGATCGGCCAGGTGGTCACGCTGTTCGAAGAGCAGGCCGGGGCGCACAGCGTGGGCTTTGCCGTGCACCTGGACGAGAACCTGCCGCGCTTCGTCGTCGGCGACCCGACGCGGCTGCGCCAGGTCCTCGTGAACCTGGTCGGCAACGCCTTCAAGTTCACCGAGACGGGCACGGTGACCGTGCGCGTCGAGCGCCGCCCCGAGGACCAGGACGGCCGGGCAGGGCGCAACATGATCCGCTTCTCGGTGCAGGACACCGGCATCGGCATCGCGCCGGACGCGCTGCCGCGTTTGTTCCAGAAGTTCGAACAGGCCGACGCGACGACGACGCGCCGCTACGGCGGCACGGGCCTGGGCCTGGCGATCTGCCGCCAGCTCGTCGAACTGATGGGCGGTACGATCGCCGCGGCCAGCACGCCGGGCGTCGGTTCCACGTTCAGCTTCGTGCTGCCTCTGGCGGACGGCGTGCAGCCGCCGCTCGTCGCCGACCAGCCGCGCGCGCCGCACACGCACCGCCTGCGCGTGCTGTGCGCGGAAGACTATCCGACCAACCAGATCATCGTGCGCATGATGCTGGAGGAACTGGGCCACCAGGTCGACGTCGTCGAGAACGGCCTGCTGGCGGTCGCCGCCTGCGCGCGTACGCGCTACGACCTGATCCTGATGGACGGCCGCATGCCCGAGATGGACGGCGCCACCGCCACGCGCCTGATCCGCGCCGGCGGCCCGATCGAGGCGCCCGTGCTCGACCAGCACCTGATGATCGTCGCGCTCACGGCCAACGTCAGCGAGGAAGACCGCACGCGCTACCTCGCCTGCGGCATGGATGCGTTCATCACCAAGCCGATCGACGACACCCAGCTGCACTATCACCTGACGCGCGCCATCGAGCGCCAGCTGCAGCGCGGCATCGAACTGGCGCCGATGCCCCAGCCTTCCGCGCGCACGCCGTCGACGGCCGAACTGGATGCGATGTTCGACGTGCCGAGCGACCCGGCCTCGCTGGCCGTCGCGGCCGCGCAGAACGCGGGCCGGCGCGCGAGCGACCTGAAGGACCGCCTGCGGGCCGCCTTCCTGGGCGACCTGCCGCGCCGCCGCGCCGAACTGGACGAGGCGCTGGCCGCGCGCGACGCCGACACCGTCGGCCGCGTCCTGCACGGCATGAAGGGCAGCGCTGCCTACCTGGGCGAGGCCGCGCTGCGCGTCCTGTGCGCCGAACTCGAGGCGCAGGCCGACGCCGGCGCGCTGGACGACGTGCGCGCCGGCCTGCCGCGCCTGCTGGACCTGCTGGCACGTTTCGAAGCGGAAACGGCATGATCGTGAGCGCTATTCATTCTGTATAATAAATTTCCATTTAACAATTGAGACACATCGAGGCGGGCATGAAGGTATTGATAGTCGACGACGACGTGGTGTCGCGCATGATGCTGATGCACATGGTCGACACCACGGCCGACGGCGCCTGCGAAGTGCATGAGGCGGAGGACGGCGAGGAAGCCTGGGCGCGCCTGGATGCCGGGTTGTCGCCCGCGCTGCTGTTCTGCGACCTGCGCATGCCGCGCCTGTCCGGCATGGAACTGCTGGCGCGGGTGAAGGCCGATGCGCGCTTTGCCGACCTGCCGTTCGTGCTCGTCTCGGCCGCGGCCGACGCGGCGACGATGGAGCAGGCGCAGGGACTGGGCGCGAACGGCTACATCGTCAAGCCGTTCGACGGCGCGCGCGTGGCCGCATATCTGGCGCCGCTGCTGCGCGCCGGCGACGAGCTGCCGGCCGCCACTCTGCGCCGGCTCGGCATCGACGCCGCGCGCCTGCTGCTGTACCTCGGCGGCCTGCAGCGCCAGCTGGCGAGCGCCCAGGTGGAAGTGGAAGCGCTGCTGGCCGCGGGCCGGATCGATGCCGCCCGCAACCACCTGGCGCGCCTGGGCGAAGGGTGCCGCACGCTCGGCCTGCACGCGGCGGCGTCCGGTTTCGACACGCTGTGCCCGGGCGCCGGCAGCGACTGCATCGCGCGCGAGCTGGAGACGGCGCAGCGCACCGTGCTGCGCCAGCTGGACGCCGCGCGGCAGCTCGCGGACGCACCGGCGGACGCCGTGCCCGCGTCCGGGCAACGCCCCGTTCCTGCTGGAAAACGCTAAAAATTGTTATCAAAAATGTTGTAAATCGCCCCACCACTCGGCTGCGGATTCCGGCATACTGGTCTTTTGCCGTGGCCGGCATGCAATATCTTCCCAGGCAGAACGGCAATGCGCGGACAGCCTCGTCGTCCGCGTCGGGGCCGCGCCTATCGCGCGCCGCCCGTCATGAGCTTGTCATTAAAATAGTCGACTTTGCACGGCAGCACAGACTGTCGGAAGCAGGCCTATGACCAGGGATTGCATGAGCGAGGACTATGAAGACCACGGTTTCCCCCAGCCTGACCTTCCTTACCGGCGGCGGCCAGATGGCCGCGCGTATCGCCGCCCATGATTGGCATGCCACGCCGGTCGGCCCCATCGAGAGATGGCCGGCCGCGCTGCGCACGGCCCTCGGGCTGGCGCTGAATTCCCGGTTCCCCGCCTTCCTGTGCTGGGGCGCCGACCTGATCAGTTTTTACAACGACGCCTACGCGCCGCTGCTGGGCGACAGGGCCGCACTCGGCTTGCCGTTCTGCACGGTGTGGGCGGAAGCGTGGGACACCGTCGGCCCGATCGCCATGAAGGCGTATGCCGGGGAGGCCACGTACCACGAAGACCTGCCCGTGATGCTTGCGCGCCACGGCGATCCCGAGCAGAGGTGGTTCACGTTTTCGTACAGCCCCGTGCGCGACGACGACGGCACCGTCGGCGGCATCCTGTGCACGGTCGTCGAGACGACCGGCAAGGTGCGCGCGCTGGCCGCGTTGCGCCAGAAGGAAGAGACGCTGCGCCGCCTGAACGAGGCGCTGACGCACCAGGTCGCGTCGGGTGCGAGCGACCGCGAGCGGCTGTGGCGCATCTCGCCCGACGTGATGGCGGCGGCATCGCTGGCCACCGGGCGCTTCCTCACCGTGAACCCCGCGTTCACCGCCTGCTTCGGCTGGAGCGCGGAAGAAGCGACGACGTTCCCGTTCATCGAACTCGTCTATCCGGACGATCGCGACGACGTGCTGGAAAAGATGCAGCTGCTGGCCGCCGGCACGCCGCTGGTCGGCTACGAAGTGCGCGTGCGGCACAAGGACGGTTCGTACCGCTGGGTGTCGTGGACCATCTCGCCGGAAGGGGAGCTGCTGTACGGCGTGGCGCGCGACATCACGGCGGAAAAGCACCAGGCCGACGCACTGCGCCAGGCCGAGGAAGCGCTGCGCCAGGCGCAGAAGATGGAAGCCGTGGGCCAGCTGACGGGCGGCCTTGCGCACGACTTCAACAACATGCTGGCGGGCGTCTCGGGCCACCTGGAGCTGATGAAGCTGCGCCTGCGCATGGGCCAGACGGGCGATCTGCCGGCGCGCATCGATGCGGCGCTGGGCGTCACGCAGCGCGCGGCCGCGCTCACGCACCGGCTGCTGGCGTTCTCGCGGCGCCAGGCGCTCGATCCGAAGCCGACCAGCGTCAACGCGCTCGTGATGTCGATGACGGACCTGATCGAACGTGCCGCCGGCCCGTCGATCGCCGTGCGCACGCGCCTGCAGTCGGCGCTGTGGACGACGCTGTGCGACCCGAACCAGCTCGAAAGCGCGCTGCTGAACCTGGCGAACAATGCGCGCGACGCGATGCCGGAAGGCGGCCTGCTCGTCATCGAAACGGAAAACGCGACGCTCACGCCCGCGCAGGCGCGCCGCCACGGCGACCTGCGCCCCGGCGAGTACGTGCAGGTGAGCGTGCGCGACAACGGCGCCGGCATGGCGCCGGACGTCGTCGCGCGCGCGTTCGACCCGTTCTTCACGACCAAGCCGATGGGACAGGGGACCGGTCTGGGCCTGTCGATGGTCTACGGCTTCGCGCACCAGTCGGGCGGCAACGTGCGCATCGAATCGCGCCCCGGGAACGGCACGGAAGTGCGCATGCTACTGCCGCGCCACCTCGTCGAGACGCCGCCCGCCGCCGGCACGGACGTGGAGCCGCCGCTGCAGGCCGGCACGCGCAAGGGCGTCGTCATGGTCGTGGACGACGAGGCCGACATCCGCGCGGTGATGAGCGAGGTGCTGGAGCTGCAGGGCTACACGGTCGTCGTCGCCTGCGACGCGCCGCAGGCCCTGCGCCTCCTGAAGGATGCGCGCCCGGACATGCTCGTCACGGACGTCGGCCTGCCCAACGGCATGAACGGCCGCCAGCTGGCCGACCACGTGCGCGTGCAGTGGCCGCAGCTGCCCGTGCTGATGGTGACGGGCTACGCGGAAAGCACGGTCATGAAGAACGAGAAGCTGCCCGCGCAGATGGAACTCCTGACCAAGCCGTTCGCGATGAACGCGCTCGTCGACCGCGTCGGCAACATGCTCGCGGCGGCGGCACCCGGTACCGGGGAGGGCACGCCCGCTGCGGATGCCGGCGCGTCCGCTCCCGACGACGGCGCGCCGCTCCAGGCGCGGGTGCTGGCCTGAGCCGTCCGGGGACGGCATCGGCGTTCACACGCCCTGCGGCGCGAGCGTCTTGCTGAACTGCGATACGCCGTTCAGGTCGATCAGTTCGACCGTCAGCGCCTTCGTCGCCGCATCGACCGTCGCCTCGCCGAAGAACTGGTAGCCGGCCAGCGGCGAGGCGCCCGCGGTCGGCGGCGCCTTCTGGAACACGACGGTCGGGCCGAACGTCTTGTCCAGCGCGTTCGGACCGAACGAGCCCGCATTGATCGGGCCGGCGACAAATTCCCAGAACGGCGCAAAATCCGTGAACGCGGCGGCGGCAGGATCGTAGTAGTGCGCGGCGCAGTAATGCACGTCGGCCGTCACCCACACGACGTTCGGCACGCCCTTGATAGCCCGCAGCAGGCGCGCGATTTCCAGTTCGCGCCCGCCCGGCAGGCCATTGTCGCCGTTGGCCACGGCTTCCCACTTGTCGTTGCCCTGCGCGTCCTTGCCGTCGCCGACCTGCAGGCCGAGCGGCATGTCGGCGGCCACGACTTTCCACGTCGCGGTCGACTTTTTCAGTTCCGCGACGAGCCAGTCGACCTGGGCATTGCCGAGGAATGCCGTGTCCGCGCTTTCCACAGTCTGGCGGTTGGCGCTGTTCGGGCCGCGGTAGCTGCGCATGTCGAGCACGAACACGTCCAGCAGCGGACCGTACGGGACCTTGCGGTAGACGCGCTGCTCCTCGGGCTGCTTGAACCAGCGCATGGGCGCATATTCGAGGAACGCGCGCTGGCCGCGCGCCGCCAGCAGGGCCACGTTCTTTTCCGTGTAGCGCGCGTCGCCCGACAGGTCCTTCGACGCACTGTAGTTGTTCGTGACCTCGTGGTCGTCCCACTGCCAGATCTGCGGCACCTGGGCGGCAAACCGGCGCAGGTTCGCATCCATGAAGTTGTACGACTGGCGGCCGCGGAATTCCTTCAGCGTCTCGGCGACCTTGCTGACTTCCTCGGTGACGAGGTTGGTCCAGGTGGCGCCGTTCTCCGCCGTCACCTTGGCCGCGATCGGGCTGTCGGCATAGATCGTGTCGCCGCTGTGGATGAAGAAATCCGGATCGCGCCGGCGCATCGCCTCGAAGATCTTCATGCCGCCGAAGTCCGTGTTGATGCCCCAGCCC
>Ga0308168_1003285_pt1 | contig 12476 bp, 12 predicted proteins | sample PhyCR2_FD_202133 | JGI IMG/M metagenome (GOLD analysis project Ga0308168, IMG submission 202133) | Phyllosphere microbial communities from UC Gill Tract Community Farm, Albany, California, United States - DLSLRC.R2 | ecosystem: Host-associated > Plants > Phyllosphere > Unclassified | place: USA... | reverse complement strand
TGCGCCAGTTCGGAGCCCGCCTGTGCGAGGCGGTGCGCACGACCGACCTGGTGGCGCGCCTCGCCGGCGACGAATTCGTGGTCGTGCTGGAAGGCCTGTCCGATGAGCAAGACGCCCATGAGAAAGCCAATAGCCTGCTAGAGCTGCTGCGCCAACCCTACGCCCTGCGCCGCGCCAGTGTGACGGTCGGCGCCAGCATCGGCGTCGCCCTGCACCGGCCGGGCGATGCGCACGATCTCGACGCCTGGCTGGCACGCGCCGACGGCGCCATGTACGCGGCAAAACGGGGCGGCAAGAACGCGGTGGCGCTGGCGGCCTAAGCCGTGATGTATGTACGTCAGAGTTCGCCTACATAAAGACGAGCCTAACTGGTCGGCGGTATGTGTGATATTCGACAGATGACGCCGCTTTAGGGGCGTAATGTAGAGGCGTAGAGAGGATACGCCGATGCTCAAGTCGTTTGTCACATGTGCAGTACTGGGTGGAAGTGCCGCGCTTGCCTGCGCGCAGAACGGCGTCACGACGTATGGCGTGATCGATGCCGGGGTAGTCGGGCAGGGCGGATGCGGCACCACGTGTACTACCCAGGTGGGCGGCGGCCTGGCCTCGGAATCGCATATCGGCATCCATGGTCGTGAGGCGGTCGGCAACAACACCGCCGCCATCTTCACTCTCGAGAGCGGCGTCCGCGTCGACACCGGCCGCAGCGACCAGCACGAGCGCCTGTTCGGGCGCCAGGCCTTCGTCGGCCTGGCCGGCGAGTTCGGCGCGATCACCATCGGCCGTCAGTACAACCTGCAATACCTGGCGCTGGCCGACGTGGCCGACCCCTTCAAGGGCGGCATGTCCGGCAACGCGGGCAACCTGATCGGCGGCGGACGCCGGGTCGACAACAGCATCCAGTATTTCGGCGCACTGTCGCGCGGCATCTCGGCCGGCGCCTCGTACGCCTACAAGGAACAGGTCGACACCTCGCCGGCCGGGCGCGCCTGGGGCATGACGGTCGGCCTCGAGGCTGGACCGCTGACCGTGCGCGCCGCACACCAGAACCTGAGCGCCGTGCGCGTCCAGCTCAACAGCAAGACAGCCAACGACACCGCATCGCGCAACTCGATCCTGGCGGCCAACCTGCGCCTCGGCTGGGGCACGGCCTACACGGCCTACAGCCTGAGCCGCGGCTGGGCCAGTTCGCCGCTCTTCAATCCGGACAATCCCTACGGCGCCGGCCTGGCGCGCACCGCCTCGACCAACAGCCGCGACGTGCTGTTCGGCATGGCGGTGCCGGTCGGCCCACGCACGACCCTGCTCGCGTCCTGGATCCAGAAGGACGACCGCGATCCGGCCAACCAGGACGCGCGGCAGGTCGCATTCGGCGCCAGCCATGCACTCTCGCGGCGTACCGATTTCTACGCGGCGTATTCGCGCATCCAGAACCGCAACGGCGCCGGCTATACGGTCGGCAACGCCAGCGCGCGCGGCAACGGCAATGCGGCCATCAACGTCGGCATGCGCCACGCCTTTTAGCGTTCCAGCCATCAGGCCCTGCGCTGCGACGTGCAGTGCCGAATGGCTGTAGCCTGACACTATCCTGAACTATCCGACAACCATCTTCACGGAGGCATCATGACTGGTACTAGCACACTTGATCCGGACAACTTCCCGGAACGCCCAGACCGCAGCCTTGGCAAAGGCCATGGCACCGACGCACTGGGACCGAGCGATCTCTCCGACACCGGTAGCGACGTGGTCGGCGGCCCCGGTTTTTCGGCCAACCTCGACGACGACCAGGTGCTGCACCTGGACGAGGGCACGACCTCCGACCTGGAAGCGAGCCACGCGGGCGATACCGCCGGCCCCGACGTCGGCGACGCCGACTTTTCCGGCGACAGCGACATGGGCGGCACCGGCGAACGCGCCGCGGCCGGACGCGACACGGTGGCCAAGGATGGGGCCGACATCGATACCGACCGGATCGAGTCGATTCCCGATTTGCCGCTGACGGAAGACGATACCGAGTTCCTGTCGAGCCGGCCGCCGATCGACAAGGACGCGGGACGGTAAGATTTTGTAGTTGTAGGGGTCTTTGAGGCCAATGGCCTCAAGGACGGGTTCACCGGGCACTCCGTGCCCACGCGGTGCTGCGCATGCACGTCGAAACATGGCATCCCGCCTGTAACGGTGCCTAACGACGACGCGATATGCGACGGCACGACCGCGTGGGCACGGAGTGCCCACCCTACGAACGTATTGCCACAGGTAGAAAAAGACGCGCTCTCGGCGCGTCGTTTTAGTTCAGCACTCGGAGCTTACGCCCGTCCCAGCCTGCGCCTTGCCATCCCCGGCTGCGCCAGCTTCCATGCCGCAAACAGCGCGCCGCCGCTCAGCAGCGCCGTCATCAGCGGCTTCTTGTTCAGGCTCAGCGTCGTGTAGGCCGAGGTTTCCTTGACGCTGCGCTCAGGCATGCCCTGGCGTTCGCGCAGCGTGTGGGTCGGGTCGGGCGCGTGCAGGGCGTCCGGGCGGCCCGGCATCTTGTCCTGTTTCGTCTTTTGCTGGCTGAACATGGTCGCCTGGCTGAAGCGATCGGTCATGAAGGGCATGCGGGCGCGGCTGGCCGAGATGAACTTCGAGGCGCCGCCCACAAACACTTCGCGCTTCGGATGGGAGGCGGAATAGAGGATGGCATTGGCCACGATCTCCGGCGCGTACACAGGCGGCGGCAAGGTCGCTTCCTTGTCCATGTAGTTCTTCGCGTGCACCGCGAACAGGGTATCGATGGCCGCCGGCTTGATCAGGGTGACCGAAATCGGCGCATCTTCCTTTTGCAATTCCATGCGCAGCGAGTCGGTGAAGGCTTTCACCGCATGCTTCGAAGCCGAGTACATGCCCTGCAGAGGCACAGGCGCGTCCGATACTTCGCTGCCGACATTGATCAGTGCACCGCCGCCGCGCTGCTTCATGCGCTTGACCGCTTCCAGCGAGCCATGCACGACGCCCCAGAAATTGGTCTGGAACAGGCGCTGGTGGTCTTCCAGCGTCACGTCCTCGAGGCGCCCGAAGGTGCCGACGCCGGCGTTGTTGATCCAGGTATCGATGCGGCCGAAGCGTTCGAGCGCGGTCTGGCCGATGCGTTCGACATCGGCCACGTTGCCGACGTCCGCCGCGACGGTGGCCACCTGGCAGCCCTGGCGCCGCAGTTCGCTGGCCAGCTGGTCGAGCGCCTCGCCGTTGCGCGAGGCCAGCACGAGTTTCGCGCCCTGTTCGGCCGCCATGCGGGCAGTGGTAAGACCGATGCCGCTGCTGGCTCCGGTGATGACGATAACCTGCTCGTTGATCTTGCGAAGAGTTGCTGACATGTCCGCTTCCTTTCCTAGGGGTAGTACAGGAAGGACTGCCGCGCTGGATACGAAAGCATTCCGGCGACAGACCACGATGAGCAAATCAACACAGTCGTGGTCAGGCGCCGGATTTCAAGTCATTTTTTGCCGGGCTGGTAAATCTGGTCGAACACGCCGCCGTCGGCGAAGTGGGCCTTCTGCGCATTGGTCCAGTTACCGGCCACCTGGTCGAGCGTGAACAGCTTGATGTTCGGGAACTGCGAGGCATACTTGCGCGAGAACTTCTCGACCGCCGGACGGTAGTAGTTCTTGGCGATGATGTCCTGGCCTTCGTCGCTGTACAGGTATTCGAGGTAGGCCTGGGCCACCTGGCGCGTGCCGCGCTTGTCGGCGACCTTGTCGACCACGGCGACCGGCGGCTCGGCCAGGATGCTCACCGATGGTGCCACGATCTCGAACTTGCCCGGACCCAGTTCACGCAGCGCCAGCAGGGCTTCGTTTTCCCAGGCCAGCAGCACGTCGCCGATGCCGCGTTCGACGAAGGTGGTGGTGGCGCCGCGCGCGCCCGAATCGAGCACCGGCACGTTCTTGTACAGCTTGCTGATGAAGTCGCGTGCGCTGGCTTCGTTGCCGCCCGGCTGGCGCAGGGCATAGCCCCAGGCTGCAAGGTGGTTCCAGCGGGCGCCGCCCGAGGTCTTCGGATTCGGCGTGATGACGGACACGCCCGGCTTCACGAGGTCGCCCCAATCGCGGATAGCCTTCGGATTGCCCTTGCGGACCAGGAACACGATGGTCGAGGTGTAGGGCGAGCTGCGGTACTTCAGGCGCTCCTGCCAGTTGTGCGCGATAAGGCCGCGTTCACTGATAGCATCGATGTCATAGGCCAGTGCCAGTGTGACAACGTCGGCCGTGAGGCCGTCGATCACGGCGCGCGCCTGCTTGCCCGAGCCGCCATGCGACTGGCGCACCGTGACGTTGTCGCCGGTCTTGGCCTTCCAGTGCTTGGCGAAGGCGGCATCATAGTCCTGGTACAGCTCGCGGGTCGGGTCGTAGGATACGTTCAGCAGGGTGACGTCTGCAGCGAAAGCGGCGGACTGGGCCAGCAGCGCGACCACTGCCAACGAACTTGCGATTTTCTTGAACATGCGTTTCTTCCGGATGAGTTGGGCTTACCGTTAGAGTAGGTCCCGCTTCACCCGAAGAAAACGAATGATTTCAGCTATGGTTATGTGATTTTTAATCGCTTGCATGCCAGCGATGCAAACGGAAAATGGACAGGCCCAAGACCTGAGAGAATTCAAAAGCCAGTATGCGGTCCCGAGGCGTAACGGGACCTCGAGAAACCGTAGCGAGCGGAAGGTGGCTTGGTAGAAAAGCGCAGCTGTACGAACGTATAGCGAGCTATCGCCTTGGCGGCGCAGACCGAGCCAACGACGCGCAGTAGGTTTATCGAGGTCCTATCAGTGGGCCTTGGACAGGATCAGGAGCCAGCGGCCGAACAGCAGCACTTCGACGTGTCCCGCTTCGACGCCCGTATCGCATTCGATGATCGGGTTGATCGGGTAGAAACGTTTGCGGAAGTCACGGGTAATCAGGATTTCACGGCGTCCGATGCGCATAAGAAAAGGTGCAGGAGCGTATTCCAGGCCGAAAGTGTTGTTCAGAGTGGTCATTGACGTTTCCCTTGTTTGAATTATGTTGGTCAGTGAAAACAGGATAGCACAACTACTGTATAAATCCACAGGTACTGTACATAACACCAGTAAAAATTTTAAGTGTAGTTTTTTTGCCATGTCTGCCCCGCTGCATGAATGAATCCTTGACGACCCGTCTGCACCGCTTCGCCATCGCGCGTTTTTCGCCGCAGGAGCAGTTCGGCCTGCACCTCACGCTGGGCGTGCTGGTGCTGCTGCTGGCAATGGCGGGGTTCGCTCGTCTCGCCGATGAGGTGGTCAATGGCGCGCCGATCACCGAGCTCGACCTGCAGCTGGCGAACTGGCTGCACGTCCATGCCCACGCCAGCACGGCGCTGCGCAGCTTCCTGCTGGTCGTGACCCAGCTGCACAGTACGCCGGGCATGCTGGCCCTGACGGCAGTGGCCGGCTGGTGGCTGATGCGGCGCGACGCGCGCCACTGGATGCTGACCCTGGTGGCAGCGGTGCCGGGCGGGATGCTGCTGAACGTGGCCATGAAACACACCTTCGAGCGTGCGCGCCCGCACTTCGACGAGCCGATCCTGAGCTTGACGACCTACAGTTTTCCGAGCGGCCACACGGTCGCGGCGACCCTGTTCTACGGCGTGCTGGCCTGCTACCTGACACGCCGCGCGCACGGCTGGGGCGCGCGCGCGGCGATCGTGCTGGCCGCCTGCGCAATGGTGTTGCTGGTCGCGGGTTCGCGCCTGTATCTCGGCGCCCATTACCTGTCCGATGTGCTGGCCGGCATGCTCGAGGGTTGCGCCTGGCTGGCGATCTGCGTCACCGGCGTGTCCACGCTGCGCCGGCGCCAGGCCGCGCGCGCAGGCCGCGCTCCCGATCCCGAACATTGATCAACGAGGAATTCCGATGCGAACACTCATCCATTTGTCCGACCTGCATTTCGGACGCGTCGACCAGGCCCTGCTGGGCCCGCTGCGCGATCTGGTCCATTCGATCGCGCCCGACGTCGTCGTGATTTCCGGCGACCTGACCCAGCGTGCCAAGCCCGAGCAGTTCGAGGAGGCGCGCGCCTTCCTGGACAGCTTGCCGGGGCCGCAGATCGTGGTGCCGGGCAACCACGACATTTCCCTGTACAACGTGTTCCGCCGCTTCGTGAAGCCGCTGGCGCGCTACAAGCGCTACATCACCGACGACCTCGATCCGATGTATGTCGACGACGAGATCGCCGTGGTCGGCGTGAACACGGCGCGCTCGCTGACGATCAAGGACGGCCGCGTGAACAAGGAGCAAGTGACCAAGATCCGCGAGGAACTGGCCGGCCTCGATCCGAAGATCACGCGCATCGTCGTCACGCACCATCCATTCGACCTGCCGACGACGTTCGAAGAGCAGGACCTGGTCAACCGCGCGCCGATGGCAATGGAGGTGTTTGCCGAATGCGGCGTGGACGTGCTGCTGGCCGGCCACATGCACGTCAGCCATGCGGCGAGCACGGCCTCGCGCTACCAGATCGACGCCTATGCGGCGCTGGTGGTGCAGGCGGGCACGGCGACGTCGACGCGGGGCAGGGGAGAGGTCAATTCCTTCAACCTGCTGCGCGTCGAGCACGAGCGGGTCGAGATCGACCGCTATGGCTGGGATGCGCTGACGAGTACGTTCAGGGTGATCCTGACCGAGAAATTTTTGCGCAGCGGGAATGTGTGGGCGCCGGCGGCTGAGGGGATGCTCGCTGCGGGAATTTGATGAGGATGTTGTAGGGTGGGCACAGAGTGCCCACCCTACAAATCAAATCCAGTACTCGGTCAGCCGCGCGGCCCACTCCTTGATCCGGTCCGCCCACGGCCGGTCGCGCCACTGCTCCAGCGTCACCTCTTTCGAATCGCGCAGGTCCTCGTTGAAGGCGCTTTCCATGTCGCGCCCGAAGGCCGGGTCGATCACGACCACGTTCAGTTCGTAGTTGTGGATGAAGCTGCGGCGGTCGATGTTGGCCGAGCCGATAGTCGACCAGGCGTCGTCGATCACGGCCGTCTTGGCATGCAGCACGGCCACCTGCAGCTGGAAGATGCGCACGCCGCCGGCCAGCAGCTGGTCGTAGAAGGCCTGGCCGGCGTACATCACGAGGCCGTGGTCGGACACGCCCGGCAGCACCAGCTTCACGTCCACGCCGCGCTTGGCGGCGGCGATCAGGGCGTCGACGATTTGCTGGTCGGGCACGAAATAGGCCGAGGTGATGTGCACCGATTTCTTGGCTTCGCCGATGGCCACCATCAGCGACTTGTAGATCTCCGAATGGCGGCCCGGCTCGGTGGCCAGCACGCGCACGAACTTGTCGCCGGCGGGAGCGAGGCGCGGGAAGTAGTCGCGGGTCTGCAATTCGCCGCCTTCCTGGCGCACCCAGGCGTTCACGAACGCCCATTGCAGGGTGGCCACCGCCGGGCCTTCGATCTTGACGTGGGTGTCGCGCCAGCCGACCTTGTCCTTGTCGACGTGGTCGGGTTTCCTGCGCGAGCGGAACAGCGAGCTGTTGGCATAGTCGGCGCTGATGTTGATGCCGCCCGTGAAGGCGACCTTGCCGTCGACCACCATCAGCTTGCGGTGGTCGCGGTTGTTGATCGACCAGTTGCCCTTGGCCTTGGCGGGATTGACGGGATTGAAGGCGACCATCCGGATGCCGGCCGCGCGCATGCGCTCAAAAAATGCCTGGGGCGTGCCGATGGTGCCGACGCTGTCGTACATGACGTTGACCGTCACGCCCTGGCGCTGCTTTTCCATCAGCAGTTCGGCGAACTGCAGGCCGATCGGGTCCTGGTCGAAGATATAGGTCTCCAGGTTGATCGAGGTGGTGGCGGCGCGCGCCGCGGCCATCATTTCGCGCATTGTCGCCGGACCGTCGAACAGCAGCTGCACCTGGTTGCCCGCGATCAGCGGCAGGCCGGTCGCCTGTTCCTCCAGCACTGCCAGCTGCTTCAGGTCGCTCGTCGCATTCGCCCAGCGCCGCTGCAGCAGCTGCGCCGCCTGCTGCTTCTGCAGCGTGCCTTTCGCGGTCGCCACCGTCGGATTGTTCTTGTGCGGCGTGTCGGGCAGCTGGTCGGCGTCGGGCAGGGTGCGGCAGGAAGCGATCGCGCCGATGAAGGCGAGGGCGGCGAGCCACCAGCTCAGGCGTTGCTTGTTCATTTGTTTCCCCTTGTGGAGACGTGGATGTCGATGGTGTCGACATCCCTGGGCCCGATGAAAAAGTCGAGCGGCGCGTGCAGGAAGCGCCGGCCGAGTGCGCGCATCAGCAGGATGCTGCGCTTGAACTGGATCTGGCGGGCGCGCAGGGCCACCCACAGCGCCAGGCTGAAACTGACCAGCAGGTTGACCGCGCCGATCAGCGCGACCCCAAGCGAGGCATTCGCCGCCATCTGCCAGCTCATCTGGTAGTCGAGCCCGACCAGGGCGGTGGCGAAGTTCGCCGTCGAGAAGGTGACGTGGCGGATATCGAGCGGCAGGCCGAGCAGGTAGCCGACGGTGCCGGTGGTGCCGAGCAGGATGCCGAAATAGAAGTTACCCATCAGGCCGCCGAGATTGTTCTCGACATAGCGCGAGACGCGGTCGCGCCGTTCGGCGCCGAGCAGGATGCCCAGCCAGCGCAGCTGGCGCACGCGCTGGCCCATGCGCGTGTACAGGGCCTTGTTATCGTAGTAGCCGGAGATCAGGCCGGCCACGAACAGCCAGACCCCGGCAATCGCCGCATAGAACAGGGCGGGGGTGTGGAAAGGATCGATGTCGTGCAGCAGGTGGTGGGCCTTCTCGGGCGTGACGAGGTGGTGGCCCGTCATCTGCTGCCAGGCGATGGCGATCACCAGCGAGGTCGGGAAAGCGACGGCGACGTTGCCCAGCACCGCCACGATCTGGGTACGGAACACCTTGTTGACGAGCTCGGCCATGCTGTCGAAATCGATGCTGCGTCCGTCGCGGCTGTGCAGGCCGGCGGCGATGCGCTGGGCGGTCATGGCCGGCTGCTTGGTGGCGATGGTCCAGTGGAGCATGTGGACGAGCATGAAGCCGAGCGAATAGTTCATGCTGAACAGGAAGGCTTCGACCAGCGGCGCGGCGCGCAGGTAGGACAGCAGGATCTTGAAGGTCGCCATGAAGCCGACGATGAAGCCGGCGCCGGCCGCGGCCCTGAACATGTCGCGCAGCTGGGCCCGGCTCTCGGCGATGTAGTGCTCGCCCGTGCGGCTGGCGTTCTCCGTGACGTTGCGCGCCAGCAGGTGGATGTTGTCGCGAAACAGGCCGCGCACCTGGTATTTCGTGTTGTGCGCTTCGACCAGTTCCTGGGCCAGGGCAAGCGCGGCCGCACGCTGCGGGCTGACCGGGCGCGGCGGCGGGGAATGCGGCGGAATCGTCGCCAGCGCGCGGCTGCCCGAAGGCTCGGCGTCGATCACCTCCGCGCTGGCGTCCTGCAACAACGGCGCCGCCTTGGTGGCCTCACTGATGTCGACCAGGAACAGCAGCTTGCGCAGCCGTTCGATACTTTGGGAAATGGCGACGAGCACATAGGTCAGCGCCACGCTGGTGCCGAAGGAGAGCGAATTGCGGCGGATCTTGGCGACTACCTCCTCGCACTGGTCGAGCATCACCAGCAGGTGGCGCGGATCGTCCGGGCGATCGAGCGAGCCCTCCAGGAAGCGCCCGTATTCGTCGAGGTAGTGATTGACCTCGATGTTCTGCATCAGGAAGGGCGAGTCGAAATCCTCGATCTCGCTGTAGCTGTGCACCAGGCGCGGCTCCAGTCCGAGCGCGCAGACGCGGCAGGACAGGGTGCGGATCGCGTCCAGCATGCCCATGGTCGTGACCAGGCGCGCACGGTCGGGCGCGGCGTCCTGCGGCGGAGGCGCCTCGGCCACCACGTCGAACAGGTCCAGCCAGTCCTCGTCCGGCACCGAGCGGATCCAGTAGTAATCGGCCTCCGCATACAGCACCTGGTCGAGCGCGTCGGACAGGTAGAGGTCGTCGAGCGCGGGCGGCAGCAGGCGCCAGGCGATGCGGCGCTTGAGCTCGGTGAAGAAGCCGTCGTTCGACAGGATGCCGATGTCGCTGTACAGGCTCGTATGGCGGCGCTTTTCGAGCAGGGTGACGATGTAGCTGCGCAGCGCCCAGGCCTGCGCCGGGTTGCCCCGCAATAGTTGTGTCAGTGTGCGCACGGAGGCGCGCGCATGGCCCAGGTGACGCCGGCGCGGCCGCAGGCAATCGACCAGCTCGATGAGCAGGTCGATGCGGTCGCTACGTGGGTCGATGCGTTCAAGAATGTCAAGCATACAAAATCCGTTTCCTCATAGACGATAGTGTACGCGTTGAGGCCGCACGAGCTTGGTACGGCAGCGTACACTTTCGGTCGATGAGGGAACGGATGCTGTAGGGTGGACGGGTCCCCCGTCCACGCGTTCAGGTGGCCGTCGATCAGGCGCTGCAGCAGTTCTTGTGCTGGCAGGACGCGTGGACGGCAGAGCCGTCCACCCTGCAGCGCGCGTTCAGGTGAACGCCAACAGTAGGCTGGTCAGCGTGGCCCCAGCCATCCAGCACATCAGCCCCCAGGCCACGGCCACGCCCAGCGCGCCGTTCCAGCCGCGCCGCGCGTAACGCCGGCCGAAGCGGCGCCGCACCGCGCGCCACTGCGGCGCCGCCGCGCCCAGCAGCCAGAGGCCGAGCCAGGCCAGGGCCAGCCACTGGGAAAAGGGCACAGTGCCGTTGACGCGCGCCGTGATCGCGCCCGCCATCCCTTCCAGTGCCAGCACCAGCACGCTGGCCAGCAGCCAGTGGCGGGCGCTGCGCGCCGCGTGCGCCTGGCCCAGCACGCGCCAGTTGTGCATCAGGAGCCAGGAACCGAAGACCGGCGTGAACAGCAGGCTCCAGGCGGCGACGGCCGAGGGCCGCCAGAGGGCAGGAGTGTCATGCGGGGAATCGGGCTCGAACGCGGCATGGGTGTCAGGCATGGCAAGGGAAATGAGCGAAAGAAATGTTGCCAAATGGAAGCAACACTATCCCGCCGGCGCAGCTGGCCGTCCTTGCGCTTAGTCTTCGTTCATGAGGTGCAGCTGCAGGTATTGCAGCAATACGACAGTCTTGACGTCCACGATCTCGCCACACGCCAGCTTGTCCAAGGCCTCGTCGTAGCCCAGTTCGAGCACCTCGATGTCTTCGCCCTCGTCCTCCTTGCCGCCGCCCGTGCCGCAGCGGTCTTCGCGCCGGTATTCGCCGACGAAGTAATGCACGCGCTCGGTCAGGGTGCCGGGGCTGGCGAACAGGGTCATCACGTGGCGCAGCGCGTCGACCGCATACCCGAGTTCCTCGCGGATCTCGGCGCGGATGCGCTCGAGGGGATCGGCAGCTTCGAGCATGCCGGCGGCGGTCTCGATCAGGAAACCGTCATGGCCGGCCAGGTGGGCGCCGATACGGAACTGGCGCGTGAACAGCAGCGTGCGCCGCGCGCGGTCGTAGAGCATGGCGGTGACGCCGCTGTCGCTGTCGTACACCTCGCGCGTCTGCTCCCGGACCTGGCCATCGGCAAGGCGCTGGGTATAGCGGATTTTCTTTAGCGGAAAGTAGCCGTCGAACGCGGTGTGCTGCTCGACGATGCGGATGGCCTGGTCTGGCATGCATGCTCCGGTCTGGGTTCGTGGCGAGCATACACGCGCGCCGCGCCGGCCCTCGCACCCGAGCCGGGCGGAAAAAAAGCCGCCCGGCTTGCGCGGGGCGGCTTCGTAGCGGCTGTGGACTTGCTTAGCCGCGGCCAGGTTCGGCGACGTAGATCTCGACGCGGCGGTTGCGTGCGCGGCCGGCGTTGTCGGTGTTCGAGGCGATCGGCTCGCGTTCGCCGCGGCCTTCGATCGTGATGCGGCTCGGGTTCACGCCGCGGCCAGCCAGGTAGTCGCGGGTGCGCGCGGCGCGGTCGACCGACAGCGGCTGGTTGATGGCCGGGCCGCCGGTGTTGTCGGTGTGGCCGATGATGACGACGTTGGTGCCCGGGTTTTCCTGCAGGGTGGTGGCGAAGCGCTCGAGCACCGGCTGGAAGTTCGGCTTGATGTCGGCACGGCCGCTGTCGAAGGACACGTCGCTCGGGATGTCGAGCTTCAGGCGGTTGTCGGCGGTCTGGCTCACCTGCACGCCGGTGCCGCGGGTAGCCTGTTCCATTGCCTGCTTCTGCTGTTCCATGCGCTTGGACCAGATGTTGCCGATCACGGCGCCGGCGGCGCCGCCGAGGACGGCGCCCTTGGCGGCACGGCCGCCGCCACCGCCGCCGGTGGTGCCGCCGATCAGCGCGCCGAGGGCAGCGCCGGCGCCGGCGCCGGTCGCGGTGCCGCGCTGGGTCGCGTTCATGTCGGCGCAACCGCTGATGCCGAGGGCGAGGATGGTGGCGGCTGCCGCGGATTTGGTCAGTTTCGTATACATAATTTTCTCCTTAAAGAAAAAATCCGTTTCGTAGACGCGCCCAAGGGGC
>Ga0308168_1003282_pt1 | contig 12481 bp, 15 predicted proteins | sample PhyCR2_FD_202133 | JGI IMG/M metagenome (GOLD analysis project Ga0308168, IMG submission 202133) | Phyllosphere microbial communities from UC Gill Tract Community Farm, Albany, California, United States - DLSLRC.R2 | ecosystem: Host-associated > Plants > Phyllosphere > Unclassified | place: USA... | reverse complement strand
GGCCGAGGTGTAGAGGATCGGCTTGCCGCTGGCGACATGCTCGTCGCCCAGCTCGTTGATGATGGTGGTGCCGGAGGCGTGGCAGTTGCCCAGCCAGCCCGGTACCTTGGTGAGTTCCTGCAGCTTGTCGGTCAGCTCTTGCGGGAAGCTCGGCACGGTCTTGGGGAAGTAGCCCCAGTCGAAACGCACCGGCACGCCGGCGATTTCCCAGTGGCCGCTCTGCGTGTCCTTGCCGGTCGACTGCTCGCGGGCGACGCCCCAGGCGCCGCTGAAGCCTTCTCGTTTCTCGAAGCCGGCCGGCCACTGGCCGCTGGCTTTGTGGGCGGCGGCGCCCAGGCCGATGCCTTCCAAGGTCGGCAGCGACATCGGCTTGCCTTCCTTGGCGGCCCATTCGGCGATGTGGCCGAGGGTATTGGCGCCCTGGTCGCCGTACTTGTCGGCGTCCGGCAGCGCGCCGAGGCCGAAGGAGTCAAGCAGGAGGATGAATGCGCGTGACATATAAATAATCTCTCTTTCTGCCGTCGTTGCCGCGAAGGCGGGAACCCAAGTTCGTAGAGCAGTCGAAACGCACGCAAACTTGGGTCCCCGCCTTCGCGGGGACGACGTATTAGACGTTAGTGGTCGTACCCAGGCGCTCAATAAATGCATGCATCAGCGCGACCAGGTCCTTGGCCGCGATGGCCGCGTACTTCAGGGTCTGCTCGTGCGACAGCGGGAACGGGGTCAGGCCTTCGGCCAGGTTGGTGATGGCGGACATGCCGGCGACCTTCAGGCCGCAGTGGCGGGCGGCGATCACTTCCGGCACCACCGACATACCGACCATGTCGGCGCCCATGGTACGGAAAGCGCGGATCTCGGCCGCGGTTTCGAAGTGCGGACCCGGGGTCGACAGGTAGACGCCTTCGTGCACGGTGATGCCCTTCTCGGCGGCCACGGATTTCACCAGTTCGCGGGTTTCCGCGTCATAGGCGTTGGCCATGCTGAAGAAGCGCGGGCCGAAGCGGTCGTCGTTCGGGCCGGCCATCGGGCTGCCCGGCAGCAGGTTGATATGGTCGGTCAGCACGACGATGCTGCCGGCGTCGACTTCCGGACGCAGCGAACCGGCGGCATTGGTGACGAACAGCAGTTCGCAGCCGATCAGCTTCAGGGTACGGACCGCGGACGTCATCACGCTGGCGCCGTAGCCTTCATAGAAGTGGCCGCGGCCCTTCATGCAGGCGACCGGCACGCCGGCCAGGGTGCCCAGCACCAGTTCGCCGGCGTGGCCGTGCACGGTGCTGATCGGGAAGCCAGGCAGGTCGGCGTAGCTGATCGCCACCGCGTCCGTCATCTGCTCGGCCAGCACGCCGAGACCGGAGCCGAGGATGAGCGCCACACGCGGCGTGAAACCGGGCTTGCGGGCACGGATGACGTCGGCGGCTTCGAATGGGGTGTTGCTGAGCATGAATGGCTTCCTTGTGAATTGCTGGATTGAGGTGTCTTGCTGGATGGACCGGAGAGGAACTTGCTGCAGGTGTTGCACGGAAAGCGGGAGTCCGGTGCACCAAATTAGTCAAACTATGCATTATCGTGGATTGGTATGGCAAATACCAAATTTTTGCTCGATTTATATGGAGAAGGTATAAATAAGCTATCCTGAATATTCGCTTGCAGATACATCGTGCAGCAGTCTCAGCGAAAGAGCGAAATGCTTGCATTGACGCTCGACAAACAAGTGTTTAACATCACAAACAATTGTTTAAGCCCCTTCCCTACCGTGACCGAGCACTCAAAAAAACAACAGCTGCTTGAGCTGATCCGCGCGAATCCCTTCATTTCGCAGCAGGAGCTGGCAACCAGCCTGGGCTTGTCGCGCTCGGCCGTCGCCGGCTATATCGCCGGCCTGATCCGCGAGCGCAAGCTGCTCGGGCGCGCCTATGTGCTGCCGGACCGCCGTCCCGTCACCTGCATCGGCGCGGCCAACCTCGACCGCAAGCTGCGCTCGCTGGCCGGCATCGCCCTGCACACCTCGAACCCGGCCAGCCAGAGCGAATCCTTCGGCGGCGTCGCGCGCAACATCGCCGAGAACCTCGCGCGCCTGGGCACGCCTGTTGCTTTATTAACTGCAACTGGCAAGGACAGCTCGGGCGCCGCCCTGCTCGCGCATGCGCAGAGCCTGGGCATCGATACCGGCGGCACGCTGCAACTGCCCGACCTGGCCAGCGGCACCTACACGGCAGTGCTGGACCAGGATGGCGAGATGGTGGTGGCTCTGGCCGACATGGCCCTGTACGACCGCCTCGATCCGGCCTTCATCGACAGCTGCCAGACCCGGATCGCGACCAGCGCGCTGGTGGTGGCGGACCTCAACCTGCCGCTGGACACGGTGGATGCCGTGGTCGCGCAGGCGCGCCGCGCGGAAGTGCCGCTGGTGCTGGTGGCGGTGTCGGAGCCGAAGATGGCGCGCCTGCCGCAGGACCTGTCCGGCGTGCGCCTGCTGATCCTGAACCGCGGCGAACTCGCGGCGCGGGTCGGGCGCGAGCTGGCCAGCGAGACGGCGCTGGACGCGGCGATCGCCGAAGTGCGGGCCCAGGGCGCGCGCGACCTGATCGTCACGCGCGGCGCCGAGGGGGTGATGTACACGCGCGGCGGCGCCGGCGAGGACCAGATCGTGCGCCTGTACGCGCACGGCGCGGAGGTGGTCGACGTCACCGGCGCCGGCGATGCCTTCGCGGCGGCCGTGTGCTGGTCGCTGATGCAGGATGGCGATGACCTCGAACTGGCCTGCCGGCGCGGGCTGAAACTCTCGGCGCTGACGCTCGGCGTGCCGGAAACCGTGCACCCGCGGCTCGCCCCGGACACACTCATGAACACGAACACCCAGGACTGAACCATGCAAAGCTTCCTCCAGTTTTCCCCCGAAGTACAGGCCGCCCGCGCCGCCGGCAAGCCGATCGTCGCGCTCGAGTCGACCATCATCTCGCACGGCATGCCCTACCCGCAGAACGTGCAGACCGCGCGCGAAGTCGAGCAGGTGATCCGCGATGCCGGCGCGGTGCCGGCCACCATCGCCATCATCGACGGCCGCATCTGCATCGGTCTGGCCGACGAACAGCTCGAGCTGCTGGGCCAGTCGAAGGACGCGATCAAGGTCAGCCGCCGCGACCTGGCCTACGTGCTGTCGCAGAGGAAGCTCGGCGCCACCACCGTCGCCGCCACCATGATCTGCGCGAAGCTGGCCGGCATCGAAGTCTTCGTCACCGGCGGCATCGGCGGCGTGCACCGCGGCGCCGAGACCAGCTTCGACATCTCGGCCGACCTGCAGGAACTGGCGCAGACCGGCGTCGCCGTCGTCTGCGCCGGCGTGAAATCGATCCTCGACATCGGCCTGACGCTCGAATACCTCGAGACCCACGGCGTGCCGGTGGTGAGCGTGGGCCAGGCCGCCTTCCCCGCCTTTTTCACGCGCGACAGCGGTTTCAAGGCCGACTTCCAGCTCGACACCCCGGAAGAGCAGGCACGCTTCATCCGCACCAAGTGGCAGCTCGGCCTGGAGGGCGGCGTGGTGGTCAGCAACCCGGTGCCGGAAGCATCCGCGATGCAGAGCGAAGAGATCGACGCCATCATCGCCCAGGCCCTGGGCGAAGCCGACGCACAGGGCGTGAAGGGCAAGCTGGTCACACCCTTCCTGCTGGCGCGCATCAAGGAACTGACGGGCGGGCGCAGCCTCGTGACCAACATCGCGCTGGTCAAGCACAACGCCCTGGTCGGCGCCAGGCTGGCCGTGGCACTCAACGCTGAATGACACGCCCATGTCGATCGACCTGAAGCAGCTCAAATACTTCCTCGCGGTGGCCGAAGAAAAAAGCTTCAGCCGTGCCGCCGAGCGCCTGCACATCTCGCAGCCGCCGCTGTCGCAGCAGATCATGAAGCTGGAGAGCGAACTGGGGGTGCGCCTGTTCGCGCGCACCACGCGCAGCTTCGAACTGACGGTGGCCGGCAAGGCCTTCATGCAGGAGGCCACCGAGCTGCTGGCCCGCATGCGGATGGCGGTCGACACCATCCGCCAGATCGACCGCGGCGAGGTCGGACGTCTGCGCGTGGGCATCGTCGGTTCGGCGATGTGGGGCCCGATCCCCGGCCTGCTGGAGCAGTTCCAGAGCCAGTTCCCGCGCGTGACCTGGACCATCCACGAACTCGGCCCGGACGAGCAGTGGGACGCGCTGCGCGGCAAGCAGATCGACGTCGGCTTCTGGCGCGAACCCAAGCGCGACGAGGACGATCTGAAACACGCGAACCTGCGCCAGGACCTCTGCTTCCAGGAGAACTACTGCGTGGCGGTGAACGCCCAGCATCCGCTGGCGCGCAAGGACAGCATCGACCTGACGGACATCGCCGGCGAGCCGCTGCTGACCCTGCACCTCGACCAGTCGGCCGAGCCGCGCTACCTGGTCCAGTGCTGCGTGAACGCCGGCTTCCAGCCGACCATCTTCCAGGAAGCGGCCGAGCCCCAGACCCTGCTGGCGATGGTGGGCGCGGGCCTGGGCGTGGCCCTGATGCCGGAAACCACCGGCCGCATCGGCTGGCCCGGCGTGCGCTTCCTGCCGATCAAGGGCAATCCGCCGTCGGCGAACCTGTACATCACCTATCCGATCCAGGACGATGCGCCGGTGGTGCGAGCGTTTTTGAAAATCGTGAATCCGGAAGGCGAGTAAGCTTACTGAAGCGCGGACTTCGGCAGGCCGAACGCGAGGTCGAACGCCCAGTTGTAGCAGAAGCTGTAGATGAGGAAGAAGACAATGAAACCTGCGTTGAGCATGCACGCCTGCAGCAGGGAGACCTCGAGCCACCAGGCGAACAGCGGTATGCCTATCAGCAGCAGGACACTTTCGTAGCCGAGCGCATGTGCAATGCGCCGCGCCAGGCTGCGTCCGCGCACCCGCTGGCGCGCCTCCCATGCCTCGAACAGCGTGTTGTAGATGAAGTTCCAAGTCATCGCGATCGCCGACGAGACGAGCGCCAGCGCGCTCGCGTGGAGGGCGCCCTGGCCGGACACCCACACCATCGCCGCGGTGATACAGGCGACCGCAATCGCCTCGTACAGCGTCACGAAGACGATTTTCCGTTTCAGGCCTTGCATGTTTCCTCTCTTGAACTCGATGGCGCTAGTCTATGCAGGGTTTACTCGTGTATAAAGTCAGCTCCTTTGAGTTTTTCTGATAGATCGTGCCCTTCTCGAGCGACAGTGTCCGGGTTTTCCTCGCCGTGCTGGATCACGGCTCCTTCTCTGCCGCCGCACGTGCGCTGGGACGGGTGCCGTCGGCCGTCAGCCTCGTGATCGCGCAACTGGAGGCCGAGCTCGATCTGCCGCTGTTCGACCGCAGCACGCGCGAACCGCGGCCGACGGACGCGGCGCGCGCCCTGGAGCCGCGGGCGCGCCATGTGGCGAGCCAGTTGCGCCAGCTCGAGGCCGACGCGCTGTCGCTGCATCGCGGGCTCGAGCGCCGCCTGCGGATATCCATCGTTCCCGAACTGGTCTCCGGCCCGTGGACCGCGCCCCTGGCCGTGCTTGCGCAGGAATTCCCTTCGCTGGAAGTGGAGGTGCTCTCGGCGCCGCAAGCCGACGCCCTGCGTCTGCTGCACGAGGGCGCCATCGACCTGGCGATGGTCTTCGAGCGCGAACGCCTGGACGAGCGCGAGACGTTCGAAGAGGTCGGCAGCGACGTGATGGTCGCCATCCTGGCGCCCGGTTTTGCGGCGCCGTTCAAGGGAACCGGCACCTTGCGCGTCGAAGACCTGCTCGACCTGCGGCAAATCGCGATGACGAGCCGGCACGGCAGCCACCACGATTCCCGCCTCATCCTGTCGCGCCATGTGTGGCGCACCGACAGCCCGCTCGCCACGCTCAACCTGGTCGAGGCCGGCCTTGGCTGGGCATTGCTGCCGCGCGCCATGGTGCAGGCGGCGATCAAGGCGGGGACGGTGCGCGAAATCGACTTCGGCAATGCCAGCAATCCCTTGAAGCTGCTGGTCGATATCGTGTGGTCGCGCGAACGTCCGCAGGGACTCGGCGCACGCCGCTTCATCGCATTGATGAAAGAGGCCGGCCGCCGCGCCTAGCGCGCTCTTACTGTCGTGGTCCGATTCCAACACGGTGCTTGTGCGGCAGCGCGTCGGGCGGCGTTTTGGTCTAGGCTTTCCTGAACAGGGAGCCGATCATGTCCAAACGTGTTCTTGCGGCCTGCGCCGCCATCTGCACCAGCGTGGCCTTGCCGGCCGTGGCCCAGGACTTCTGGCAATTCAGCTATACCGGGTTTCGCATCCAGGAGACCGGGCGCTTCGAACCGGGGATCAGCTTCGACGGCGCCTTCCGCGGCAGCGATGCCGACCATGATGGCAGGCTCGAACTCGGCGAACTCGACACCTTCTGGTGGAACGGCTACAGCTATTTCGAAAATCCCTACAGCGGTTGCAACGGGGCTTACTGTTCGCTCAAGGACTTCCGCTATGAACTCGGCAGCGGCCAGCTCTACTTCGACGCCGAATGGAGCTATTCGGACGAAGCGGCGTACAGCAGCACCAAGACCCTCGCTGGCCTGAGCCATACCTTTCATGGCGAAACCGGCTTCCGCCCACCCTTCAACATCTCCACCACGGTCTACCTGTGGACCGACCAGACCCGGTTTGCGATCTCGCCGCCGCCGGTGGACGAGCCGCCGATGCTGGCCTTGCTGCCTGCCGGGCTGCTGTTTGGCGCCGCATTGTTTAGAATGCGTGCCCGATCACCTTTGAAAGCACCACGATGAAACGAACCGACCTGGCCAAGGCCGATGCCAAAAAACTGTTGAACCAGGCGGGCCCACGCGCCCTCCCCTCCGGCACGGCCGGCGCGCAGCTGCCCGACCGCCGCGAACAGCGCGAGCGCGACCGGGCGCTCGGCCTGGTGCCCTTCGCAGTCAAGCTCAATGCCGACCTGGTCAAGCAGTTGCAAGCCCTGGCGCAGGAACGCGGGGGCGATATGAATGCGCTGGTGGCAGAGCTGCTGCAAAAAGGCCTGGCCGAATAAAGCTCAATGCGTGGCGCCGCCGGCGAGCGCCACGTCGACCTCCACCGCCAGCGCCACCTCCACCGCCACCCGCAAGCCCGCCACGATCTGGTCCAGCGCCATCGAAGGCGTCGGCTGCACTGGATAAGCCGCCGCCTGCTCCGGCAGGAAAGGCACGTGGATGAAGCCCGCTTTTACCGCCTTCCCGTGCGAGCGCAGGTGGTGCATCAGCGCATAGAACACATGGTTGCAGACAAACGTGCCGGCGGTCTGCGACACGCCGGCCTTGATGCCTTGCGCGCGGATCGCCGCCGCCATGGCCTTGATCGGCAGGGTCGTGAAATAGGCCGCCGGGCCGCTTGCCACGATGGGCACGTCCACCGGCTGCTGCGCGGCGTTGTCGGGGATGCGGGCGTCGTCGACGTTGATGGCGATGCGCTCGATCGAGAGCTCGGGACGGCCGCCGGCCTGGCCCACGGCGATGACGAGGTCCGGCTGGAGCTCGTCGACGGCGGCGAGCAGCGTCTCGATGGAGCGGCCGAACACGCAGGGCAGCTCGCGCGCCACCACCTGGAAAGGGATACCCGACTGCGCACCGGACCAGCCGTCCAGCAAACGCACGGCCTCCCACGAAGGATTGGTGGCGGCGCCGTCGAAAGGTTCGAAGCCGGTCAGGAGGACGGTTTTCATCAGCTTATCGATACATCAGGAAGTACAGCAGGACGATATTCGCCAGCAGCAGCGGCAGCGCGGTCGGCAGCTGGGCCTTGATCACGGCGTTCTTGTCCGGCAGCTCGAGCAGGGCCGCCGGCACGATGTTGAAGTTGGCGGCCATCGGCGTCATCAGGGTGCCGCAATAGGCGCTGAACATGCCGATCGCCGCCATCACGGCCGGATTCGCATGATACACCCCGACCAGCACCGGAATCCCGATGCCGCCGGCGATGACCGGAAAGGCGGCGAAGCCGTTGCCCATCACGACCGTGAACAGCGCCATGCCGATGCAGAAGGCGGCGCAGGCGACCAGGCGCGAATCCATCGGTATGTAGGCGGTCGTGATGTGGGCCACCGCCTTGCCGACGCCGGCCTCGGAAAACAGCAGCCCGAGCACGGCCAGCATGTGCGGCAGCACCACCGCCCAGCTCATCGCGTCGATCAGGCGGCGCGCCTCGCGCACACCCTGCTGCGGCGTGGCGCGCGTGAGCCAGCAGGCCAGCAGCAAAGCGGCGATGGAACCGCAGCCCATGCTCACCAGGGTCAGGTTCTTCGGGTCCAATAAGGGGGTGGCATCGATGCGCACGTCCTTCAGCAAGGTCGAGCCGATCATGGTCACGACCGGGATCGCCAGCGCCGGCACCAGCAGCTTGTGGCCCAGCCTCGACGCACTGGCGCGCCGCGCCTCTTCCGCCGGCAGCTCGGCCTTGCCGCCCTTGACCAGTCCACTGCCGGCCACCAGCGCCATCGCAAGCATCAGCAGGCCGGTCGCCGCGGGCGGCATCCGCGCGCCGGCCAGGTAGAGCAGCGCGTACAGGCCCCAGAACAGCGCGCTCGTGAAACGGCGCGGATTGCTGCGGTCGCGCAGGTTCATGATGGCGGTGGCCGCGAACAGCAGGCCGACCAGGATATAAAAATCTTCGAGCGCGAGGATCATCGTGCACCGCCGTTCGCGGCACCGCGCATGATGCGGGCGTCGAGCCGGCGCAGGTTCCAGGCGTGGATCACGAAGGCCGTCACCGCGGTCGGGATACCCCATAGCGCCATGTGCAGCGGATCGACTTCCAGACCCTCGGCGCGCAGGATGGTCTGCATCAGCACGATGGCGCCGAAGGCCACGAACACGTCTTCGCCGAAGAACAGGCCGACGTTGTCGGTGGCGGCGCTCATCGCGCGGATGCGCTGGCGCATCGCTTCGTCGAGGCTGCGATTTTTCTCCCGATAGCGTGCCTCGGCGGCGGCTTCGGCCATCGGCGCCACCAGCGGCCGCACCATGTTCGGATGGCCGCCCAGGCTGGTCAGGCCGAAGGCGGCGGCCAGCTCGCGCACCAGCAGATAGACCGTCAGCAGGCGTCCGGTGGTGGCGGAGCGGATCTTTGCGATGCTGGCCTGGGCATGTTCCTTCAGCCCGGCGCGCTCGAGCAGGCCGATCGCCGCCAGCGGCAGCAGCAGGATCAGCGGCAGGTTGCGCGTCTTGACGAAGGCCGTGCCGAGCGACTCCAGCAGGTGGATCGGCGACAGGCTGCCGGCGATCCCGGTCACCGCGCAGGCGGCGATCACGACCAGCACCGGATTCGCGCGCAGCAGAAATCCGGCAACGACGACGGCAATGCCGAGCAGCGGCCACAGGTTGACGGCAGTGTGCATGGGTCCCCAGCTGAGTTTTGTTAGCGCGGAGATATTACCTCAGCACGAAGACGACGCAGCGAATGGATGAGAGATACTGTCGCAATCCACCGTAGCGTGGCTTTTGGGTCAGAGAAACGGTCCCTGCATGAACACGCCATTTCCGCTTTGCGTGCGCGCATGCCGGATCGGTACACGACGACTATGCTCGATGGGTCAACCACGGGAGACCTGTCATGAAATCGCTCTTGCGCTGCGCGGCACTACTCGCTGCGCTCGGCCTCGCCAGCTGCGGCGGCGACGTCGGCATCGGCATCGGCGTCGTGTGGCACGACGGCCCCGATTACCCCTGGCCCAACCATCCGGACTGGCCCAGCTGGCCCGACCGGCCGCAGGGCGCCACCGGCCTCTTCCCCATCGCCGGGGACGTCTGCGACGTCTGCTCGGGCTCGAAGGACGGCACCGGCGCGGCGGCGCGCTTCAACGCGCCGGAAGGCATCGCCGCCGACACGGCCGGCAACCTGTACGTGGCGGAGCCCACCAGCGCGACCATCCGCAAGGTCTCGCCGCAGGGCGTGGTCACGACCCTGGCCGGCGCGCTGGGCGCGGTCGGCTACGCGGACGGCAAGGGCAGCGCCGCGCGCTTCAACCAGCCGTCCCGGCTCAGCACCGACACCCAGGGCAACGTCTACCTGACCGATACCGGCAACTCGGTGGTGCGCCGGATCGCCGCGGACGGTACGGTCGGCACGGTAGCCGGCAACGGCACCTGCGGCAGCGTCGACGGGCGCGCGACCGGCGCCCAGTTCTGCAATCCGAAAGGCATCGTGCTGGACCGCCGCGGCAACCTCTGGATCGCGGACACCGGCAACCACACGGTGCGCCGCATCGACGGCGCCGGGAACGTCACCACGGTGGCGGGTTCGCCGGGCGTGTGCGGCAGCGCGGACGGCCGCGGCGGCACGGCGCGCTTCTGCAACCCGCAGGATGTCGGCGTGGACGAATGGGATAACGTGTACGTGGTCGATACCGGCAACTCGACCATCCGGATGATCAACCCCAAGGGAGAGGTCAGCACGCTGGCGGGCCAGGCCGGCCAGTGCGGGGCGACTGACGGCAGCGCGACCGTGTCGCGGCTGTGCGCACCCAGCGCCATCGCGGTCGAGGGCAACGATCTGTATGTCGCGGACACCGGCAACGCCACCATCCGCAGGATCAACCTCGACAACGTGACCAGCACCGTGGCGGGAGTCGCCGGTCGTCAGGGCATCGTTCTGGGCGCCCTGCCCGGCGGCCTGGATCGGCCGGCAGGCGTGGCGCGCGCGCCGGACGGCTCGTTTGCGCTTACGACCCACAATCTGGTCGTAAAGCTGCTGCCGGCAAAGTAGGATTTTCCGGCTTGGGTCCGGATTATTCCGGGCGCACCGGCGTGGTCGCGTCCTTGCCCACCACCGTGGTCCATGGACGCACGATCCAGCTCTGGACCAGACCTTCGGTCACGTAGGGATCGGCCTTGGCGAAGCGCTCGGCCACTTCCGGCGAGTCGCCCTTGAACAGCAGGACAGCGTAGTCGGCTGGTTCGGCCAGGGCGCCGGCGATCACGATCTCGCCGCGCTGCTCGGCCTCCCAGGCCAGTTTCAGGTGTTCGTTGCGGAATTCGCCGCGGCGGGCCAGGTAATCGGGGGCCAGTTCGTACATCAGCAGGTAGTGCACATCGTCTCCAATAAGGTACGGAAGGGATCAAAATGATTGACCATCTTAACCGATACCATGGCCCCCATGAAACGCCACCTCATTACCCTGGGCGCCCGCACGACTGCCGACGGCGTCGTCACCTCGGCCTCGAGCCGCATAACGATCGATGGCGCCCGTGTCGCCCTCGAAGGCGATGAAGTCAGCTGCCATGCCTGCGGCAGCACCGGTCTTATCCGCTGTACGGGGCCGCGCACGCCCGAGCGCTTCAACGGCCGGCTGGTTGCGCTGGAAAACGATGAGTGCGTGTGCAACTGCGCCACACCGCCCAGGCTGCTGCCGAGCCAGCACCTGCGCTACCAGAACGTCGACGACAGCAGCCGCTGAACAAAAGAGCGCATGACGATGCCCGTCTAGCGTGCGAGTCGTACGGACGGCTTGTGCCACACTGCCCACTCCCCTCGACAGTCCGCACAAGCTCCCATCTCACGGAGGAACACATGCCCAAATCGACCTTTGCCGGCCATCCGCTGCATCCGATGCTGATCGTTGCGCCCGCCGCCCTGATTCCCTTCGGCTTCATCCTGGACGCGATGGCGCGCTCCACCGACAACGACGACTACGCGAACGCCGGGTTCTACAGTCTGACGGGCGGCCTGATCGGCGGGCTAGCGGCGGGCGTCGCCGGTGCCATGGACTACATGGCGATCGAGTCGGAAACCGAGGTCAAGCGCACGGCGAATGTGCACGCGATCCTGAACGGCGGCGCGCTGGCGCTGACGGCGGCGAATGTCGCCATGCGCCGCAACGAATACAAGCATGGCGGCAGCGGCGCCACCCTGGCCATGGGCGCGCTGGCGGCGCTGGGCGTGTTCGTGTCGGGCTGGTTCGGCAGCAAGATGGTCTACGAACAGGGCATGCGCGTAAAAGGCGTCAGCCCGGTCGAGGACAAGCCCGAGCTCAAGACCCTGCCCGCCGACGCGCGCGTCGAGCAGGCGCTGCACAAGGCAGAACTGTATGCGCCGTCCGCCGGCCCGACCATGCATTGAGCAATGAACGGGTGGCCTGCAGCCTCGCCTCAGTCATGGTATTGTTGCGTTATGGCAACGTTGCGCAGGTAATTAACACGCTTCCATGGCTTTGTACCTCAGCGCACAGAACGTTTCACGATGGCAGAGGTAGACTGAAAGCATGGACACTCGGAAAAAAGTAGCGGCGGGAATGGCTGGCTTTGCCAGCATGCTGTGGCTGGGCCTCACGGCCGCGGTCGCGGCCAACCAGCGACGCCTGGTGTTCAATCCGACCGTCGAGCGCGAAGTGAAGAGCCCGCGCAGCAGCGGTCACCGCACCCGTCCGGTGGTGCTGCGCGCCGCCGACGGCACCCGCCTGTGCGGCTGGCTGATGACGCCCAAGATTCCGGGTCCG
>Ga0308168_1003277_pt1 | contig 12514 bp, 9 predicted proteins | sample PhyCR2_FD_202133 | JGI IMG/M metagenome (GOLD analysis project Ga0308168, IMG submission 202133) | Phyllosphere microbial communities from UC Gill Tract Community Farm, Albany, California, United States - DLSLRC.R2 | ecosystem: Host-associated > Plants > Phyllosphere > Unclassified | place: USA... | reverse complement strand
AGGCCAAGGTCGCCGACCCCGACCTGACCCCGTCGGCACGCGTGCTGGCGGAAGTGCGCGCGCTCGGCTCCTTCGCCAAGTTCGGCCTGCAACAGAGCGAACTGCACGCACAAGCCTTGCGCGCCGATGCCCTGATGCCGGCCGAGGTGGCGCTGTTCGACGAGGCGGCCAGGCTGTCGCTGGCCGAGCAGGACAAGATCGAGCGGGCCGACAGCGGCAGCTTCGATGATTTCGTGGCGGCGTATAACAGCAGTACACTGTGCAGTAACCAGCAGGGCTGACAGCACGGGGAGCCATGATGCGCTTCCTGCGCTTCACCCTGTCGTCAACTTTAAAACCGTCGTCCCTGCGGCGGCAGGGACCCAAGTTCTGCCAGCATCCAGGTAACGCCAGCAACTTGCCCCCCGCTTGCACGGGGGCGACGTGCATAGGGTACGTACATAGGGTACGTACATAACAGCGAGATCATCTTGCTCACCTTCTTCAACGAACACCACGCCCAGCACCATTCCCGCGCCACCCACCCGGGCACGGGAGGGCCGTGTTCCGACACCCCCGACCGCGCCGACATCGTGGTGGCCGAACTGCACGGGCGCGGCCTGGGACAGATCGTCACGCCGCACGGCATTTCGCTGGCCTCGCTGGAGCGGGTGCACACGCCGCGCTACCTGCACTTCCTGCGCAGCGCCTGGAGCGCCTGGCTGGCGCTCGATCCGCGCAACGCCGGCTGCGACATCCTGCCCTGGGTGTGGCCGGTGCGCACCCAGCGCCACGACATCGAGCCGGACGATTTCGCCGCCCGCCTCGGCCTGCACGCGATGGACGGCGCCACGCCGCTCACGGCCGGCACCTGGATCGCCGCCAAGACCGGCGCCGACTGCGCGATCAATGCCGCGCACGCGCTGCGCCTGGGCGAGCACGCCAGCTTCGCCCTCACCCGTCCGCCCGGCCACCACGCCGGCGCCGACCATTTCGGCGGCGGCTGCTTCATCAACAATGCCGCGCTGGCGGCCCAGCACCTGCTGGACGACGGCCTGGAACGCGTGGTTATCCTCGACCTCGACGCCCACCACGGCAACGGCACCCAAAGCATTTTCTATGAGCGGCGCGAGGTGCTGTTCATCTCGATCCACGCCGATCCGCACACCGCCTTCCCCTATTATTCGGGGCATGCCGACGAAACCGGGGCCGGGGCGGGCCTGGGCTGCAACATGAATTTGCCGCTGGCGCGCGGCGCCGGCCCCACCCAGTGGTTCGCGGCGCTCGAGACGGCATGCCTTAAAATGGCGGGCTTCGCGCCGCAGGCGCTGGTGGTGTCGCTCGGCGTGCAGCAGCATTTCGGGCTGGGCGGCGCCGACTTCCTGCGCATCGGCGAACGCATCGGTTACCTCGGCCTGCCCACCGCCTTCGTGCTCGAAGGCGGCGCGGCCGGGCCCGAACTCGGCATCCATGTGGTCAACGTGCTCGACGGCTTCGAGACGCTGGCCTGAACAACACACAGCGGAAAACCATCGATGATTGAATGGCAGTGGAGTGGCTTCGCCGGCCTGACGGCGGCGCAGCTGTACGAGATGCTGGCGCTGCGCCAGCAAGTGTTCGTGCTCGAACAGACCTGTTTGTACCCGGACATCGACGGCCTCGATCCCGGCGCCCATCATTTGCTCGGCTGGCGCACCGTGGACGGCAAGCGCGAGCTGGCTGCCACCCTGCGCTGCCTGGCGCCGGGTGCAAAATACACCGAGATGTCGCTCGGCCGCGTGGTCACCAGCCCGTCCACGCGCGGCAGCGGCCTGGGACGCGAGCTGGTGGCACGCGGTATCGCCTGCGCGGTGGCGCTGCACCCGGGCCACGCGATCCGCATCGGCGCCCAGGCCCACCTGGAACAGTTTTATGGGAGCTTCGGGTTCGTGACGGTGTCCGAACCCTACGACGAGGACGGCATCATGCACATCGACATGCTGCGTCCTGCCGCATAGGCAACTAGCTGCCCAATTACTTGAGGTGACCCGACTTGGTCGGGTCCGGCATGCGGAAGGCGACGATGGCGGCCAGCAGGCACATGAAGCTGACGTACCAGTAGAAATGCGATTCGGTGCCGGCCTGCTTGAACCACAGCGCGACGTATTCGGCCGAGCCGCCGAAGATGGCATTCGCCACCGCATACGACAGGCCCACACCCAGTGCGCGCACTTCGACCGGGAACATCTCGGCCTTGATCAGGCCCGAGATCGAGGTGTACAGGCTGACGATCGCCAGCGCGCACACGATCAGGACGCCCGCCATGAACGGGCTTTGCACGCCGCGCAGCGCGAACATGATGGGCGCGGTGCAGATGGTGGCGAGCACGCCGAAGCCGATCATCGCGGTCTTGCGGCCGATGCGGTCCGACAGCGCGCCGAACAGCGGCTGCATCGCCATGTAGATCAGCAGGCAGACAGTCATCACGCCGCTGGCGGTCTTGGTGTCCATGCCGACCGTGTTGACCAGGTACTTCTGCATGTAGGTCGTAAAGGCGTAGAAGATCAGCGAGCCGCCGGCGGTGAAGCCGAGCACGGTGACGAAAGCCTTGGTGTGGTTCCTCAGCAGCGAGCCGACGCTGCCGGCGTCCTGGTTCTTGCGGTCGGCGGCGGTGGTGGTTTCGTGCAGCGAGCGGCGCAGGTAGAGCGAGACCAGGGCCGAGGCGGCGCCGACCACGAAGGGAATGCGCCAGCCCCAGGCCACCAGTTCTTCATGGCTGAGGGTCAGTTGCAGGATGCCCAGCACCAGCAGCGCGCACAGCTGGCCGCCGATCAGGGTGACGTACTGGAAGGACGCATAGAAACCCTTGCGGCCGGGCTCGGCCACCTCGCTCATGTAGGTGGCGCTGGTGCCATACTCGCCGCCCACCGACAGGCCCTGGAACAGGCGCGCCACCAGCAGCAGCACCGGCGCCGCCGTGCCGATCGTGGCATAGGTCGGCAGCGCGGCGATCATCAGCGAGCCGCCGCACATCATCAGCACCGAGATCATCATCGAATTCTTGCGGCCGTAGCGGTCGGCGATGCGGCCGAACAGCCAGCCGCCGATCGGGCGCATCAGGAAGCCGGCGGCGAACACGCCGGCGGTGTTCAACAGCTGGGTGGTGGGGTCGCCCTTGGGGAAGAAGGCCGACGAGAAGTACAGCGCGCAGAACGAGTAGATATAGAAGTCGAACCACTCGACCAGGTTGCCGGATGAGGCCCCGACGATGGCAAAGACGCGCTGGCGCGGCGTCAGGTCGTGAATATATTTGGCTTCCGTACTGTCCGCTACTGTCATTACAATCTCCGGGTTTGTCGTCATTTCGCCGCTGACGCGGCTGGACGAATTCCCGGGCGGATCCGCCACGGCCGGCGCGGCCAGGCGGACGTAGCATAGCATTTCCGCATGATCGCCGCCAATCCGCGGCGGCTGCGGCGCCGGGGCTTGTCAGAAGGTGATGACGAAACGGGCGCCGCGCCCGACTGGCTTGGCATAGCGTACCGTGCCACCATTGGCGTGGACCAGGTGGCGCACCATCGCCAGGCCGATGCCGCCGCCCTGCTTCCGGGTGGTGAAGAAGGGCGTGAAGATGTGGGCGGCCAGCGCTTGCGGCACCCCCGGCCCGTCGTCGGCGACGTCGATGCGCAGGCGCGCGCCGCGCACCAGGCGCGCCTCGACCGTCGCCTGGCCCGCGCTCTGCCCAGCCATGCCGGCGGTGGCCTCGAAGGCATTCTTGAGCAGGTTGATCAGGGCCTGCTCGAGCTGGCCTGGATCGACCATCAATGCCAGCGATCCCGGCTCTACCGAGAAGCGGACCGCACCGCCGCGTGCGCGCCAGCCCGGCCCCACCAGCGCCGCCACCCGCTCGAACAAGGCGCTCAGCTGCACCCGCTCGGTGCGCGTCGGCGGCAGGTTGGACAGGCTGCGGTAGCTGGCCACGAACTCGACCAGGCTGTCGGCGCGCCGGCCGATGGCGTCGAGCGCCGTCGCCAGGTCGGCGCCAACATCGGCCGGCAGCGCCGCGCGCGATGCGGCCGGCAAGTCGTCCAGCAGGTCGTAGGCGGTGCGCGACAGCGAGGCGATCGGGGTCAGTGAATTCATGATCTCGTGGGTCAGCACATGCACCAGCTGGCGCCAGGCATTCAGGGCCTCGGCTTCCAGCTCGCTTTCCACCGGCATCAGGGCGGCCAGGCGCTGCGGCCGGCCTTGCAGGCTCAGTGACGACAGCGCGGCCAGCGCGCGTTCGGTGCCGCGCTCGGTCTCGAATTGCAGCAGCGTGCGACGCTCGGCCGGCTGCGCCACCAACTGGCGATACAGGTCCTCGGGATCGCTGGCGCGGCCGGGCGCGACCAGCCTGCGCGCATTCGCATTCAGCGGCGCTACACGGGCACCGGCCTCAACGCCGTCGATGCGGAACAGCGCGATCGGCGCATGCTCAAGGCGCGCCTCGAGCGCCAGCGCATGGTCGAGCAGGGCGCGCTGCTCGATGGAAAGCTCGGCATGCGCTGCCGCCGGCGCCAGGGCGGCCGGCACCAGGCGGGCCAGCCGCTCCATGCAGCGCCACACGGCCGCCAGCAGCGGTAGCCCGGCCAGGCCGCACAGCACCGCCAGGCGCGGCGCATCACGCAGCGTCCCCGCGCCAAAGGCCAGCAGCGCGATACCTGTGAATGCCAGCAGCACGCCGGCCTTGAGGCGCGCTTCAGATGCCATGCTTGCCGAGCTTGCGATACAGGGCGGCACGGCTCAGGCCTAGCATGCGCGCGGCCAGGCTGATGTTGCCGCCGGCCTTGTCCAGCGCCGCGGCGATGGTCTCGCGCTCCAGCGCCCCGAGCTTGAATTCCTCGCGGGAGAGCGCGGGCATGGCTGCGGACACGAGTGCCGGCGAGGCATCCACTGGCAGCTGCGGCGGCGCGGCCAGGCCAAAATCGTCGTAGCGGTAATCGGCTGTGCTGCCGAGGATCACGGCGCGCTCGCAGGCGTGGCGCAGCGCACGTACGTTGCCCGGCCACGGCCACGCGCACAGGCGGTCCAGCGCCCCGTGCGCCAGTTCGCGCACCGGCCGCCCGTACTGGCGCTCGTACAGCGACAGGTAATGGTGCAGCAGGCCGGGGATATCGTCGCGCCGCGCGCGCAGCGGCGGCACCCGGATCACGATGGTGTTCAGGCGGAACAGCAGGTCGGGCCGGAACACCGTCCCATCGAACAGGCGCGCTTCGGGCAGGTTGGTGGCACTAACGATGCGCACGTCGATCGGCTCGCCGCGGTCGGCGCCGAGCGGCGTTACCTCCCTGCGTTCGAGCACGGTGAGCAGCTTGGCCTGGGCCGGCAGCGGCATGTTGCCGATCTCGTCGAGGAACAGGGTGCCGCCGCGCGCGGCCTGGAAGCGCCCGGGACGGTCGGTGCGGGCATCGGTGAAGGAACCCTTGCGGTGGCCGAACAATTCGCTCTCGAAGGTGGCTTCCGGCAGCGCGCCCATGTCCACCGCCAGGAAGGTGGCGCCGGCGCGGCGCGAGACCGCGTGGATGGCGCCCGCCACCAGTTCCTTGCCGACCCCGTTCTCGCCCAGCACCATCACATTCGCTTCGGTCGGCCCGACGCCGGCGATCATCGCCTTGATGTCGCGCATCGGCACCGAATCGCCCATCAGGCCGGGCATGGCGGCGGATGCCGGCGCGCCACGCCGGGCCAGGGCGCCATCGACCGCCGCCATCAGGCGCGCATTGTCCCAGGGCTTGGTGATGAAATCGCCGGCGCCGCGTTTCAGCGCCTCCACCGCGAGCGGCACGTCGGCATAGGCGGTTAGCGCGATCACCGCCGGCGCCAGCGGCAGCGGCAGCGCGCGCAGGCGGTCCAGCACCGTCAGGCCTTCGGCGCCGTCGATGCGGCCGGGCGTGAAATTCAGGTCGAGCAAGACCACGTCCGGCACGCCGGCCGCCAGCAGCCCGTCGAGGCGCGCCGGATCGTCCAGCGTCTGCACGTTGCCATAGCGGCGGCGCAGCAACATCCGGGCGGCGCAAGCGACGTCCGGATCGTCGTCGAGGATCAGAATGCGGGCGTGGGAATCGGCCATGGGTGCGGGACAGGGACAGGAATGGAAACGCCGTGTGGATAAGGTCGGGCTTGTCATTCTAGCAGTGCAAACCGCGGCCGCGGGAGCGCTGCGGTCACCTGTCCGGAAGCGCACAGGCGCCCTTGTCCGATTCCGGACAGGTGGCGGCCAAAACGGCGCTGCGAGGTCCGATTCGGGCATGGCACGGCACTTGCAAAGATGACGGACATGACACCGACCAGCCCACCCCTGAATCAAATGCCGCCTTCCGCCATCACCGGCGCTGCCATGGACACCGTGCTGCCCCTGCGGCGCGCACGCCTGGCATTGCGCTTGGCGCTCGCGGCCGTCGTTGTGGCCGGCGCCGCCTGGGCCTTCTGGCAGGCGTTGCCGCATGGCTTGCAAGTGGCCGGACGCGACCTGCGTATCGTCCGCGCCGAAGCGGGCGTGTTCCGCGACGACGTCGTAGTGCGTGCCACCGCCGAGCCACTGAATTCGATCATCCTCGACTCGGTCGAATCCGGCCGCGTGGAAGAGGTGTTCGCGAAAGACGGTCAGGCGGTGAAAAAGGGGGATTTGCTGTTCCGGCTGTCGAACCCGCAGCGCAACCTGGAACTGCTGGCGCGCCAGACCGAGTATTCGCAGCAGGTCTTCAACGCGGCCAATTTGCGGGTGGCCCAGGAAAGTGTGCGCACCGAGCACCAGCGCCGCCTGTCCGAGCTCGAATTCGCACTCGGCCAAGCGCGCAAGCAGCATGAGCGCAACCGCAGGCTGGCGGCCGCGCATTTCATTTCCGCCGTGGCGCTGGAAGAATCCGGTGACAAGCTGGCCCAGCAACAGCGCGCGCTCGACGACGAAAAACACGCCGTCGACACCGAAGAGCAGGTGCGCGGGCGCGCGCTGCAGCAAATGGACAGCGCACTGCACGGCCTGCAGTCCGGCCTGCAGCTGGTCAGCGCCACCGTCGATGCGCTTGCCGTGCGCGCCCCAGCCAATGGCGTGCTGACCGATTTCCGCATGCTGGTCGGCCAGACCGTGCGTCCCGACCAGCACATTGGCCGCATCGACGATCCGCGTCACTTCAAGCTCAGCGCCCAGATCGACGAGTTCTACCTGAGCCGGGTGGCGGTCGGGCGCGGCGGCCAGGTGGTCCAGGACGACAAGCCGTACGCGCTGCGCGTCAGCACCGTCTACCCGCAGATCAAGGAGGGCCGCTTCACCGCCGAGATGGTATTCACTGCCGGCCAGCCGGACGTGATCAGCCCCGGCCAGGGCATGGATGCGCAGCTGACCCTGGGCCAGCCGGCCAGTGCCCTGCTGCTGCCGAATGGCGCCTTCGTCAACGAGACCGGCGGCGCCTGGGCCTTCGTGCTGGCGCCGGATGGCGGGCACGCCGTAAAGCGTGCGCTGCGCCTCGGGCGACGCAACAACAGTCAGGTCGAGGTGCTGTCCGGCCTGCGCGCCGGCGAACAGGTGATCGTGTCCAGCTATACCTCGTTCGGCAAGGCCGAACGGCTGCAATTGACCAACTAATACTATAAGGGAGTCCCATGCTCAAACTATCCGGCATCAGCAAGATACACCAGGCAGGCGACGTGCAGACCGCCGCCCTAGACCGCATCGATCTCGAGATCGGCGCCGGCGAATACGTTGCCATCACCGGCCCTTCCGGCTGCGGCAAGTCGACCCTGCTCAGCGTATTGGGACTGCTCGACGTGCCCAGCAGTGGCGAGTACTGGTTCGAGGGGCAGAACGTGGCCGGCTGGCGCGAAGCCCGGCTCAACGAATTGCGGCGTGGGCGGGTCGGCTTCATCTTCCAGAGCTTTAATTTGATCGAGGAATTGTCGGTCCATGAAAACGTCGAGCTGGCGCTGGAATACACCGGCACCCCGGCAGCCGAGCGCAAGCGCCGCGTGCAGGCCATGCTCGAGCGCCTGGGCGTGGCCCACCGCGCCGGGCACCGGCCATCGCAGCTGTCCGGCGGCCAGCAGCAGCGGGTCGCCATCGCACGCGCCCTGGTCGCCAATCCCGCCATGCTGCTGGCCGACGAACCGACCGGCAACCTCGACACCGCCCACGGCGACGAAGTGATGCGTTTGCTCCGCCAGATCAATGCCGACGGCACCACCGTGGTGATGGTGACCCACTCGCCGGCGCACGCGGCCCAGGCCTCGCGCACCCTGCACCTGCTCGACGGCCGCATCGTGGTCGACGCGCTGCAGGCGGCGTGAGGAGACGGCGATGAACCTGCGTGACTTTCGTATCGGCTGGCGCCTGCTTGTCAAGGAACCGGCCTACTCCACGGTGGTGACCGTCGGGCTGGCGCTCGGGATCGCGGTGTGCTTCCTGCTGCTCGGCTATGTGCGCCAGGCGTTTTCCTATAACGAGGGCGTGCCCGAGCGCGAGCGCGTCTACATGCTGCAGACGCGCTGGAACCTGGCCCTGCTCGGCAAGGACTGGTTTGCCGATGCCAGCCTGGCGGCGCGCGATGCGGCACTGGCGAGCGGCCAGCCGCTGCTCGCCAGTGCCTTCCTGCCACGCAGCCTAGACGCGCGCGTGGGCCATCAGGCCCATGCGATCGGCGTGACCCTGGTCGATCCCGACTTCGAGAAGATCTTCGCACCGACGGTGCTGGCGGGCGATCTGCATGCCGCGCTCACCCGGCCGGACGCGCTGGCGCTGGCACGGGACACCGCGATCCGCCTGTTCGGGCGCAGCGACGTGGTCGGCAACACCCTGCAGGGCGACAAGCAACTGTATGTGGTGGCGGCCGTGGTGGCCGACCAGCCGGTGGCCACCACCATGCCCTTCGAGGCACTGGCCGGCACCGCCAGCGCCATCATGCCGCCCGAGAACCTCAGGAGTGCGCGCGCATCCTGGGGATTCTCGCCAGGACAGGTCTACTTCAAGCTGCTGCCCGGCGCCGACCCGCGCCGCGTCATCGAGGCCCTCCAGCGCGGCCTGCGCCAGTCGTCGCTGGTGCGGCGCGACTATGCCCAGCAGGTGGCGGCACTCGGCGGGCGCGACCTGATCGAGTACCGGCTCGGTCCGATCGCCGGGGTCTACCTGGCGCCCGACCTGAAGGACACGATGGCGCAGCATGGCAACCGCCAGGGCGTACTCGGCCTGGCCGCAGTGGCCGTGCTGATCCTGCTGCTGGCGGCGACCAATTACGTCAACCTGGCCACCGTGCGCCCCCTGGCGCGCGAGCGCGAGATCGCCGTGCGCAAGGTGCTGGGCGCATCAGCGCGCATGGTGGCGCGCCAGTTCCTGGCCGAGTCGGTGCTGGTGTGCCTGATCGCCACCGGCATCGGTCTGCTGCTGGCCTGGCTGCTGCTGCCGGTGTTCGCTGATCTGGTGCAGCGCAAGCTGGACGCGATGTTCAGTCCGCGCACGCTGGCGGCGGCACTCGCCCTTGGCGTGCTGCTCGGCCTGGCCGCCGGCGCCTATCCGGCCTGGTCGGCACTGCGGGTGCGCGCCGGCGCGGCCCTGCTCGGCCGCGCCGGCAGCGAGAGTGCGCGCGGCCTCTGGATCCGGCGTGCCCTCACCGTGCTGCAGTTCGCCGTCGCGATGGGACTCACCGGCACCACCCTGGCGGTCGCCTGGCAGACCCATTACGCGAGCAGCCTGGATCCGGGCTTCGATCCGGCCCCGCTGCTGGTCTTTCCGGCATCGAACGACATGCGCGACCCGCGCACGCGCGCCTTCCGCGAGGCGGTGGCACGCATGCCGGGCGTGGCCGGCGTGTCGGTATCGCATATGCCGATCAGCACCGGCAACAACATCGTCAGCCTGCGCAGCGCCGGCGGCAGCGCGGCCGATCTCAACCTGTACGCGGTCAGCCCCGAATTCTTCGACGTCTACGGATTGCGCGCCGTGGCCGGGCGCCTGTTCGATCCGGCGCTGGACAAGATCAGCGACGGCGACCGCGTCGTCATCAACGCGGCGGCGGCGCGCCAGCTCGGCTTTGCCAGCGCCCAGGCTGCGCTTGGGCAGATGCTGAGCAATACCAGCGGCAGCGGCACACCCAAGCGGATCGTCGGGGTGGTGCCGGACATCCGCCAGCGCTCGGCGCGCGACGGCCAGCAGCCGAGCGTGTTCTACCTGCATGCGCGGGTGGGCCTGTTCACGGTGCGTTGCAGCGGCGACCAGGAAGCGGTCAAGCGCGCCATCGAAACGCTGTGGCCGCGCTACTTCCCCAACGAGGCGCTGAGCGTCGAGCGGCTGCCGGTCATCATCGCCGGCAGTTTCTATGCCGACGACCTGCGCTTGGCGAAACTGCTGGCGGCATCGAGCGTGATCGCCACCGCCATCGCCGCCTTCGGCATCTATGTGCTGGCGGCCTACAGCGTGCGCCGCCGTGAAAAGGAGATCGTGCTGCGCAAGCTGTACGGCGCCGACGGGACCGCGATCGCGCGCCTGGTCGCGCGCGAATTCGCGCTGCTGATCGGTGCCGGCGCCGTGCTCGGGCTGCCCTTCGCCTGGCTGGCGATCCAGCGCTACCTGGGCGAGTTTGCCGAGCGCGCGCCGGTCGGCGCCTGGACCTTGATCGCGGCGCTGCTGGTGGCGGGCGCGGTGGCCTTGGCATCCACGCTGCGCCACACGCTGGTGGCGCTGCGGATCCGGCCGGCGCTGGCGCTCAGGGAGTAATACCTTACTGGACCGCAGTCAGCGCAATGTCGAACACCAGGCCGGCATTCGGCGGGATCGTACCCTGGCCAGTGCTGCCGTAACCCAAGCTGGACGGGATCAGCACGGTGCGCTTGCCGCCCACCTTCATGCCTGCCACGCCCTGTTCGAAGCCGCTGATGTACCGGTTGGCACCGACGGTGAGGGAGATGGTGCCGGCGTCGAACTGGGTGCCCTTGTTGTTGGTGGCCGTGGCGCTGTACAGCCAGCCGGTGTAGGTGACGGTGACGGTCTTGCCGCTGACCGCCTCGGCGCCGGTGCCGACCACCGTGTCGGTCTTGGTGAAGGCGGCCGGATTCGCGACCACGACGCTATTGTCGGAATCGCTGCCGCCGCCGCAAGCGGTGAGGGTCAGGGCGACGGTGGCGGCCAGCAGCACGGCGGCAAGGGGGGATTTCAGTTTCATGCGGTCCTTGGCAAAGAGGTGAATAAGTTTAAGTTCGGAAACTCAAACTCTAGCCGCGGACCGCATTTACAGCTGTACGTGTTTGTATCGAGGTGTCGCCAAGTGCATCAGATTTCTACCTGGGTGCCAAGCTCGATCACGCGATTGGCCGGGATCTGGTAATAATCGGCGGCGGTGCGGGCGTTTCTCTGCATCGCCACGTACAAATGCTCGCGCCACGGCATCATGCCCGAGCCCGGCACCGAGATCACGGTCTGGCGCGCGATGAAGAAGGAGGTTTCCATCATCTCGAATTCCAGGTGCTTGATGGCGCACAGGCGCAGGATGCCGGGAATGTTGGCCTCGTCCTTGAAGCCGTAGCTGACGTTCAGCTGGAAGCAGTTGTGGCCGAGCGCGACGACGTCGACCTGCTCGGCGGCGGGCACATAGGGTTCTTCGCGGATGTGCACGGTCAGGAATACCACGCGTTCATGCAGCACCTTGTTGTGCAGCAGGTTGTGCAAGAGCGCATGCGGCACGCCGTCGGTTTCGCTGCGCAGGAAGATGGCGGTGCCGGCCACGCGCGCCGGCGGCGCCACGAACAGCGACTGCAGGAAGTCCTCGAGCGGAATGGCGTGCTTTTCCAGATTCTCGAACACCAGGTCGCGGCCGCGCTTCCAGGTCAGCATGATCGTGAGGAGGATCGCCCCCAGCAGCAGCGGGAACCAGCCGCCGTGCAGCAATTTGAGGGTGCTGGCCGAGAACAGCATGATGTCCATGACCATGAAGAAGCCGGTGGCGCCGATGCAGACCAGCAGCGGCAAATGCCAGCGGTAGCGGATCACGAAGAAGGTCAGGATGGTGGTCGCGAACATGGTCGCCGTAACCGCGATGCCGTAGGCGCCGGCCAGCTTGTCGGACGAGCCGAAGCCGACCACCGCGATCAGGACCACGATCAGCTGCAGCCAGTTCACCGTCGGGATGTAGATCTGGCCGATCTCGCTTTCCGAAGTGTGCATCACGCGCATGCGCGGGAGGAGCCCCAGGGCGATTGCCTGCTTGGTCATCGAGAAGGTGCCGGAAATCGTCGCCTGCGAGGCGATCACCGCGGCCATGGTCGACAGCACCACCAGCGGCAGCACGCTCCAGCTGTCGAGCTGGTGGAAGAAGGGATTCTCGACCGCCTCCGGATGCGCGATCAGGAGACCGCCCTGGCCCAGGTAGTTCAGTGCCAGCGCCGGGAACACGATCATGAACCAGGCGAAGCGGATCGGCTTCTTGCCGAAGTGGCCCATGTCGGCGTACAGCGCCTCGGCCCCGGTCAGGGACAGCACCACCGCGCCCAGCGCGACAAAGGCGATGAAGCGGTTGCGCAGCATGAATTCGAGTGC
>Ga0308168_1003274_pt1 | contig 12530 bp, 9 predicted proteins | sample PhyCR2_FD_202133 | JGI IMG/M metagenome (GOLD analysis project Ga0308168, IMG submission 202133) | Phyllosphere microbial communities from UC Gill Tract Community Farm, Albany, California, United States - DLSLRC.R2 | ecosystem: Host-associated > Plants > Phyllosphere > Unclassified | place: USA... | reverse complement strand
AAAACCCGCTTCGGCGGGTTTATTATTGGCAAGCGGAAATATAAAAACCTCGTAACGGCGAGGTGACAGATTGCAACGCTAAAATTATCTCGGGGACACGGAAGAGACATTCGATATGTGCATTCACATTATTGCCAAAGTAGGAAATGACCTTCAGCTTTGTGGTCTCCCTTTTATGCACATTCGCTAGTTTTGATTCGTCGAAGTTAGTGCCTTTATAGACGCAGCCGGAAAGCAATGTTGCAATCACCGCACCAAAAATCATCCCCTTCATATCCCTATCCCCAAAGTAAAATACGGGATAAATCCTGGTCGGGATGAGAGGCAATGGGAAGCAATACAACTGACCTGCTCCCGTTTATTAATACCCCAGAGCGTAAAGAAGAACCGGGCGATTCGCTGGAACTTGTGGGAAAACTTTCACTTTCTTCATCGTCTATTGGGTTAGCTGATTAAGATGGGATGTAGCTACCGCTGGAAGGAAAGTGAGATAAGAAGGTAGCTAGAGGAAAACAATTAAACTGTCCAGAGCAACATAACTCTGGACATTCTATGGGAAGATGAGGAGGCATTATCGTCGTTTTTTATTAAAATTCTTGCGAGCTGTGTGACTGTTAAGACCCTGAACAGCCCTTGCAAGCATTTTCAAGTGGTCAACCGTAACTTGGCCGGATATGGTAATGCTTCAACTACCTCCTCTAAACTGGATAGTAGTATTCTTGTGAGATTTTCAATGTTTACGTTAGTCTGAGCCCCAAAACAGTACTTTGGCCAATGTATCACTCTGCCAAACTATTCAATTTCCACGCTGGTAATTCACAGAAAGTCATAATTTCTCACCTTAAAATGCTTGCTCAACGAATTATTCTGAAGCAAGACATCACATATCCCCCCACGCCCGAGAGAGGCCTGTGAATTATTAACGTTAGATTTAAGATACCCTTGTTAGTTATATGTTAATATTATTCAGAGGCACACTCAGACATAACAACCTCTGAGATCAATCACGACACGCGTGCAATGCTTTGATACTGAAATCAGTATTTAATTTAAACATGCGGCAGGCCATCTGTTTTTGCCTGCGCGGAGAAATAGATTTTGCTGCGCACATAGTCCCAGCATTCAGGCTTTTTCGCCCATTCCGAAATCATCCTGCCGTTCGCGGATTCAGTCAGAAGACTATTCACCCGATGGGCTAGGCTGACAAGACGATTCCCCATCGTTTCCTCAATGCCCTGTTGATGCCAGACCTCTGCCAGATCCGTTTGGTTGCCATAAAGATGTGAATACGCGGCCACGGTATAGGCGGCGATATTCGCCTTAAATGCGGGGAAAAGTGAATTAATCAACTTATAGGCTTTCTTATAAATAATGGCCTGCGCGATGTAATTTTTAAAACTTTCAATTTTCAGTTCATCCCCATAACGCTCAGTATCCTTGTCGATCATCGTCATTAATGCGGCAAAGTTCTTCTGTCCGCCGAGGCTGACTAAATCCGGACGCTGGAGCCAGGCACAGTGATATTTTGCGAAATCGGTTTTCGTTATCCGACGTGATGGAGGAATCGCGTCTTTTAACCGTTTGATTCCAGACGGTGTTTTACCTTCTCGTTCCAACATAACCTTATAACTGCCGTTCGCTCGCTCGTAAAACCAACGACTGTATCCGTCCGGGCAATACACCGTGTTTGCCATTTTTTCCAGCTGTACATGTACCGGTCGATTGGCTGACAAATCGGAAATATTGACTTTATTCTGGCTATTCGAGAAGCGCGAAATATCCGCAATTAACATCTCTTCTTGTGCATTATTCGTCTGTTTCAGCACAATAACTTTTGCGGGTACACGCACGTTACGCAGATTAGTTGCCGGGAATTTCTTTTTGGTGAAAAACATGGAAGCCGTCGTCTGCCCACCGTTGACGATCTGCACTCCCTGCATCCACGCAATACCTGGGCCCCCTCCCGGCGCTTCGCCAAGTCTGACCTGATCGGCAACAATCACAATGCCGTTGTTATAAGCCATAAAACGCTCAGGCTGCTCACGTAAGGTGTCGCGAATCCCCTTGTTGACTTTCCCCGTCTGGCTCAGAAATGAGCGAACGTTCGCTTCCAGAATCCTGTTGCCATATTTTTCATAGATAAATCGCAGCGTCTCGCCCGGAACCACCGTCAGCGCATAATCATATTCACCCATTTCATCAGGGATCCAGACACAGGGGAGTGCGCCCCCCGCCACCTCATCAAAATTAACCTGCAGTTCGTCGCGTGGCTTACCTTCCTGCCAGTGGTTAAACAGGCGGACAATGTCCATAACCTCTAATTTAATAGTTTTACCGGCCACGTCGCGGGACTGATACCAGCGGGTTTTCACCTGACCATCGGTCAGTACATAAACTCTGATTTGCTCCAGTTCCGTATATGACTGTTCGATGGTCGTCACCAGTTGCCAGGCATCATTGGACTGATCCAGCGTGGAAGATAATTTACCGTCAACGCACTTCTGCAAAAATTGAATGCAGTGGCCGGCAATCGCTTTTGTCTCAGCATCCGGGACATGACAAAGCTCGTCGCTACCGTGATAAATGCTGACAAAAAGGTCAAGTTGATCGCCATCTTCTGAGAAGGCATAACCGCTGAGACGCACATTGTGTCCACTGACTTTAGCCACAAAGTGACACGTCTCGGCATCGTCGAATGTCATGCCGATATCGGCCATATGACGCATAACAGTATCGGTAAAAATCAGTTCCTGAAAAGGCGACTCTACGCCAGGCTGAGCCATCTGGTCCTGATATTCCTTGCGAATCTCATTCTGCGTTTGACGTAAAAAATCAATAAGTTCCATGCGGTAATCCTGCAAAGTCTGACAAGCAATGGTTTAAATTTTGAGCCTGAGAAATAAGTGTCTGGAGTTCGAGTTGATAGAACGCACTCACCACCGGCAACGGGACATTGGCATGCGTCAAAGAGGGAAAATCCGCTTCAATGGGGAGTGCAAACGCCTCTGTCAGCAAGAAATGACGTGTATAGAATTCAGCATGTTCAGTGAAATATCCGACATGACAAAGCGATCCCTCAAAAAGACAAGCCGCCTGAGCGTTTCCCTCAAACCTCTGACGAAGACGGTTAATAATGTCATTCAGGGTCGCGCCGGTGGGATGCTCGCTGAAGCGCAAACCGCACAACATGAGCGAGCCAGGCCGCTGCCAGTCCAGTTGTTCAAGAGAGTGGATGGTTACGCAAAAGCCCTGCTCTGCTGTGGTGCTTTTTACCTCAATGGCACGTTCATCGAGTTCAAAATCTTGTAGGCCATGCTGTGGTCCTACCCATGCTTCGACTGCCGTTGGCGACGCAAGACCGCTCTCGAGCAACCGTTCCAGACACGTCAATTCCCCGATTAATCCCACTTCTTCTTCGTGACTGAGTGGACGGGTATCGCGCTCCATAAACGTCTGCCATAAACGAATCCGACGGAGCAGGATTTCAAACAAACGCGGTCCAGAAACGTTCAGGAGCGAATGGAGAATATCCAGAATCATCGTCGTAAAGACATCCGCATTCCCCGTTTGCTGGCGACGGATCATCAAACCATTCTGCCGCCCCTCCTCTGTTCCGGTTATCTCAACGCGAAATCCTTTACAGGACGGCAGCGCCGTCGCCCCCAACGAAAGAGGATGAGGAAACACGGCAATCAGCATTTCTTCATTATCAGGCTGACGACGCCCGGCATGAAAGCTACAGCCCTGGTGCGTAAAAAGCCGAATCCCGCGCCAGCCCTGTGAGCCGGGCTGTTCGTCTATCTGAAAGCGATCTAATGCTTTCCAGGCCGTCAGTAGATCATCTTTACTCAGCCGAACCATACTCTTGCTCCCACAGTACGTTGTTCACTTTGTACTCTACCGTTACCCCACTGCGGCTTCCCGGAAAACTGATGCCAAAAGCCACAACTGGCAAGGCATCGTCCTTATATTCCGTTGCCGACAACGCCTGTTGCGGGTCCAGTAAGTAAATGAGCAGTAGCCCTTTTTGACGCTGTGCAGGGATGTCGTTTATGCCAAATCCTTTGATCCGACGCAGTACTACGCCACCAGGAATGACGGGCTTCTCTCGCCCTTCATTACGTCCGGGATCGGCATGAAAAATACGCTGCGTTTCTTCCAGCGCGGCAAGCCAGGTCGATTCATCGCAGTCTATTCCTTCATCGCGTGGAGAAAGTAAACGGCCAATGGAATAGCGGTCAGTGACCCCCTCAGACGCTTTACGCATCATAAGCGGGACGGGGAAGCCACATACAGCGCGATGACGATCGACGCCCCCCCCTATCACCGCCACTGTCCATTGGGTGAGTTCATCAACACGATTCATCCGCGAAATGAAATCCGCCAGCAGTTTGCTGTTGGCTTTTCTGGCCTGAGCGTGGGTCTCATATTCCGTTAAGAAATCAATGATTGGCTCGGGAGAGACGTTTTGCCAGATGACTCCATTCCATTTTTCAATCTTCTCTCCGCGTCGTCTCTCAGGGATCGGCGCGCCAGAACCGACACGTCCGGTCAGACGCTGGAAGGCCGAGTAGTTATGCTTGTGGTACTCCGGCTCTCTAAACAACGAAATCGTTTCGACCACCGAGCCACTGAAAGATAGCCATAGTGAGCGCGCACTACGCATTTTTAAGGGTGATGTCACCATTAACACGGGGTGTGATTTCACTTTTAGCCCGAAATCACGCGGAGTTCCGCCGCTGGCGACCATATTGTCAAACTCTTCTCTCAGCTCTTCCGATGCATCCGCAATGTGCTCAAACCATTCAATCAGCTCATCGGTGGTATACAGCCGACATACGTCCAGATATCCCTGGCGGTAGCCAAACCAGCGCCCCATCTGCATTAACGTGTCATACATGCGGGAGGCGCGTAAGAAATAACTGGTGCATAATCCCTCAAGCGTTAACCCTCGAGCCAGCTTGTCTCCGCCAATCGCAATAACTTTTAAACCTGTCGCACTGTCTGAATAATCAAGCGCATCCTTCGCCGTTCCATTTATCATTCGTACCGACACGTTTTCTATCACGTTATACAGCTTGTCAACGATCTCCTGCCACGCGAAGGAGACGTCTGGAACCTGCTGCGGCATAACGTCGCGAATCGTCTGACAAGTCGGCAAAAAGTCGGCCTGCCAGAGTGATTCAAGCTGATGTAAAAAAAGCTCATGTCCAATCTTTCGCGTCAACCGCTGTCTCAAATCCTGAATGTAGGCATTAATATGCTCATAAACGATCGATTGCACGTTATTGAAGCGGGTCACATGGACAAGCATCGAACTGTGTTTATCTCCCTGACCGCGTAATTCTCGGACGCAGCACGCCAGCAAAAAGCTATCAATGGCGTTTTTTAACGAGTCAGGGAAATGGGTTAGAGTATCAAGCGTGGGATGGTGCGAGCTCTTATGAGAAACTGGCATCCATCCTCTTTTTCCATCATCGCTACAATGATCGCTCACCCGCCTGATCAAAGGAAGTTCACCAGTCCGGCCTTCCGCGGTTGCCCGACCAAATACCCTCGCAGGGCCGATGTAATTTGAAGGTGCGCCGAGGTTAATGATAAAGGCTGAAGGGAACAAATCCGGACCTTCATCACGCGTTTCATTGCTCTCGTGAATAAAAATATTGGCAAAAGGCGTGGCGGTATAGCCGACATATGCCTTACGGCTGAACTGCATCAACAGCTTACGAATCAGACTATTGATTGCCGTTGGCTGATGTTCAGCATCCGGTTTTCCATCGTCATCGTAAACGATTTCCCCCGTGTCAACGGAGGCGTTATCCGCTTCATCATCAATCATCAGCAGCGGTAATTCCGAAACAAAACGCTTTCCGGTGACGGGATCAACGCTAGTGGCAACATGGTTTTCAATCCAGGTATGCAGGCGCTTTAAAATAGATTTATTTTTCTTTACCACAAACAGCCAAGGGCGTTGCTCGGGGCTGATCCCCAGATTCTTAGCCACTCCGGCACTGAAGTCGCCCTTTTCAGATCGGTTGGTGACGTAATTGGGACGAATGACGGGATCGCTATCAATATCGCCCACCCCGATGATGGTCACTTTTTCTCTGAGTGGATTCGTCTCGTAGCCAAGAAATCCCTCATCAAGACGCATTTGGGTTTGCGATCGGAGGTTATTATGCAAACCAGCAAGCACAATGATTATCTTATATCCTGCATCCGCGGCTTTACAGATCAGACCGGTATAGTGGCTGGTTTTCCCCGACTGAACATGGCCGACCACCAGACCACGCCGGTCCCAACGCCCTTCCCGCCCAGGCTGCTCTAGTAATCCAAGAACATGATCCGTTGAACGGTCAAGGGTATCCAGTACTCCCCAAGGCATTGTTTTACCCAGCCATTGACGATATCGGTGCCAGTATCGCCACTCGCGTTTCGCATCAGCGGTCAACCAAGGTTGATGCCCTTCGTTATTACTCAGAGAAGTATCTTCTCCCATCCAGATGCTATAACGGCGGATCAACTCTTCGACCAAAATCTCCCGGTTATCAAGGCAGTTCCATTCCGGTTTCATCTGACAAACCATGTCAATATGTTGACGCAGAATACCAGGGGTAATCGTGCTTTTATCCTGGCCTTGCAGGAGCGTCTGCACAATCTGCATTACACTCAGTTGTGTGTCATCTAGGGGATTCAGACTCATAGCGATTTCTCGTTTTGATTGTCGGGGAGTTGTGCAATTAATTCGGGATAATTATCGAAGGGTTCCATATTTTGCAGATGCTGCTTCGCCAGCGCTGGTGACATAGCCTGCTGACAAACCAAGGTCTTGTACATGACCTTCAATACTGATAACACCTCTGCGTGCGATGCTGTTTCAAAGCCTGTCCGCGGCGTCTCTTTTGACTCGGTCGTATCAAGCCAGATTTGCTGAACCGGAACGGTTTCCTCAATCAGTCTTAGCATGGCCTGAATTTGTGGAGATAATTCACCAGCCTGCGAAAGGACATTTTTGATGACAGGGTGTTGTAACGAAATCTGGTAACGAACACCTGATGACGTCTTCTGCGCCTGCCAGAGGTGAACGAGTTCCTCGCCGGGTTTGCGCTTATTCATTTTCCCGCGTTTTGCAAATGTCCTTACCGCACGATCACGTGTTGATTGCGCCAGTTGGGTTAACCAAGGACGCAGCGAAACAGGCGGGCGCGCCATCGATTTACGAATATCAATCTTCCAGTCGATGTCGGCATCATTAGGAATATCCAGACGGATCCGCGCAAGGCGGTGGGCTTCATCTTTCGTCCAGGCCCGGGGACTACCGAGTCCAAGCCAGTTGCCCGCCACCAGCAATCGCTCATTCCGGTATACGTAGAATCCTTGCTGAGCAGTCCAGCCTGCCGGTCCCTGAGCCTGTTGATACTCCTGCGTCGTCAGGTGATCCTGATGCGGCAGAACATGGCATTCCACTTTCACGGCAGGGGCACCTGGCGCCATTGCCGCAGGCGAATGCCAGGGCTTGGAAGGATGCCCGCTGAGAAAGGGATCCCAGGCTTTAATTTTTCGACCATTGAGGGTGAGAGTGAGTCTGGGAGAGCCCCCCTCAAGGAATCGGTGAAATACCATCCCCAGATGTTGTTCAACGCCATCCATCAGATTGAGGAAATCTTTCTCACCGGATCCGGGGGTGACAATTCGGTCTAAGACGTCCCACAGCACCACCGTACCGTGGGCGTCAGGTTCCGCATTTGCTAGCGCCTCCTGACTTCCTGAGTCAGCACCTTCAAGCAAATACCAACCGTCGTCCGCACTTGCGGCGAGAATATCCAGATCCCACCGCAGGATCGTCGTTACCCCCTCTTTTTTGGAAGAGACCGTCAGGCGGCGGCATTGCGAAAAGGAGGCGGTTTTGAGTCCAAGACCGAAGCGCCCCAGATCGTGTCCTGGGCGCTTTGTCAGCGGGTTTTTGACACCCAGTCGCATTGCAACATCCAGTTCAGGGGCCGACATGCCGCAGCCATTATCCCGAACCACGATATAGCTATCCGCCTCACACCAGTAAAAGTTCAGATCGACCTTACGGGCACCGGCACTAATACTGTTGTCGATGATGTCAGCTAGTGCGGTGGCGGTGTTGTAACCGAGCCCTCGCAGAGCTTCGATCATAATTGCTGCATTTGGTGGCGCATGGCGCATGGTCGTCATTCTTCTTCTTCCTGCATCTCACTCAACGCGGTTTCCCACTGTTCAACGAAGCCGCCTAATTTTGACGCCCGGCTATGATGACGGAGCTTACGGAGCGCTTTGGCTTCTATCTGACGTATCCTTTCTCGCGTGACATCAAACTGTTTACCTACCTCTTCCAACGTGAAATCTTGCGTCATGCCGATGCCAAAACGCATTTTTATAATCTGTGTTTCGCGTGGCAGCAGCGTATCCAGAACCGATGAAATGCGCTCTCTTAGCTCCAAAGACTGAACAGGGGCACTGGTAAAATCCCTTTTAGTCAGCAGCGCATCCCCCGGCAACGCCACTTTGCGGTCATGGGCGTCATCATGAAAATCGCCAATCAGCGCCGTCTGTTCTTCATATTTAGCCATCCGAAGAAGCTGACGCTCTGGCAGGTCGGTCATTTCCTGCAACAGTCTGAGTGTGGGCGTTATCCCCTGGCGATGCAGAAACTGATCCCGACTGCTCTGCCAACGTCTAAATTGCTCATAGAAGTGAACGGGTAAACGGATGAGTTGTGCCTGATCGGCAATCGCACGGGTAATCTTCTGACGGATCCACCAAGAGGCATAGGTTGAGAATTTAAATCCGCGCCGATAGTCGAATTTTTCAACTGCCTTGATCAAGCCCAAATTGCCTTCCTGAATCAGGTCCTCGACTTCTAATCCTCGCCCGCTGTATTTTTTCGCAATCGCGACTACCAACCGCAAATTGGCGTGGATTAAACCCTCCCATGCCTCTCTGTAGCTACTGACATACAGACTCATTTTATGGCATTCATCAGGAATGAGCGTTCGAGCGCGCTCGACTATCAGTTGCAGGTCAGCGTACTCCGGACGGGGAATATGATTATCTTGGTACTCTTCTGCTTTTCCACTTCTCAGCAGAAAGAGCAGATCGTTAAAGCTGATGGCATCTTCGTCATCAGATGCGGAATACATCTCCTCATGCGCTTTTTCAGCGTCGTCATCCTCTTCAGAAATCCCAGGCGTTGGCACCGGAAATCGATTCGGATGCAGCAACTGAAAATATTCTGCTTCGGGTAATCCCGCCAGGATCGTCATCAAATTGATAAGCGCCGTATCCATGCGCTGCCCGAGTCGTTCTTCCTTTGTTTTATCCACGACATCCCATTGGCGAATGTCCACAAGATAATGTTCAAAGATGCCGGACTGCCGCAATGCACCGAAAGCGTCAAACCAGGGCTCGAGATCTTCACTCGCCGTTAATGCCTCATAGGCATCACTTTCCGGGAAAGCATTATCGCCATCCACAATCAGAGGTAAGTCTTTGATCAATGCCTCTACGCTGACCCCTAGTTCAGGCCACGACATACCGAAATCCTCTTCCCCGGCAAACCGGATGTCACGCACAGAGACACGACCGGCATTCAGTGCGCCAGCGAGCAACGTTGAGAGATGAGGATAATTTTGCGAAGAGTGAGAAACTGGCTTCGGCGGGTCAGGAAGCGTGAGTTCGATATCGCTCCACTCAGCAGCGTCATCTTTCGGGCGATAGCGGGATAATAATTGCTGAACCTCCGCGGAAGCGTGTCGTAATGTCAGATTATCTTCGGCGGGTTCCGATTCGACTTCAGCGTCCCACAGCATGAAATCCATTGCGGCTTCGGTTTCGGGAGGTTCTGTTTCAACTTCAACTTTAACATCGGCTTCGACTTCAACCTCAACTACGGCATCATCAACTGGCCATCTTGCTGGTTGCTGCCCGGCAGGCGGATGAGATTGCCGATAACGGGCCAACAGATCACGCAGCATTTGCTCCTGTGCGAGGTCACTGGCGCAGAGCCCGAGGTTGTTTTGATGTTCAACATCGACACCCGCGCGCAACAACATTTCGCAAATAGCGAAATGCCCATTCTGGGCCGCAATCATCAATGGGCTATTTCCCAGAGAGTCTCGTGAATCTTTCGGTAATCCCCTGCTGAGATGAAGCTCCACCACGGAGAAGACTCCGCTTTTTAGCGCCCGAATAAGTAAAGGGGGAATGCGATAAAACTCAGAAATAGTACGATGCATGTTGACCGTCTTTCCTTGTAAACCTCACACACAGAAATGCAATCTATCTTAAATGGGGAAAGTCGAATTTGGTACTTTACATAAATAAACTATCATTTTAAGTGTCAGAATTCATCTCCTTGATGTGGAATGATTATCAAGGCGCAATATGTTGGATTTTTCACTAACACAAAGGGGGTTCTTGCCACAGTCCTGAATGCGTTCCCACTGAAAGTCCCTGAAGTGGAGTTGACATTTGTCCAGATTCCCTACAAAAGACAACTCAATATAACCTACGATCTTTCCACAAAATGACGCATGTCTTCCGGCGTTAAGATTACAACAATCAGTTCTTTTCGAGGAATTGATATGCTCCCCATTGATTAACATACCACGATGTTAGTAATTTCTTCTTAAGCCCCATGAGGGAATCCTCAAGCAAGAAGCGTTTGTGCTTAATGAGCTATTATGCATTCGACATGGGAGTAATTCAGTTTGTAGAAACCATAAAGCTACTGAGTTCAGGAGGCGTAAATGGCAGCCAAATGGTTGGGAACTGGTGCTTAAGAGATAATAATTTAGTTAAAGTGCCAATTTTTGTGTGCTAAGACAATGGCAATATGCACAAAAGTCAAAGGCAGGTAAAGTACCTTCTTTATGAATAGCGATATAAATCACCTGAACATGTTTAAACGTTAGGCGTAGGGACGTGACGGGTTCAAGTTACTTAGCCAGTAGATGGCGGCTCTACCATCTACTGGCTTATAAAGTAGAAACTTACCAAGTACAGTGAGACCAGAGATTGGTCATATATGAGCCTCACCCAACCAACTTAGAAAGATGTGGATCGTTGCGCACCAACACACACCAACGAGCAACAGCTGATAATTCAGCCGTTGGGCTAATCATTTCGTGTATTCGAGCTCGAACTTGGATTAACCTCGCTTTGGCTGTTGGATTCTTGCCTGATATGTTGCTGACTTTAGCTTTTGTAAAGTCATAAATTAGTCTGTCCACTTGCTGCCAGACTTTGCGACGAGCTTCTGCCAAGGGAGCATGCTCATTGAGTTTAAGCCGCTTTACCGTCTCGTTGACTCTCTCCTGTTCCCAAACAGAGGCGCTTGGCATAGGAATGACCTTCCCTTCTTCTTCGAAGGCAATGAGCGCAACGTCATCATCATCAACCGGATCGAGTAGATAACGCGTTTCTGATTCCTCACATGGCTTGGAGTAGGTAGAACAAAGCGAGCCGTCTTTGAGTGGAAACCGCCCAATTTTTTGCGGTTGCCAACATTTCCGCATACTCTGAAATATATATAGTCAAATGCTAACCACCAGTAGCCATCACGGAGGCTTGCATCCAACGCCTTAGCTTCTTTCTTGGGTCGTAAATGCTCCACATCATAATGTGAATACAGCTCGCGTACCTATGAAAACCAGCACTTACCCGCTGACAAGGCCAACAACCATTCCTTTAGTACACCCCAGTGCGCACTGTTGGCATCTATCAGTGCGTTAGCGCCGGTTATCAAAACAAAGAAGCCTGTCAGCTAGCGCATCCGCTGTTAACCCGAGAGGAAGCAAACCGGCTGATTGAGTGCATGCCGGAAAGCATAAAGCCGGTGGTAATATTTGCGCTGGCTACCGGGCTTCGTCGTTCAAACATTCTGGATCTGGAATGGACGCAGGTTGATATGCAAAGGAAGGTCGCCTGGATTAATCCGGAGAACGCCAAAGAGGGCAAGGCTATTGGCGTGGCTCTGAATGATACGGCATGCAAAGTGCTGAAGGGACAGATAGGGAAGCATTCACGCTGGGTGTTCGTACACACCAAGGCGAAGCATCGCAGCGACGGAACGCTGGCACCGGCAGGCAGGGTAATGCGCAGTGATGATAACACGGCGTGGAATATCGGTCTAAAGGCGGCAGGCATAGAAGACTTCCGCTTTCATGACTTGCGGCATACGTGGGCGAGTTGGTTAATCCAGTCTGGTGTTCCGCTTTCCGCGTTGCAGGAAATGGGCGGAGGGGAAAGTATCGAAATGGTTCGCCGGTATGCTCACCTCGCACCTAACCATCTGACCGAACATGCGCGCAAAATTGACTCACTTTTGGGTGAGAGCGACACAAATACGACACAAGGAGATAATCAGGTAGGATTGAAGCTGGCGTAACTAATTGATTTTATTTGGTACGCCCTACAGGATTCGAACCTGTGACCTACGGCTTAGAAGGCCGGTGCTCTATCCAACTGAGCTAAGGGCGCATGGAGATGGCACGGATTATACG
>Ga0308168_1003267_pt1 | contig 12569 bp, 7 predicted proteins | sample PhyCR2_FD_202133 | JGI IMG/M metagenome (GOLD analysis project Ga0308168, IMG submission 202133) | Phyllosphere microbial communities from UC Gill Tract Community Farm, Albany, California, United States - DLSLRC.R2 | ecosystem: Host-associated > Plants > Phyllosphere > Unclassified | place: USA... | reverse complement strand
TCGGTCGACAGCGATGCCTTGGTAATACCCAGCAGCACGTTTTCGTAGGTTGCCGGCAGTTTGTTGGCCGCTTCCATGCGATCGTTCGCTTCCAGCAGTTCCGAACGCTCCACCTGCTCGCCGACGATGTAGTCGGTGTCGCCGGCTTCGACGATGGCCACACGACGCAGCATCTGGCGAACGATCACCTCGATGTGCTTGTCGTTGATCTTCACGCCCTGCAGGCGGTACACGTCCTGCACTTCGTCGACGATGTAGCGGGCCAGCGCTTCGATACCCAGCAGGCGCAGGATGTCTTGCGGATCGGCCGGGCCGTCCACGATCATCTCGCCCTTGTTCACCACCTGGCCGTCGTGCACCAGCACTTGCTTGTCCTTGGTGATCAGGAACTCGTGCTTGTTGCCGTCCATGTCGGTGATTTCCAGGCGCTGCTTGCCCTTGGTCTCTTTACCGAATGCGACCGTACCGGTGACTTCCGCCAGCATGCCGGCATCTTTCGGCGAACGGGCTTCGAACAGCTCGGCAACGCGCGGCAGACCACCGGTAATGTCACGGGTCTTCTGCGACTCGGTCGGGATACGTGCAAGCACTTCACCCACCGACGCCTGCTGGCCGTCCTTCACCATGATCAGTGCGCCGACCTGGAAACCGATCGTCACGGCGTGCTCGGTGCCGGCGATCTTGACTTCCTGGCCCTGCTCGTTCAGCAGCTTGACCTGCGGACGCAGGGTCTTGCCCGAACCGCGGCGTTTCGGATCGATCGCCACCAGGGTCGACAGGCCGGTCACATCGTCCACCTGGCGAGCGACGGTGACGCCCTCTTCCACGTTTTCGAAGCGGATGGTGCCGCCGTATTCCGTGATGATCGGACGGGTCAGCGGATCCCAGGTTGCCAGCGGCACGCCTGCTTTCACCACCATGCCGTCATGCACGGCCAGGGTCGCGCCGTACGGCACCTTGTGGCGCTCGCGCTCACGGCCGTGGTCGTCGGTGATCAGCACTTCGCCCGAACGCGAGATGACGATCTGGGCGCCCTTGCCGTTGGTCACGTAACGCATGGTCGCGGTAAAGCGGACCGTACCGTTCGACTTGGCTTCGACCGACGATGCCACAGCCGCACGCGATGCCGCACCACCGATGTGGAAGGTACGCATGGTCAGCTGGGTACCCGGCTCACCGATCGACTGTGCTGCCACCACACCGACGGCTTCGCCGCTGTTCACCAGCATGCCGCGGCCGAGGTCACGGCCGTAGCACATGGCGCACAGGCCGAAGCGCGTATCGCAGTTCAGCGGGGTGCGGACCTTGACTTCGTCGATGCCCAGGCGCTCGATCTCTTCGACCATGTCTTCGTCCAGCAGCGTGCCGGCTTCGAACAGGGTCTCTTGCGTTTCCGGATTCACGACGTCGTTGCCGGTCACGCGGCCGAGGATACGGTCGCGCAGCGGCTCGATCACTTCACCGCCTTCGACCATCGCCTTCATGTGCGTGCCGTTGTTGGTGCCGCAATCGTCCTCGATCACCACCAGATCCTGGGTCACGTCGACCAGGCGGCGGGTCAGGTAACCCGAGTTTGCCGTCTTCAGCGCGGTGTCGGCCAGACCTTTACGGGCGCCGTGCGTCGAGATGAAGTACTGCAGAACGTTCAGGCCTTCGCGGAAGTTCGCGGTAATCGGCGTTTCGATAATCGAACCGTCCGGCTTCGCCATCAGGCCGCGCATACCGGCCAGCTGGCGGATCTGGGCTGCCGAACCACGGGCGCCCGAGTCGGCCATCATGTAAATCGCGTTGAACGATTCCTGGGTGCTCTGGGTACCGTCGCGCTTGACGACCGGTTCCACCTTCAGCTGGTCCATCATCGCCTTGCCGACTTCGTCCGAGGTCTTGCCCCAGATGTCGACGACCTTGTTGTAACGCTCGCCGGCGGTGACCAGACCCGAAGCGTACTGCTGCTCGATCTGCTTCACTTCCGCTTCGGCGGTCGCGATCATGCTCTTCTTGACGTCCGGGATCAGCATGTCGTCGACGGCGATCGAGATACCGGCGCGGGTCGCCAGGCGGAAGCCCGACTGCATCAGCTTGTCGGCAAACACGACGGTCGCACGCAGGCCGCACTTGCGGAACGACGTGTTGATCAGCTTCGAGATTTCCTTCTTCTTCAGCGCGCGGTTCAGCACCGAGAACGGCAAGCCATGCGGCAGGATCTCGGACAGGATGGCGCGGCCGACGGTGGTCTCGTAGCGCGTCAGGGTACGGTCGAAACCGCCCTGTTCGTTGCGTGGGTGCTCGACGATACGCACGGTGATGCGGGTCGCCAGTTCGACTTCCTTGTTGTCGTACGCGCGCAGGACTTCCGACACGTCCGGGAACAGCATGCCCTCGCCCTTGGCGTTGATCGCCTCGCGCGATGCGTAGTACAGACCCAGCACGATATCCTGCGACGGGACGATCGACGGCTCGCCGTTCGACGGGAACAGGATGTTGTTCGACGCCAGCATCAGCGTACGCGCTTCCATCTGTGCCTCGATCGACAGCGGGACGTGGACTGCCATCTGGTCACCGTCGAAGTCGGCGTTGAACGCCGCGCAGACCAGCGGGTGCAGCTGGATTGCCTTGCCTTCGATCAGCACCGGCTCGAACGCCTGGATACCCAGACGGTGCAGGGTCGGCGCACGGTTCAGCATGACCGGGTGTTCCTTGATGACTTCTTCCAGGATGTCCCAGACCACCGGTTCCTGCTGCTCGACCAGCTTCTTCGCCGCCTTGATGGTCGTAGCCAGACCCATCAGTTCCAGCTTGTTGAAGATGAACGGCTTGAACAGTTCCAGGGCCATCAGCTTCGGCAGGCCGCACTGGTGCAGTTTCAGCTGCGGACCCACCACGATGACCGAACGGCCCGAGTAGTCGACGCGCTTGCCCAGCAGGTTCTGACGGAAACGGCCGCCCTTACCCTTGATCATTTCAGCCAGCGACTTCAGCGGACGCTTGTTGGCGCCGGTCATCGCCTTGCCGCGACGGCCGTTGTCCAGCAGCGAGTCCACTGCTTCCTGCAGCATGCGCTTTTCGTTACGCGTAATGATTTCCGGCGCGCGCAGTTCCATCAGGCGCTTCAGGCGGTTATTACGGTTGATGACGCGGCGGTACAGGTCGTTCAGGTCGGAGGTCGCGAAACGGCCGCCGTCCAGCGGGACGAGCGGACGCAGCTCCGGCGGCAGGACCGGGAGCACTTCCATGATCATCCAGTCAGGCTTGATGCCCGAACGCTGGAAGGCCTCGAGCACTTTCAGGCGCTTGGCGTATTTCTTGATCTTGGCTTCGGACTTCGACTCTTTCAGCTCGACGCGCAGGGCTTCGGCTTCGCGGTCGATGTCGATCGAGCGCAGCAGTTCACGGATGCCTTCGGCACCCATGAATGCGGTGAAGTCGTCGCCGTACTCTTCGTACTTGGCGGCGTAGTCGTCTTCCGACATGATCTGCGACTTCTTCAGCGGGGTCATGCCCGGATCGGTCACGACGTATGCTTCGAAGTACAGCACGCGCTCGATATCGCGCAGGGTCATGTCCAGGACCATGCCCAGACGCGACGGCAGCGACTTCAGGAACCAGATGTGCGCGGTCGGCGAGGCCAGCTCGATGTGGCCCATGCGCTCACGGCGGACTTTTGCCAGCGTGACTTCGACGCCGCACTTTTCGCAGATGACACCGCGGTGCTTCAGGCGCTTGTACTTGCCGCACAGGCATTCGTAGTCCTTGATCGGACCAAAGATCTTGGCGCAGAACAAGCCATCGCGTTCCGGCTTGAACGTACGGTAGTTGATAGTCTCCGGCTTCTTGACTTCGCCGAACGACCACGAACGGATTTTTTCGGGCGACGCCAGGCCAATCTTGATGGCGTCGAAGCTCTCGTTTTGCTGAACTTGCTTGAATAGATCGAGCAGTGCTTTCATTTATCACTCCGGGTGATTGAATTCTGTACCAACTACTACCGCCGCTTCTCACCGATTTTCGCCGGTGCTTGCTGAACCGTATTGTACCCCTTGAAAAACGTCATCCCCGCGCAGGCGGGGATCCAAGTTTGCCGGTGTTTCCACCGGGCTTGCGCCCCAGCCTGCGCCGGGGCGACGAATCGAAGGTCACGGCCCAGCCCGAAGGCTGGCGGCCATGCTGACTGCTTAGTTGCGCTCGAGATCGATATCGATACCCAGCGAACGGATTTCCTTGACCAGCACGTTGAACGATTCCGGCATACCGGCATCGATTACGTGGTCGCCCTTGACCAGGTTCTCGTACACCTTGGTACGGCCATTCACGTCGTCCGACTTCACGGTCAGCATTTCCTGCAGCACGTAGGACGCGCCGTAGGCTTCCAGTGCCCACACTTCCATCTCACCGAAGCGCTGGCCACCGAACTGGGCTTTACCGCCCAGCGGCTGCTGCGTCACCAGCGAGTACGGACCGGTCGAACGCGCGTGCATCTTGTCGTCGACCAGGTGGTGCAGCTTCAGCATGTGCATGAAGCCGACGGTGACCTTGCGCTCGAAAGCTTCGCCGGTGCGGCCGTCGAACATCGTGACCTGGTTCTTCGACGGGGTCATGCCCAGGTGCTTGGCGACCGGATCAGGATAAGCCAGATCCAGCATGCGGCGGATTTCGTCCTCGTGCGCACCGTCGAACACCGGGGTCGCGAACGGCACGCCGTTCTTGAGGTTGTGCGCCAGGCTCAGGATTTCTTCGTCGCTGAAGCTGTCCAGGTCTTCCTTCTTGCCGGTTTCGTTGTAGATCTTGGCGAGGAATGCGCGCAGTTGCTCGGTCTCTGCCTTGGCCTTGATCATTTCGCCCAGACGCAGGCCCAGGCCCTTGGCTGCCCAACCGAGGTGGGTTTCCAGGATCTGACCGACGTTCATACGCGACGGCACGCCCAGCGGGTTCAGCACGACGTCGGCCGGGGTACCATCGGCCATGAACGGCATGTCTTCCACCGGCACGATACGCGAGACCACACCCTTGTTACCGTGGCGGCCTGCCATCTTGTCGCCCGACTGCAGGCGGCGCTTGACGGCCAGGTAGACCTTGACCATCTTTTGCACGCCAGGCTGCAGCTCGTCGCCTTGCGTCAGCTTCTTGCGCTTTTCTTCGAAGGCCAGGTCGAACTGGTGGCGCTTCTCGTTGATCGATTCCTTCATCGCTTCCAGCGCGTTGGCGGTCTCGTCGTCGGCCGGGCGGATGTCGAACCAGTGGAACTTGTCCAGGTCAGCCAGGTAAGCGGCGTCGATGACGGCGCCTTTCGCCAGCTTCTTCGGACCGCCGTTCACGGTCTTGCCCACCAGCAGACGCTCCAGACGCTGGAAGGCATCGCCTTCCACGATACGCAGCTGGTCGTTCAGGTCCAGGCGGAAACGCTTCAGCTCGTCGTCGATGATCTGTTGGGCGCGCTTGTCGCGGACGATGCCTTCGCGGGTGAACACTTGGACGTCGATCACGGTACCGACCATGCCCGACGGCACGCGCAGCGAGGTGTCTTTCACGTCCGAGGCTTTTTCGCCGAAGATCGCGCGCAGCAGCTTCTCTTCCGGGGTCAGCTGGGTTTCGCCTTTCGGGGTCACCTTGCCGACCAGCACGTCACCGGCCTGCACTTCGGCGCCGATGTAGACGATGCCCGATTCGTCCAGGCGCGCCAGTTGGTTTTCTGCCAGGTTCGAAATATCGCGGGTGATCTCTTCCGGTCCCAGCTTGGTGTCGCGCGCAACCACCGACAGTTCCTCGATGTGGATCGAGGTGTAGCGGTCGTCCTTGACGACATTCTCCGAGATGAGGATCGAGTCCTCGAAATTCAAGCCGTTCCACGGCATGAACGCCACCAGCATGTTCTGGCCCAGTGCCAGTTCGCCCAGGTCGGTCGAGGCGCCGTCGGCGATGACGTCGCCGCGTGCCACGCGATCGCCCACTTGCACGATCGGACGCTGGTTGATGTTGGTGTTCTGGTTCGAACGGGTGTACTTGATCAGGTTGTAGATGTCCACACCGACTTCGCCGGCTTGCGCCTCGTCGTCGTTGACGCGGATCACCACACGGCCCGCATCGACGTAGTCCACCAGGCCGCCACGGGTCGCCTGCACGGTGGTGCCGGAGTCGACTGCCACGGTGCGCTCGATACCGGTGCCGACGAAGGCTTTTTCCGGACGCAGGCAAGGCACGGCCTGGCGCTGCATGTTGGCGCCCATCAGTGCACGGTTCGCGTCATCGTGCTCAAGGAACGGGATCAGCGACGCTGCCACCGACACGACCTGGCCCGGGGCCACGTCCATGTACTGGATGCGTTCCGGCGAGACCAGGATGGTTTCGCCGGCTTCACGGGCCGACACCAGTTCGTCGCTCAACGTGCCTTCGCTGCTGATGGTCGCGTTCGCCTGGGCGATGATGTAGCGGCCTTCTTCGATCGCCGACAGGTATTCGATCTTGTCGGTGACTTTCGAACCGTCGACCTTGCGGTACGGCGTTTCCAGGAAGCCGTATTCGTTCAGGCGGGCGTACAGTGCCAGCGAGTTGATCAGGCCGATGTTCGGGCCTTCAGGCGTTTCGATCGGGCACACGCGGCCGTAGTGGGTCGGGTGCACGTCGCGCACCTCGAAGCCGGCGCGTTCGCGGGTCAGGCCGCCCGGGCCCAGTGCGGAAACACGGCGCTTGTGCGTGATTTCCGACAGCGGGTTGGTCTGGTCCATGAACTGCGACAGCTGCGACGAACCGAAGAATTCGCGGATCGCGGCCGAGATCGGCTTGCTGTTGATCAGGTCGTGCGGCATCAGGTTGTCCGCTTCGGCCTGGCCGAGGCGTTCCTTGACGGCGCGTTCCACGCGCACGAGGCCGGCGCGGAACTGGTTTTCGGCCAGTTCGCCCACGCAACGCACGCGGCGGTTACCCAGGTGATCGATGTCGTCGACTTCGCCGCGGCCATTGCGCAGCTCGACCAGGATCTTGATCACGGCCAGGATGTCTTCGTTCGACAGGGTCATGTCGCCGACCAGTTCGTCACGGCCGATACGGCGGTTGAACTTCATGCGGCCGACTGCCGACAGGTCATAGCGTTCCGGCATGTAGAACAGGCCGTTGAACAGCGCTTCGACCGATTCTTCGGTCGGCGGTTCGCCAGGACGCATCATGCGGTAGATCGCCACGCGTGCGGCGGTCTGGTCGGCGGTGTCGTCGGTGCGCAGGGTCTGCGAGATGTAGCCGCCCTGGTCCAGGTCGTTGGTGTACAGGGTCTGGATCGCCTCGATGCTGGCGTCGCGCAGCTTGGCCAGCAGTTCGTCGGTCAGCTCGTCGTTGGCGTTGGCGATGATCTCGCCGGTGTCGGTGTCGACCACGTTCTTGGCCAGCACGCGGCCGACCAGGTAGTCTTCCGGTACCGAGATGTAGGTGATGCCGGCGCTTTCGACGTCACGGACGTTCTTCGCGTTGATCCGCTTGTCCTTGGTGACCAGGGTCTTGCCCGACTTCGGATCGACGATGTCGAAGCGCGCGACCTCGCCTCGCAGGCGCTCGGCCACGAATTCGAGTTCCGCGCCTTCCGAGCGCAGGTTGAAGTTGTCGAACACGAAGAAGTTCGCCAGGATCTGTTCCGGCGTCATGCCGATGGCTTTCAGCAGGATCGTCACCGGCATCTTGCGGCGGCGGTCGACGCGGAAGAACAAGATGTCCTTCGGGTCGAACTCGAAGTCCAGCCACGAGCCGCGGTAAGGAATGATACGTGCCGAGAACAGCAGCTTGCCCGACGAGTGCGTCTTGCCGCGGTCGTGCTCGAAGAACACGCCCGGCGAACGGTGCAGCTGCGAGACGATCACGCGCTCGGTACCGTTGATGACGAACGAACCGTTGGCGGTCATGAGCGGCAGTTCGCCCATGTACACTTCCTGCTCTTTCATTTCCTTGACGACCGGCTTGGTCGGCGATTCCTTGTCCAGGATCACCAGACGCACCTTGGCGCGCAGCGGCGACGCGAAGGTCAGGCCGCGCTGCTGGCATTCCTTGACGTCGAAGGCAGGGTCACCCAACACGTAGGAGAGGAATTCCAGGCGCGCAAAGCCGTTGTGCGACACGATCGGGAAAATGGAGGAGAACGCCGACTGCAGGCCTTCGTTCTTGCGGACGGTCGGACCAGCGTCCGCCTGCAGGAAGTTCTCGTAGGACTCCAACTGGGTGGCCAGGAGATAGGGAACGTTGTGAACGTTGGCGCGCTTCGCGAACGATTTGCGAATGCGTTTCTTCTCAGTAAATGAGTAGTGCATGGACACTCCGTGAGTGACAGAAAGGATGAGAATTCAGGGATTGCCAGTGGCCAGCCCGACGGCGCACCACATGCAAGGCCTCAAATCTCGCCCTCCCCTGTCATGATGAAAAGGGCAACTGGAACTGCTGTGTTACGATACTGCTGTGCTGCCACTGCTTTTACAGCAGAGCAATGGGCATTCTGTTGCAGGGACGACAAAAGAGCCAAAGCAGCATTTCCCACCTTGCGGCAGGAATTTGCAAGCTTTGACTCCGGCGCTGGGCACCGTGTCCGGCGCCCAATGCATATGTATTACTTCAGTTCAGCCTTGGCGCCAGCATCTTCCAGCTTTTTCTTGGCGGCTTCAGCGTCAGCTTTCGGCATGGCTTCCTTGACGGTCTTCGGTGCGCCGTCAACCACGTCCTTGGCTTCTTTCAGGCCCAGACCGGTGATTTCGCGGACGGCCTTGATGACGCCGACCTTGTTCGCGCCGATTTCGGTCAGCACGACGTTGAATTCGGTCTGCTCTTCAACTGCTGCAGCAGCAGCGCCGCCGCCAGCTGCAGGAGCCGACATTGCAGCTGCCGACACGCCGAACTTCTCTTCGAAAGCCTTGACCAGGTCGTTCAGTTCCATGACCGACATTGCGCCAACTGCGTCCAGGAACTCTTCTTTGCTAATTGCCATTTGAAACTCCAGATATTTGTATATGTAGATTAATGCTCGAAAAAAAAGACGTCAGCTTATTCAGCTGCTGCGGTTTCTTCAGCCGGAGCTGCCGAACCTTCGCCTTTTTGTGCTGCGACTGCAGCCAGAACACGTGCAAAGCCGGAAACCGGAGCCTGCATGACGCCCAGCAGCTGGGCGATGAGGACTTCACGGCTCGGGATGCTTGCCAGCGCGTTGACACCGGCAACATCCAGGTTCTTACCAGCGTAGTTACCGCCCTTGACGACCAGCTTGTCGTTGGTCTTCGAGAAGTCGGAAATTACTTTGGCTGCTGCAACGGCGTCATCCGAGATCGAGTAGATCAGCGGACCAACCATCGAATCAGCCAGCGGTGCGAACTGGGTACCTTCGACCGCACGACGGGCCAGCGTGTTCTTCAGAACACGCAGGTACACGCCTTGCGAACGAGCGGTTGCACGGAGTTTCGTCAAAGCACTAACCTGGATGCCACGGTACTCGGCCACGACGATGGTTTGCGCACTTGCTACTTTTGCGGAAACTTCTTCGACGACGACCTTTTTGTCATTCAGATTAAGACCCACGGTCAATCTCCTTAAATGATGCAAGGAAAATTCCCTGCATCGGTTCGAACACGGCGTCCGAAGTTAAGAAGCGAGACTAGCGGATGAAACTTCGCAGCATCGACTACAAAACTTGTTCGGGTTCGCCATCTGCGTTGGGTGTATCTATTAACCTCCCGCCCTACCACTGCGTTCGGCCCAACGGTCTTTGATTGCCTGGTGGCTCGCGCCACCAGCCCAAAGATCTGCCCTGCGATGAGTTGCAAGGACTTAAATTGGATCCCCGCCAAGGCGCCCGGCCAGGGCGGGGACGACGAGAACGAGTTCTCGTCGCTTAATTCTTATTGCTTAGGCAGCCAGGGTGCCGTGGTCGACGCGGACGCCAGCGCCCATGGTCGACGACAGCGCGACCTTGCGCAGGTAGATACCCTTCGACGAAGCCGGCTTGGCTTTGTTCAGGGCATCGATCAGCGCGACCAGGTTGCTCTTCAGCTGGTCGTCCGAGAACGACTTGCGGCCGATGGTAGCGTGCACGATACCAGCCTTGTCGGTACGGTACTGCACCTGACCGGCCTTGGCATTCTTGACGGCGTTAGCCACGTCCGGGGTCACGGTGCCGACCTTCGGGTTCGGCATCAGGCCGCGCGGGCCCAGGATCTGACCCAGGGTACCGACGATACGCATGGTGTCCGGCGAAGCGATCACGATGTCGAACGGCATGTCGCCGGCCTTGACGCGTTCTGCCAGGTCTTCCATGCCGACGATGTCGGCGCCGGCGGCTTTAGCCTGCTCGGCTTTTTCGCCCTGTGCGAACACGGCGACGCGGACGGTCTTGCCGGTACCGGCAGGCAGAACCACGGAACCGCGGACGACCTGGTCCGACTTCTTCGGATCCACGCCCAGCTGCACGGCGACGTCGATCGACTCGTTGAACTTGGCGGTAGCGAATTCTTTGACGATCGCAACGGCGTTGTCGAAAGCGTAGACCTTGTTACGGTCGACTTTGGCTTTCATTTCTTTTGCGCGCTTGGACAGCTTAGCCATTTAGATACCCTCCACCGTGATGCCCATCGAACGTGCCGAGCCGGCGATGATGCGCACTGCTGCATCCATGTCGGCGGCGGTCAGGTCCGGCTGCTTGGTTTTTGCGATTTCTTCCGCTTGAGCACGGGTCAGCGTGCCGACCTTGTCGGTATGCGGCTTGGCCGAACCTTTGGTGATGCCAGCGTACTTCTTGATCAGGTAGGTTGCCGGCGGGGTCTTCATCTCGAAGGTGAAAGACTTGTCCGCGAAGGCGGTGATCACCACCGGAATCGGCATACCTGGCTCCATGCCTTGGGTACGGGCGTTGAACGCCTTGCAGAATTCCATGATGTTCAGACCGCGCTGGCCGAGTGCCGGGCCGATCGGAGGGGATGGGTTTGCCTTACCAGCTGCCACTTGCAGCTTGATAAAACCGACGATTTTCTTTGCCATGATTGGCTCCTAGATGTCGATTGAGTGGTAGCGCTCCCCCAGTACCACTCATCTGGCGGAGCTCCTCTTATCGGATTCCGCCTTGCTGCTGCGACGCTCCGATTGGGCGTTTTAGACTTTCTCTACTTGCCCGAACTCCAGTTCCACCGGAGTTGCGCGGCCGAAGATGGTGACAGTGACACGCACCTTCGATTTTTCGTAGTTGACTTCTTCGACGTTGCCGTTGAAGTCGGTGAACGGGCCTTCCTTGATACGCACCTGCTCGCCCACTTCGTACAGCACTTTCGGGCGCGGCTTTTCGACGCCTTCCTGCACCTGCTGCATGATCTTGTCGATCTCGCGGGCTGGAATCGGAGTCGGCTTGTTGCTCTTGCCGCCGATGAAGCCGGTGACTTTCGGCGTATTCTTGACCAGGTGCCACGACTCGTCGGTCATGTCCATCTCGACCAGCACGTAGCCTGGGAAGAAACGGCGCTCGGTGACCGATTTGGTGCCGTTCTTGACTTCGACCACTTCTTCGGTCGGAACCAAAATGCGGCCGAATTGTTCTTGCATGCCGCCGCGCTCGATACGTTCGGTCAGGCCGCGCATCACGCTCTTTTCCATGCCCGAGTACACATGCACAACGTACCAGCGCTTGGTGCTGACCGGAACACTCAGGGGCGTACCAGCGTCTTGTGCCGGATCGCCGGCCACCGGATCGCCGGCCGCCGGATCATCACCCGGCAAGTTATCAGCGTTTTCGCTCATTATTGTTTCCACCCCAGAACAACGTCGTACATCAGGAATTCGAGAATCTTATCCGTGCCCCACAGGAAAATCGCCATCACGAGGACAAAGCCGAACACCACCAGGGTGATCTGCGTTGCTTCCTTGCGGGTGGGCCAGACAACCTTCTTCGTCTCGCGTACGGACTCTTTGGCAAAGCCCAGGAAGTCACGACCGGTAGCGGAAGTCCACAACAGCAGGACGGCAACGACAAGACCAGCCACGAGTGCGCCTGCGCACATCAGAGCTGGTTTGTTCTGGCCTTTCAGGATGAAGAAGCCAACCACGCCTGCAATCGTAGCAACCACTGCCAGTGCGACCTTGAACTTGTCATTCGAGGTGCTGACGGTTTGCACGGATTGATTAGACATACTTATTTTACTTTCGGGTGCCTGGCACCGAATTCGGTGGCAGGGGAGGAGGGAATCGAACCCGCGACCTTCGGTTTTGGAGACCGACGCTCTGCCAATTGAGCTACTCCCCTACATAAACTGCTCGTTGAATCGAACATTATACGCGATGTATAGGCACCGCGCAATGTTCTGTTGTTGGGAGGAGCAGGAACGCTCCTCCCGGTGTGCTGCTGTTACTGCTTCTGACTTATTAGGCCAGGATCTTGGCAACCACGCCGGCGCCGACGGTACGGCCGCCTTCGCGGATTGCGAAGCGCAGGCCTTCTTCCATGGCGATCGGGCTGATCAGCTTGACGGTGATCGACACGTTGTCGCCTGGCATGACCATTTCCTTGTCTGCCGGCAGTTCGATCGAACCAGTCACGTCAGTCGTACGGAAGTAGAACTGCGGACGGTAGT
>Ga0308168_1003264_pt1 | contig 12575 bp, 8 predicted proteins | sample PhyCR2_FD_202133 | JGI IMG/M metagenome (GOLD analysis project Ga0308168, IMG submission 202133) | Phyllosphere microbial communities from UC Gill Tract Community Farm, Albany, California, United States - DLSLRC.R2 | ecosystem: Host-associated > Plants > Phyllosphere > Unclassified | place: USA... | reverse complement strand
AGGGCACTGAGCTGGCCTTCGGTCATTAACACGTGCGGGGCGAGAGAAACGTAGGTCAGTACCATACCGAGCGCGCCCGCATTGGCAAAAGCAAAGGCGAGGAAACGCGGCTGGCGGAGGATCTGCCAGTACTGGCGCAGCGGCACTCCTTTGACTTTTTGCGTGTCGGCCGGTCGGGTTTCCGGCAGGAAGAAGATCACCAGCAGGCCAATAAACAGCGCATAGCCGGTCAGGAACCAGAAATTGGCGCGCCAGCCGAAGGCTTCAGCCAGAAATCCGCCGAGCATCGGTGCCAGCGCCGGGACAATGTTCAGTGCGCCATTCAGGAAGCCGTAAGCGCGCGCCGCTTCATCGCCGTCAAGGCGGTCGCGCACGCCACTGAATGCCACCACGGCGGTGCAGCAGACGGCACAGCCCTGAATAATACGGGCGCTAAGAAACTGCGGCCAGCCCGTGGCGGTCGCGGCCAGCACGCTGCCGCCGACATACAGCAGCAGACCGATCAGCGCGATAGGCTTACGACCCAGATTGTCCACCAGCGGTCCGGCAATGATCTGCCCCAGCCCCATAACCAGCAGAAACAGCGGGATAGTGGTCTGAATGGTGGTGACAGGCGTTGCCAGTCCGGCGGCGATATCCGGCAGCGTAGGTAAATAGAGGTCAATACCCAGCGGGGCAAGGAGCACCAGGCTGAGCAGTAGCAGCGTGAATTTTTGCATGGAATGGAGAGGTCCGAAGTAAAGCAAGCCGGACAGGGTAGAGATAACGCCGGGAAAAGAAAAGCAGAAAATGGCAAAAAGGGGAATTGAGGTGGCGATAGTCATGCCCGGCGGCACGGCATGACTATCGCAGACGGGCGTTACTGAGGATTAATAAGCACCGTCACGACGTAATACCACGCCTGCGGTTTTGAACAGAATGGCAATGTCGGTCCACAGCGCCCAGTTTTTAACATACCAGGAGTCGAAGTAGACGCGGGTGTCATAGTCGATATCGTTACGACCGCTGACCTGCCACAAACCGGTCATCCCCGGTTTAGCCATCAGGTAGTAGTCAACGTCACCGGCATAGCGCTCCAGCTCGGCTTCAATAACCGGGCGCGGACCGACCAGACTCATTTCACCGCGGATCACATTCCACAGCTGCGGCAGCTCATCAAGGCTGGTTTTACGCATAAACGAACCGATTTTGGTCACGCGCGGGTCGTTTTTCAGCTTGAAATCTTTATCCCACTCGGCGCGGGCTTCTTCGCTGGTCGCCAGCAGCTTCTCCAGCACTTCTTTGGAGTTCATTACCATTGAGCGGAACTTCAGGCATTTGAATTTCTTGCCGTCCTGGCCCACGCGCTCGTGACCGTAGATTGGGCTGCCGCCGTCACGGCTGACCATCCAGCAAATCAGGCCAAAGGCCGGGGCGAGCAGCAGCAGCAGCATTGAGGCCACCACGATGTCAAACATGCGCTTGAGGAAGCGGGAAGAGCGCTTTGCCAGATTGTTGCTGACGCGCAACAGCATCACTTCATGACTGAAGATAAAGGACATGTCTGTACCATACAGCGGCACGCCACGCAGGGTAGGTACCACTGAGACCGAACGGCATTTTTTCTTCGACAGCAGCTTGAGCCACTTATCGCGGATTGCACGCTGGTCGTTCTCCATCGCCACGATAAACTGGGTGTTATCGAGGTCGACGGTATCCCAGACGATATCTTTATGGGTGATAACCGGAATGCCGTTAAAGCTTTCAGGGCCGCTTTCACCGGCCGGTGCGACGAACGCTTTCACGTCATAGCCCAGCAGCTCTTCGCTCTGTAATGCGGCATAAGCTTCCCGGGCATTTCTACCCGAGCCGATAATGATGGTGTGCTTCTGCCACTGACCTGCTTTCAGAATGGCATTCTTCACGCATGAGCGCAGTAGCGGAACCAGAATCAGCGCGTAGATCCAGGTAAAACTCCACAGCATGCGGGAGAAATCCCATTTAGAAAACGCAATCAGGGCCAGATCCAGCAGCGAGAAAATCACCAGAGTTTTGATAATCTCTTTTAATTCAAACCAGAATGGCTTGCGATAAGTATAGTGGCGCAGTCGCATCCAGAACCAGGCGGTACACAATACTGACATGACGGACTGGGCAATAAAGCGCACTTCAACTTCCTGCGGTGGAATAAATATATCCAGATTACCCCAAATACCCTGCAGGGTGGCAGCAGAAAGAAACAGTGCCAGGTTAATCGAAAGTAAATCTGAGAAGCTTAATGCGACTTTCGCGATGACGTTTTTTCTTGTGCCGCTAAACGTGCGGCGACGGTCATTCAGTACCAGAGTACTTGCCATAATGCCTGCTCTCTTTTCATGAGGAATCAGTAACCTGACGGGAATAAAGCACGCGTCAAGGCGTCGCTACATCAAACCTTCACGGTTATCCGGACTGACTTTAATGTTTCTGTTGTGTGACAAAATCAGGGCAGCGGAGCGGTGATGAAAAAGGCCACCACGCAATTCCGTCATAATTGAAGAGATGAGTATGCAGGAGTTATTTGGCTTAGTTAATACGGGAAAATCCTAAAAGACGATGAAAAATCGAACAGGATAATTCTGAAAGGGAAAATAAGCGCAGCGGTAATTTGAAAATTAAAAAATGTGGTTATGACAATAAGATAACAATAAAGCCCCCGTTTGATGAAAATGAAAACCGCCAGCGGCAATTATGGCGGTTTTCGGATTATCCCTATCTCAGCGGCAAGCGCGAAATGACGCTACTCCTTCTCTTCCTGAACCCTTACGCCAATCTTGACGATCTCATTGGCTTCTTTTTCTGCCACGGTCCAGATCATATTTTTCCATTCAACCTGATCCCCGACCACCGGCGCGCCGCCGATAATGCCGGATACCAGCTGGCCCAGCGTCTGCTGGCTGTTGGCCTCTTCATCCAGGTCGATGCCATAGATCTCTGACACGTCGTGCAAACGTGCATCAGCCTGCAGAATAAAGTCACCAAAGAAGCGCTGGTCGAGGGCGACAGGCGGCGACTGGCTGAACAGCTTACCGAGCGCAGGCAGGTCGCGCTCGCGGCCAATCACGCACAGTACATCGTTCTCACGCAGTCGCGTGCTGCCGGTGGGGTGCAGCAGCAGGTTATCGCGAAACAGCGCGGCGATGCGCGTTTCACGCGGCATCTTCAGATCGCGCAGCGCCGCACCTACGCACCACTTGTCGGCGCTTAGCTGATAGACGAACTGCTCCCACGGATTCTCCGGATGGATGTCGAGGCCGACGCGGGAGATTGGCGAAGCCATGGGGGGCACAATCACCCTGGCTTTGCGCGCCGCCCAGCCCAGCGAGGTGCCCTGAACCATCAGCGACACCAGCACCACGAAGAAGGCGATATTGAAGAACAGCGGGGCGTGAGGCAATCCGGCCATCATCGGAAACACCGCCAGGATAATCGGTACTGCGCCGCGCAGCCCCACCCAGCTGATAAATATGCGCTCGCGAATATTAAAGCCGCGAAACGGCAGCAGCCCGATGATAATTGACAGCGGGCGAGCTACCAGGATCAGGCACAGCGACAGCAAAGTGGCAGGCAGCGCGATGTGCCACAGGTCAGTCGGGTTAACCAGCAGTCCCAGCACCAGGAACATGCCAATCTGGCTAAGCCAGGCCATACCGTCAAAGGTCTGCAGGATGCCGTGGCGATTGCGAATTGGGCGGTTACCCAGCACAAAGCCGCACAGGTAGACGGCGAGGATACCGCTGCCTTCCAGCACGGTCGTCAGCGCAAAGACCAGAATCCCACCGCTGACCGCCAGCAGAGGGTAGAGGCCGCCCGCGAGAGAGACGCGGTTAATCATTTGCAGCAGCGCCCAGCCGCCGCCCAGCCCAAGCACGATCCCGAGGCCAAACTGCTGCACCAGATGCACCACAAACATCCAGCTCAGCCCGCTTTGCCCCTGCTGGATCATCTCAATCAGGGTGATGGTCAGGAACACCGCCATCGGGTCGTTGCTGCCGGACTCAATCTCCAGCGTGGCGCTGACGCGCTCGTTGAGACCTTTGCCGCCCAGCAGGGAGAACACGGCTGCAGCATCGGTAGAGCCGATAATTGCCCCGACGAGAAAACCGTTCATCAGATTAAGGTCGAACAGCCAGGCGGCAGCCAGACCGGTCAGCCCGGCGGTGATCAGTACCCCCACCGTTGCCAGCGACAGCGCCGGTCCGAGTGCCACCTTAAAGGAGCTGGCCTGAGTACGCATGCCGCCGTCCAGCAGGATGATGGCCAGCGCAAGGTTACTGATCAGATAGGCTGCCGGATAGTTGTCAAAGGCAATGCCGCCGATGCCGTCAATCCCGGCAAGCATACCGAGGGCGAGAAAGATAACTAATATCGGGATGCCCAGCTTAGATGAGAAAGAGCTGAGCAGAATGCTCGAAGCTACCAGCACTGAACCAATGATGAAAAGACTGTAGATCGCGCTGGCTTCCAATGGGCATTTCTCCTGTGAAGATTAAAAACCTGTTTTTACAGTGTGTTGTAACAGCCGGTATAAAGTCAAAACCCGAAGGTCACTGATTGGCATTCTGAGGGTACTATTTTAGCCAGAATAAAATATCGCATAAAGTCATGAAACAAATGCTGATGAGTGCGATAAAAGTACGCTTTATTTCGTGGATTGAAGCGAAAGGCGGGTAGTGAGGGGAAATCTGCCGTTTAAAGCGGCATCGTCACCCTGGCACCAGGTGATTCTACGGGAAAAGGGTTGACCAGGCGACCGGTCAACCCGCTGGTTTTAATAATTCTCTTCGGCCTGCTTGTGAAACAGCTCGCGGAATACCGGGTAGATATCTTCCGGTTCGCGAATGTGCTGAATGGCGAAGTTATCAAACGTCGACTGCAGATGTTCATACTCACGCCACAGGGTTTGATGAGCACGCCGGGTGATTTCGATATAGCTGTAGTAACGCACCACCGGCAGGATGTTTTTTGCCAGGATCTCATGACACAGCGGCGAGTCATCGGCCCAGTTATCGCCATCGGAGGCCTGTGCGGCATAGATATTCCACTGCGCCGGGTCATAGCGCTCTTTAACCACTTCATCCATCAGTTTTAACGCGCTGGAGACGATAGTGCCGCCGGTCTCCTGCGAGTAGAAGAACTCCTGTTCATCCACTTCTTTCGCCTGAGTGTGATGACGGATATACACCACATCCACGTTCTTGTAAGTGCGGCTGAGGAACAGATACAGCAGGATATAAAAGCGCTTCGCCATATCCTTGGTAGCCTGATCCATGGAACCCGAAACGTCCATCAGGCAGAACATCACCGCCTGGCTGGAGGGCTCCGGACGCTTCTCGAAGTTCTTATAACGTAAGTCAAAGGTGTCAATAAACGGCACGCGTTTAATGCGCGCGCGCAGTTCGGCAATCTCTTTACGCAGCCGCTCTTCTTCGAGTAGCTGAGCCGGTTCGCTGTTCTCCACTTTCAGCAGGGTGGCTTCCAGTTCGCCCAGCTCGCGCCGCTTGCCGGCGGTCATGGCGGTGCGCCGCGCCAGAGAGTTTTGCAGTGACCGCACCACGCTGATGTTGGCTGGAACGCCGTTAGCGGTGTAGCCGGCGCGGTGGGTTTTATATTCATTCAACTGCCGGTGCTGATTTTTCTTCAGGTTAGGCAGTGCCAGATCTTCAAACAGCAGGTCGAGATACTCATCTTTCGAGATGTTGAAGACAAATTCATCCTGTCCCTCACCATCCTGTCCAGCATTTCCCTGACCGCTGCCACCGCCGCCGCCCTGCGGGCGCTCAACGCGGTCGTTTTGTACAAAGTGGTCATTACCTGGATGAACGCGATGACGCTGGCCGCCGCGCCCCTGGTGGAAACTCGGTTCATTGATATCTTCAACAGGAATAGAGACGGATTCGCCGCTTTCAACGTCGGTAACCGAACGCTTATTAATGGCCTCGGAGATCGACTGTTTGATTTGCGACTTATAGCGGCGCAAGAAGCGCTGGCGGTTCACCGCGCTCTTGTTTTTGCCGTTAAGACGCCGATCGATAAAATAGGCCATAGCTCCCCCAAACAACGTTGCAATCCGGGGCAGGGACCGGCCCTGACCCGATTGGATGCGACTTTCTGGTTACGACGATTTTCTCACGCGCAGATACCATTCGCACAGCAGACGTACCTGTTTGCGGGTGTACCCTTTTTCCATCATACGGTCGACGAAATCGTCGTGTTTCTTCTGTTCGTCGGTCGACGTTTTGGCGTTAAATGAAATGACCGGCAGCAGCTCCTCAGTATTCGAGAACATTTTCTTCTCGATTACGGTGCGCAGCTTCTCGTAGCTGGTCCAGTTCGGATTACGACCATTGTTATGCGCCCGGGCGCGCAGCACGAAGTTGACGATCTCATTACGGAAGTCTTTCGGGTTACTGATCCCGGCCGGCTTCTCAATTTTCTCCAGTTCGGCATTCAGGGATTCACGGTCAAACAGCTGGCCGGTGTCCGGATCGCGGTACTCCTGATCCTGAATCCAGAAGTCAGCGTAGGTGACATAGCGATCAAAAATGTTCTGGCCATATTCGGAGTAGGACTCCAGATACGCAGTCTGGATCTCTTTGCCAATAAACTCGGCGTATTTCGGGATCAGATAGCCTTTCAGGTGCTCGAGATATTTCTCTGCCTGCTCCTGTGGGAACTGCTCACGGTCAATCTGCTGTTCCAGCACGTAAAACAGATGCACCGGGTTAGCTGCCACTTCGACATGGTCAAAGTTAAACACGCGCGACAAAATTTTGAAGGCAAAGCGGGTAGATAACCCGTTCATTCCCTCATCGACGCCAGCGTAATCACGATACTCCTGGTAAGACTTCGACTTAGGGTCGGTATCTTTCAGGCTTTCACCGTCGTACACGCGCATTTTAGAGTAAGTGCTGGAGTTTTCCGGCTCTTTCAGGCGCGACAGGATAGAGAAGCGTGCCAGGGTTTCCAGCGTGCCGGGCGCGCAAGGTGCATGGGTCAGCTCACTGTTGACCAGCAGTTTCTCGTAGATTTTTATCTCTTCAGAAACGCGCAGGCAGTAAGGCACTTTGACGATGTAGACACGGTCTAAGAACGCTTCGTTGTTCTTGTTATTACGGAACGTTACCCACTCAGATTCGTTCGAGTGCGCAAGGATAATCCCGTTAAACGGCAGGGCGGAGATACCTTCCGTCCCGTTATAGTTACCTTCCTGGGTGGCGGTCAGCAGCGGATGCAGCACTTTAATCGGTGCTTTAAACATCTCGACGAATTCCATAATCCCCTGGTTAGCACGGCATAACGCGCCAGAATAACCGTAAGCATCCGGATCGTTCTGGGCGTGGTTCTCCAGTTTACGGATGTCGACTTTACCCACCAGTGCGGAGATATCCTGGTTGTTTTCATCGCCCGGTTCAGTTTTGGCAATCGCCACCTGTTCCAGAATTGACGGCCAGACTTTCACCACTTTGAAGCGGGTGATGTCACCGCCAAATTCATGCAGGCGTTTAGCCGCCCACGGCGACATGATGGTGCCAAGATAACGGCGCGGGACGCCATACTCTTTATCAAGAATATTGGCATCTTCCTGCGGGTTAAACAGGCACAGCGGATGGTCATTAACCGGGCTGCGCTCACCGTCGGCGGTCAGCACGTAAATGGGTACGCGCTGCATTAAAGATTTCAGCCGTTCAGCCAGTGAGGATTTACCGCCACCGACCGGGCCGAGCAGATAGAGAATTTGTTTCTTCTCTTCCAGCCCCTGCGCCGCGTGCTTCAGGTAGGAGACGATCTGTTCAATCGCATCCTCCATACCATAAAACTCTTCGAACGCCGGGTAGCGTGCGACCACACGGTTAGAGAACAGTCGGGAAAGGCGTGGCTCCAGGGCGGTGTCCACCATTACTGGCTCACCGATAGCCATTAACAGTCGTTCCGCCGCGTTGGCGTATGCACTGCGATCCTGCCGGCAAACCGCAAGGAACTCCTGCAGTGTGAACTCTTCGTCCTTGGCAGCTTCATAACGCTGACGATAGTGATCGAATATATTCATGGCGATGCCCGTCCTTTCGTTTTTAGCACAGGTACCAGGAGCCTAATTGGGGTCAGCCCCTGAAGGAACTTGTTAATGAGTACAGCAACCCTTATGCCAACCTGACTGTTTTAGCGGAAAACACAATTTTTTTTGGTTACTCTGCTCGTCAAAATTTAGCGTCTTACAATTAAGCGTAGATCGCATTTAGGAAATTTCCTGAACCGCTCGACATTTTCAATGAAATTTCAATAACAAAGTCATTTTGTCACTAAGCGCTGGCCTTAACTGATGCGGGCTGAGGCGGTTTTTGTCAGAACAATGGTCAATTTTTAACAGTTCAATTGATTCTAAGTGCTACCAGTTGTGTAAATATCTGACTAACAATCCACTTACTGTTTAAACTATTACGCTGATTGTTATATTTATGGAACGGATAAATTGTGAACCATTTCAAAGTTACCGCGCTTGCTGCCTTTTTACCTCTCTGTTTTGCGGCACCCTTCGCACAGGCGAACCCACTGACGCTGGGTGCTTCACTGCTTTATAGCCAGAGCCCATATAAGAGCGGCCAGGACCGTTATTACCCTGTTCCCATCGTCAATTATGAGGGCGACAGTTTCTACATTCGCAGCCTGCAGGCGGGTTATTACCTGTGGAAAGACAGCCAGGATCAGCTGTCATTAACCGTGCTGGGTTCCCCGCAGAACTTCGACCCGGATGATGTGGATGATGGTGATATGAAGTCGCTGAATAAGCGTCATATGACTCTGATGGGCGGTGTGGCTTATCGTCATAGTGCCGACTGGGGTATCGTGCGTACCACGCTGGTTGGCGATATGCTCGATAACAGTAACGGAATAATCTGGGATCTGACCTATCTGTACCGCTTCGAATTTGGCCGTTTCAGCCTGACGCCGGGCATCGGTGCGCTGTGGAACAGCTCGAATCAGAACGACTACTATTACGGGATTTCCTCTGCTGAATCTCGCCGCAGCGGGCTGGATAGTTACGATCCTGACAGCAGCTGGAGCCCCTATCTGGAAGTGACCGCCGGCTGGAAAATTGCCGACAGCTGGAATGCCACGCTTTCAGGCCGCTACACCCGTCTGGGCAGTGATATCAAAGATAGCCCGATGGTGGACCAGGACTCTCAGGTTCTGCTCTGGACCGGGGTCAGCTATACCTTCTGACGCCGCAGGTATGCACTGATAAAGGGCGCTCTGCGCCCTTTTGCACATCTGTAGCGCACCAATAAAGTGCATGGAGATTGCGATGAGCCGAATTGTTACCTTTGCTGATGGAACCCCCTTGCCTGCCATTGGACAGGGGACCTGGTATATGGGGGAGAGCCCGGATTTGCAACGCCAGGAAGTGAGCGCATTACAGGCTGGACTGGATTGCGGGTTAACGCTGATTGATACTGCTGAAATGTATGCTGACGGCAGGGCGGAAGAAGTGGTCGGCGTGGCGCTAAAGCAGCGCCGTGACCAGGCGTTGGTCGTGTCAAAAGTTTACCCCTGGCACGCCGGGGAGTTGGAGGCTATTGAAGCCTGCGAGCGCAGCCTGCAACGTCTGCAAACGGATTATCTCGATCTCTACTTGCTGCACTGGCGCGGCAATATCCCGCTGGAGGAGACGCTACGGGCAATGGAACAGCTGCAGAGCCAGGGCAAAATTCGCCGCTGGGGCGTATCCAATTTTGACGTCGAGGATATGCAGGAGCTGCTGGCTGAAGAGGGCGGAGAGCATTGCGCGACCAATCAGGTGCTGTACCACCTGGCCTCACGCGGTATTGAGTATGATCTGCTGCCGGAATGTCAGCAGCTGGCAATGCCGGTGATGGCCTACTGCCCGCTGGCACAGGCCGGAAAATTGCGCAGCGAGCTGATGCAACACCCGACGCTACGCGATATTGCACAACAAAAGGGCATCAGCGTCGCTCAGCTGCTGCTGGCATGGGCAATCCGCAAGGAAGGGGTACTGGCCATTCCTAAAGCCAGCACTATTGCCCATGTGCAGGAGAATGCGGCTGCACTTGAGGTGACTTTATCCAGTGCAGAGCTGGCGCTGATTAACCAGGCTTACCCGCCCCCGGGCAGCAAAATGCCGCTGGATGTGGTGTAAGGAGCGGCGTTAGCCGCCCCTGAGCGATTAAACTTTGCTACGCACCCGGAAGGTGGTTGCCAGCCGCGCCGGGTTTTCCCCGGCACTTTTCATCGCGCTACTGACGTGGGCGGTTTCGACGCAGACCATGGTTTGATAGCCGTCATTCGCCATATCCCCCATGCTGCATGAGAGTTCAGCCCCCGGGTTCCACGTGACAACGTCACTATGATGATGGTGGTAGACCTCAATAACGCGTTGACCCGCCTTGTCGTTAATGACGCTGCAATCCGCTGGCGCGGTATAGATGCGGTCAATGCGCTGCGGATAGCTCTGCTTACCGTCGTCTGAATGCCCCTCTACGCCGTTATTAACCTTATCGATAAAGCGATTGCCAAGCCCGCTCACCTCTACGCCCTGAATATCCGCGATGGCAAAGTAGCTGTGCAGGGCCGCAGTCGCTTCAAAGTCACCGTGGGCTTCCAGCTCAATTTCGCAGCGGTCGCTGAAGCGGAAACGGGCAAACAGGGTGAAATCATGCGGCCACAGCTTCTTAGTCTGATCGTTGCTTTCCAGCACCAGCGTCAGCACCACGCTGTCGGCATTCTCATCGTGGGCGGAGAGTTTCCATGGCAGGTTACGGGCGAATCCATGCGCAGGTTCACCGGCAGGGCCGAACCATGGCCAGCAGATCGGGACGCCGCCGCGAATGGCTTTCCCGCTGTTCCACGCGGTTTTGTCGCTGAGCCAGATGACCGGCTTCTCGCCTGAAGGCTGCCAGGCAATCAGCTGGGCGCCCTGCAGGGTGACGGCAGCGCGGACTTTAGGATGGGTGACGACGATTGTCGGCAGTTCACCTATCTGGCGCTGGGTGATGTAGGGGCTAATTTGGTTAATGACCGGCAGTGAAAAAAGTTTCTCGTTCATGAGTCAGCCTTCTGAAATTTAACCATAAAAAAAGGGCGACTCACGTCGCCCTCAGATTCTCTCGCGTCGCTTATTTAGCGATGTGAGCAACCAGGTCCAGGACCTTGTTGGAGTAACCAGTTTCGTTATCGTACCAGGAAACCAGCTTAACGAAAGTGTCGCTCAGTGCGATACCGGCTTTCGCATCGAAGATAGAAGTCAGCGTTTCGCCGTTGAAATCGGTAGAAACAACTTCGTCTTCGGTGTAGCCCAGAACGCCTTTCATTTCGCCTTCGGCAGCAGCTTTGATTGCAGCACAAATTTCTTTGTAAGATGCAGGCTTAGCCAGACGTGCAGTCAGGTCAACAACGGAAACGTTAGGGGTAGGAACGCGGAACGCCATACCAGTCAGTTTGCCGTTCAGCTCAGGGATCACTTTACCTACGGCCTTAGCAGCACCGGTAGAAGAAGGGATGATGTTCTGGGATGCGCCGCGGCCGCCGCGCCAGTCTTTGTGAGACGGGCCATCAACAGTTTTCTGAGTCGCGGTGGTTGCATGCACAGTGGTCATCAGGGCTTCAACGATACCGAACTTGTCGTTGATCACTTTAGCCAGTGGTGCCAGGCAGTTGGTGGTGCAAGATGCGTTAGAAACGATATCCTGGCCAGCGTATGACTTGTGGTTCACGCCCATAACGAACATTGGGGTGTCATCTTTAGATGGGCCAGTCAGAACAACTTTCTTAGCGCCAGCTTCGATGTGTTTACGGGCAGTTTCGTCGGTCAGGAAGATACCGGTCGCTTCTGCAACCACATCCACACCGACTTCATCCCACTTCAGGTTAGCCGGATCGCGCTCAGCGGTAACACGGATGGTTTTGCCGTTAACAACCAGGTGGCCGTCTTTGACTTCCACGGTGCCGTTGAAGCGGCCGTGAGTTGAGTCATATTTCAGCATGTAAGCCATGTACTCGGCGTCCAGCAGATCGTTGATGGCAACGATTTCTACATCAGAACGTTCCTGAGCAGCACGGAAAACAATGCGACCGATACGGCCAAAACCGTTGATACCTACTTTGATAGTCATATATTCCACCAGCTTGTTGATAGTGAATAAAAGGTTGGCTGTAAAATTACAAAAACCTTACCAGGCGTCAAGCGGAATCGTGTCAATTGTTGCGACAAATCAAACTGTCGAGCAGGAATTATTCGACACAAAACCTATTTCTTGACCCGCGAACTACAGTGATATTGGGATACTGTGCCCGAATATAAAGGGATGGTCGATCCGAATGGTGATCTGCATCACAGTTTGAGATATGACAGAATTCTCTCAGCGCCCGGACGCGAAAAATTCACCTGATCTTGTTAAGTATTTGTTAGAATACTCACCGATCTTTTCAGAACAACACTGCCAGAGAGTCTAGCATGGCTAATGAAAATACACCTTTCTCACCCGAAAATGAGTTGAATGAGATGCAGCGCTACGTTACTCAGCAGCGCGGCACCGAACCTC
>Ga0308168_1003262_pt1 | contig 12577 bp, 13 predicted proteins | sample PhyCR2_FD_202133 | JGI IMG/M metagenome (GOLD analysis project Ga0308168, IMG submission 202133) | Phyllosphere microbial communities from UC Gill Tract Community Farm, Albany, California, United States - DLSLRC.R2 | ecosystem: Host-associated > Plants > Phyllosphere > Unclassified | place: USA... | reverse complement strand
TACCAGCCTTGATTGAATATCCATCATCGCTGACGACTAGTAGCATTTCCGAACTATCATCTTGAAGTGGTTGCTTAGGTGTGTCCGAGGTGGCACCTGAAATGATTTGTCCTAGCTTATTCATCTGTTTTGATATTTCATTAAATTGATCTTGAACCTTCATAGCAAAGTCTTTTTGCTCTTGTTTATTTAAAGACAGAGCATTATCAATAATGCCTTTAATCTCTTGCTCGATATTCATACCTACTCCTAAGGCGCAAAGGCCTGTTCAAATGTGAATGATAGTTCTACATACTGCCCGGTAACGAAATTAGGCGTAATCGAATCCGCTTTAACTCGATAGATATTGGTTTCGCCCCACGGATTCTTCCAGTAGAAGGATGCTACGCAATGTGAGGTGAGGAAATCTCTCACCTTCTGCATATCGGCTAGCAATCCCTTGCTCGTCAGGTTCCATGTTTCGGCGACTGAATTAATACCAACGCCGCTAACCTGTTTGTATCCATCGCCGAACTGAGCTGAATTAACCTTCACCGGCACCGCTCCGTTCGCGCCTATTTGAACGCAATAACTGAATGTGTCCATTACCGCCCCTTAATGGCTCGCCAGAGTGGAGTACCCTGCCTATTGGCTTGGTCATTGATGGTGTTAATTACAGCGGCCTGTATTTGCTTACCAATTCCTTGACCGTCGGTAGCTGAACCGCCTGATGCTTTGCCGCTGCTATCGATATTAACCACAATACCACCGAGATTAATATCACCACCGGTAGAGGATTGAGCACCTATTGCCCTTACACCAAGGGAGCCATTCTTGCCACGAGTTAAGGGCATGATTGCCTCCGGCCCCGCTTCGCCAAAAACGCCAGCGCCTTTAGCAAAGGCAAATAACTTTGGTGAGGTGTAAACCTGATTACTGTAAGAGCTGAGGGATGGCGAATCGTAAACGCCACCCTTGGCGTTGAGCTTAATATTGCTTGCAGCATTGGTAAGGGCTGTTCCTGCATTGCCAGCTACGGCCGTTGATGGAGAACCGAATAGACCACTAACCCCACCTATAACACTACTGGCAAGGCCAGATATAGCCATCCTTGCGGCGATTCGCGCAATATCGCTGATTACAGAATTAGCGAAGCCTTTGAACGATAGCTTTCCAGACGTTGAGAAGGAAACGATAGCATCCTCCATGCTTGAGAAGGCATCGCTAAAAAGAGTCTGAGTCATGCCCGATGCATTAGACGCACTGTCTGCGTATTCTTGCCATGCTTTCTCTGCGCCGTTTGACCATGAGCCACGCATAGCTGTCATGCGCTGAGTATGGGAATCATAATCCGCCAGCATTTTGTCATTCGCTGACTGCTGCATAGCAATCTCTTGGTCGATGGTCTGACGGTCAATCTCAGTAGTTGCCGAGGTTCTTTGCTGGCGCAACTGGATTATCTTGTCGTTCAACTGCTGCTCAAGCGTAATTCTCTGCGTTAGAATCCCTTGCTGGTATGCACTTCTAGCACCTGAAGCAACTGATTCATCGTTAGAATATTGGGAGTTTCGGCTGCTAATATCGCGGTTTAGGTTACTTTGATAACCTGATAACGCCGCCGTTTGCTTAACTAGCTGTTGCTGCCTTTCAAGCGCCGCATTTTGCTGGTATAGCGCTGTAATTTTGTCCTGATTAGCTAGTAGCGATTTCTGGTCGGCGGTCAGTGTAGACTTGCCCTTAATGTCAGCGAGTTGCTGCTCCCATTTCACTAATGCTTGCTGGGAAGTAGATAGCTTGTCAGTCGTGTCAACTTGAGCCGCAAGAGCCGCATGTTGCTGATTGAGCTGGTCAATTAACCTTGTTCCAGCATCCTCAGAATACGCCCTCCCTTGTGATTGCTTAGGCTGGGCAGGATCTTTATACATCTGGTTAATTTGAGCGATATTGTGCGCGTACTGCTGGGCAGTTATGGCCCCTGCTTTTAGAAAGTCGCTCTGCTGAGATATGGCTTTATTACGTTTCTCTGCATTCGTCAGGTACTGCTGATTAACCCTGTCTGCTTCTTGCTGAGTTTTAATGCTTTGTTGTTGGGCTTGGTTTCCTGCTGAGATAGCACCAGATTGATCGCTTTGAAGATTAAGCATTGATTGCAAGATGTCTCGCGTCTTAATCATTTCTGGAAGGTTATACCCGCTAGCATTAGCAGAAAACCTATTCCACAATCCACCTTCCGACTGTTTCTTTTGGGCGTCAGCAATGCTTGCGTTAATTGTATTTAGCTTATTTTGAATGGTATTAGGCCTACCAATCCCCTCCATTGCATCCCAAGCACCAACAACTACCCCACGCAAAGATGCCCAAGCTCTCTCTAAAGAACCCAAATTTTTTGCGATATCGTTAGCCCTTGCATTGACTGTATTGGCATAAGCATCGGTTGCCACTCTTGCCGCATCCTGCTGATTGCCTTCGTCAGCTAAAGCTTTAATCTGGTTGTATGTCGAAAGAGTAAGGAAATGGTACTGGTCATTTAGCTTGCTAATAGCTTGTACTGGGTTTTCAGCGATTGACTCGAAATCAGATACCATCTGAGTGGTTGCCTGCCCCGTAACGCTGCTCATATTAACGATAGAGCCAGCGACTTTTTGCAGTGAATCACCCGCAATATTCCCCGCCGATACCAATTGATTCAGAACGTCAGCCGCAGCGGCTTGAGTCGAACCAGTAGCAAGGCTAACGTTCCTAGCAATATCCGAAAGCTGGTCTGCTGTTTTACCAACCTGATTGCCTGTTAGGATAAGGCTTTTCTGAAAATCCTCCTGTTCTTGTTGCCCTTGATAATACGCCAGACCTAATGCCGCAACTGTCCCGGCCGTTATGGTGAACGGACTAGCCAGCCCCATAACATAGCCGCCCACACCTCTAATGGCCGGACCTATTCCGCCGAACATATCTTTTAGCTGACCACCTTGTTGCATAAGCACTGTGAAGGGTGATTGTCCGCTGGATAATCCGACGACAATATCGGTCATCTGTGCGGGGATCATCCTCATCGCCCATGCTGCTTGCTTGGAGGATTGACCTGTTTTAACTAATTGCTCTGACATTTGACCAAGACGTGAACGAGCGTCATCAATCTTTTTGCTGTACGCATCGAAGGTGTCAGTATCCAAGAAACCTTTTGCTTTAAACTTAGCTAATTGCTGCTGTTGTTGGTCTAGCTTGTTTAGCGCTGCGTTAACCGGATCAATACGGTCAAGTAATTGAGATAGTGCTTGTGACTCGTCTTGTGTAGCCTTAGTTACCTTGCCAGCACCATCAGCCGCCTTTTGTCCTGCTTGAGTCAATTTAGCCAGAGAGCTTGCCAGTGTTTCGGTATTCTTCTGTGCACCGGAGCTATCGATAATGACGGCTAGGCGTGAGGTTTGTTCTGCCATTTACTTTTCTCCGGGCAATAAAAAACCCGCCGGAGCGGGTTATATTTTTTTAATGAAGAACTATGGCGACACACCATATTTTGTTTTGTAATCGCTTTCCATTTTCTCGCAAGCCCCAGCTATAAACCTAGCTTCTCCTGGAGTATTGGATTTCTTCTCTTGGTCGCTCCAGCATAAGCTAATCGCGTCTCTCGCCTGTGACTTTTCCTTTTCTTCTGGTGAAGAACCAACGATTGCACTGAAAATAAAAAATACCACTGCCAAGATGATAATAATAAAAATAAACTGCCTCACATCCCTATCCCCATTAGCAAAGTCAAGAGCAATCCTAATGTTAATTAAGTGCAAAGGGAAGCAAGAAATCCGCAGTTGAGCGGCTATTCTTCCTCGTCGCCTTCGTCTATAACTTCCTGCTTCATCAAGTCAGCCAAATGGGAGTCATCGAGCGCAAAGATAACCGACTCAAATAAACCCCGATTAATTTGCAAGGGGCTACTGCGAAGGTATGCATCAATATCAGTTAGTGAAATAGGTAAAGGCGTTGCGTCCATCCCAGCGTATTGTCTGCCGCGACTAATAACTGAATAAGCGGACAGGATAATGCCGGTTAATTCGTCAATTTCCGGCTCGTCGACTGGTGAAATCCCTAGTTTCTCTTCCTTCCACCTATTGCGTTCAGCTTCTGGTCCATAATATCGAGCAAGCCATTTTTGCGCGGCTAAGGCTTTCCCACTGCATCTTCTTGCTGCCCCTTGATGCCTTGAGCGATGTCAGAACCAGCCTTGAGGATTGACCAGTACAGCTCTGGCTTCTGTTTCAGCAGGGCTAGCCCACTTTCCGGCGTGTATTCAATGGCAACCTCTTTAGCATCAACGACCTCGCCAACTCCCTGCCAATCTAACAGTAAGTATTTTGAGCAGGTATCGAGCAGTAAGTCGTCGAGTGAATCAACATCACCAATAGCCGACAGGTCGAACTCCTTGGTACCAACATTCAGCGCAGCATCCAATCTGTCGATATGGCGGCGGACGATGGCCTGACGTGACTTGTAATCGTGAGACTCAACACTCCCGACCTTTAATTTTAGGCCTTTAATTGGCTCAATCCAGCGGGTTTCATCTGCGTCTAAACGTTTATTAATGATTAACATAGTGCCTCTGCATAAAAAGGCCCGAGACGCTATGCAGCGCGAAACGGGCAAAATGGTTTAAGTTATTCGCCTGATGGCGCTGGAGTCGGAGTCGATGCAGCCTTGCGGGTGATAGTTGGCGGCGTATCTGAGCCAGTGATATTCAATTGAACATTGATAATGTCGGTGTTACCACCGTCAGGCCAGTCGCCGTCAACCTGAACCGATGGGAAGTTGAAGGTATAAGAGCCTTCTGCGTTCTCAAGGGTGAAGCTGAAAGGCATAGCCTCGCCGGTCAGTGTTTTCTTCCATGCTTCATAAGCGCTTTTCGACCATGACAGAGTAATCTGGCCGGATGGCGTGAAGGTAGTCGGGATATTTGCCCCCGCGAAACCTGAGCCAGAACCGATACAACGCTGCGTCTGCATATTGTTATCAAACTGGATGTTGAAGGTATCGACACAGAAACCATCACCACCAGTCACACCATTTAGGCTAATAGCAGTAACGTTTTTGAATGAGTATCGAAGTTTACCGTCAATATCTGTAGGCGCGCCAAAGTAACTCGTTCCGTCATCCTTATCCTGCCAACCTAGTCCAGCAAAGGTGACTGTGGTTTGCACATCACCATCGTTAGGAATTTGGATTTGTAAAGTGGAAACCTGACAGCCAGTAGCGATTGAAGCCACGCCGATATCAGCGGCGAATGTTGCCAATGAAAAGGTAATACGGTCGTTACCCATATTCAGGGTATCGTTCACCCAATCAGCGCCGAAACAAGAAGCCAAAAATGCATCGTGCTGGCCGTATCGGGTTTTGCATACAACGTCACCTCCTACATCGGTTGTTCCGGGTGTTCGCCCCTGAGCCATCCGAGTACCACCGATTTCGTTGTTGTCGTTCATGTTTTGCGTTGGCTTAACACCGAATGAAGTGCGACGGAAAATATCCCATGTCGCGCTTGCAGGTGTTGTGCCGGGGGTTTTCTCACGGGTGTAAGCAACCGTTACTTTAGCGCCTGAACTCACAGGAGCCTCCTATAAAAGTTAAGCGCTATAAAGCGCGGTAAGGGATTTGAAGATTTAACTGTGACCAACCATCCGTTTCGCCAGCATCAACACAGGACACCGCGAAGTAATCCAGCGCCCCTTCAGATTTCCACTCGAACAATTCCCGCAGCTTGTCTGCTGTTTCGGTAATGAGCAGAGAGCGAGAGCCGACCGGAACGAATAGCTGAATGATGATGATTCCGCTGCGGTGCGTTACCGGACCGTCACCAATTTCGACGGATGCAGCCATACCAGGCAAGTTAGATAGCCGCGCCCAGATTGATTTTCCGGTAGGGTCGAAAGTCGGGTCGTTTGGGTAAGCCACAGAACTTGCAGGCATAGCAGCCTGTGCCGTCATACGTTTAATAACAGCGTTGCGTATCTCTGTGAGTGTCATTTGTAGGCCTGCGATACTCCATGGAAGGAATTGGCATAAACACCTGTAGGCGCTTGCTTTGAGTGACCGTTTTCAAGTGGTTCGGCATAGGGTAAGTTGTTCTGGATATAGATAACCGAGAATGGCTTACCTTTAGCGATTACCGCGCTACCCTGCTGAATTGTTGCAGCACCAGAGGTATCTACCGCTGCCAATTCAGAATAATCAGGAGAGCCGATACTTACTTGGTTATTTGCCCTAAATCTTCCAGTATCAACAGGTGACCGGGTAACAATTTCAGTAAGCAGCGCCATGGATATGATTCTCAGGTGCTTGCCAACATCCTCCTCGACCTTTCCAGCAAATGCTGACGGGTCAAAATCCCAACCTTGCGCCATGCTATGCCCTCCGCAGCTGTACAGAGTAAGTCGCCTCGGCAGGGTCACTGCCAACGTTAATCACCTTGTATGATTGGCTGGCGTGCGTAACAAGGTCGGTCGTCGTGATGATATGGTCAACTCTTGGCGGTTCGCTTACCTCGTTTTGCAGCGCTGTAAGCTTAATGTCACCGCTCAGGATATTGACGCCATCAATGCGCTTAATGTCGTACTGACCTAAGACGCCTCGCCCAGTATAGGTATGAGTGACCTGATTGGATTGCTCTGTCACAGGGTCGTAATCACCCTCTGTCACATAGCTACCAGTGAATGGGTAAACCGCGTCAGATAGCTTGCGGTTGAAGGCTTTAGCCACCTTCGATTGAACCTTGTCACGAATTCCCATCAGCGATACACCCTAAACTTGAGTGGATTAGTGCGCCAAGGAGCGAGTAGCGCCAATGCGAGCTGCAAGTCAGGGTCCAGTAATGAATCAGCGTTAATCGTGCCGCCTGTGTAGTAGGTTTCAGTCACCTCTACCGTGTCAGCCTTAACCGATTCACTCGCCAGAACACCGCTTGATTCCTTCTGCGTGTACAGGTTTCCAGCCGCCGCAACGGATGCGACATACGCGCCAGCCTGTTTCACTTCATCAGGAACATCTTCAAGGTTAATTCCCTGAAGGCTCAGCGCCGATAACCAAGCATTCGCCATCAGAATTGCTTTCGACTTTGCGCTGTCGCTTGCCCACTCGCTCCCTAACAACGTGTCCACTTCGGTTACTGTTATGTACTGTGCCATGCTAGCTCCAATACAGCCCCATTGCTGGGGCTAAGATAGATTAACCGCCTGTGGCACCGCTATCTGATGAACCATTAGCAGCACCGCCCGCAGTAACCTTAACGGTGACCGCAGGGTCAGTGATGCCATAATCAGCGCCTGACTTGGTTTCATCATAGATAGTTTCAGCACCTAGCTTTGATGTTGATTCGTCGGCGTAAGCGCGTTCACTTGGGTAAGTGTATTTGTAGTCTGGAGTTACCAGATTCTTTGGTGTAGACATTGCAGACCTCCTTACAGGTTGCTAATCAGGAAGCGGAATCCGGTATCAAGCGGATCGAGAGTTAATTCCCAGTTGGCTGCTTTTTGCAGGTCGCCCCACGATGCAGACAGCGCTTGGCGCTCGGTACCACCGGTTAAGGTGTTTTCAGCAGCGATGAAGCTGAAACCTTGCGGATGGATTACCATGTTGCGGCGAGTCCATAGCGCGCGGTCACCAGCACCGTTTGATGTTGATGCGGTGCGATCTACTTCTAGGTCGTCGTTACCCGCAGCCTGTGCGTAGCTAAATGCGCCAGCGCCAGCCAGGAGTGAAACGTATTTAGCGTTAGCACCTGTGCCAATTTTGGTACCCAGTTCAGACTCAACCAGCGCGCGACCGTTATACACGGTTACTGGCGGAATATTGGCCTGAGTTTGCAGAAGTTCCGCTTGGTTATTCTTGCGAATCTTCGCAGCAACTTGGGGGTGAACGACCATTACGCCATTACCACGGTTAGCTGGGCGCATGGTTGCCTCAACATCAACGAAAGCGTCGAATGAGAAGCCTGTTGCCGCTGTAGCAGTGGCCGCACTGATATCAGTAGTCAGCTTCTTACCGTTCGCTTGGTCGTAGTTACGCAGACCAGCAAGAGTTGCGCGTGCGCGGTTCTCGGCAGAATTCAACCACAGTTGATTTAACTTACCGCCAATCAGCTCAAGGGCATTCACTTGGGTAAGGTAGCGCTGCAATGAAGCCTCACGAAACGCTTCGTTAAGGTAGGCAACACGGCCTTGCATTGAACCACCTTGAATATCACGAGGCATCGCAATATCGGTGTAGATGGTGTTACCGTAGTTTGGCTCAAGACCTGCGTCGATGCCGCCGATATACGGCACAACAAAGGTCGGTGAACCGCCAGACAGCAATGTGCTTAGTCGTGAGTCAGCAACGAAAGCGCCTGACTGGACAAATGGCGATGGCACGAGCGGGTCAACGTCAATATATGACTGTACGACAGGGCGGTTGAATACTTCTAAAAGTGAAACTTGGGCCATAAGATTTTATTCCTTAATATTTGCTAAATTGCCCAGAGGCTAAAGCTCGCTGATAACCTTGCGGGTCACGCTGTGCGAACTCTGCTCGCTCTTCGGCGGTCATTTGTTTTGGTTCTTTCGTAGGACTCCCACGTAAAGGTGCGGCCCCGCCGCCGTTTGCTTTCGATCCTGTGACCAAAGAGGCCCAACGAGGATCGTTTTTAAACTCTTCTTTGAGCTGCTCAACTGAGCTGACTGTCAAGTTTCCACTTGCATCAGTAACCCGAACTTGCCCATCAACTAGCTTTAAGCGGCGTGTAACGAACTCTGAGAGAATCTCTGCATTAGGTCCGTCGGCAATGTCAGTGGCTAACTTAATTGCTGTCTGGTTGATACTGTTTTGTTCAATTTGACGCAGAAGCTCTTCATGTTTTTGCTGCCAACTTGCACTATCAGCTTGGCTTGATTCGAATAACTGCTTGTAATTACCCTCTGCTGCAAGTCGCTCTTTTTCGGCTCGCTGAATTTCTTCCTCTGCCTTGCGACGCTTTTCCTGTTCAGCCTTCTTCTCGGCTAGTAGTTCGTCACGCTGGCGCTTAAGGCCGTCTACGTCAGGCTGTGGAATTCCTTCAACTGCCAATTGATAAACATCGCCGCTCTGCGTGTAGAAACCTTGCTGGCTTTCTTCGAGTTGTGCGAATTCCTCAGAGGTAATCTGATATTTGAGCATTACATTCTCCTGAATGAATGGTTACTGGCCCTGCCAGTGATTGATATGGATTAATTCAGGCCTGCACGCTCGAAAGCGTGCGGCTCTAATTCTTTGAGTTGGTCTAGGGTGTATTGCTTGCCTGTTTCGCCGTCTACGAACCTATCCAGCGTTAAATCACCTTTGCTGAATAACTGGTATCGCTTGTGGCCTAATACTTCACGCTGGAAGGTAACGGGCTGACGAGTTAGCCAATCTCCGTAGTTTGTTTTACTGCTAACCTGCTGCGCACCATCTGGACCGACTGCCGGACGAACGGAGCCAGGTATCTCTCGGCGATATTCTGCTTTGAGTACGGGGACCTGAGTCGTTCGACAGCGCCAGTGATACGGAGGCGAGGGTCCGTCTAGCCGAATGATTCGATGGTCAATAGAGCGACAGAATGCAGTTGTGCGTCCGTCAAGCGTGGCGATATCCTGCTTGCCTTCCAATATGTCGTCATTCTCGCTGAATGTATGATTGCGAGCTGATGCCGATACATGGTTGGTTAACGTGCTGACTAACGATGACGCCTGTTCTTCATGCGATATCCCTAGCGAGGTTAAGCGGCGCACTATCTGCCGTGAATCCTCCCCCATCGCAGCACCTAGGCCGATTTCGCTGATTATGTCAGCCGTTTTCTTGGTGCCGAACTGTGCCAGAGCGCCAGCAATGTTGATTGATTGGCGGCCTTTACCGACCAGCAACTCAAGCGGGTCACTCAGCACAGCCGCAGCAATCATCTCGACCGATGGCTCAGCGAGTTTTACCGAGGCCTTAACCACCTGGTCGAGCAGCTTAGTATTGAAGGTGAACTCGTATTGCGCGAAATCACCATAATCAATGCGCTGTTGCTCTGCCATATCGCCGTAGATAGCTCTCAAATCGTTGCTTAGCGTTTCTATCTGCCTCTGGTATCTCGCGCTCTGGTATTGGCTCAATCCACCTTGTACGGTCTTTTTGGCGCGGTTAATGGCCCTGCGCACAAACTTAACCGCCTTGGTGGTTAGTCCTGAACCGAATCGCTGCACATAAACCTGATGCCGGACGGCGCTATCAGTAAGATGACCGTCTGCACTCATGGTTATTCATCCTCTTCGGTTGTGCCAGTGGTCACGCCTGATACTGGCGGCTCTGCTTCTCGCTCTTCGTCGATATCATCATCCGTCCGGTCGGCGTCAATAATTGCAGCCTGACGCAAGTTGGTACGAATATCAGATTTAGCAATAATGCCTTGCTGCCAGAGTTGGACTTGCGCAAGAATCATCTGCGCATCCATAGCCTCATCAAAGAATTCTTGATTTAGCCAGAACACAATGACGTCAGGTGTTGGAGTGCCAGACATATAAAGCTGTACGTCGAATAACGCAGATTTAATCGCCTCAGATACGTTGCCAGCAATCGTACCTAACACACTGTTGTCGCTGCTGTAGCGAATCCTCGCTGCTTCGGCCGTCTCGTTCTGGCCTGACTGCTGCACGATACGAGCACCAATCATCAGCATCTGGTTTTCTTTGTCCTGCATCAATGTGCGTGACAAGTTACCTTCGCTGGCTTGTACCATTGTGACCGTACCAGTTTTGCCAAGACTGTAACCACTCGTCGCACCAATCTGCACGCCGTTAGGGTTCCATTTAACGAACTCTTCTTGCGAAATATCAGTCGTGAAGAACAATGTCGGTTGGCTGCTGATAAACCCCGATTCCTCTACCGTGGCACTGTTTCCATAGTGGAGAATGTTTACCTCTGCCAAGTCCTCAAGCGGTGACTTATCAATGCAGGCATCGTTATTCTCTGAGCCGTAGAAATAAAACGGGATATGGTCGAATGTCTTGCCGTTATAGTCGGTCGGTTTTGTGTCGAGAATCGGCGAATCTTCGCTTTCACGCCAGACACGGTGACGATAAACGCCATTCTCAAGCGTTAATGCGCGATACTGCATCTTGGTTTCAAAGGTGAACTCGTCGCTGTCAGCAACGTGATATAGCTCAGCAAAGACGACCATCGTTAATCTCTTAACGCCGTTAATCACGTCCTCGCGCCAGTTGATAATCTGCTCTGATGCATAGTGATGAATGTGCGCGTTATTACCGGCTGATTGCGCCTTGGTTGGCCTTACTCCTGATTCGGTATCAGTGTTCGGGTAATCAACGAAGAAACCGCCACGGCCCGTATCAAGGCACTCACCGATGGCCGATTTTGATAACTGCTCAAGGCTGACACCATCGCCGCTTGCGTTGGTCTGGACGTACTCAATATCGGTGGGCAAGTCGATTTCCGCTGACTTGCGGAACACCGCTCCGATTAACCCTTGCCGGGTTCGTCCGGTAACGTTGAGGAACATTGCACGGTTTAGTAATGCCCGATAACGCGCCTTGTTTTCTTCACTACTGTTCGTCGGGTCAGGTATCGGGAGGTAAACTGTCTCTCTGGCCTTCACCGCCCTGCTGCCTGTCACGCAATCCTTAACCAAATCCCATGACTGCTTCGCCTCGAGATATTCAGGCTTGATGTATGAATAGTTTGCCATTGTTTTATCTTCTGAATGAGACAGGAACGGATGTAACGACTTTGCGTTTAGCTCTCGTCACTGCGAAATATCGAAAGGCGTCAGCGCCGTGTGATGTTTGGTCATGATATGGCTTATCTTTCCAGCATCCTCGCTTGTCATCCCACTCTTTCCGGTAGCCCTCAAGGGAGAGTATTCCATCAGAACACTTCTGCTCGTCGAATGCGCATTTAGGTAGGATTTCGCGGACTTGCTCAATTCCGTCAGCGATGCCAATTTTCGGAACCACTTTGAACGTGAGGGAATAATTCTCACCGTCTATCTCATAACCTTCTTTAGCTAGTTCTCGCCGCGTTTTAGCATCAGAACCGAACTCGCGGTTATCAATATCGTGCGGACCCCAGTGCTCTGAATATTCGTAACCTTTATCCTTGAGCACTTTCATGTAATGGCGAAGACCTTCACCGCTGTTTTCGTAGTAGTCGATGACGTGGTATTCCTCACCAACGATACGAACGAACCAGATTGCCGTTGAGTCGCTTACACCAATATCCCAGATAGTAATCACTGGAAGGTGTGAATTATTCGGTAACTCACCGATGCGCTTATTCTGATAAAGGGATCGGAACTGTTTAGCGTAGTAAGCGCCCTCAACTGACTGCTGGAATGCTTCGGCAGGAATTGTTGGATATTCCCGTTTCATGTCATCGCCAAGTGTTTTCTCCTTGGCGTAATACCAAGCTTTCTGGCGCTCGTTCAGCGATATGCCATGCTTTGCCTCAATCTCTGCGAAATAATCGCTCAGTCGCTGCGGTAGGTGCTCTACGGGGTCAATTGCATAGAGTGGATTCTTCCACCATGAGAAAAAGAAGAACTTCCAGTCGAGGTTAGATAATCGCT
>Ga0308168_1003261_pt1 | contig 12578 bp, 15 predicted proteins | sample PhyCR2_FD_202133 | JGI IMG/M metagenome (GOLD analysis project Ga0308168, IMG submission 202133) | Phyllosphere microbial communities from UC Gill Tract Community Farm, Albany, California, United States - DLSLRC.R2 | ecosystem: Host-associated > Plants > Phyllosphere > Unclassified | place: USA... | reverse complement strand
TAAAACGGACCATTGGCTGCGAGCCGGTTCGTAAGGCATGAGGCGGCACTTTAGGCTTCTGAGCACGGGCCACCAGGGCTGCCGGGCTTTGCGAGGTGGAGGCGTGAACCGGGCGGCTGTCCAGCATTAAACCTTCCAATGATGCACTTAGCTGAAATTATTTATTTTCTAAATTTTTCTCTACAGAATTCATAATCTTATCTTTCTTAACTTTATCGTCCAAAGCATCTAAAAACGTTAATGCTTGCCCATCTGTTAAATTCTCATGAGCATCGAGAGCATTAAAAATCGTAGAGAACTCTATTTCTTTAGCCGAGTATAGTTTCTCAACCTCTTTTCTAAGCTCTTGAATAGATGAGCTATTATCAATTTTGAAAAATTTCTCCATAACAGTCAGAGACTTAACTATCAAATGCTGAATCTCAGCTTTTTCCTTCGAAATCATGTCAATATCAGATTCTTGCAAAGCTATAGTACGTCTTAAGTTTTCTAATTCATCCTCTAATGCCTTTTTGATGGACTCCATCTCTTCTGTTTTAAACATTTCACGCCTGCCGCGCTCTTTCTGCTCCTGAATGTCAGCATCCGCTTTAGCTTTTGCCAACTCTTCAGCCCTGTCAGCCTGAACTTTCAAAGTGGAGAGTTTGATCGCTTCTTGATAATTTTTTTCTTTGACCTTGAAGATATTGTCGCTGTACCTGTCATCAGCCCACTTATGCGCCTGAGATAAGAGCCATTGAGCATAGGGAGAAACTATAGCTAAAAGGCTCCCTGATAGGATGGGTACAATCATGTAATGTAGGTAGAAGAGCTTTTGTGAAAGGATGTAGTCGATCCTGAATTTTACAGGAGCATCACTCATGAACAACATCGCCAGGTTAGGCCAGTTGAACCATAACCACGCCAGAATAATGAAACCCCACAAAGGATTTTTCATTCTTTCTTCTAACACCTTTTTGACTGAATCTGTAAGACCTTCGCCCATCTTAGTTCCCTTAAGTTGAAGTTTTTCTTATGATAATCCGTTTCCGGGTTTTTCGGAATAAACCTAATGAGAAAATAATATCACCCTAATAACAACTGCTTGATTTCGTGTGGCTAAGTCTTAAGATGAATCTTATAAACAAAAACTGTAAAGGAACGGTGATGAAAAAAATTCTTATAGCAGCGACTTTTTTAGTGGTGCCTTTGTTTGCTCATGCTGATGGAGGGGCTGGCTATGGAAATACAAAGTGGGATATGAGGCCGTCTGAGGTAGTCGCAGCACAGGGCAATGGCGCACATCTGATTTCACCTGAAAAATACAAAGGCAGTGTAGGCAAGGTTAGGATCGATAACGTGAACATTGGAAGTGGTCTCTACAATGTTAACTTCCTTTTCGACGAGTCTGATCGTCTGGTTCAGACAAATGTCACCAGTGTTGAGCAGAAAAACGAAGGTATCATTGTTGGTCAGTTCAATACTTTAAATCAGTTATTGACTCAGAAGTATGGCAAACCTGAGTTTGCAAATGCAGATAGTGTTACTTGGAAACTTCCCTCTACCACGGTTGAATTAAGCAAGATGATCATTCCTGGCATCATGGCACAAACAGTAGTGCGGTACATTCCAACGAGCAGAGTTAATAAAGATACGTCGAATCTTTGATTCAACCGGCAATTTTGTGTATTGAAATTTCTTTCCAAGGGAGGCAGGGGTTTTATCTTGCCACCATGCAGGCGATTTGATTTAAGATTGGTTAAATAACCCTACGCACACTTCATTAGCTGAGTCAACTAAATGTTGACATTTTGTTGCATAAATGTTAGCATTACTTGTAGTCGATGATTACCCCGCAACTACCTATCACTATCTCATCTGCGTTAAACCATATACAGACCACCCTACATTAGCACTGTCAAACGTGTGGAAGCGTACCTCTTGGTAAGGTGCTTCTGTGGAGTGGTCTGTATATAGTTTTCTTCCACACGTACCATGAGGTCTTAATGCATGTAGCAACAACTAAGCAGTCCCGTAACTTCGTCAAGGCATATCACGATGTCTTGGAATCCACAGAGATCAACTCGAATGAGAAGCTGGTCTATCTCTTCCTCCTGAGCTATCAAGAGGCTGCTTCGGTAGAATCAATCTTCCCTTCAAATGAATATATCGCCCAGCGACTTGGGTTGAGTGTCAGAACTGTTATTCGTGCCACAGCTACCCTCGCTGAAGCAGGTTTAATTGCTAAAACTCGTAGGTTCAACAAGTCGAATACTTTTGAGGTGACAAACTGTCATGTCTGGACGTGTCAAACTGTCACCTCTGGACGTGACAAATTGGCTGACTATAAGAACAGAGTATTAGACCAGAGAGAAGATCATTTAGAAGAAGAAAGTCAAAACCAAGACGCTTCGCTGTCACAGGTAAACGTGGGATTGGGTGAAACCAGAATCCATTGTGATAAGAGCATTAGCGATCTTAATCTTGATGAAGAAATCTCTGTAGAGAAATCTGTAGAGAGAGAAGAACTGGTGACAAAGACATACGCCAGTATGCCTCTTGCTCAAGATGACTTCGATGATGAACCACTCGACCATAGCGACGATTATTCAGATGATTCATTTAGTGCATCCCAAGATGACTTCGATGATGAACCACTCGACCATGACGATGATGTAAAAGTACCCAATCAGAACATCTTCGCTACTGGTAACCGTATCGGAATGGCTCCGCATCAGTTAGAGCGTCAGAAGCAATTCAATCGAAACAATCCCGCCTTTTAATCCTCCTGCTCAGTCTTTAATACTCAAGGCTGAGCGTTAATCTTATGTCAGCATAGACTCCATCTCATACACAGGTATCTCCCCAAATGTACTCTCTAATTCCAACGCCAGAAGTGCAACGCTTCCTCTCTCTGATCCAATCTGGACAGTCTCCAACAGCCGCTGCTAAACAGTCCGGTCTTAACCCACACGAATCAGTCCTTGTCCGTAAACTGGCAGGTATTCCCATCAGTAAGAAATACACGCAAGTCTACGAGGATGTCTTGAAACTCCGCTCAGAAGGTCTTACTCACCGCCAAATTGCTAAACAGCTCGGTATCTCCCCGAGTCTCGTAAACAAGTGCATTTGCACCCATAACAAACAGTCCCGGTAAACAACCAATGCAACATATCCTCATCCATTTTTTGTATGACATTGTCCCTACAAGTATTCTCACGGTGTTTATCCTCAAACTTGTCGATAACCTGACCAGCAAAGACGACTGAAAAGACACTGCTCAGACACGTATCAATATAAATTATTGATTTTAAATGATTTATCTGAGCGCTTTCTGATTGTTATCTGCTCAGTGCGTTACGGTACAGCCTCCCAGATCCCCATTTCCAAAATAAACAAAAGGCATATTTATGAATGACTAACACAACCAACACACCCAACGCTGATACTGTGACCGAACAAGCTCAGTCAGCCTCTTACAGCTTCCTTGAAGCAATCCTCCACAAAGACGCTGTGACCCTTCGTAAATACGGTGTTGATGATAAGACCACCAGCGCAATTGACCTCAAGACTCAGATTGACGTCGCACAGAAGCTATTAGCCTCAGATAACAATCAGCGTCGCTCTATGTCAAAGCGTGTACTGGCTGCTCAGGCTGGACTCCCAACTAAGGCAGACGTTACAACATCCAGTGTGTCCCCATCTAAACCACCAGCGTCAACCCCGACTTTTCAGCGTTACTCTGTAGCCCCCAAAGCAGCCCCCAAAGCAGTCGCCTAATCAGTCAAATATAAGTGTATTTTTTACAGCACGTCTGTCTTGCATGGATACAGCAATCTAAGTACAATCCTCATACACCATTTGAGGATTCAGACTATGAAAGTTGTTACTTACTACCGCATATCAAAGAAGGGAACAGGCTTAGGCTTAGAGTCTCAGCATGACTATTGCCAGTCTGCGATTACTTCCAATGAGTGGGACGAAGTAGGCAGCTTTACAGACGATGGCCTGTCAGGTGCGCTTTCGATTGAACTCCGTACAGGCTTACAGGCTGCTCTTAAAGAGTGTGAGAAGCAGGGCGCTTGTCTGCTGGTGGCTAAGGTGGATCGTCTGTCCCGTGACGTTGAACACACAGCAGCAATCATGAAAAGAGTCTGTGTAAAGGTCGCTACCATGCCCCATGCAGATAACTTTCAGATCCATCTGTTCGCAGCATTAGCACAGCAGGAAAGGGAGTTCATCGCTCAGCGTACTAAGGCTGCACTGTCCAAACTTCAGGATCGTGCTGATAATGGCGATGCTGAGTCTATGGCTAAGCTGTCACGCCGAAACGCAACTGTGATGCATGTTCGTCATCTCGGAACAGAGAAATCTTCACAGATTCGACAGGAAACAGCGAAAGCATACATGCTCAAAGTTGAGGATGCTGTTCACGCTGCACGTGCTAAAGGGTATGTCTCGCTACGTCAGTTAGCAGCTTACATGAACGAACGTGGTATCAAGACGATTCACGGTAAGGAATGGACTGTATCAACAGCACAGCGCATCGTTGCTCAGATGGATAAGGCTATGCCTCGTTAATACACAGGCTTATGTGACCATCTCTGACCAGAATAATTGAGGGAAGGCTAAATAAATCCTTTATAATCAATATTTTACCTTTCTACAAAAGGAACCTAATGCTCAGCTTTGAGCCTCTAAGTGCCTCAATTTATACGCTACAGATACTTCCCCAGCCACTCCCCATACCCCGTATCAAAAACACCCTCCCTTAATTTTAAAAAAAAATCTAAAAAGGCCCACCAGAAATGCCCAGCCAACCAACCCGAGCAGACGCCCTTGAATCTCAACGTCTCGTAGAAGAAGATCGTCAGCGTGAGCTACTACGCCAACAGGCTTACCGTGACGTGCATGAACAAGCTCACCTGTTCAGAGTCCTCCCGACAGAACCTGCACACCGTTACCAGAACAGCGAGGGTTACAGTGTGACCTGTAACAACTTGCCAATATCACTTTGCTAACCAGATGTCAATAAAGTATTGACATTTTGTTACAATAGTGTTAACATTTACTCAGTGGTAGTTCTTCAGCTTCACCTATAGCGCGGTGTTGTTCGTCTTCACCGCCTATCTTCTCGCTGTATCCGCAAAAACCTCTCCCCTCAAAATCCTGTAGGTTCTCCGCTTCTCCATCGGTTCAGATCGCAGGTGCAGAAATCACTTTCCTTCCTTGCAGGGTAAGCGGTCTCAAGTGGTTTTTGCGGATATTGTCTTGTCATTTCACTATCCAATCCTGATAAAGCTCACCTCTGGAAACGGAGGTGGGTATTTTTAATGAGAGAGACCAATAATGATCCCTGCAATCCTGACAACCATTCTCGTTGTGCTTCTATGCCGCGCTGATTCTATGTGGAGACAACGCAATGCTTGAAGTAACCGAACTCCTTAAACTGATGGAATCACAGCAAGAGTCCACCAGCCACACCATTGATCAACATACACAGAACACAGAACATCTCGCTGATCTCGAATCAGAACTTGTCGCGGTAAACAACAAACTCAGCGTGACCCGTAAGAACATCGCTCATTATCAGCAACTCGCTGAACAGATGTTGAAGACGAATCCTGAGATGTTCGGCCCCGAAATCGTCAAGCTGCTTCGTGATATCGCCACAGCGAAGGTAATGAAAGAGAAACCGGAACTGTTCGCTGAGGCCCACCAGCTTGAACAGCGTGCTGATCAGATTCGTAAAGAGGTTGGCGCTTAATGACAATCCAAAAAATCGTTTCATGGCGTGATGAGTCTGATCTTTCCAAAGGTTTCGTTATTGACCTTGAAAATATCTCATCAGCAGAACTCTTCGCCAGCATCTATCAGAGACCAGAAGAACTCATCTCAGCGTTTGCTGACTGCTTTCTGATCATGCGCTATTCGGCTTCTGAAGCATCTGAGATGGCTCATAAACTCTATGAACAGACTCGGAGCCAACTCGACACAATGATCGACCGTCTCCGTTCAAAACCTTATGTACAAATCCCTGCAAACCACGGAAACACACACTAATGATCACTTTAAAACACATGCAAAATGAGTCACATCATATCAAGCAAGACCAGACCCCCATCTTCGTTGACGTTGATGAGGCGCTAACAGAACGCATCCAACAAGAGGCCATCGTCCATCAATCTTCTGTACAGAATAAATCTGAACAGGCTGAACTGGATCGACAGGCTGACTTTGACGATCTGTTTCCCTCAGAGAAACGTCTGGCTATTGAGCGCCACTACACACCAATCATCCAGAAACTCGCTGCACAGCATGAAGAACTTTGTGACCAGGTCGAAGACTTCGAAAATAACCAGACACGCTATCGTGCTGACCTTCAGGCTCAGTATGCATTCGGGCTAAAACACCCGGATGTGAAGGCAGTGGATTGTGCAGGCGAACACCATCTCAATGAGCTGATCAAGACTGGTTGCCTACATATTGAAGGTTACAAAATGGTTGAGCGCAGGTCTCTTGGGGGGCGTGCAGTGATGGTTAACGGTGCTGCTGTTAGTACGCCAGGATCATCTCGTTTGGTCTTTATCCCTGTTGCAGTTGAAAGTCTAATGTCATACGCACACAGCCCAGAGGCTCAGGCTCACTCGCAAGGGCTTTACGATGCAGAGCTACAACGCCTTATCAGCCGCCGTAAGAAAGTCGCTGTAGCGTTAACTGAAGCGAAGCAAAAAGCGCGTGCAGCTCTGGATGCCATCCCGACCTTTGAGCAGTTAATCTCTGACGCGGTTAAACGTGCGAAAAAGTAACCCTCACACAATTAAGCATCCCCTTTACAGGCTCACCTTATCGGTGGGCCTTTTTTATAGGTAAATAATAATGTCGAACCAAATCACTGTGGACAGCTTCGTTATTGAAATGTCCCTACAGGAGACTGTCCTGAAAGGGCTAACACGTCTCGAAAAGCAGATCCTGCCAGTAGCTAAGCGTATCGAAACGAATCTTGACCGAGTCTTCTCCCGAAACCGGGCAAAGTTAGCTGAACCCGCTTTCAAAGCACTGGAAAAGCGTGCTGCTATAGCTGGTCGCAACATCAACAAAGCTCTTAACGATTCATTCCGTATCAGGGGCGCTGACACTGGCCTTTTTACCCGTTATCAGCGTGAAGGGCAGAACGCTGCTCGTGAAGTAGGTCGAGCAATCCGTGATGCATACCGTGTACGCAGTTCGATTACTCCACCTGTAGCACCTCTCCCTCGTCCCGGTCAGCCACGTTCAAGAGCTAACCCTCGTCAGGTAATTGAGGACATCCACCAGCGCCAGCTAACATCTGGCTTTTACGGCAGAATGCAACTTCAAGACGCTGATCGTGCTGTTCAGTATCGTTCTCGCCTTGAGCGTCTAAGAATGGAATCCACTGCTGCTGGTGATATGCGTGGCTTTAGAAACTCTTTGAGAAATCTTAATTATGAGTTTGCTCAAACTCAACGTGCAGCCTCGATCCAACGCTCACAGCAGCGTTTACAGGCTCTCGAATCCTCAAACGCTGGAGCAGGGTTATCACGTCTCGCAGAAGGTGCTACAGGCTTAATCGGAGGTTTCTTTGCGCTCAACAGAGCACTGTCATCACTTCAGCAAACAATTACTGTCGGTGGTAAATTCCAGCAGGCTCATACAATGGGTGTCGTAGCCTTCGGTTCAGAAGCAGAAAACACCCGTATGACCCAGAAGGCAGACACCGTATCACGTGCTTATGGCCTTGATCCTTTGCTGACAAGAGAGCAGATCGCCCAAATGCGTATGACTATGCCTGACGGTTTCAAGAATGATCAGATTGCTGAACTATTCGAGAACGAGTCAGTCTTTGCGCATACAACAGGCATGTCACCAGACGCTGTCGGTCGTTTGAACTATGCCTTCCAGCAAATTGCCACCAGCGCACATCTTATGGGGCAGGACTTCCTACAGGTTGTGAACGCATCACCAGCACTGATTAAGGGTCTCCAGAAGTTACACGGATTCACTAACAGCAGCCAGTTGAAGGAATACTATAAAACGGTTCCCGGTAGCGCATTCGTCTCAGACAGCCTTAAGGTGATGAAACCGACAGAGCAACAGAAGACTATGGCGCAGGAAAACATCATTGCTGCACAAGGCCGTCTGGCTGGTTCAATCCAGTTCGCTCAACGTGATTTTTTCAATAACATGGAAAAGCCTATGGTGCGCTTCTTCAAAACGCTTACTGATAGTGCTGACAATCTTGGAACCACTCTGACACCTGTCTCAAAAGCTGTGGGCTTCTTTGCTGATCGACTGTCTGACATTGGCGATAAAGCTAACGTTGCAGCAATGAACCTTTCAGGCTACTCGTCACTCGCTTCAGAATACTGGTCAGACTTTTACTCTGGTCTGGACAAATCCACACAGCAGAATCTGACGAAACTGTCAGGTGTGTTCAACGCATGGTTCGACGTTCTGATCGCTGTTGTAGCTGGAAAGCTCGCTCTCGCTGGTATCTCTAAAGTCGGTAAGATGACAGGTCTCGGTACAGGTGAAATGATGGGTGCAGCAGGGCGTACTTTCGGTATTGCTGCTGCTGTGGTGATGGGTAAAGAACTCGGTGATCTCCTGTTTGACCAGTTTATCCCACAGTTCCAGAAATTCGCTCACAAGGAATGGGGCTGGGGCGGTAAAGACGGTACTGAGACCACACACGGAGGGAATGTGATTAAGGATTCTGCACTGGACAAGATCCTGAACTTCTTTGGTGACAACGCCAAATATGCAGGAGCACAGTTCCAGCAGGTTGCTTACCCATCCTTGCTGAACCCTTCACAGTATCTTCCACCAGCACAACCAATCGTTATGAAACAGGAACCTCTTCAGATCCTGCCATTCAGGATCAATATTCCTATGCCAAACGGTGAAACCTACAGCCAGATGATTACGCCCATCGTTCAGCAGCAGATTGCAAGCCAACATGAACTTCAGATGATGTCTGCAACTGGCCTTGCTGGTGGCTGGCAATCACCCGGTAACAATGCTGGCTGGAGTCCTTCGTTACTCAAAAAATCTCGGTAAATTCGACCCCGTTCAGTGAAAGCTGTTCGGGGTTTTTTAAATTGATTATTTCCACTAACGCAAATAACATCGAGATGAAGTGTAATTTTGTTATCTAATTAACTTATTAATATAAAAGGATAAATTATGACTACATGCAATATCTGTGGGCTGACTTACGCAGAGGATGATGCTGATGATCGTAAAACACATGCAGAAAGACACAAAGAGTTAGCTAAAGGTGTACTTCCCTACAAAGTCCGTGAGTTTGTGAAAGCATTTGGCTTTGCAGTTGCTCATAATGACGGCGGTTTAGAACGGCTGAAAGATACAGACCCAGAGACAGGGAAACTTGCAGTAGTGTTTTCCTGGTGGAGTCGTGCCTTGTCACAGGGAGTACCAGTTAAAGACTTTGACGCTTACATGAAAGCGCATCTCCAGTTTGCTGACTCACTCGTGACAGGCAACGGGCAAGAAGAAGCACGCAGGGCGGTCAAGAAATGGGAACAATACGCTGGTTAGTTGTTTGAAGAGTGTCTTACCCCGCTGGCTGGCTGGCATGGCCTACGGGGTTTTTACCTTCAGAGTTGTTCTTCACACTTTGCCAGAAACAGCAGGTTAGATGCAGTCAGATGTAATGCGTAGCTCGCCAGATGTTCAGGAACTGTAGTGATCTCAGGCCCCTGACCGTGACTACCTTCTTTGTTTCTGATAGTAGGAATCCCGCTTACAAGAAGAGATTTAAAAGATGAAAATTGCTCCTGCATATACTCAGGAATCAACCCATTCACCAGACAAACGTTGATCAGTTTCTTCGCTGTATCGTTCTGGTTCGAATCCCAGCCATGCTTGACATGGATAGACTTCATCATGCTCTCAAACGCTTTCAGGCAGTCATTCAAACACTCTTTGTAATTCTGGTGGCGGTAATGCTCATGGGCCGACAGGAACTCATCGTTAACTCCTATGTAACTTGGGTTGTTACCTAAGATCTTAAGTGTTGGCTTTACCGCTTCTGAGTGTAAAAACTGCGAGTCAACTCGGATAATCTCACCATTTTCAAACTGATAGCCTACACCTGCCTCCCTGCATCGGTAATTAAACTCATGGATCGCTTCATCAATCGTGACAGGCAAACAATTGAAATAATCACTACGATGGCGCACTTCAACGTCGAATTTCTTCAGAACCAACTCAACAATGTCTAAGAGCTTTTCTGGGTCATCTTCAGTTAAAATATTGAGATGTAATCTGTCAGCAGATCCTTCTTGAGAAAGAGAATTCTTTGATGAACCATATTCGCGGCAAAGAATACGATCAACTGACTGATAAAATTCTCCACTCGGTGAATCAAACTCATAGCGGTAGTCTTCGTTTAAAACATCAGAAAAAATGTGAAGTATCTGGTTTCTTAATGCTGCTGAGAAATCAGTGTACTGAAAAACATCAGATACACCGTCTCTCAAACGTTTTTGTCGCCTGGAATAAAGCTCATAGATTGCCACGTTCATCTCCCTTGCTTGCTGCACATCATCATTGTCTTGGTCTATCTGGTAAACTTTTTAAAGCTCATCATCAGATACGCTGAAACTACAGTGACCGGAGAATCCAGCGTTGATAACAACTTTGTGTCCGTGGCTCTCATACACACAGATCAGATCGTTATTGTCATCCCGGTACTTCTCCTTAAGCTGTGCAGCTTCAGCGCTTCCAGCCACCAGCAGCAAAAGCCCGATCAGTATGCTTTTCATTCTTCATCCTTAACCCAATCAGGCGTATCAGCCATTAACACGTGATTCGGTGTGTGACCTTTCCCATTGGTAAACCGTACTTCTGAGTACCCCATTACAGGGAGCAACTCCAGATCCCTGGCACCATCAATAACTCTGTCCAAAGGATAATCATGGAAGACAAGACCATTATGGAACACGATCCTGCACACCTTCCTTGCTGTATCCACTGTGATAGTTCGGATCATACGCTTGATGATGATTTGCGCTTCTATCCTGTCCTTTTTAACAGTCATATCCAGATGGTTAATCGTGTCCAGCTTGCTTGACTGGTCACGCTGATGGGCCTCAGCAACAGCCTTTTCAGCTTCCTTAATCTGTTTGTTCAGTCCACGTAATTCACCTGCAACTGACTCAGTGTCATCCGTCAACATAGCCAGCTTTACAAGCCTCTCTTGCTGCTTCTGTAGCGTCTCAAGCTCAGACTGAAGGTTACCTATTACCTTACTGTTATCACTGCTCAGATTGAGCCTGTGTGCGTTGTACAGCAGCCCCTGAACCAGTGCTTTATCAGTCTGTAACCGGGATATGCCCTTAGCGTTGCATCGACCTTCGTACTTCATTGAACATCTGTAGTTGCCAGACCGCTTCTCAGTAACGCCAGTAACGATGACGACGAAGCCACACAGAGCACAGCGCATAACACCTTTAAACAGATTCGTCAGCAATGGCTTATCAGATGATGGTCTGCGTCCTGAACCTTGTTTGAGTTGCTGTACAGCGAAGAATTGTTCTTGTGAGATAATAGCGGGGTAGTAGTCGGGGATCTCCTGCACACCTTTGACAACCATCGACTTGGACGGAACTTTGTATCCAATCACCGCACGATTGCTCAGAAGCTCGGTAACTGTAGATTGAGACCACACACCAGCCTTTGACCTGAACTGATTGAGAGTGACAAAACCTTCCTCATTCATCTGTCTGGCTATCTTCACATGGGACAGACCATCAAGACGTAGCTGGAAGACACGCTGAACAGCTTTGACGTTTTCGGGTATCTGCTCGAACTTTGTACCGTCTTCAGAGACTCTGAGCCATGCTACACAGCGACGGGACATAATCTTACCCGTTGCTTCTGCTTCTCGACGCTTGTTAGCCCACGCTGATTTAAGCCTTTTAGATTTGGTCAGAGACTCTTCGTGTGCACGTTCCATCACCAGCATAGCCTTGATCATGGACAGGCTGTCTCTCAGGGATTCTTCCTTGTACCAGCTACCATCGACCAGCGTGACCACCTCAACGCCTGCTCTCAGTATCTTTCTGAGTTGTTCGCCAGCCTTATCAATGTCCTGCCTGGATACCCTGTCCAGTGATTCTACAAGCAGCACTGATCCACGTTCGATATAGCCAGACTCAACAGCAGCCAGAAATTCACTAAACGCCCCGGATTTAGCATTAGCGCCAGAGTAGCCACTGATCCCCAGATCCTGAAAACGCATGTGTTCATCCAGCACATAACCCGGATTGTGTTCAAGCCATGAGTTTATAAGTCTGCTCTGACGTTTCGTGGAGTCACCCTGAATCTGTTGCTTAGTTGAGAAGCGAATATAACTGATGGCTTTTGGCATGGGTTAACCCTGAATAGTCTGCTGATTCAGAGTGTATCATAAGGTGGGTAACTTAAGCATGACGCGATTGATGCCGCGCTCAAGCAATCCGCGATTCAGCGCCCGCTCTGCGTCACCTTTGGCAAAGAAAGCGGGATGGCGGACTTCGACGCCGTAGTGAAAACGACGCGGCAAACTATCC
>Ga0308168_1003244_pt1 | contig 12629 bp, 11 predicted proteins | sample PhyCR2_FD_202133 | JGI IMG/M metagenome (GOLD analysis project Ga0308168, IMG submission 202133) | Phyllosphere microbial communities from UC Gill Tract Community Farm, Albany, California, United States - DLSLRC.R2 | ecosystem: Host-associated > Plants > Phyllosphere > Unclassified | place: USA... | reverse complement strand
GTGGACGGCGGAGCCGTCCACCCTACGGCCCCCGAGGTAGGGTGGACGGGTCTCCCGTCCACGCGTTCAACGAATGTCCGCGCTCCACGTTCCTCCGCATTTTCTCTGATTTCCATCTTGCAATTTATGAATGTCATTCCCACATACCGCGGAATGGCCGCTGGCAGTTAGCCGGTGCTAGAATACAGCGCTGTTTTTTTTATCTCACAATCGGAGTCCTTGTGTTCATTTCCAACGCGTACGCGCAAACCACCACCGCTGCCGACCCTGGCCTGATGGGCAACCTGACGACCTTCGCACCGCTGCTGATCATGTTCGTGGTCATGTATTTCCTCATGATCCGCCCGCAGCAGAAGCGCCAGAAAGAACTCAAGACCATGATGGACGCGCTGGCCAAAGGCGATGAAGTCGTCACTGCCGGCGGCATCCTGGGCCGCGTCGTGCAGGTGAAAGACGCCTACGTCACCCTGGAAATCGCAGCCGGCACCGAGATGATCGTGCAGAAGAACGCAGTCACCACGCTGCTGCCGAAGGGTACGCTGAAGTCCCTGTAAGCCCGCGCCGCGGCCCGCGATCGATTCCGACCGGGCCGTTGTCGCTTCAACACCCAACGCTGGAACACTATGAATCGCTATCCCGTCTGGAAATACATACTGATCGCTGTCGCGCTCCTGCTGGGCGCGCTGTACACGGCGCCTAATTACTTCGGCGAATCGCCGGCGTTGCAGGTCACGACCGGCAAAACGGCGGTCAAGATCACGAGCGACACCACGGCCCGGGTCGCGGATGCGCTCAAGCGCGAAGGTGTTCCGGCAAACCAGGTTTCGCTGGAAGGTTCGGGCAACTCGGCGGCTGTGCGGGCTCGCTTCGACAGCACCGATGCCCAGTTCAAGGCCAAGCTTGCGCTCGAGCGCCAGCTGAACCGCGACGCGACCGACCCCGATTACATCGTCACCGTCAACCTGGTGAAAAATACTCCTGCCTGGATGCAGGCCCTGCACGCGCTGCCGATGAACCTCGGCCTCGACCTGCGCGGCGGTGTCCACTTCCTGCTGCAGGTCGATGCCAAGGCCGTGCTGGAAACCAAGATCAAGGGCACGCAAGCGAGCGTACGCAGCATCCTGCGCGACAAGAACGTGCGCCACGCCGGTATCGAGCGTAGCGGCAACACCGTCGAAGTCACCTTCCGCGATGCCGAAACCCGCAATGCCGCCCGCAACGTCCTGTCGAGCCAGATCCAGGACCTGCAACTGGCCGACGCCGCCGACGGCAGCGATCTGAAACTGCTCGTCACCCTGAAGCCGGCCGCGCTGCAGCGCACCGTCGAAGAAGGCGTGAACCAGAACATCACGACCCTGTCCAAGCGTATCAACGAACTCGGCGTGACCGAGCCGGTCATCCAGCGCCAGGGCGCCGACCGTATCGTCGTGCAGCTGCCGGGCGTGCAGGACGTGGCCCGTGCAAAAGACATCATCGGCCGCACCGCGACCCTGGAAATGCGCATGGTCGATTCGACCGTGACCCCGGGCACCGAACTGTCGGCCGCCATCCCCCTCAATTCGGAACTGTTTACCGAAGGCCGCGGCGCCCCGGTCGTGGTCTCGAAAGACATCATCCTGACCGGCGACTACATCTCCAGCGCCGTCGCTACCTTCGACCAGAACCAGCAGCCGGCCGTCTCGATCGACCTGAACGGCGACGGCGGCCGCAAGATCCGCCTCGTGACCCGCGAAAACATCGGCAAGCGCATGGCGGTCCTGCTGAAAGAGAAGGGCAAATATACGGTGCCGACCGCCCCGACCATCCAGGGCGAACTCGGCTCGACCTTCCAGATCACCGGCATCGGCAGCATCCAGGACGCGAACGAGCTGGCGCTGCTGCTGCGCTCGGGCGCGCTGTCGGCGCCGATGGAATTCATCGAAGAACGCGTGGTCGGCCCGCAGCTCGGCGCCGAAAACATCAGCCGCGGCCTGCACTCGACCCTGTGGGGTTTTGTCGCGATCGCCGTCTTCATGATCATCTACTACCACATGTTCGGTGTGTTCAGCGCCGTGGCGCTGGCCGCCAACGTGCTGTTCCTGCTGGCCCTGCTGTCGATGCTGCAGGCGACCTTGACCCTGCCGGGTATCGCGGCAATCGCGCTGGCGCTCGGTATGGCAATTGACGCCAACGTGCTGATCAACGAGCGTGTTCGCGAGGAATTGCGTGCCGGCGCCACGCCGCAGCAGGCGATCACGAATGGTTTCAGCCACGCCTGGGACACGATTTTCGACTCCAACGTGACTACCCTGATCGTCGGCCTGGCGCTGCTGATCTTCGGTACCGGTGCGGTGCGCGGCTTTGCCGTGGTGCACACCCTGGGCATCCTGACCTCGATGTTCTCGGCCGTCTTCGTGTCGCGCGGCTTCGTGAACCTGTGGTACGGCCGCCGCGGCAAGAAAGTGGCCAAGCTGTCGGTTGGCACCGTGTGGACCCCGGGTCTGCCAGCTGAAAAGAAATAAGGACTAGGAACTGTCATGGAATTTTTCAAAATCAAGCGGGACATCCCGTTCATGCGCCACGCGTTGATCTTCAACGTGATCTCGGCGCTGACCTTCGTGGCCGCGGTGTTCTTCCTGATCACCAAGCAGCTGCACTTCTCGGTCGAATTCACCGGCGGCACCGTGATGGAACTGCGCTATCCGCATGCGGCCGACCAGGAGAAGATCCGCGCCACGCTGCGTTCGATCGGCCATGAAGCGCCGGAAGTGGCCAGCTTCGGCACCGCCCAGGACATCATGCTGCGCCTGCCGCCGGTCAAGACCGCCGCCGGCGCCACCGTGTCGTCGGAAGCGTTCAAGGCCGTCTGCGCCTCGGAAGGCGGCAGCCCGAAACAGATCAACGTGATGGAGAAGGGCCAGCAGATCGAGCGCACCAGCTGCGCGAATGCGGCCGGCGCCGAACTGGTGACCCTGCAGCGCGTCGACTTCGTCGGCCCGCAGGTCGGCGACGAACTGGCCGAAAGCGGCCTGCACGCCCTGATCATGGTCGTGGTCGGCGTCGTGATCTACCTGGCCGTGCGCTTCGAGTGGAAATTCGCCGTTGCCGCGATCCTGGCGAACCTGCACGACGTCGTCATCATTCTCGGTTTCTTCGCCTTCTTCCAGTGGGAATTCTCGCTGACGGTGCTGGCGGCGATCCTGGCGGTGCTGGGCTATTCCGTCAACGAATCGGTCGTCATCTTCGACCGGATCCGCGAAACCTTCCGCAAGCAGCGCAAGATGAGCGTGACCGAGGTCATCGACCACGCGATCACCAGCACGATTTCCCGTACCATCATCACCCACGCCTCGACCCAGATGATGGTGCTGTCGATGCTGTTCTTCGGCGGCCCGTCGCTGCACTATTTTGCGATGGCCCTGACGATCGGTATCTGCTTCGGTATCTATTCGTCGGTGTTCGTTGCCGCCGCGCTGGCGATGTGGTTCGGCGTCAAGCGTGAAGACCTGATCAAGCCGGTCAAGGAAAAGGACGAAACGGACGGCGCCGTCGTCTGATTGTGTCCTGGCATGCCTGCATGCCAGTCCAACAAAAATGCCGCCCGACTAAGCATCGGGCGGCATTTTTCATGATGTTGCCGCTTTCTCGGGCATTTCACCCGCTCCGCATAACGATTTTCACAAAGAAATTACTCAAAAGTGAAATTTCGTTCGTCTGTGTGAGTTATCGCACAGAGTGCACAGATAGCGAAACCTTATAGTGGAACCGTCTCTTTCAGGACATCCCTAGTTTTGGACTTCACCCGCTCCCCCTCGGAGCGGGTTTTTTTTTGCCCTAATGGTGAATTGTCACAACGGTCGAGAAAGATGTTACAAGTGTGAGATGGCGCACAGAGTGTGCGGGAACCTGGAACTAAGATGGACTCGTCTCTTTCAGGACATCCCTAGTTTTGGACTTTGCCCGCTCTCTGAGCGGGCATTTTTTTGTTCCGGCGTTTACAACAAGGCCGAGGTCAGGCTCTGAACCTCGTGCGCCGACTCTTCCATGATGCGCGCCAGCGTGCCGTCGCCGACGGCGAAATCGATGGTCGCCGCAGCCTGCAGCGTGGTCGCGCCCGGACGCTCGAGCAGGGGAGAGGGCACCGGCGACAGGTCGTTCGCCAGCAGCAAGGTGTCGCCCAGGGTTTCCGGCGGCAGCGCGCGCATGCCGTTCCACATCGCTTCGATCGCGCCCATCACCGGCGCCGGCACGCCCAATCTCAGCAGCACGCCGCGGCCGACGGCCACTTCGCCATGTTCCAGCCACTCGTCGGCATCGCCATCGAGCAGGCTGGGGTACAGGTGCGCCTGCGACAGCATATAAAAGCCGCCGACCTCGTGCACGATGCCGGCGAACATCGCCGTTTCCGGATCGACGAAGGAGACGCGGCGCGCGATCACCTGGGCCAGTGCGGCCACGTGGGCCGAGTGGCGCCACAGGGCGTCGGCGCGGGCGCGCAGGTCGGGGGCGGTGATTTCGCTGCTCAGCTGGCGCACGATGACGCTGGCGGCAAGTGCGCCCAGCGTACGAAAGCCCACGCGCTGGACCGCCGCGCGTACGTTGGTCACGTCGTTGCCGGAGCGGTTATAGGTTACGGAATTGGCAATCGCCACGGTGCGCGCCGCCAGCAGCGGCTCGGCCTGGACCAGGCGGGCCGCCGCATCGGCGTGGCATTCGGGATCGTTCAGGGCTTGCTGCAGCCTGAGCGTGGCGTCGACATTCGTCGGGAAGCTGAGTTCGCCGCGGATGGCTTGTGCCGCGATACTCTTGAGGGCGTCGAGTCTGTCCATCGAAAAATTATACCTGCAATGGTCAGACCGGCCCCAGGCAAAGTTTGCCTTAGGGCACTTTTACAACGCCAGAGTAGGTACTTACTCTTCGCTGAAGATGGCGTCGCAGCCTTCCTTCAGCTCTTCGGTGTCCTGCAGTTCGTCCACCAGGCCGAGGTCGATCAGTTCTTCGACGGCGTTCATGAAGTTGTTCAATTTCGCAGCGCCGATCAGGCGATAAATTTCGCCGGCTTCGTTGCGCACGCCGATCAGCATCTTGTGCTGGCGGACTTCTTCCTCGGTAGCCACGTCGAGCAAGATATTGCCGATGATATGCTTGTCGAAGTGGGCGGGCTTTTTGCCCTCGAGCAGGGTGGTTTTCAAGATTCTTCCTTTTGTTGTAAAGATAAGGGGGACGGGCGCCCGGCGTGACTGATGCGCTCGCGCAGCTTCTTCAAAGCGCCATCCATCTCGTCAAATTCAGCCTCGCTGTACTCCGCAAACAACTGCTTGCCATGGGCGACCACTTTCGGGAACACCTCCCGGAACACGGCATCGCCGGCGGCGCTCAGGCGCACGTGGAAAGAGCGCTTGTCGTCGCTGCTGCGTTCGCGCAGCACGATGCCCTTCTGTTCGAGGCGCTCGATCACGCCGGTCAGCGTGCCTTTCGTGATCAGGGTGCGCTCGCCGAGTTCCTTGTAGCTCATCCCCTCGGTATTGCCCAGTGTCGCGATGATGTCGAATTGCGCATGCGTCAAACCGTATTGCCGCACCGTCTCGCCCGAATACCGCTCGAAACCTTGCAGGCATTCGGCCAGCAAGCGGACGCTTGTTAAATATCGTTCCCCCATGACCCGGAATTATAGCTGTCCAGGGACGCGGGGCGCGCCTGTCAGCAAGCATAGGCTTACCCGGCGGTTCGCCTTTTATGGAAGAGGCGCGTACCATAGACGCTTTTGCCGCGCTTTTGCCCACTTCATACGAATGACCCGCCACCTCCACGGCATCCTCGCCTTGCTGCTCGTCACCCTGGTCTGGGGCACGACCTTCCCCGCCATGAAGGACCTGACGGGCCACTTCTCGGCGGTGTGGATCATCCTGGTGCGGTTTGCCCTGGCGGCCTTGCTGCTGTCGCCCTTCCTGTGGCGCGCCAAACTGGCCGACGTGAAATCCGGCGCCATCCTCGGCGGCCTGCTGTTCTTCTGTTTTATCTACCAGGTCGAGGGCCTGGCGCTCACCAGCTCGAATCGCAACGCCTTCATCTGCGGCCTGAACGTGCTGGTCGTGCCGCTGCTCGGCGTACTGGCCGGACGCCTGCCGGAGCGGCGCATCGTGCTGGCCCTGATCATGTCGATCGCCGGCCTGGCCGCCCTGTGCTGGGACGGTGGCGCCTGGGGCCTGGGCGATTCGCTCGCCCTGATGAGCGCACTGTGCTTCGGCGTCTATATCAAGGTGATGGAAGTGCGCACCCGCAGCGCCACGCGATTGCTCAGCGTTACCGCCGCCCAGATCGGCACCGTCGCCCTGTGCGCGATGGTGTGGCTGCTGGCGCGAGAGGTGCCGGGCGAGGCCGCCGCCCGTGGCGCCTGGTTTGGCGGCGTGACCACCGCCATCGGCCAGCACGTGTGGAATTTCGCCTATCTCGGCGTGATCGCCACCGCCGCCATCATCTCGCTGCAGACCTGGGGCCAGTCGCATACGACGGCCAACGAGGCGGCCGTCGTCTACGCCTTCGAGCCGGCGGCCGCCGCCTTCTTCGGCTACTTCTGGCTGGGAGAAGCGATGACGGCGCGGGGCTGGCTCGGCGGCTTGCTGTTGATCTCCGGTATGATAGTCAGCCAATGGAATTCCGAACGCCGGCCCGCCGCCGCGCTGGCCCCCGAGTGATGACGCGCCTGACCTGTCCCGATGCCGCAAGCTGAACTGTCCGTCCTGGCGCAGGAACGGCCGCTGCGCATTTTATTGGTCAACGCCGGCGAACCGGACGCATTGAGCTGGTCCGGCCTGGTGCAACCGCTGCGCCAGGCCGCGAAGATTCTCGGCCCGGAGCGCCTGCACGTCGACGTGCGCAGCCCGGACAAGTTTACGAGCGACGCCCAGCGGCACTGGCACCTGGTGCTGCTCGCCGCCGACGAGGCCCAGTCCGGCCTAAAACCCGCCAACTTCCGCGCCCTGGTCGAGCGCTGCCGTGCGGCGCCGTTCTGGGGCGGCGTTGGGGCAGGGGTGCTGTGGCTGGCCGAAGCCGGCGCGCTGAACGGCGTGCGCACGGCATTTCCTTGGTCGCTGTATGCCGATGCGGACAGCCGCGCGGACCAGGCGATTTTTACGCCGCACCTGTATGAGATCGATGGCAATCGCCTGACGTGCTGCGGTGGCGCGGCGTCCGTGGATTTTGCGCTGACGCTGATCGACATCATCTTCGGTTCCAACGTGCAGGCGCCCGTCAAAGAGTTGCTGTGCGTGGACCGGGTGCGTGGGCGTGAGGAACGGCAGCGCGTGGCCCTGCAGGCGCGCTTCGGGACCTTGCAGCCGAAGCTGACGGAAGCCGTGACCCTGATGGAGGCGAATATCGAAGAGCCGCTGTCCACGGATGAGATTGCCCAGCTGGCGGGGGTGTCGCGGCGGCAGCTCGAAAGACTGTTCAAGCAGTACCTCGGCAGCTTGCCGTCGCGTTATTACCTGGAACTGCGTTTGAACCGGGCGCGGCAGTTGCTACTCGACACGAATTATTCGATCGTGCAGGTGGGGTTGATGTGCGGTTTTTCGTCCGGATCGCACTTCTCGACGGCCTTCGGGGCCTTGTTCGGAAATACGCCGCGCGAAGAGCGGCAGCGCAAGCTGGCCGAGTAAGCGTGTGGGCGCCTGCCGCGTCCGATGCTAGACTTGTGGCCGTCTGACATCCGATACCGGCTGAGGTCGCGCACATGCGCCGCGTGCCTTATCCGTACCCCGCGTTCCGGTTTTGCCGGCAGCGCCACTTGGCACAGCCTGCAGGTTGCGCCCGCTACTCCCATTTCCAGCCTCAAGGAGTTCAATTGAGCATGCGGTTTTCTTCTCTCACATTCGTACTTCTCTTCCTGCTTGCACTGGTTTCTCCGGCGCGCGCCGGCCTGCTGCCCGGTGCGCAGGCGTCCGCGCCTCCTCAGCCCGTGGTGCTGCCCGACCCCCTCAAGCGCGAGACGCCGCGCTCGATGATCTCCGGCCTGATCGCCGCCCTGGCCGAGCACGACTACGACCGTGCCGCCCAGTATTTCGATTCGCCGATGAACAGCAACCGGCAGCGCATCAATGCCGCCACCCAGGCCCGCAATTTCCAGGCGCTGCTCGATAACGGCGGCTCGCTCGAACCCTACGCCGCCGTCTCGAACGACGCCGTCGGCCGCATCGACGACGACCTGCCGATCGACCAGGAACGCGTCGGCCAGGTCACCATCGGCGGCAAGAAAGTTCCGGTGCTGCTGAGCCGCGCCGAAGAGGACGGCGTGCAGGTATGGAAAATCTCGCGCGACACCGTCGGCCAGATCGCGGCGGCGGCCCCGCGCACGCAGTCTCCGCAGGCGGCCGCCCAGGACGAGCTGATCGTTGCCGGCGCCCCGCTCAAGGATTGGGGCATGCTGATCGGACTGGGCGTGATGCTGTTCGGCGGCCTGTGGATCGTGGCCGCGCTGCTGGTGGCCGTCATGCGGCGCCTGGTCGCCGATCCCGCGGCAAGCGGCCTGTACCGCTTCTTCGAGGCGGCCTTGCCGCCATTTAGCCTCCTCATCGCCGGCTTCGTGTTCTTCACCTGGGCCGAACGGCTCCCGGTCGCCATCGTCGCGCGCCAGGCCCTGCTGCGCTACGCGGGCATCGTCTCCGTGATCGCCTTTGTCTGGTTCGGCCTGCGCCTGGTCGATGCCGTTTCCCAACTGGCCATCGCCCGCATGCAGCGCCGCCAGCGGCGCCAGGTCGTCTCCGTGATCACCCTGCTGCGGCGCACGGTCAAGGTGCTGTTGCTGCTGTTCTCCGGCATCGGCATCCTCGACACCTTCGGCATCGACGTGACGACCGGCATCGCCGCCCTCGGTATCGGCGGTATCGCCCTGGCCCTCGGCGCCCAGAAGACCGTGGAAAACCTGGTCGGCAGCGTGACCGTGATTGCCGACCGCCCCGCGCAGGTGGGCGATTTCATCAAGGTCGGCGACCTGGTCGGGACGGTGGAGGACGTCGGCATCCGCTCGACCCGCATCCGCACCCTCGAACGCACCCTGGTTACCATCCCGAACGGCGACTTGTCGGCGCGCCAGATCGAGAATTTTGCGGCGCGTGACCGCTTCCTGTTCAATCCCGTGATCGCCATCGACTATCAGGTGCCCTCGGCCAAGCTGCGCGAGGCGCTCGCCATCGTCCATGGGGTGCTGGCCGGGCACGACAAGATCGCCGAAGGTTTCCGCGCCCGTCTGGGGCGGATCGCCGAGCGCGCGTTCAATATCGAAGTGTTTTCGTATATCGAGGTGACCGACTTCGAGGTGAACGTCGCGATTCGTGAGGAACTGTTGTTGACGATCTACGAGCGGCTGGAGACGGCGGGGATCGGGCTGGCGTTCCAGACGCAGATGACGGTGTTTTCGCCGGAGCAGCTGGGGGTGCTGGCGCGGGATCGGACCGTGCTGCGGGAGCGGGCGGCGAATGCGTCTCGGATCGGCTCTTAATGAAGTGGCTTGGGCGAGGACGTCCGGATGCGCCCCGTGCGCTCGCCCATCATCAAGGATCTTGTAATGATCGTTGAGGTCGTGTCCGAATGTCAGACTTGAATCCGCATGTAAGGAATCAACGTGACCCATTCCTGATGACGCTGTGCGTTGAAGCGGGCTTGGCGATGGACGCGGCGCGGGCCGGCGTGGGGCGAGATCGGCCTGAAAAGCCCGGTACTAGCTGAGGAGCTGCAACTGGTGACGCTGGAAATGCGCCCAGGCAGTTCCAAGGAAACAGCCTTGCGCAACTTGTCCTAGAACCCAGTAATACCTCATAGGAAAGGTGCAAAAAAAATGCCTGGCGACTGCCAGGCATTTTTATTGGCGAAAGTAGAGCAATCAGCCGCGTGGACGACGGCGCGTAGCAGCCAGACCTGCCAGTGCCAGGCCCATCAGCGCCAGGCTGCCCGGTTCCGGCACTTCGGAGATGCGCAGCGAGTCAATCGACACGGACACGTTGTAGTCAATATTGGCTGAGCGGAAGCCCAGCGTATCGATCGAGGTCAGGTTGCTCTTGCCACTGGCCGTCACGATCGACGACAGTTCGCCGGTTTCGTTATTGCGGAACCATGCGTCAAAACGGTCGTAGTAGTCGCTGCCATTGGTGCCCGATTTGTACAGGTGCCCGAACACGTCGTAGCTGAACCCACTGTTGAGGTCGCTGCCGACCAGGGCATAACCGCCGCTGCCGGTGGTGCGCACAAACAAGTCGTTCGTAATATTGGTGCAAGTTGTGGTCAATTTGGCATCGCCGCAATTAGCTTTCAGGCCGATGTTCGGACCCTTGGTGTGATCGACATCCTTGCCGAAATCCGTGCTGGTGCTGTCGCCGAACCACAGACCGACAAAATCGTTATTGCCCAATACACCTTGATAGCTCAGGGTGAAATTGACGAACACATCGGAACGCTGCGTATCCGCCAGTTTGCGCACAGCTGCATTGTTATTGTTGCCAGTGAATACGAGCGAGGAGTTGGCAAACGCTGCGGGCGCCGGGTTTTTTTGCGTGCCCTCGATCAGTTTCCACGTGTCAGCCCAACCCATGCCAGCCTGGCCTTTGTCGAAGTTGTCTTGTGCGGTAACCAGAGTGGCATTGGCGGCGCCGGCGGCGGCAAAGGTAAAGAGGGCGAAGAAGGAAGTCGAGAGTTTCATTTCAAAGTCGAATTGATTGATGATAGTTCAAAATAAGCAATTCTTATGCCAATTTGTAAATATTCATGTAAATCAAGAACTTATAAAATCCAAAAGGAAATAAAAGATTCTAAGTGTAAATTTTTTCGACACAATGAGGGGTGTGGCTACTATTTTTATTGCCAATGAGCATTTTTTTTGACTCGGCCAAAAATGAAAATCCCCGTCGCACTTCTGCAAGAACCCGCCACCCCTCCCTCCGTATAATGCCCAGACTCGGCGCCCGCGTCCCGGCGCGCCTGTCACTACATAGGATGAGGAAAAAGTCATGAACGCAAAGCTTGATTCGGGTGTCACAACGCGGCCTGTCACTCGGCAGACCTTCGACGAAGTCCTCGTTCCGACCTACGCTCCCGCCGCGATGGTGCCGGTGCGCGCCTCGGGCCTGGACGTGTGGGACCAGGAAGACAAGCATTACCTCGACTTCACCTCGGGCATCGCCGTCTCCAGCCTCGGCCACGCCAACCCGGTGCTGGTCGATGCGCTGACCAAGCAGATCAACACCCTGTGGCACCTCGGTAACGGCTACACCAACGAGCCGGTCCTGCGCCTGGCCTCGGCCCTGGTCGAAGCTACTTTTGCCGACCGCGCTTTCTTCTGCAACTCGGGCGCGGAAGCGAACGAAGCAGCCCTGAAGCTCGCCCGCAAATACGCGCACACCAAGTTCGGTCCGCACAAGTCGCGCATCATTTCCTGCCTGTCGTCCTTCCACGGCCGCACGCTGTTCACCGTGTCGGTCGGCGGCCAGCCGAAGTACACCGAAGGCTTCGAGCCGCTGCCGCAGGAAATCAACCACATTCCGTACAACGACATCGAAGCGGCGCGCGCCGCCATCCTCGATGACGTCGCCGCCGTGATCGTCGAGCCGATCCAGGGCGAGGGCGGCGTCATTCCGGGCAACCACGAGTACCTGAAAGCGCTGCGCGAGTTCTGCGACAAGACCGGCGCGCTGCTGGTCTTCGACGAAGTGCAGTCGGGCGTGGGCCGTACCGGCGCCTTCTACGCCTACATGGACACCGGCGTGACCCCGGACATCCTCACCAGCGCCAAGGCCCTGGGCAACGGCTATCCGATCGGCGCCATGCTGACGACGAACGAGATCGCCCAGCACTTCAACGTCGGCTCGCACGGCACCACCTACGGCGGCAACCCGCTGGCCGCGACCGTCGCACTGAACGTGGTCGAGATGATCAACCAGCCGGCCTTCCTCGTGCGTGTCAAGGAAGCCAGCGCGAAGATCTTCTCCAACCTGGAGAAGCTCACCGCCGACTACCCGCAATTGTTCGGCAAGGCACGCGGCCTGGGCCTGCTGATCGGTCTCCCGCTGGCTGAAGGTTTCAAGGGGCGCGCCAAGGACGTCACCAAGATCGCCGAGAAGATGGGCCTGATGCTATTGATCGCCGGTCCGGACGTGATCCGCATGGCGCCGGCGCTGATCGTGTCGGATGCGCAGATCGCGGAAGCCGATCGCATCCTGCGCGCCGCGGTCGAGGAATTCCTCGCCGCCGCTTGAGGCGCGCACGCGCAGGGCAGTCCCGGCCCATGTGGCCGGGATGCGTTCGCATTCATCCCGCAGTGACCCTTTGAGGGAGACCCCATGTATGTTGTCCGTCCGGTAGAACTTGCGGATGTCGACGCGCTGGTGAGCCTGGCCGCCGTGCTGACGGGCGGCGTGCACACGCTGCCGCGCACGGTTGATGCCATCACCGCCTTCGTCGAGCGTTCGATCGCTTCGTTCGCGGCGCAGGTCGACATTCCGAGCGAGGAGTCCTACCTGTTCGTGCTGGAAGACACGAAGAGCGGCGAGGTCGTCGGCACCGCCGCCGTGCATGCCTCGGCCGGCTCGAACGGCACCTATTTCGCGTTCCGCAACGACGTGATCCAGCAGGTCTCGCGTGACCTGAACATCTCGCACAGCGTG
>Ga0308168_1003237_pt1 | contig 12645 bp, 8 predicted proteins | sample PhyCR2_FD_202133 | JGI IMG/M metagenome (GOLD analysis project Ga0308168, IMG submission 202133) | Phyllosphere microbial communities from UC Gill Tract Community Farm, Albany, California, United States - DLSLRC.R2 | ecosystem: Host-associated > Plants > Phyllosphere > Unclassified | place: USA... | reverse complement strand
ACGGAAGACAGCAGTTTTATTTTTACCGTCTGACCTCCTTTTTCCTTGATTTTGAATACAGGCGGCATGGCGATAAAATCAGGGTCCCCGGCATTGTCAGATTCAATCTGAACAATAAAAGGAACGTCACTGGTGTTGTCAAACGTAATGGTTTTCTCAGTGGTGCCTTCCATAATCACACGAGATGCGTTCATCACAACGGCAGCGTGTGAAACGCTACTGCTAAAAAACAGCACAAGCAGCGTCGCTTTCATATAAGTTATAATTTTCATCATGTATTCCTGCCCCGCGAACACTCGCGGGGCTCATTAATCAGAGATAGTTAATGGCGTACTGAACTGATGCCTCAACATTACCGGCCGTAGCAGCACCGGTGGCAATATACTGTGCGGTATACTGTGCTTCTCCGCCGGTTTCACCCGAATTGAGCTTAAATGCTTTAGCAAAAGCTTCCCCTGTACTCAGGTTAATGACCTTATTGTCAGGATCGAGAAGCTGGATTGACACATTATTTGCCGGTTTGTCGTCGGTGGAAATGTTCTTCAGGTTCCCTGAGGCATCGACGTTATTAGAAACAAAGTGAACCTGGATATCCTGTCCTGCAGTTCCCGGATCCGCACATCCGGTCAGTTTAATGCTGAATTTCGTGGGGGTGGAAGTATTACCCGCAGCGGCCAGATCACTGACTTTTGCGGTCTCCAGCAGAATAACCGGTTCTGCACTGGTAGAATTGTTAACGCTGATATTACACGTCTGCGCTGATACGCTCCCCTTGAATCGAATGCTGTTCTGCTGTGCGGCCAATACACTGGTGGCGGATAATGCAGAAATCGCAACAATCCCGGCGACTAACGTCTTCTTAAACATCTATATTCTCCGTAAAGGTTTTCAAAAAACTGGCTGATGCCGGAGGCAAACAGCCAGTGAGCCTGTCAACCCGCGTTACTGTTAATAGGGATATATTAATTTCTCGCTGGCATCTCAAATTTTCCAGGAAATTTTAAAGGGAAGACCTGGAAAAAACACCTTTGTATTTCTCAAAATTACTTTGATTTTCTCTGTTTTTTTTATTCTAATTTATATTCATATAAATCAATAAGTTAAAATAAATTCCTCGTTAAACATATAAAGTTAACAAGCCAACGCCCCTCCCAAAAAAAGAATAACAAAATGTGATTTAAATTGATTCAGTTAATTTTAGGCATTATGCTCACCTTTACGCATAAATTACTTTTGATGCGCATTAACCACAATAAAAACATGGTTTTTCATTCCGTTTTACACCGCCGGAGAATATCTTGAGCAGAAAAATAACTCTTAACGAGTTTCTGGTTTTTGAACCGGATAAAAAAAGGATCACCGGACGGGGAAGGCCGGTAATTATCGGTGCATCCGCCTCCTTATGCCTGGAACTTCTGATTGAAAATGTGGGCCAGGTGGTCACCCATCAACAATTCTATGACTATGTATGGCGACGTTTTGGCACTGAACCTGCATCTACCTCTCTTTATCAGAATATCTCAGCCCTGAGGCGAGCACTGAATAAGGCCGGCCTGAAGGAAGATATCATCCGGACCATGCCGAGAAAGGGCTTTCTCCTTTCACCGCAGACAACTATTTTTAAAGAAAGTATCCACGCCTCAGCTTCGGTGAAGGAAATGACAGGCACCGTTCTCAGTGAACTGTCTGTGGATGATAAAGAGAGTAGTGATGCCGGAGCGCCGGGGACAGTGGAAACACACCAGGAGGAAATCAAACCGCCCAAACCAGCAAATAACCACTGGTCTGGTTTTTATTTAAAAAGCCGCATTTTTATTGCTAACTTATCATCCAGGAAGATAAAAGTACTGACGGCACTGGTCACATTCATGTTTTTTTCTGTTGCATATATTGCGTTCAAAAGAATAGCACACGATGACGGCAACACATTATTCAGCTACATAACAAATTATAAAGGCTGCGAACTGTTCAGTAAGACAGATGCTTTTTTAACGGTTCCGGATGTTATGAAAAAAGTGGATTTACTTGATATCGACTGTACAACCCGCCCATACGTCTATCTGACAGCCTATAAGAATGCGGACAGATTATCTTATTTCAGCTGTCAGCATGCACTTGATTCCGGCAAGCGAGCAAACTGCCGTTCATTTTATTACGTAAAGAATTTCAATGATGAATAAGTTAATTTATCCTGTGACGGTGTGCTGTTTATGCTTTCTTATCTTTCCGGTTTCCCGGAAGGGGAGTGCTGACATCTCTTGTAAGGCGGATGTCTCATATTTATGGAACGAGGAAAGACTAGACTTACTTATTTCTCAGGACCTGGATCACGGCAAAGGCGTTATTTCGGTGTCAGGTATTTCCTACATCAGTGGCAAACCAGAATCATACCTGAACAAGAGCATCTCATTTTCGTACCTGCAGCATAACGACTTTTATACTTTCAGGTCTGAGATGATAATGGACTCCCCTCAAATGACGATGAGCGTCAGCGAACAACGGAAATGGTTACCTGCGTTTTTTATAAAAACTGATGAAAAAATGTTGCTGAAGATCAGGCCCTATGGCAAAAACGCCTGGCTTTTTTATTCTGCAAATAATCCCCTTCTGGTTTGTGAAAAAAATCGCTGATTAACCACACTTGCGCAAACTTTCAGTGTTCACGGTCAAAAACCGGGAGCGTCTTAAAGAATCCGGTTCAGGGTATCGGGTGTGTTTTTCCTGAGGTCTTTACCCTGTTCCGGCCTTCAGGCTTTGTCCTGGACTACAGACCGGCACTGTCTCCTGTCTGACGGTTATGCGAGCAGCTGTCCACCCGGCCTCAGCCGTCCACGCCCATACCCACAGGCGTGAAGCGTATACGTGCCGTCTGTTCATACCTGCACGACGTCCCCGTCCAGCTGAATCACGGCTCAGTTAGTCTGTTTGCGATTCTGCCGTCAGTTATGGATTGTGCCCGTGTGCGCCAATACTGCGTACCCGTATACCGATCGCCCCGTCCTCAACCGCCACCGGGGCGGTTGAGGAGATTCACCGCTCCGGTCGCGCAGTGAAAGATCAAACGGCGAGTCTGCTGCCGGCATAGTGGCAGTGGCGGTTCTGCGGAGTTTCCCCCGCATACAGTCAAGTTTAACCACGGCGGACCGGCTGCGATGTGGAAGAGCCCTGAAATCGTATTGCACCGTCTGCAGGCTCATGACTAGGGTGTGAAACAGGCCGATAAGTTATCGAAAGTTTACAAAACAACAACGTTTTATTCCCGTAAGCCAGTTCCGTGACGAACTCCCCTTATCGGTTGTCCCTCCACATATTAAATTCAACACGGTCTGAAGGTAACGCCTGATAACCGTTAAAAGAGATGGGGAAGTACTGTATTTATACGGTAAAACCTTCGTGTAAAGGAATCACAGACAATAATCAACCTACTGATTTTTATGATTAAATTAAACACAACATGAAAACAAGAGAAATTTAAACAAATTCAGAGAACTTCAAAGGTGCCTTTGCCTGCCTTTCCGCATACCCTTCCAGTACTTATTTCCCGGCCCTTATGAAATAAGCATCAGCGTGACCCAACATACCGTATTGACTGCACCAGGATGCACTACCGCAGTCATCCTTCATATTTTATAAATTACAGAACCAAGGAATATTAAATGAATGCTTTTATTGAACCTACTGATGCGGCATTACTACTAATCGATCACCAGACGGGACTTTTCCAGACTGTCAAAGATATCGAAATAAGCCAGCTGAAAACGAATGTGACCGCTTTAGCCAAAACAGCATCACTGCTGTCTGTCCCGTTGATTACCACCGCATCCGTACCTGAAGGTCCTAACGGCCCCCTGCTGCCGGAAATGGCCTCATGTCCAGATGCGCATTATGTTCCGCGCAATGGCGAAGTCAATGCATGGGACGCACCTGCATTTGTTCAGGCCGTCAACAATACCGGAAAGAAAACGCTCATCATTGCCGGCGTCTGGACCAGCGTCTGCGTGGCCTTTCCGGCACTTTCTGCCCTTGCGGCCGGGTATAAGGTTTATGCCGTGATTGATGCTTCCGGCGATGTGAATGCTGCAGTTGCTCAGGTTACGATAACGCGCCTGGCTCAGGCTGGCGTCGTTGTTACAACGACCAACGCACTCGTAGCTGAATTACAGAGGACCTGGAACCGCGCGGATGCGGCTGATTTTGCTGAGATCTATTGCGCAACAACACCTAATTATGCGGCTGCCGTAGAGAGTCACTTTTCAGCACAAAAATCGGCCAGGCGCTAAACTCCAAATCTCGCCGGACAGGCTGCGCGACCTGCTGCTGTGGAATGCTGAACTGCCGCCTACGGGTGGACTCAGAACCGGTAGCTCAACTGCAGTGATCCCTGACTGTCACGATAACCGCCGCCCCCGGCCTGTTGTGTGAACACGAGGGCTGCGTAAAGTCTTTCTGACAGACGCCCCTCCACCCCCGTCTTCAGCTCGGCGATATTCCGGCTTCCCCGTACATCATCCGTTTCTCCGTTCATGCGCACACCGTAGACCTGTGTATTGTGCAGCCAGTTCACTTCCACGAACGGCTGGAACTCACGCACATTCTGCTGGTCCGCCCGGCTTTTCCCGTTCAGGTAAGTTCTGAGTCCAAGGCGGGTGGTGACGCCGTCATTTCCCGTTCCCTGCACGCGGGTGCCGCCCGCCTCTGTGTGGTCATCCGCCCTGATTCCGGACCAGACGGCCTGCGCGTGCGGCTCAAGGAACAGACGGTTCTCTGTCCCGCCGCCGCTCTGCCAGCTTCCCGTCAGCCAGGTATAGCCAGCCTCAAGCGACGCTTTGATTCCCTGGCTGCTGTAATGTTCCGCCGGCAGCATGTCACCTGAGACTTCGTTACGGAACCAGTTGTACTGCGCCCACGTCTCGGCCCATGCGCCGGTCTTCACCTCTGCGTTCTGATACCATGTACCGTATACCCCTGCGCTGTATCCGCTCACGCTGCCTTTCGCATCCCGGCCGGTCAGGCCGTTGTGCGCGCTGCTGTACGCCCGGCCGTAGCCGCCCGTAAGGCCTGCGTGAAGCGCGTCCGTGCCGTTTGTTGAGCCCTGAATGATGTCCCCGCCCAGCTGCAGCACATAGCGGTTCGTCTGCGTGCGGTTCTGGTCATCCGTCATGAGCGCATGCCCGTGACTGCCCAGATTCCGTATCCACATGCGGGTCGTACGGACCTCGCCCGTGATCGGGTCGGTATAGCGCGTTTCCCTGCTGTGGTCCCGCATCGACAGGTCAAACAGGGTATTCGCGGCCTGAAGGTTAGCCGTGTAGGCCGCCGCCTCGGGACGGTACATACGAACGGACGCCTGCGATGATGACTCAGATAGTTGAGGTTGAGTTTGAGACACGGAAGCCAGACTGGTCAGATACCAGCCCGCCGGGTCACTTCCTGATACGTTACCTTTACGCAGACTGTAATCATAAGCTCCCGCCACCACGCGGTTGCCCAGCGTAAAAACCGCATCTGAGCGCCCGCCCACGCTGATAAGCTGAATGCCGTCCAGCGTCTGCGCGCCGCCGCCGTTCTCGTTGGTTACGAAAAGCGTGCTGGCACCGCGCGTATTTCCGGTCACCACAAGGCGGTCAGTCAGGGAGTCATCGCCGCCCAGCACGCTGCCGAGTGACACCGAGCTGCCGGGCAGTCCGGTGTAGTCACCATTAACCGTCAGGGTGTTGCCCGCGCTGGTCGGGGTCGGGTTCAGCACAAGGCTACCGCGGTTGATGAGGCTGGCATTAATGACAGACGAGGCGTTTTTTTCCGTACTGAAAAGCAGCAGGCCGTTCTGAGAAAGGGCGCCGTCAAGGATACTGCCGCTTTCCAGGGTCAGGGTGCCGTTATTTACCGTGCCGTTAGCGGCGGACCAGTGGGCCGATGGTGAGAGCGTCAGTGAACTGCCGGAGTTGACGGTAATGTTGTCCACGCTTGCGTTATTCGTGGCGGTGAACGCTGCGCTGTAATTTACATCCCCCACGGACACAGTGGAGCCGTCGCCCGTTGTACCGCTGACGCTACCCCCGAGTACGGCCCGGTTGCCGGCCAGAATGAGGGTGGCACCACCCAGACCGACGTCACCACTGATGGTACCGGCATTGAGAATGCCGCCCGTAACCATACCGGTGTTCGTGAAGGTGCCCAGCATCCCGGTGTTGCGCACCGCATACTGGCCGCCAGAAAGGGTTCCCCGGTTATCAATCGCCCCCACACTGCCGTTATCCTCAATATCGAGCGCCACTTCACCGGCCCTGACGGTGCCCGTATTGGTGAACGAGCCTGAAATGATGCCGTCAGAGGTAAAGGCAATGGTATCCGACAGCGTGGTAGTGGTGTTGAGCACGCTGCCGACACTGGCACCACGGCTAATCCAGAGCGCGCGTCCGGTACCGGAGACCGTGCCGCCACCGGTGGTTTCCCAGCGATAAACTGTTGCACCGGGTTCAATGAGGTACAGAAAGTGGTCGTACCCAAAAATATTTCGGGCCGGAAGTGTGGCCTCATCGTCGTCGTTAATTCCTGACTGCGAGACGGAGTACTGACCGCCCGGCGCTCCTCTGATCGTCCCGCTGATCGCTACCCCGTTCAGTCCGAGCAGGTCCACGTCAGGTACGGACGCACTCTCTGACGTAAATCCGGTAATTCTGGTGGTATTATAAGAAGTAACTGCCGCAAGGGTATCGAAACTGGGATAACCGTGTATTTCATTGATGGAACTCTGAAAAACGGGATCATATTCTTCACTTCCGTCATCAACAGATTCAATAAAAGGAGTAAACTCGGGCGGAGTTGTTACCTCAGATCTGACAGCAAAACTCAGAGCAAGCAGCGAGTAAAGGCAGAGTTTCATTTTATGTCCTGAGTAGGCCCTTAAAACACAACAATAAACAGGAAGTCAGATAAAATCTGTATTCGTCTTAATTATAGTCAGTCTGGATACAAAAAAGAGACCTCTTTGATTTACAGCGTCCTGCAGCCCCGGCACGGTTTTCAAACCCGCCAAGAAAAATGGGTTTTAACCAGTAGAGCATTCTGCCGCATGAACTGAGCCATCTGCTCCCCAGTATTTATATCTGAAATGTCTGTCACAGACCAAAGCGGACTTCCGGAAACTTCCTTCCGAATTAATATTTCAATCAAAAAAAACAATAACCATATGATTATAAATGACATTTATAAAAACTTATTTAAATGACACTGCCTTCCTGCTTTTCCTTTTTTAGCCCTTATCCGGATCCCATTACATGTTTCACAGTAGCGCTGTTTGTCTGATTTGACAGAATATTCATCACGTTGCGTCACATGCCGATTTTAGTTCTTTTCGGATCCGGGATGAAGAAGAGATAAAACAATGCAATACATTTAAAATAGTGACATGATGTCATTTTATAATAAGAATGCTTTTTCTTTATTTATTGTGCATTCTATTCCATCCCTTTAACCGACATTACGGAAAAGACACCATGCTGAGCCAGCTGACATTACGGTTCCCCCGCAGACTGATCGCCTCACTCAAAAACCGCGCCGCCAGTGAAGACACGTCCGTGAATGCCCTAGCGGAACGCCTTCTTGAAAGCTCCCTGCAGGCACCGGCACCGGACAGCGAATACCGGACTCTGGTGACCAGCCCGGACGACACTGTCCGTAGCCTTTACCGCAAGATCGTGCTGGGTGAAACCTTTGGCCGTCACGCGCTGACCCGCGCCGAGCTGCGCTTCATTCTCGTCCAGGCCCACGCCGCCTACCGCAGCGCCTCGTACGATGAGTACGTGAATGCGGAGAGGGTAAAGCTGATGCTGACCATGATGTTTGAGATCCTTACCTGGCAGGCCGCAAACGGCGTGCCGGTGGACAGTCACTACATCCGCGGAACCTTCCGGTTCGAGAGCGAGGACTGGGAGAACGAAGGAAGGCAGTTCTTCGCGCAGCTGGAGCCGGTAATCACGGCCGGGTTTGCCGAAATACTTGTCAGGCCGTTTATTATCCCGGCATTCGCTCTTGAGGCCGTCAGCGAGGCGGCGCTGGCCGCGATCTTCAGTACTCCCCGGCTGCTGCAGGTTTTTCCGCTGGTCATGCAGACGCGGGACTGGACTTATGAGGAGCGGAACCGGTTTGCCGAAGAAGTGCGTCCGGAAATTTTTTCCACGGAGCGCTCATTCAGCGCCGGTAATGTGAATATTGACGTGCGTGTGGACGGTCATGATAAAGATGCGCGCGCGTTGCGCTGGTACGACGTCCCACGCCTGTTTGTGCTGATCAGCGGAAAGGACTTCATGATGCCGTTTGAGTGGCCGCACCTGGCCGGGCTTTACCGCATGCTCGCCGCCTGTCGTGACGCTCCGGCCCCCCTGACAACCATGAAGCCCGGCAGCCTGGTCAGCCTCATTCTTCCCAGGCAGGAAGGACAGGATGCCATTGTGAGCTTTGATGCCCTGAGGGTGTTTGTTCCGCTTGACGCGCTTAACCGACTGGCGGCGGAGCTGACGGACGCCATGGATCACGGCCCGCTTGCCGACGCGGTGACGGGTCTGAGACTGCTGTACGGGGATCTCTGAAATGGACATGAAAGAGCGCAGGGTCGCCTCGGGTGCGGGTAATGACCTGCCGGTCAGCACGCCGGAGGAAGACCGTTACGGCTTCAGCTCGCTGGCGGAAAACCTCGCGCACAGCATTTTATCCCTGGACGCCGGGGTCAGCACCGTCATTGGCATAGAAGGGGCCTGGGGAGCCGGTAAAACCAGCCTGCTGAATCTCCTGCGCCTTCGCCTGGTCGAGAACAGACCTGAAAATACGCACATTATTCCCGTTTCGCCCTGGCTCAGCACGACCGGCAGCAGCGTGGAAAATCTGCTGCTGCCGGTTGCGGCTATCCTGAATGAAGAACAGGAAAAACGGTACTCATGGCTGCGGCGTCGGTGGAGGAACGTTCGCAAAAGCCGGGCGTCCGCGCTGGCGACTGACGTGCTGCGTTATGCGCAGCAGGCTTCCGGACGGATAGCCCCTCTGGCAGAGCTGGCCGGTGAGTGGATACCGGGCGGTGGAGTGGCTGCAAAAATCATGAAAACAGTCTCGGCCGTGGATCTGTCCGCCCGCAGACAGACCACAGCAGCCCTCAGGGCGGAAATTGAAGGCAAAATCGCGGCCCTGGATCTTAACTTTATTGTGGTGCTTGACGATCTTGACCGCCTGGAGCCTGCACAGGCCGTTGAGGTGCTCAGGATGGTGCGATCCGTCGCGGATTTTTCGCGGTTCCGCTACATATTATGCTATGACCCGGCGGTGCTGGGGCATGCCGTGGAGGTCGGGTTAAATGTCCAGAATGGCCGGCATTACCTGCAGAAAATTGTCCCGCTTTCGTTCAGCCTGCCGCGCCCGGAGTCCTTCGACCTGCGTCGCGAATTTCTCAACGACGCTCTTCAGCTTTTTGAAAAAGTGAGCGGCTCAGAAGCTGATTATGCAACTCTTCGTGATATCAAATCCGTGGCAGGCACATTCGGTGCGATGCTGAGCACCCCGCGGGAAGTCAGGCTTACTCTCAGCAGTCTCGCATTCCGCTACCCCCCGCTGAAAGACTACGTATGGTTTCCGGATCTCTGCCGTTTGCAGCTCCTGCGCATCACTGCTCCGGAGCTTTATGACTGGACCGAGCATTATCTCACTGAACACGCCACGGTGGCGTCAGGGTCAGGTCAGGTTACAGAAAAAGAAGTCGCATCGATAACCCACGAACTTCTTGAACGGCTGTCGACATTACCTGCGGTGTCTCCCCTTACCGTGACCGATCTTGCTCGCTTCTTACCCGGCATAGAGGGGTATGATGAAAAATCGCTGAAACTTTTCATCCCCGCAAACTCCCGCGTAAAAGCAGTTCAGGAGTCAGACAAAAGACTTAGCAGTGGTTTCTACTGGCGATTCTATTTTGCCTTTACTCCCCCTAAAGACGTTCTTTCACCAGACTTTTTTGATGACATCTTCCGGATGGCCGGCAATACAGCAGCGCCAGAAGAACTTTCAGAGTTCTTGTTTAATCAGATGACGAGTAACGGATTTTCAGGCAGGTGGTGGTTTGATCATATCATGGACAGGTTAACGCCCGAGCTGCTTGAAAGGGCATCACGTGTGCAGTGTCTGGGGTTGCTTGAGTGTCTGTTCCGCAACGGACAGGAAATTTTCCGTCGTTATCAGGCGCGCGGAGAATGGCTCACCATGGCCGATCTTGAAATTAAGGAGCTCGCGGATAAACTGCTACGCCGGCTTACGCAGGAAAACCGGAAGGAAGCGCTTAAACTGCTGGAGCATTCGCTCACAGATGAAAAATCATTCTGCTGGACGATCTCTTACCTGCGCCACCTTCTCTGGCAGAACGGGCTTGCCGGCAACCGGCCCGCTTATGAATATGACAGGGTGCTTGATGATGCAGAGCTCAGAAAGCTTTGTGCTAAAACCGCAGCCTGGCTTGAAGTGCCTGAGCACATCGCCCTTCTGTGGAAGCAGGAAGATCCTTCAGACCTCATTTATGCATGGCGCGAAATCAGCACGCCTGAAAAGGTTGCCATGTGTCTGAGTTCCGCAACCAGAAGCGACAGCGATTTTTTGCAGGTGCTTCTGTGGCTCAGATTCAAAGGGATCAGCACAGCGGCCGGGCGATACTATGGGCTGCGAATGAGTGTTGTGCAGGACATTTTTGGCGGAGGAGATGCCGTTTCTGAAAGGCTGAAAGACATCGAATCGGAAGGTAAATTTCCAGAAGAAATCCGGCTGATACGTGAAGCGATTACTATGGGACGAGACTGAGTCACCGTGTGCCTGGGCATGTTGTTGAAGCGAGGGTGAGACATGATGCAAGGCAGTGCGGTCAGCCTCATTCTGCCCCGGCATGACGGGCAGGATGCCATTATCAGCTTTGACGCCCTGAGGGTGTTTGTTCCGCTTGACGCGCTTGACCGTCTGGCGGCGGAGCTGACGGACGCCATGGATCACGGCCCGCTGGCCGACGCGGTGGCGTGTCTGCGCCTGCTGTACGGGGATCTCTGAAACGGAAATAAACGAGAAGGGGCCGGCGCGGTTGCGGGTAATGACCTGCCCTCAGCACGCCGGAGGAGGACCGTTACGGATGCCGTTCGCTGGCGGAAAACCTCGCGCACAGTATTTTATCCCCGGACGCCGGGGTCAGGGTCACAAACTGACATGACTGAGTGACGGCTGTATCTGATACTGGAAGCAGGTCACTGAATACTATATTTAATGTCTTTCACCATCATAATCAATAACGGAGGGCCTTCTTATGAGGTCCCCGGTGACCAAACTTAGATTTTAGAAATTAAAGTTAGTTATATCAATTTTCGGGATCTTGTCTGGAGAACAAGTGCTTTTTTATTTTGGCTTTTAACCTGTCTTTTAATTCTATAAAATCAGGTATTTCTCTTAATTTTTTTATCGTCAAGTCATGGTTAAAGTTGCTGCGTAATAATTTATCCCTGTAAGATATCGCTTTTTCAAAGGTTATATTCTCACCATTTTCAGTGTTGAGTGATTCTACAAATCCATATCTGTTTAATGATGAATTCCTTATGTCAAATAAATAATCCAATAGCACCTTGCCTCTGTATTGAGACAGCAATTTTTGTTTACCCTTTGTTGTATTACAAGTCTTACAGATCGGTATCAAATTTGATGGAAAATTATTCATGGCCGTATAGAATCTGTCAGGATCAGCATTGCCCGAATTGCTTTCCTTCAAGTCAGAGTTGATATGATCTATTTCAAAACATTCTATCTCATAGATTCCTAAGCAATAAAAACAGACGCGGCCTTCATAATTCTGTACTGCATAATTGCATGGTAATTCCCAGGAAAGCATTTCCTTCAGAGAAACTGTTTGATATTCTGTAAGTTCAGTTAACACATGCGGCTTCGGGATAAAATCCCTTGTTTTAATATATTCCTCATTTACTGTTTTAAAGTTAATTGAGCGTGTTCTATTTAATTTTTTTTCAAGATCAGGTTGGCTTAAACTGTTAAAACCAAAAGATTTAGAGCGATATAAATCATTTTTTTCGATATACTCGTTTAACCACGCAGTGTCTTGATTTTTAATTACAACTGAATAGTTAACACTTTCTCTGTTATACTTATCAATCTCATCCTGATAAGTTAATAAAATATTTGTGGCAGTAATATCATACAGTTTCTTGCTAAAATCAATATCCTCATCTGATTTTTTAAATTTCTTTTTTTGTAATTCTTTAATCGAACTCTCTATTTCATCCAGATAATCTGAACGAATTTTTGCTGTGGCTTCTGTGGCTTTCGTGGCTTTCGTGGCTTTCGTGGCTTTCGTGGCTTTCGTGGCTTTCGTGGCTTTCGTGGCTTTCGTGGCTTTCGTGGCTTTCGACAGTCTGTTGAGGGATTTTATATTATAATAAATTTTACTTATGCTGGAGAGTTTGGTTTGCAATGCACGACTGGCATCGGTTGTGTTATTAATGGCAGCTTTAATGTAGCATTCTGCATCTTCAAAGTCCCCTCCCTTTTCAGAATTACAACTATGACAGCAAAGTATTAAGTTTTTTTTATTGCTAGCCGCTTTTTTTGACAGAGCATCGAAATCTT
>Ga0308168_1003233_pt1 | contig 12656 bp, 10 predicted proteins | sample PhyCR2_FD_202133 | JGI IMG/M metagenome (GOLD analysis project Ga0308168, IMG submission 202133) | Phyllosphere microbial communities from UC Gill Tract Community Farm, Albany, California, United States - DLSLRC.R2 | ecosystem: Host-associated > Plants > Phyllosphere > Unclassified | place: USA... | reverse complement strand
AGGGCAGCGCTCTATCCAGCTGAGCTACGGGCGCTTAGCGCCGTTGCGGGGCTGGATATTACGGAGGTCTCGCTCTGCTGTCTAGTGCTTTTTTAAAATAAATGCGCGTTTGATTACAGTTTGCGCACTTTGCCGCATATTACTGCGTTTTTGCCCTTTCGACGTGTCGCCCCAGGCCAAAAAGCTTGTATCCCAGGCTCACGGCAGCGATAAATATCATCCCGACATACAGTGACATGCGGGTATCTTCATTGAAGTACATGCCGATCAGCACGCAGATCAGGAAGGCCATGGTCAGATAGTTCGCCCACGGGAACAAAATGGAGCGGAAAGGATGGCTGGCAATCGCTTTTTTATGCGCCTGACGGAAACGCAGCTGGCTAATCAGGATCACAAACCACGGCACCATTCCCGGCAGAACGCTGGCGCTGTACACGTAGACAAAGACACGCTGCGGGTTCGGGATGATGTAGTTCAGGCACGACCCCACCAGCAGGATGACAATCGAGATGGCCACGCCCGCCACCGGTACCCCCGCGCGGGAGACCTTGCCCACCGCTGCCGGAAGCTGGCGGTTTTTCGCCAGGGCATAAAGCATACGCCCACAGCTGTACATGCCGCTGTTACAGCCGGACAGCGCCGCCGTCAGCACCACAAAGTTGATAATGCCTGCCGCCGCGGTAATACCGATTTTGGCGAAGGTCAACACGAACGGGCTGCCGTTGCTGCCAATCTCATTCCACGGGAAGATGGTGACGATGACGAAAATCGCGCCCACGTAGAAGATCAGAATACGCCACAGCACTTTGCCTACCGCGCTGCGCAGGGTCACCTGCGGATTTTTAGCTTCTCCGGCAGTGATACCGATAAGCTCAACGCCCTGATAGGAGGCCACTACGATACAGAGCGCGGTCAGGAAGCCCTTCCAGCCTCCGGCAAAGAAGCCGCCGTGCTCGGTCAGGTTGCCAAAGCCAATCGCCTGCCCGCCGTTGCCAAAGCCGAAGAAGATCACCCCTACGCCAATGACAATCATCACGATGATGGTGGTGACTTTAATCATCGCGAACCAGAACTCAATCTCACCGTACAGACGCACGGCCGCGAGGTTAGCCAGCGCAACCAGCCCCACGGCGATCAGCGCGGGTATCCACTGCGCCATCTCCGGGAACCAGAACTGCACGTAGACCCCGATGGCGGTGATCTCCGATATCCCGACCGCCATCCACATAAACCAGTAGGACCAGGCCGTGAGATAGCCAAAGAACGGGCTCATGTAGCGGTGAGCGTAGACGGCGAACGAACCGGCAACCGGCTCAAGGAACAGCATTTCGCCCATCGAGCGCATGATAAAGAAGACGAACAGTCCGGCGATGATATACGCCAGCAGGACCGATGGCCCGGCCCATTTCAGGGTGCTGGCGGAGCCCATAAACAGGCCGACACCAATCGTCCCGCCCAGGGCGATAAGTTCGATATGACGAGCTTCCAGCCCACGCTGTAGCTCCGGTTTTTTCTCTGCCATAAATCCTCGGTTGTGCTTGCGACTCTCCCGGCCTCAGCCGGTTATTGTTATAGGTACAGATGTGCTATCACCGGCTGTGCAGCATGGACCCTTTATGTTAAGGGTTGATGCAAAAACAGCCTGGTACGGTAGTGTGGGGAGGAATGGTTTCTTAAATTTTGTGAAATGGCAAATGATGCGTTAAAAAAATGAATGTATTGCACAGAAAAGCAGCAGGTTTGCAGGCAGGTTGCAGCGCGAACAGCAGATCGCGCTGCAAATCACCGATTAAAGCCGACCGGAGTAGTGCCAGCCGAGATAACGCAGCAGACGCAGCTGCCGGGTGATGCGGCTGGGCTGTGATAAGAGGCGATACAGCCACTCCAGCCCCAGGTTTTGCCATACCTTTGGCGCACGCTTCACATGGCCGGTAAAGACGTCATAGGTGCCGCCCACGCCCATATAGAGCGCGTCCGGGTAGACCTGACGGCAGTCGCGCATCAGAATCTCCTGACGCGGAGATCCCATCGCCACGGTGATAATCTTCGCCCCGCTGTCACGAATGCGGGCAAACAGCGCCTGCTGCTGGTCGGCACTGAAATAACCATCCTGACTCCCGACGATATTCACCTGCCACTGGCTACGCAGCTTCTGCTCGGTTTGCGCCAGGATCTCCGGCTTGCCGCCAACAAGGAACACCGGCGTGCCGTCTGTGCCCGCCCGGGCCATCAGCGCTTCCCAGAGGTCAGCACCCGCCACGCGGGAGATGTTCGCATCAGGGTATTTCTTCCGCACCGAGCGCACCACGCTGATCCCGTCAGCGTATTTAAATTCTGCCGCCTCAATGAGATCGCGTACCTGGGCGTTATCCTCAATGGTAAGCATCTTTTCTGCATTGATGGCCACCAGCGTGCCGGTTTTTATCCCATTCCCGGCGCACAGGTAGTCCAGCGCGTGTTGCATATCACGCCAGCCGATCAGCTTCAGGCCCCGCAGGTCATACTGCGGCGCAGAGGTATTGTCAGTCATTATTATCCTTACTCAGACTCGCGAAAGCGTCCTGCCGCTGGCCGGCTCGCGCTTGTGCACTAACCCGGCGCTGTCGAACAACCAGTACAGCAGCTTTGCCATCAGCAGACAGGCGCCAAAAACCACCATGAAAAAGACCACGCGGGAGACGAACGAATCCAGCCCCTCTCGCGCCAGCACGATCATATTGAAAATGGCACCGAAACAGAAACTATGCAAAATCGCTGCCTTATAGCGATTGGTCTCCTGATTGCCCAGCGTATAGAGCCAGTCGAACCATTTGATAATCAGCCCAACGGCGATCGCCCCCGGCAGGATGAACCAGCCGCCGCCCATCACCACCAGCGAGCCGATCAGCGTCGGTGAAATCGCCAGCCCGGAGTGGTTGTTCAGCACCTCCCAGGTAAAGTAGTTGGCGGTGTTCAGGACCACGCCCGGCCTGTCCGGCCATAGCCAGGTGGGGATAAAGACATAAAAATCGCGCACGATGGGCGCCAGCCCCTGGAAGTCGATTTTGTCGTAGTTTTGCAGCAGCAGAGCGAGGTTTTCCCACGGCGAGAAAGTGTCGCGGGTAAGGTACAGGAAGGTGTAAAACGCCTCATCGCCGCTGACGTCCATGCCATAGCGCTTCAGCGCCAGCCAGAACATACCCACAATTCCCATCACGCCCGCAGCAGCCAGCATCCATAATGAGATCCAGCCGCGAATGATGCCGATAAACAGGAAGATGGCGAAGGCAATGATGATGTTCGCGCGTGTGCCGCCGACAATCATGTAGGTCAGCAGGCCAAAGGCTACGGTACTGACGAGGAAAAACAGCCACGCCCGGGCGTCCTGGCGCAGGAAATAGATGACCAGCATCGCCGGAATGAAGAAGTAGAAGAAGCGCTTAAGCGCCACCCCGGAGACTTCACTGGAGAAGATCTGGCTGTAGGAGTGCAGCTTAAATAGCAAAAAGCCGTTATGCATGAAGAAGATGCCGACGGTGACAAGCGCAATCCCCATCAACATCACCCAGGTCAGGTGGGTCTCGACCCGGTTCATGGTAAATAGCGGCCTTCGCTCAACGTCAGGGCGGGCGGGCCTTAGCCGCGTCTTATAGGCGACGTAGTACACCCCATAGAAGCAGGTGGCCGACAGCAGCGCCTGCATCAGGATCTCCGGCGGCACAACGGCCACATCGAAGCGGAACACCAGCATGCTGGTGAGCGGGAAGCCAAAGTAAAAGGTAAGCAGAAATAGCAGCGAGAAGAAGACGTTGAAATTAAAGCGCACCCGCCGGAACTCAAACCAGGTCAGGGTGGCAATAAACAGCGCGCTCAGAAGCCAGATGACCAACAGTCCGCTAAATTGCAACTGGCTCATGCTTTCTCCCCTGAGGCGATCCGCAGCGCCTGGTGCCACGGCGTGAGGTAGTTCGGGCTGAAGAAGTCGATGGCGTTTTTGTCCACCTGCGTCAGCTGTCGCTGTGCTTCACGCACGATCTCTTCGTTAAGATCATCAGTGGTGAACAGCACCGGAATGTGCTGCTCCGCCATATCCTGCCAGAACGGGTTGTCGCGATTGAGCACGCAGGGCACGCCCGCCTGGATCAGCAGACACAGCGTACCAATCCCCTGCTGGCGCGCGAAGATGAAGTAGCCCAGATCGCACTGGCGCAGCAAAGCGAGATAGTCGTCAAAGGCCAGCTTATCGCTGAGGATCTGCAGGTTAGCCGGGCTGAACAGCGCCAGCCCGCTCTGACGGACTTCATCGATATACGCCGCGTTATTAGCAGGATAGCCCATGGGCACAATCACGTTAACCGTATCGCCAAATTGCTGATGCACCGCCTTCAGAGCCGCAATATGCTCATTACTGCGATCCCCGGAGTTACCCACCAGAATCGTCAGCTTGCCCTCGCGTTTCACGTCCCTGGCTAAACCGTTCAGCGCGGGGTCCATGCGGGTTGGAAAATAGAGCAACTCCCCGCGAACATTCGGATGACGTTGGGCAAAATAGTTCAGATCGCCGCGGGTGGCAAAAATACACCCCACGCGCCCCTGAGCCATGCGGCGCAGCGGGTAGAAGAGACGGAACTTCCAGCCCTGGGACACTTCATACAGGTCGGCGCCCCAGATATGCCAGTTGAACTGCGCAGGCTTGATGCCCCCGCTCAGCAGCGCCAGCCAGAGGCCGGTATTGAACTGCCCGTGGAAAAAGAAGCGCTGCTGGCGGTTCGCTTTTGCTCTGGCGATCACCGCTTTGGCAAGCGAAGCTTTGTCTGGCCAGAAGGTGAGGTTCAGTGCCGGGCAGGCGGCGCTCAGGCCGGTATCGTTACCCACCACCATAAATTCGCGCGCCAGGGCGCTGCCGGGTGCCAGCTCATCATTAAAGAACCGCAGTACGGTCTGGTTATGGTGTGGGATATCCGATCCCAGGACGTGAATCAGTGCAGTCATGCGCGTTTATGCCAAAGTAAAAAGACGCCGCAACAGGCAGCAAAATAGACAATGTAGGTAGCCATATAGGCCTGGGCCGCCCCCAATGCGCCGTGCGTCGGGATAAGCCAGTGCGAGAACGCCGTCAGCAACGTGAACTGGCTGATTTCCGCGAGAATATAGAGCCGCAGCGACGCTTTGGCGATCACCAGATAACCAAAGACGTAAGCGCCTACTTTCAGTACATCGCCCACCAGCTGCCAGGCGAACAGATCGCGCATCGCGGTAAATTTGTCCGAGAACAGCAGCCAGATGGCGACATCACGCAGCAGCCAGACGGTAAAGCTGGCCGCCGCCACCGCCGGTAAAACGAAGCGCAGGGAACGGAGGATTTCGCGGGTGATCTCCTGTCGGGCGGTGAGCCTTGAGAGCGTTGGTAACAGGTAGACGCTAAAGGAGGCGGTAATAAACTGCAGGTAGGCGTCCGAGATGCTGCTGACCCCTTGCCAAATCCCCACCTCATCCCAGCTGTAGTGTGCTGCCAGCAGGTTTCGCATCATCACATAAGCCACCGGCAGGGTGACGGAGGTGATCAGCGCCATCAGGGTAAATTTGCCCAGTTGTCCCGCGAGGAGCGTGTCCCATTTTGGCTTGAGGTAGTGCAGCGGAATCGTGCCTCTGCGCATCAGCATTCCCGCCGCCGGGATCACCACCAGCGCAGGCACCAGCGCCAGCCCCAGCAGTGCGCCTTCATAGCCGCCGAGACGGTAGCAGGCGTAATAGGCAATCACCCCAATCACGCTGCCGACGATCAGCGCCAGCGCATTGCCAGCGGCATCGCGAAAGCCCTTCATCAGCGCCAGCAGCAGGTTTGCCCAGGCGATACCCATCTGCACCAATGCGACCAGCCGCACCAGGCCCTGATAGCCGGTGTGACCAAACAGCCCCTGACTGATGGGGGCGGCGGCCAGTAAAAAGATAATCGCCAGCAGGGTGGAAAAGCCCAGCACCATCGCGGATGAGGTTCCGACCACCGTGCGTAATTGCGCTTTATCATCATGATATTGCGCGACATATTTGGTGACACCGTTGAAGATGCCTGCCCCGGCAAGTACGCCCAGCACGGTGACGAGCTGACGGAAGTTACCCGCCTGCCCGACGCCCGCCGGACCAAATGAGACAGCCAGCAGTTTGACGACCAGCAGTCCCGCGCCGATCTTGACGAGTGTGGACGCGGCGGTCCACACCGATGCTTTCGCCAGAGACATATCAGCCGAAATAACTCAGAAGGGTATTAATGACCGTGCGCTGGTTGACCGCAGCGAGGTTGTAGAACAGCGGTAAGCGGAGTAACCGCTCACTTTCTTTAGTGGTGAAACGGTCTTCGCCAACGAACTGGCCAAAGGCTTCCCCTGCCGGGCTTGAGTGCAGCGGAATGTAGTGGAACACCGCCAGGATCTCAGCCTCTTTCAGGTACGCGATAAGCTCGCCGCGATCGTCGTTATTCCGCAGCTTGATGTAGAACATATGCGCGTTATGCACGCACTCTGCCGGGATGGTCGGCAGCTCGATACGACCTTTGCGCGCCAACGGGGCCAACGCATCGTAATAGGTCTGCCACAGAGCCAGACGCTGCTGGTTAATGCGATCTGCCGCTTCCAGTTGCGCCCACAGGTACGCCGCCTGTAGATCCGCCATCAGGTAGCTGGAGCCGATATCACGCCAGGTGTATTTATCCACCTGCCCGCGGAAGAACTGGCTACGGTTGGTGCCTTTCTCGCGGATGATCTCCGCGCGCTCCACCAGGGCGCGATCGTTAATCAGGGTCGCGCCGCCTTCACCGCCTGCGGTGTAGTTTTTGGTTTCGTGGAAGCTAAAGCAGCCAATATGACCAATAGTGCCCAGGGCGCGGCCTTTATAGGTAGACATCACCCCTTGCGCGGCATCTTCCACCACATACAGGTTGTGTTTTTTGGCGATCGCCATGATGGTGTCCATCTCGCACGCTACACCGGCATAGTGTACCGGCACAATGGCGCGAGTTTTATCGGTGATGGCCGCTTCAATCAGCGTCTCGTCGATGTTCATGGTATCCGGGCGGATATCCACAAAGACGATTTTCGCCCCGCGCAGCACGAAGGCGTTAGCGGTCGAGACGAAGGTGTAGCTTGGCATAATCACTTCATCGCCAGGACCGATATCCAGCAGCAGGGCTGCCATCTCCAGTGAGGCGGTGCAGGACGGCGTCAGCAGAACCTTCGCGCTTTGAAAACGCTGCTCCATCCACTGCTGGCAGCGGCGCGTATAGCCGCCATCGCCACAGAGTTTGCCGCTGCCCATCGCAGACTGCATGTAATCGAGTTCGGTGCCCACCACAGGAGGCGCATTAAATGGGATCATCTTGTCACCTGTATAGCCAGTAAGCGGTCGTTTCGATGTTGCCGCCGCTTGCGATATAACGTTTAAGCGCGGCGGTGTTGCCCATCTGGGTCGCCACCCGCAAAGTAGAAAGCTGCTGTTGTTGGGACCAGCACAGCGCCGCCTGCATTAACTGCTCGCCCATGCCGCGCCCGGCCAGCAGGCCGATACGCGCGTCGGTGTCATTCAGTTTACGCAGGGAGACAAATCCCTTGATGGTGCTATCCGGCGCACGAAACACCAGGCAGAGATGGTCGAAGCTGCCTTTGACCGCATTTTCGATCCACTGGGCATAGAAGCGGCCGCTGTCGTCCGGGGCGTACCAGGGCGCGCGGAACCGGCTCTGCGCAAAAGCCTGTGCGGCCAGCTGGCGCAGCGCCGGAATATCCTGCTCTGTCGCAATTTCTGCCCCAGGGCAGGCGTGCTGCGTCACGTTGATCGCGAGATCGACTTCGCCCTCGACCAGCCTGAAACCCTGCTGCTGAAGCGCATCCAGCCAGTCGGCGTGGGTGGCCGGAATTTTGGCCTGCAGGCGTTGCCAGGCGGCTAAATCATCGGCCGCCAGTAACGGGGCGTCTTCAGACAGGCGCACAATGGCCGTGGGCAGGGCAAAGAACTGACTTTCCCAGTCCAGCGGTTGTAACGCGCCACGCAGCTGACTCAACGCCAGACGCCTTTGGTATCAACGATAAACTCCTGACGAACGGCATCGCCCGGAATCGCTTTAAACGCATTGTGATCCACCAGCAGTACCAGCACGTCGGCGGTAGCCAGTGCATCCTCTACAGATGTCAGAGTGCAATGACCGGCCAGCTTTTTCGGCAACTCATGAATATTGGGTTCAACTACCTGCGTTTCGCCGCTGTGCCAGTCGGCAATCATCTCAGCAATTTCCATCGCCGGGCTTTCGCGCAGATCGTCAATGTTCGGCTTAAAGGCAAGACCAAAACAGGCGATAGTCACTTCGTTTGCCCGCTTGCCGCTCTGCGTCAGGTAATCAGCCACCGTGGCTTTCACCTGGTTCAGTACCCAGTGTGGTTTGCTGTCGTTCACTTCGCGGGCCGTACGGATTAAACGCGCCTGCTGTGGGTTCTGCGCCACGATAAACCACGGGTCAACCGCGATGCAGTGGCCGCCTACGCCCGGGCCAGGTTGCAGGATATTGACGCGCGGATGGCGGTTCGCCAGGCGAATCAATTCCCAGACGTTAATCCCCTGATCGGCACAAATGAGCGACAGTTCGTTAGCAAACGCGATGTTGACGTCACGGAAGCTGTTTTCCGTCAGCTTGCACATCTCGGCGGTACGGGAGTTAGTCACGACGCACTCGCCTTCCAGGAAGATGTTATACAGCTCGCTGGCACGGGCAGAACAGACCGGCGTCATGCCACCAATCACACGGTCGTTTTTAATCAGCTCGACCATCACCTGTCCTGGCAGCACACGCTCCGGGCAGTAGGCGACGTTAATATCAGCCTGCTCGCCCGCCTGCTGCGGGAAGGTGAGATCCGGGCGCGCTTCGGCCAGCCACTGTGCCATCTGCTCGGTGGCGCCCACCGGAGAGGTTGACTCCAGGATCACCAGCGCGCCTTTTTTCAGCACCGGGGCAATGGATTTTGCAGCCGCTTCGACATACACCATATCCGGCTCATGCTCGCCTTTGAACGGCGTAGGCACGGCAATCAGATAGGCATCGGCGGGCACCGGCGTGGTGCTTGCCTTCAGGTATCCTCCCTCAACGGCGGTTTTTACCACCTTGTCGAGATCCGGCTCCACAATGTGGATTTCACCCTTGTTGATGGTGGCAACCGCATGCTGGTTGATATCCACACCCACTACCTGTTTTTGACGGGAGGCGAATGCCGCCGCCGTTGGCAGCCCAATGTAGCCAAGCCCAATGACAGAAATGGTCGTAAAACTCATAGCGATACCCGATTGTGTTTGAGTGCGTACAAAATACGGTCACAGGCCTGGCCATCACCATACGGATTATGGGCGCGGCTCATGGCCTGATACTCTTTATCGTCGTGCAGCAGGCGCGTCACCTCTTCCACGATGGCGCGCGAATCGGTGCCCACCAGCCGCACCGTTCCGGCTTTAACCGCTTCCGGGCGTTCGGTGGTTTCACGCATCACCAGCACCGGTTTGCCCAGGGAAGGCGCCTCTTCCTGAATGCCGCCAGAGTCCGTCAGGATCAGCCAGGCGTGATTCATCAGCCAGACGAAAGGTAGATAGTCTTGCGGCTCAATAAGGATGACGTTTTCGACATGGCCCAGGATGCGGTTGACCGGCTCACTGACGTTCGGGTTCAGGTGTACCGGATAGACAATCTGCACATCTTCATTCAGGGCGGCGATTTCTGCCAGCGCATGGCAGATTTGCTCGAAGCCCTGACCAAAACTTTCCCGACGGTGGCCGGTGACCAGGATCATCTTTTTGCCATTGGCCAGGAAGGGATACCGCTCGGCCAGTTCCCCACGCAGGGTATCGCTGGTCAGTACCCGATCGCGCACCCAGATAAGGGCGTCGATCACCGTGTTGCCGGTGACAAAGATATGCTGGTCATTAACGTTCTCGCGCAGCAGGTTCTGACGGGAGTTCTCCGTCGGCGCGAAGTGGTACATCGCCAGATGCCCGGTCAGGGTACGGTTTGCCTCTTCAGGCCACGGGGAAGAGAGATCGCCGGTACGCAACCCGGCTTCGACATGCCCCACAGGAATACGCTGATAGAACGCCGCCAGACTGGTGGCGATGGTGGTGGTGGTATCGCCGTGTACCAGTACGACATCAGGCATGAACGACTCCAGAATAGGTTTTAACCCTTCCAGAATACGACAGGTAATTTCAGTTAATCCTTGCCCCGGCTTCATAATATTGAGGTCGTAATCGGGAACAATAGAAAAGAGGTTAAGGACCTGATCCAACATCTCCCGATGCTGGGCGGTAACGCAAACTTTCGCCTCGAAATAAGGGTCGTTTGCCAGCGCGTGTACCAGAGGCGCCATCTTGATGGCTTCCGGCCTCGTACCAAAGACGGTTAGTACTTTCACATCGATTCTCTTCGATTAGGCGATGAAGGCCACAGGCCTTCATCGTAGATGGCGTTCTTAATTTTTGCGACGACGGGTTAATGCCACGCCAGCGCCAATCAAAGCACCCACAATCCCCCACATAATCATCAGGAATGCGCGACGTGGACTATCGCGTTTTACAGGTTCTTCAGGAGTTCGCAAATAACGATAGGTCTGAAAACGTGGATCCAGTGTCGGACCGACGTTGAGGGTTGTTAGCATGGCGCGGTTTTGGTCGTAGTCGAGGTCTACATCTGGCCCCACGGCTTGCAGGTTTTCCAGACGTGCCTGCAGCATCGGGCGACCCAGCAGGAACATTTCAGAGTCCGGCAGTTCGTCTGCGGGTACGTCAGTTTCGCTGCGGGAAATGTTGCTCTTCTCCGCAATCTTCAGCGCCTGTTCAATATTATGAACCCGGCGGTTGAAGATCGCTTTCGCGACCTCTTCCTGACGTTTAACCTGCGCTTTCATCTGTACGGTACGCGCCGCCCAAGCCCCTTTCAGCTCATCATTCAGATGACTTGCCGCACGCTGGCTGGCGAAAGCAACGTACTGGCGCAGCAGGTTATTGGCATCCGGCGCGGTTTCCGCGATCAGTTTGACGCTGTCGTTGATGTTGCGCAGCGGATCGCCCGCCATAAACTGGATATTGTTGATCAGCTCATCCAGCAGGGCGGCATCCGCCTTGCTGTTACCCACCATACGCTGTTTGAAATAGTCGGTCTGGTTCCAGAAATCACGACGTGTATCCCAGGAAGCCAGCTGCATGATGAACTCTTTGTACGATTCGTCCATCACTGACGGCTGGTCGGCGGAGGCGGGATTCGCTTTCACATCCAGGTTACGCAAAAACTGTTGCTGGGAGTAGAACCCTCCCAGCATGTTCACCGTCGGACGGTCAGTAATCGCCGTCGCGCTCCACTCTTGTCTGGCGAAAAAAGTATAAGCCAGGGCGATAAGTGCAAAGCCCAGCGCAATTCCTGCAATCCAAAACTTGCCCGCCCATAACACGCGGAACAAGCCACGAACATCCAGCTCATTCTCAGTTACCACTGATTTTGCTCCCGCCAACGGTTGAGTCATTACAGTCCCGATTTACTTGGTTAAAGTTGGGTTATTGCCATTATTTCGACGCATACGGCGTTTCACGCGTTTAATAAATCGCGCCACTTTCCATGCGCGCTTAATACAATAGCCGTACAGGAAAAATGCTAGCAAGAATAATACCAACATTACCCATTCAGGAATGAAATGAGCGTATTCGGCGGCGACACCAATACCTGCCAGCAGCGCAGCGGCCAGCGTAATTAAGACAAAGGCCTGACGTGAAGTGAAGCCGGCACGCATAATGAGATGGTGAATATGTTGGCGGTCTGGCGAGAACGGACTCATCCCTTTACGCAGGCGACGGTACATAATCGCCACCATATCCATCAGCGGGATGGCAATAATCCACAGCGCCGTCACCGGGCTGATCGGATGGGTATTCCCCTGGGTAGTTTCCAGCAGGATCCAGATGACGGTAAAACCAATCAGCGTACTCCCGGCATCGCCCATAAAGACTTTATAGCGACGCCCCAGCACGCCCAGGTTCAGGCAGATATAAGGCAGAATGGCGGCAATCATCGCAAAGCACCACATCGACAGGCTGTATTGTCCGTCGAACCACAGGATGATGCCGATCGCGGCAAACGACACGCTGGAGAGACCACCCAACAGACCGTCAATGCCATCCACCATGTTAAAGGCGTTAATCGCCGCCCACACCGCAAACAGCGTCAGGAAGTAGCCGAACGGCCCTAACACCATCTCCCAGGTCCCGAAGATGTAGCCGAGGCTGCTGAGATAGAGTTTGCCGACAACCATCATGATGACGCCGATAGCCGCCTGAACCGCAGCGCGGAATTTCACGCTGATATCAAACCTGTCGTCCAGCGCCCCCACCAGTACCAGCACACCGGCACACGACAAATAGAGCGCCGCATGCGGGATATAGTAATCCGCAATACTGAAGGTGAAGCAGATGCCCGCATAAACAGAGATTCCGCCAACCAGCGGAATCAAGCCTTGATGGCGTTTACGATAATTGGGCTTATCCACCAAACCGACTCTTTTTGCCGCCTTACGGGCGAGAAATAAAAAGCAGGTGGTGAAAAGAAAAATACTGATTAGCTCAGTCACCGCGGTGAGTAGATTCACTATGGATACTCTCAACAA
>Ga0308168_1003231_pt1 | contig 12659 bp, 4 predicted proteins | sample PhyCR2_FD_202133 | JGI IMG/M metagenome (GOLD analysis project Ga0308168, IMG submission 202133) | Phyllosphere microbial communities from UC Gill Tract Community Farm, Albany, California, United States - DLSLRC.R2 | ecosystem: Host-associated > Plants > Phyllosphere > Unclassified | place: USA... | reverse complement strand
TTAAGGAATAAGCTTCAGCGCCAGGTTGGTGGGAATATTAATCTTTGTAATATTACGAGTGAACTTAGCGACCCGACTTTAAATTCATACGCAAATCTGGTTTGGCCTGATTAGAGCGAACTACTGATAAGCAGTTGTGTGTCAAAATCCTATCAAACATTAGAATATTTTCTTTCCTTGTGAACGTTTCTTTTAGGAAAGAAACTCGCTCTAACTGCTCTGCGTGGAATCTAATAAATAAGATCCTCCGACAAGGGCTTTTATAAAAGCCCTCACCGAGATTCTGGCTGCCGGGTAGTAAGAGTCCTACATAATTGTTGTATCTAATTTCAGAGATCGACTGCTGTTAGGATGAAGCCATCTTTAAAAGTAAATGTCCGTTCCTCGCTCATATCAGACCTGATATCCTCCCAGCCTGCCCGCTGCGTTCCAAAAGTGGAAGTGCACGGCAACGATTCACTTAGCAAAACACACAGTCATTTCTTTAATCTTTCTATATTAATATAAAGCGTTTCAATTAGTTTTTTTGCATTTTGACTGTAGTGTAATGCCCTATGGCAGTTAGGACAAAGTGCAACACAGTTGCTTATGGTATCAGCTCCGGCTGATGAAAGAGGTACTACGTGATGCACTTCTAGATAAGGACTGCCATCATTTAAATAAAACGGTGCCTTTTCACCACAGCTTTCACAGATGCCTTTACTTTTCTGCAAGATCCAAGCTTTTACGGAAGGATCTCTAACATAGACCTTTTGTAGTCGCTCTATCGAGCTTGGTGATTTATATCCGTCTGGTTCGGTCAAAGGTTTCTTTATCAGTCGGCTAACCCTAGCGTTCAGAATGCTTTCATCATCTGTAGGCAGCAAGATATCTAATGATTCTCCATAAATTACACGGTTCCAAAATTTTTCATTATTGACTGTAGGAACACATATTATTACTCGTTTAGTCCTATTACCTGAAGGTATTTCTTTTCTGCCTGTACTACTGAAATGGGATTGATAACTACACATTTCTTGGCGAATATCTCTAGGGCTATTGCCAACTAAAGCGAAGTATTCACCTGGATGGATTTTTCTTTCAGCTATGGACGGCATATGTTTTCTGGCTGTCGATGAGGCAAGATAGACAACGACATTTTTCACACCGTAACTAATCAGCCGCTCAATAATACAATCGAGGGCTATATTGTAGTCTTTATTTCTGTGTGCTGGCCCCCAAGATTCAAGAATTAATCCATAAACCCCATCTTCTTCAACTACAGAGCACTCTGCATTTAGTTCAGTACCATCATTATCAAAAATTTGCATCGCATTTATCTTTTTGAGGTTTAATATAAAATACTAGCTATCACTAGCAATATGAAACATGAAACATGAAAAATTTATTAAAAATAATGTCATCTAGTTGCCATTCAATTTATAAGTGAGTATGCCCCCCTACTTTCTTCAATAAGATACCTTAATGGAGAACTTATGTGGGAAGCCTACATTAGGGAACTGAGATGAGTTTTATGTAACTTTGATTACACTGTTCAAGACTGCCTTCGACAGTAAGCTTATTAATTTTGAGAAATAAAAATAGCACAGTAAAAAACATCTAACTAACCATTATTTTCAACTACCAAAAACAACACTCAAAGTAGCATCATCTCTAACTCAACACTTTTTAAATACTCTCAACACCCCTTAAATTCTTCAGCTATTGTAATTTATAGCTTTCACAATATCAATATCACCGAAGCATTTTGTGTGGATTTAATAAGTGCATAGAATATATATCCTTGTATTCTTAAACTGAAAGAACCACTTACTTAAATTTAGTATAAAATCGAATCTTCACCCCTTGCTTAAATAGAAAATACTAACAAAAAGAACAAAGATTTTCACCTGTAATCTCTGAACTATAAAAGGGAAAATAACTTAACAGCCAAGCTTCAAACGACTCGCTATGCATTTTTATATCTATCTTTAACTCTGGATATTACATAGAGACACTCAGTCGGATAAACTTTTTAAATTAAAAACCAGCGATGCCATGTAATTATATAAATGCGCTTTCATATCGAAAACGCATCCAATAAAACCTCATCAATCAACAACTATCAGCACTATTGCTATATTTTAACTAAGCTTAAGGTTAGCAAGCGCACGCAATGGTCGTCTTTCCAGTTCGAATGTATCAATGAACTTAAGTGAAGATCTCCCATCAGCTAGCCCCATGGAATCAATCAGAGCATTTCGCTCAGGTTCCTTCGATTGCCATAGGGGATGTGTAACAACTGCACGCCAGAGTTCTTTTCCATCCTGAATCTCGATAAGAACAGGTAACGAATACTCTTTTAACAATTTGATTGTTGCTGGTCGTAAAGCCTCGACGTCTTCGGCTAGCTGAAATGCTCTTTCTCGCCATCCTGTCATTTCCGGCTGGTTCCAGTCAGCGGCATTCAAACCACATGCGAATTCGGGCATAACCATCGCCCGTAAATAGGCCAAACCTAAACGCCAGTCGAGTAAACCGTGATACTGGCGATTACCATAGCGCTGTATACACTTGTAACACGCGGTTTGGCATTGAATCGGGTGATCTTTGTTTAAAAAATCAACCATCGGCCATTTGTCATTCTCTTCGAGAATCTCATGTAATAGTTTGACTATCAGAGGGAAGCTGTTAGCAGTAGTTGGTTCGGCAAGCCGCCTGCATAGTCCTGAACCGTTGATTAACGCATCGGCGATTTGCAGTCTGGGTTTACCAAGGTGCAGCCGGGGTTCAAGCATTTCAAATTCATCTGGCGAAACATCCAGATAGAGCGCTGCCTTATGCGTCAAGATCTGGGTCGCGCTAATAGCCGCGCCGCGCGAAGGCAAATTCATGTACTCGCCGTATCTGGCAACCATATTCAGATTAATGCGAGTATCGAATTTGGTTATTTCAAGATGAAGAGACTCTGTCTCTTTGCTAGATACAAGCCCAAAACTTTTTTTCTCGCCGCGATACTGCCAGCGTGGGTTATCGTGCGATTTTAGCCAGTCTGAATCGATAGCCTGCTCGCCGTTAACTGATGGGCAATATGTAGAAAAGGGCATTGGCGCTTTTTGGTCGTTTACCAAGTCAACATTAAATCGTTCGCCTTCCTTTTCTCCATTAATAGGACCATCATTGAGACGTAGAATGGTCACTTCGCCGCGTTGCACTGTGAAGGAACCGCATTTTGTTGGAACGCCTTCATGCAATACTGTTGCTGTGGTTTTCAACGACATGCGGATAAAGCTATCCATATCGTCCTTGGGTTTGAAATCCGTACGAAAAGCAGCTGGAGTGATATAAAGCTTGAATTCGTTAGGGCTAATCGGCGTGCAGCAATCCTCGCAATTAATGTCGTTGTCAGGTTTATGTAGCTCTAGCTTGGCTGAACCACATGCCGGGCAAACTGCTACATGGCTGCATGACTCCTGCCACGAACCTACCGTCGAAAGATCCGATATTCGGTTATTCTGGACCTGCGGTTCTTGGTAATTACCGGTGAAGCCTATTACCTCATGCTTTTTCTTATCCTTGATCAACACTGAGCCAGGAGCATACTCGAAAACTGCGAGATCAAGATCGCGATCCATCGTAGACCATTCGTATTCTTCTTGCGCGTTTAGACCTTTTTTTTTCCGCAATTCCAAATAAAGGTTGCGCACCCGAGTCGGCATTCCGTACATTGGCAATTTTCCGTGCTCGGCTAGGAAACGAGCAAGCCCCATATCCTCTTCAGGGACATAAATTTTCAGTTCAGAGATTTCATCAATTATGTTTTCCGCATTTAATCTTGAATTAAGACGTTGTTTTTGTTCTGGATCGAACGTTGCTGCTTTAATAAAGCGATTATGTATATTCTGAGTTGCTTTCAACGCTCCTAGCAATCGCTCAGCCCAATTAGTTTCATCGCTATGATAGTAATCATGCGTAGAAATATATTCGCCATGAATATCAGGCGGAACGAGCTTATCTCCAGGGAAAGTTATTCCTTTTTTATGATCCTCCCCACGTAAAAGATTAAATGCAGCTCTAAGCCATACTTTCCGCATAAGTCTTAATGGAATGGCATCGTGATCTACTGCCAAAAAAGGCGGCGGTGGTGGATCTCCGGTGATCGCATGAGGATGAGCGAAATAGTAAGCATCATGAGTTCGTCCGCGGCAAAATGTGATAACGAAAGAAAAAGCCTGACCACGTCGCCCAGCACGGCCGACGCGCTGCTGGTAGTTAAACCGCTGAGGAGGCATGTTGGCTTGATAAACCGACTGAAGTGAGCCGATATCAATTCCAACTTCCATTGTCGTGGTAACGGCAAGCATATCGATTTCCGCATCTAATTTTTCGAGTTCACTCATTTCATCAACAAAAATGCCCTTAAATTTACGTAGGCGATCGGAGAAATCATCTGTCTGCCCCGTCAATTCCTCGACGTTCAGCCTGAAACGTTTAACTCCGTCTTGCTCTCCACGAACAATGCGTTTACCAAGAAAATTTTCCTTCCATAGCTTTTCGACAACTCCGCTGGTTTCAACTTCAAGTGGGGTTAAGCAGCGAGTACAATTCTTAAACCCTAAATGTAAGTGAATTCGCCCACATTTCCTGCATTGCCAATAACCATCGCCTGGCTTACTAATTTTGAGGAACAATTTACCGATCTTAATTCGCCCAGCCTTATGCTCAAGCTGAGAGAATTGATTTAAAATACGCGTCAAACCTTCTTGATACCCTCTATCACCGAATAATACTCTGGCGACGCGCTTAACTTTCTCTTTTTCAACATGACTGCCTTCATACCAATCACGGGTACGTGTAGAGTCAAAATATTTATTATCTGTAACGCGATACGCCCCTGAAAGCACCCTTAACCATGCATCTAGCTCTGGTAAGTCATCTTTATCTGATATACATGGATATGCCAGACCTGTTTCCTCTAGCGCGAAGAAGGTATTAGCAAAAATAACATCATCTATCAGCTCAAATTGATCGCCGGCGACTTTTGTTTTTATCTTCATTTTTTCATGAGAAGATAGTCCATCGCTATATTTAACGACCGTATTTTCTTTAGTAAAATTAGCATACCAAACATTGCTATCCTCATCATCTGAACTGGAACGATACTTATATGGTGATATTCCCAACCCAACCAGCTCAGATGTAATTCTTCCGATTGAATCACCTTCAGATTCTAATAGCCTATCTATTTTTATGCGTTTATACTTACAAAGATTAGCAATGCCCTCTTGATGCTTTTTTATAGCATATAGTCGGCCGTACTCATTATCATCATTAGCCAGCATGGCTTTGGTCATCTTATCTTTAAGAATATCTTCTGATATATAATTGTTTTCTGCTTCTTTAAGCATCGTTCTGGCTGCTGCGACCAATATTTCCCTGCGTAGATCGCGCAAGTGCAATCGTTCAATTTCTAGCGCCATAGATGCCGCATCCTGCCGACTATCTGAAAAAACAATGCTCTTTGCTTCCGCACCGATCGCATGTAGCAATTCAAATAATTCTGTCGCCACAAGCTGGGATGACTTAGTCACACCAGTACGAAATGCGCGAATGGGCGTTCTGGTACGATTGCTGGCAGGCCGGCTGGAGTAGTCAATGCCACAGTTAGGACAACAGAAAGGCTGCGCGGAGGGTCTCTTTGTCGGCTCGCCTTTTTTACCCGGAATTGTTTTTTGGAAATAAAGATATCCGTGAACCGCGCCAGTATTTGTCGGAAATGTTTCCTGCCCGATCGTCACAATGCCTGTAACAGGATTAAGCACCGCCTTATCCCAGACATCCCAACCTTTTTCGCAACCTACCGGGCTTGAATGAGCAGTATCGACAGGCCAGAAAACCGCAAATTCATCCAACGTCATATCGTCGTAATATTCAGCACCGGGGCGTTCTGGAAGATTTTCCAGATTGGTCGCCGAAGGTAATAATTCGATTGTCTTACCACCCTTCTGTCCCTTCTGACCGCCGATCAGTAATTCTCCGCATGCCTCGCAGTACAACATCTCGAATAAACGGCGACCTCGTTTCTCCCCCAGGCCTGCTGGAGCGTGCGACAAACCACGCTCCAAACAAAAATCGGAGAATTTCGCCTTTTGCTCTCCCGGCATTACGGCGGCGAAGAAACCCTCAATATTTCTGACGAATGTATGCACGCGAAAAGCTGGTGTGACGTTGGCGGGTTTATCGCAATCAATCTCCGATTCTGGCAGCGCACGCACCAGCATTAATCCGCGTAATGCTAATTCCAATTCATCTTGATTACTTGGGTCTTCCTTCAGAAAAACCTTATCAATGATTATTCCCGGCGGCATCGCTCGCGGCAATTCGCTGCCATCTTCTATACAAGCATTGGTCAGCAACGCTGCTGCTTTCTCAGCTGCTTGTTTAATGCCTTGCATGCTATTTTGCGCTTTCACGTCTAGAGCCAAGAAAACATTAGACAAAGCCTGACTAAGCGCGTCCGTCATTTTCAGATTGCGTACGACATTTTCCTGCCCCTCGAGGGCAACACGCATCAATGCGGCGAAAGGCCGCACAGCGATTTTTCCTTCTGGTTTCAATGGTACATAAGGTATTCCCTTAATGACGCAGTTACGCCAGAAATCAGGATCATCACTACCGGGATCGAGAGAATCTCGGCAAGTACCGAAGGGCGAAAATAGATCGCGTAGGTATTTACGAGATTGATCGCCATCCACGCCATCCATCGGCAGCGATGCTGAAGACGCGAGTAAACGCAGTTTGTAGCGATGTTTCGGGTCGTCAAGCCCGAGTCTTACAATTAGCGACTTAATCAACATCGCGGTTTCAGTTCCAGCAGAACCACGTAATAAATGCAACTCGTCAAATACCAGATAGAAGTATGCGTCGTTGTTATTCATTAACCATTCGCGCGTAGCGTCAAATATACCGTCTTCGACTTCGCGCGAAAGCATTGCCCCGAGCATTGAGGCGTTAGTGACGAGGAGGTCAGGCGGAGCAGCCTGCATATCCCAGCGAGACATCATTTCCCCGCCGTCTGTCGAAGGAAATATATATCGAGTCTTTTCCGCAGTGTTTTCTTTTTCATCGAACGCGCGTGCAGCCTGCTGATCGCTATCAATCCGTTTCAATGCCTTACGTAACTTTTCAAGATTACGAGCACGGCGACTTTTTTCCGATTTGACTCCAGAAAGACGTGGATGGCTGGCATAGCCTGTAATCGGTGTTGCACTGGTATATTGCCCAAAGAATATCTTGTTTCCGGAGAAATGCTGCTCCATAACCCCATGCGCCCCTTCGGAATCCAGCGTTTTACGCAAACGCGCCATTTGATCTTCAACCAGAGCGTTCATCGGGTAAAGCACCATCGCCCTGAGGGCCGCCGGGCGTTGTTCTCCTTCTCGACGAGAAGTCCAGTTTGTTTTTTCGCCAGTCCACCACCGATTTTGCAGATAGCCTTCGCAAGGCGCGGCCCAGCTGACAGCCTCATTCGATAATGCAGCCAATATAGGCAACATAAAACTTTCGGTTTTTCCCGAACCTGTACCAGATGTCACGATGCCGGGTCTACCGGGAAGAATACCGCGCTCCAGCATTTGCGTCTGGTGGCTATACGGTGCATGGACTGAACGACGCGACCAAAGTTCGTCACCTAGTTTCGAATCAAATAGACCGGATAACGCTAGTTCAACGAACGCCTTACGGCCTTTGGGAGACAAGCTATTGAGTGGTCCACCGTCCATCTCGGCCAGAGCTTCAAGCGTTTTATCAGAAGACTCATACCGCAAAACAGGTTCAATGTAAGGCTCCGCGGCAAATTCTCCGCTACTATTCAAAAGATTGTGTCTTGAGGCCGCGACTGAAGGATCGGCAATTCGAAAGCTAGTTTCTATATATGAAATGAAGAAGTCCTGAATACGGCGAAAACCGCCAATAGGGTCTAACATGATTTCCTTCTCCTATAATTTATTGGGCATACATCTCGTCATTATTTAAATTTGCATATAAATCGACTAAATATTTTTGATGCATCGCTTTGTTTTCAGTATCAAGCGGCACCACCTCATGTGCCGTTCTCATCGCCCGTAGCGTATTTGCTAGATCCAAACGTCCGGCTGACATTTCATCCGCGATAGCGAGCTTGTCAGGAAAAGAACCTTGCGATTTTGGACCTGGGTCCAGTTCGCTATGATTTTCTGAAGAAAGATATAAAGGAGATAGCGCAATCGCATTCCGAATGACGACATTTTCCATTCGTAGGCGAAGATGTTGTTCCTTAATTTCCTCCGTTTCTTCACAATCTTCGTTTTCAATGGTGCCGCAAATCAGAAAGCGTCGATGCAAATCACCACGGTACAATCGATCTTTCAGCGCTGGCAACCAGAAACGCACAGCGGAACATTCGACACGTTCAATCACAGCGAGGATCGTTCGAGGACAAGAAGCTTCACTCAACAATAATCCTTGGTAAAGTGGCGTCGCCATATTATTTCCTGCACGAACCCATAGATCCTCGCAGGAAATTATCGTTGGATCGGCGATCTGTCGAATTGAGCGGCCTGAAGAAATCAACGATTCAGCAACAGCAAGGAAGTCTTGTGTTTCCGGACCAAATAATAACGGACATTCACCGGCCAACATCAACGCAAGAAATTGCGTCATCAATATTTTTCCGCTGGGTGTCAGCAATTTGTTCTCTCTAACGAGCTGGCCGAATTCTTCGCATGATACTACTCTCGCTTGCGTCGGAAGACATACTTTGGGGAATACTGAATAAGCCATATGACGAAACTTCTCAGCAATCGCGACATCCATCTTTTCGAGCTCAAATTTTGCCTGAGCAGTACGTTCTTCGGTCTCTCTTAAAGATGCTAAACATGCTTCATGATCGTAGGTTAAGGAAGCCAATATATGAAGCTGATTTTCGTTCTGGGCGCATAACTCATTGTTGGCGTCTTGCAGACGGCTAATTTCGCTTTCGAGATACTCTTTTTCCTGATTGAGCGTTTTTTCTATATCCGCTTTATTTTCTGCAAAATCAGTCTGTAATTTTTCTTTTTGGAGCTGCCATAATTGTGCAATCTCCTCCTCGATTTCGATTTTCCTTGTCTTATCAAAAACGGTCATTTCCATTTCAATAACTTCACGACGTCGCAGCCGCTCAGCCGAAAATTCATTATCGAGCGCCTTATGCTGTTGGGTGCGCAACGTGACTCGCTCTTCTTCCGCGATGCTTTGTATCTGATGCTCGAGAAGGCGGGTGATGTGCTGGTCCTTCAATACAGCTTCGGTAAATTGACGAATCAGAGAATCCTCCTCTTCCAGTTTCTTAGCCAACTCTCCTGCCCGAAGCATTTGAGCAGCAGCCAGAAGAGCATCGACGCCGGAAGATAATTTTCCGTTTTGCTCGTCTGTATGCACTCGAAGCCATGAAGAAATCTCGACCGTCAAATCAGCGCAGGAAAGAAGTTGAATGACGTATTCGATGTACTGCTTATCCGGCGTCCAGTCATGGATCTGGGTAGGCAACGCATCGACATCGGGCATATAAAACAATTTTCTATTATCAGATATGCCTGATACGGAAATCACGCCGCCTTCACGGAAATCATATTCATAGACGTTCTGACTCTTGGAAATGATCAGACAGCCTGTTTTCGACTCAGCCAGATTTGCCAGAATCAAGCCATCCAGCCCAAAACGAATAGCCCACAACCCCGGTTCACCATCTGTAGCTATGCCATCAAAGCTCAATTGGCGACGCGCTTCCAGCAGCGACTGGCCTGAAGATAAATCATAATAAGGATAAATACGGCGAGCACGTTTCGCTTGCGCTCTGTTGCGAGTACCTGGACCAACATGAAAAGCGGCCCATTCGCCCTTACGGAGCGGCAAAGCATCAGAGTCGTTAAACTCAACCTCACCCGTACGAGGAAATAGTTTCTTAGGGTTCTCGATCGTACGCCAGCCTTCAGGTGTTTCCTGCGCAATAGCTGTAAGGTAAGACTGATAATTTCTGCGATCATATTGACCCAGATACCAAGGGATGTTGCTCATTTTTAATTTTCCTTATTATCCCAGCGTCAGTGTTAACCGACCGTTTCTCCATATCGGACGTATTCTTCCGCCAGAATGGCGACTGACTGAAACTACCCGGCTTGAATCGTCCTCGCCATTTGACGAGAGAGAATAGAAACATCCCGGAAGTAGCGACTCTAGCCAGAGGAAAGATATGTCATCGACAGGATAGGTGTAACCGGAGTCCATCGGACCTCCGTTTCTGAGCGCGTGACGCCGTATTCCCGTAGCCAATACGTCGGGCAAGCCACAATCATCGATAAGACACTGCAGATGATTTTTAGCGACAAGTTCAAACATGGGTTCCCTGTTATTTGCGCCAGCGGCGATAATAGCTGCAGTTCGGGAAAGATAATGTGTTGTTTTTCTTCCGGAAACAACCCGATAGATATCATGATCTCGCCCCCCAGGATGAATATGCAGTGATAGCGACGCAGATTCTTTATCCTTGGAACCATGTTGCTGCAATCTTCCTGAATGCCAGTTCCAGACCGCCGCTAGATCGTGTAGTTCGGCGGCACGTTCTGTCGTGGCTAGTGAAAGCGGTATTATATCGGATGACGATGGGGCTTCGATAAGCGGCCATCCCAGACGCTGGGATAAAGCAACAGTATTAGCGAGTACGGCCCCAAATACAGGGGGCGACCAAAGGCTTACGCCGCAACGACGAAAAGTATTTCCGCCCAGCCCAGCGACTGCTTTTTGAAAATCATCTATTAGGCTGGCGCATACTGCGCCTTCCACAACAATTAGAGAATTTTCTCCGTTGTGAATCTGAAGCAATGAAGGTTTAACAAGCGTCCATACCCGACCTTTCCACCCAGGACGCAGGCGTGGCTCAATCATACCCGCATTTTGTAAGCAACGAATCAAATGCCATACACTGATCTTCCCGTCCACATGCCTTAGAAGCGCGATTAACTCGGCTTCTTCCCAGCCGCTTGCTCCGCTGGCGTATATCGCCTCCAGAAGATAATCGCAACTTACTTCGCTATCTTCCCACTGAAACTGCTCTTCAAAATTAAACGTCGGTGCCTTTAGTGAAGACGTCGACCAGTCGCAAAATGGCTCAAACCGGTATCTTGCACTTTCACCTAAAGCTGGGTGCGGTACGGCGCGGGTGAAAAAACGCGCACGACGCCGCCACGGCAGAGTTTTTTCTCCCGTCTCAAGCGCTGGCTCGATGGAAAGTTCACAGTTAAGTGGTACAGAAGAAATCAAACGACCATCTATTACAGAAGCGTTGATTCCTACTTCATCATTCCCGGATGAATATATTTTGTAGCATCGCGTATCCGACTCAATAAAAGGCAAAAATGCCGGTAATCCCAGCCATCCGCCAGGGACGCGTATTCCCCCGTATAGCTGAGGGCGTGTGACGTCATCATCTCGAATACCCCAAGAGGATCTTAATAAGCGAAATATATCCATCGCTGAAACTAGGTTCAGCGGCTGAGCCGTTAAAATCCAATCGTCCTCTACAATATGACCGTTGAGACGCTTGCTTACCTGTACGGAATGTTTACTGGATAAGGCGATATGAAACCGTTGCGAGTTTACGTCAGGAAACGGTTTCGCTCTCCAGCGCCCGTGCCCGATCTCATAAAAAAATAGTAAGCCGGCCTGCAACGCCTTCCCCAGATTTTCGCTGCTCCCGGCGTCGTGGGCTTTAAGTGCTTTTGATAACACAGGATGAAAAACGCTTTCGCCTCTCTCGCCTGCACTAATGAAATAAGACCGCGAACCGTCGAAGTCGACATACATATCAATAATGATCTGATGATTCGTTTCACAGGATGATATTTCGATCGCCCGTTGACGCAGGCGCCAGAAAGGCATATCGAAAAGTGCGCGACGCCCCAATAACCACGCATCTCTGAATTCGGCGTAAGCCTCCTTGAGCGCATAAGAAACGCTTTGCCTTTGAATAAGTTTCTGAAAGTAATCAATTAAATGGCGTGGATTGCTGGCCGCTTGCGGATAACTTTCGAGGCACTCGCTCATCAGGCGCAGATCGGCTTTATTAGGGAATGCCAACCGCAAGGTATGACCAATCTGAACCCAACCATCCCGCGGCGGCAGGACAAGACGTCTGTAGGACTCTCCTTCCTGAATACGTTGGTTAAGCCAGTCGGCTAATGCCTCCCACATCTGGTTGACGCCAGATAAGTTCTGAAAATTATGCGTGGTCTGCAGCCAGTTCTGTAGCTTCAGACGGAAGTCATTGCATTCTTTCTGTGCGTCGAATTGGCTGCTAATAAGCAATGTCATGACCAGATAAGTAAAAAATCCGGGCGCGCGACAAGTTGACTTTTCAATCATGCCGTATTCAAGACGTTGCGGCAGATCCCGTATTTTTGACATACAGGTTCGAAACTCTTCTTCAACTTCATTCGCATTAATACTGCTGTCGGCCAATGCTGCTGCAAGTGTCGACGGCGTAACTTCAAACCAGCGAATATCCTGCGCGTCCCCGTCGGCACTGAACCGGAGAAAATAATCAATCAGTTTACTTTCCCAGCCATCAAGCGTAACGAGAGAAGTCCAGTTCATTCACGTATATC
>Ga0308168_1003226_pt1 | contig 12688 bp, 11 predicted proteins | sample PhyCR2_FD_202133 | JGI IMG/M metagenome (GOLD analysis project Ga0308168, IMG submission 202133) | Phyllosphere microbial communities from UC Gill Tract Community Farm, Albany, California, United States - DLSLRC.R2 | ecosystem: Host-associated > Plants > Phyllosphere > Unclassified | place: USA... | reverse complement strand
GCGTGGGCGCCTCGCAAAAGGCCTCGGCCGTGCGCTGGGGCGTGGCGGGCAACATCGTGTGGGCATGGATCTTCACCATTCCGGCGTCGGCCTTCATGGCGGCGATCGCGTGGTGGATCGGGCGTCACATCATGTAATCCCGTTCGCGTGAACGTAAAAACGCCCGGCCAGTGTGCCGGGCGTTTTCGTTTCTGTAGGGTGGGCACTCGTGCCCACGCGGTACGGCGCGTGATCAATGGTCACCCTCGTCGCATATCGACCGGTGATACCGCGTGGCATGAATGCCCGGTGAAACCGTGGGCCAAGCCATTGGCCTGGCCCACGCCTACAAAAAAAGCCTGCGGACCTTTCGGTGCGCAGGCTTTCTGGTGGCAAGATAAACGCTTACAGCACGTCGCTCGCGTGGTCAGCCAGGCGCGAACGCTCGCCGCGCGCCAGCGTCACGTGGCCGCTGTGCGACCAGCCCTTGAAGCGGTCGACCACGTAGGTCAGGCCGCTCGAGCCCTCGGTGAGGTAGGGCGTGTCGATCTGCGCGATATTGCCCAGGCACAGGATCTTGGTGCCGGGACCGGCGCGCGTGACCAGGGTCTTCATCTGCTTCGGCGTCAGGTTCTGCGCCTCGTCGATGATCAGGAACTTGTTCACGAAGGTACGGCCGCGCATGAAGTTGAGCGACTTGATCTTGATGCGCGAACGGATCAGGTCCTGGGTCGCGGCGCGGCCCCAGTCGCCGGCGTCGGAGTCGGACTTGTTCAGCACTTCCAGGTTGTCGTCGAACGCGCCCATCCAAGGCGACATCTTTTCTTCCTCGGTACCCGGCAGGAAGCCGATGTCCTCGCCGACCGGGACCGTCACGCGGGTGACGATGATCTCGTTATAGACCTTGGTTTCCAGCACCTGCGCCAGACCGGCGGCCAGGGCCAGCAGGGTCTTGCCGGTACCGGCCTGGCCGAGCAGGGTGACGAAGTCGCACTCCGGATTCATCAGGAGATTCAGCGCGAAATTCTGCTCGCGGTTGCGGGCGGTGATGCCCCAGACGCTGTTCTTCGAGTGGCTGAAGTCGCGCAGCACTTGCAGCACCGCGGTCTTGCCGTTGATTTCCTTGACCTGGGCATAGAACGGGGTCTCGCCTGCGCCGGTCGGCTCCAGGTAGACGAACTGGTTCGTCAGCAGGCTCGGAATGAAGGGGCCGGTGACACGGTAGAAGGTGGTCGAGCCGCCGTTCTTGTTTTCCTGCCAGGATTCCACGTTCTTGCCGTGCTTGTCCCAGAAGTCGTCCGGCAGCTGGACGATGCCCGAGTACAGCAGGTCGGTGTCTTCCAGCACGTGGTCGTTGAAGTAATCCTCGGCCGGCAGGCCCAGCGCACGCGCCTTGATGCGCATGTTGATGTCCTTCGACACCAGCACGATGGCGCGGTCCGGCTGCTCGGCGGCGAGCGCTTTCACCACCCCCAGGATCTGGTTGTCGGCTTTCCCGACCGGCAAGCCTTCCGGCAGCAGGGGACCGTTCTGCAGTTTGGTCTGGAAGAATAGGCGGCCTTTCGCATCCTTGTTGCCGAGCTTGGCCAGCTCGATGCCGGCCTCGATGGCGTCGTCGTCGATGTTGGCGATCAGGGCGTCCAGCGTGCGCGACACCTGGCGGGCGTTGCGCGCGACTTCCGACATGCCTTTCTTGTGGTCGTCGAGTTCCTCGAGCGTCATCATCGGCAGATAGACGTCGTGCTCCTCGAAGCGGAACAGGCAGGTCGGGTCGTGCATCAGGACGTTGGTGTCGAGCACGAAGACCTTGGTGCGGCCGGACTTGTCGGCGCGGCGGCTGGTCGAGGACTTGACGTTGACTTCGACCGGCTTATGCTTGGCCGGATGCGGTTCGGCGATGTCGGTTTCCTTGAGCTTGGCGACCGTACCCGTCTCGGCGCGCGCCGGCCAGGTCTGGGTTTCGCCTTTCGGCGCAGGCACCGCGGCCAGGGGCGCGGCCTTGCCCTTGCGGGCGCGGGTGGACTTGGCGGCAGGGACAGCCTTGCCGCTGATCAGGTCTTCGACGGGATCGGCTTCGACCGGCGCTGCGGCGACCGCGCGCACGGGGGATTTGCCGGCTTGGGCTTTGGGGTATTCGTTGACCGGCAGCAGGGTGGCCGGCTTGGTAGGGATTTTGGGTAGTGGCATCAGGTTCTCGATATGAAAAAGGGGAGGACGCCTTGCGCCGGCGTGTCGGGGACAGGCCGGCGGGCGGAGTTAGATGCAACTTGGAAATACAGCGAGGCGCGGGCCAGTACCGAAGGGCGGCGTGGCAGGCAGCCGGATGGGAATGATGCTCTGTTAAAGCGTTGACTCAAAATGAAGGGGTTCGTCCAGCAAAGTTATCAACTGGAGCTCAGCTGTTCAGGGCTGGCTCTTCACAAATTCCAGCACTTCATCGACGTGATCGTTGACCTTCACGCCACGCCATTCTTTCACCAATCGGCCGGAAGCGTCAACGACAAACGTACTGCGCTCGACCCCTCTCACTTGCTTGCCATACATCATCTTATTCTTCATGACGCCGAACTGGTTGCACACCAGCTCGTCGGGGTCGGAGATCAGTTCGAAGGGCAGGCCGAGCTTGGATTTGAAGCCTTCGTGCGAGCGCAGCGAATCGCGGCTGATGCCGTAGACTTCGGCGCCGGCAGCCAGGAATTCGTCGTGCTTGTCGCGGAAGGCCATGCTCTCGGTGGTGCAGCCCGGGGTATTGTCCTTCGGGTAGAAGTACAGCACCGTGTATTTGGCCGGACGCCCGCCGAGCTGGAAGGTCTGGTCGCCGGTCATGGCGGCGGAAAAGTTGTCTACGCTTGCTACGCTGGGGCTGACGGCCACGGGATTCTCCTGGGATTGGGCAGGATCGGCCTCATGCCATCCCGCGCTACGCTCATCATAAACGGCCAGCGGCGCAGGTGCCAGTCTGGCATGTCGAAATGATCAGTGCCGCGCATATGGGGCCAACACGCGGCCATTCAATAGGGCAAGTTTTTCAGGCTGGCGCGCCTTCGATGATCAGCGCCAGCGTCACCTTGCGTCCTTCGCCCATCAGCACGTTGTAGGTGCGGCAGGCGGCCTGGCTGTCCATCGATTCGACGCCGATATGGCGTGCGGACAGGGAGCCGATCAGGCGCGGGTGGACGAAGCGCTGGCGCTCGCCGGTGCCGAGGATGACGACGTCGGGCGCATCCACGGCGATCTGCTCGAAGTGCGCCGGCTGCAGGTCTTCGAAACGCTTCACGTCCCAGGCGCGGGGCGCTGTCTCGGGCATCACCAGCACGCTGTAGTCGAAACGCTGGGCATTGATTTCCACGCCCGAGGCATCGTAGCCGGTCACGGTCTGGTATTGTTGGGTGTTGTCGGAATGGAGCTTCATGGCGGAATCGGGTCGACGGAACGGGCTGCCATTGTAACCTTTTCGTCACGTTTGCCGCTCCAGCATTCCGGGCTCCCGCAAGGTTGCTTAAATCGACAGCTTTCGGCAGAATGGTATTTTTCGCACTGCAACATGCGGGCGGGCGTTTTGACAAAAAAGGTGATCATTTGCGACCGATTCTGAAATCGAACAAGCTCGACGACGTTTGCTACGAAATCCGCGGCCCTGCGCTGGAGCAGGCGCGCCAGATGGAAGACGACGGCCACAAGATCATCAAACTGAATATCGGCAACCTCGCCGTGTTCGGTTTCGATCCGCCGGACGAGATCATGCAGGACATGATCCGCAACATGCACGGCGCGGCCGGCTATACCGACTCGAAGGGCATGTTCGCGCCGCGCAAGGCGGTCATGCACTACACCCAGCAGAAGAAGATCCCCAACGTCAAGATCGACGACATCTACCTGGGCAACGGCGCCTCCGAACTGATCGTGATGGCGATGCAGGGCCTGCTGAACAACGGCGACGAAGTATTGGTGCCGGCGCCCGACTACCCGCTGTGGACGGCGGCCGTCAGCCTGGCCGGCGGCGCCCCGGTGCATTACGTGTGCGACGAGCAGGCCGGCTGGATGCCCGACATCGCCGACATGCGGAAAAAGATCACGCCGAACACGCGCGCGATCGTCGTCATCAACCCGAACAACCCGACCGGCGCCCTGTATCCGCGCGAAGTCCTGCTCGACATCGTCGAGCTGGCGCGCCAGCACAGCCTGATCGTCTACGCCGACGAAATCTACGACAAGGTGCTCTACGACGGCCACCAGCACGATTCGATCGCTTCGCTGGCCGACGACGTGCTGTTCGTGACCCTGAACGGTCTGTCGAAGAACTACCGCTCCTGCGGCTACCGCGCCGGCTGGATGGTGATCTCGGGCGAAAAGCGCCATGCGAAAGACTATATCGAGGGCCTCAACATGCTGGCCTCGATGCGCCTGTGCGCGAACGCTCCCGGGCAGTTCGCGATCCAGACCGCGCTCGGCGGCTACCAGAGCATCAACGACCTGGTCGGCCCCGGCGGCCGCCTGCTCAAGCAGCGCGACCTCGCGCACAAGCTGCTGACCGATATTCCGGGTGTGTCCTGCGTCAAGCCAAAAGCGGCGCTCTACATGTTCCCGCGCCTGGACCCGGCGATGTATCCGATCGCCGACGACCAGCAGTTCATTTGCGAACTGCTGGGCGAGGAAAAGGTCTTGCTGGTGCAAGGCACCGGCTTCAACTGGCACTCGCCGGATCACTTCCGGCTGGTGTTCCTGCCTAATTCCGACGACCTGACGGATGCCTGCGGCCGTATCGCCCGCTTCCTCGACGGTTATCGACGACGCCACGCGCGCTAATTACTCGCGTTAATCACACGCGTTCATCACAGCATATCGACCATGAAACCCATCAAAGTTGGCCTCCTCGGCATCGGCACAGTCGGTGCCGGCACCTTCAACGTGCTGCAACGTAACCAGGCAGACATTCGCCGCCGCGCCGGCCGCGGCATCGAGATCACCATGGTCGCTGCCCGCAACCTTGAGCGTGCCGCGCGCATCGTCGGCGCCGGCGCCTGCCAGGTGGTCGACGATCCCTTCCTGGTCGTGGACAGCCCCGACGTCGACATCGTCGTCGAACTGATCGGCGGCTACGACCTGCCGCGCGAACTGGTACTCAAGGCGATTGCCAACGGCAAGCACGTGGTCACGGCGAACAAGGCCTTGCTGGCCCTGCATGGCAACGAAATCTTCGCCGCCGCCCAGGAAAAGGGCGTGATGGTGGCCTTCGAGGCGGCCGTCGCCGGCGGCGTGCCGATCATCAAGGCGCTGCGCGAAGGCCTGACGGCGAACCGCATCGAGTCGGTGGCCGGCATCATCAACGGCACCACCAACTTCATCCTGTCCGAGATGCGCGACAAGGGGCTCGACTTCGCCGAGGTGCTCAGGAAAGCCCAGGAACTCGGTTACGCCGAGGCCGACCCGACCTTCGACATCGAAGGCGTGGACGCCGCCCACAAGCTGATGATCATGTCCTCGATCGCCTTCGGCATCCCGGTCCAGTTCGACAAGGCCCACGTCGAGGGCATCAGCACGCTGCAGGCCGACGACATTCGCTACGCCGAACAGCTCGGCTACCGCATCAAGCTGCTCGGCATCACGCGCCGCGCCAGCGTCGACGGCGTCGAGGGTATCGAACTGCGCGTGCACCCGACCCTGATCCCGGCTACGCGCCTGATCGCCAACGTGGAGGGCGCGATGAACGCGGTGCTGGTGGAAGCCGACGCCGTCGGCTCGACCCTGTACTACGGCAAGGGCGCCGGCTCCGAGCCGACCGCGTCCGCCGTGATCGCCGACCTGGTCGACGTGACGCGCCTGGCCACCGTCGACCCCTACTGCCGCGTGCCGCACCTGGCCTTCCAGCCGAACCAGATGACCGACGTGGCGATCCTGCCGATGTCGGAGATCACGACCAGCTATTACCTGCGCGTGTACGTGAACGACCAGCTCGGCGTGATGGCCGACCTGACCCGCATCCTGGCCGACGCAGGCATCTCGATCGACGCGGTCCTGCAAAAGGGCACGCACGGCGACGCCCGCACCGACATCATCATGATCACCCACCAGACGCGCGAAAAGAACGTCGATGCCGCCATCGAGCGCATCGAGGCGCTCGGCTCGGTGGTCGGGAAGGTGATCCGGATCAGGCTCGAAACGCTCAGCTAAAAAGTCAGCTCGCCTGTCGCCCGCCCGTTCGAGGCGGGGGACTGCACTCGATCAGGAATTCGAGCGCGAACTCGTCGACGGCAGGAGCGGGCATGCCGTCGTCCTCGTCGAGCGAAGCGGTGGTGAGATCGAGCAGGGCGTACTCGATGTCGTCGTACAGCGCATCGGGTGCGCCGAGCCGGTTGGATTGGATGTTGGGCGAATTCATCCAAGCATTCTACTCACGCTGCGCTGCACAAGGAGCCTCACAAAGGCGCCGCTTGCGCTGTCTCAAGCGCGTTGATCCGCGTCAACTCGGCCCGCCGCCGGCAGCGTCACCCGCACCTTCAAGCCGCCCTCCTGGCCCGCCGCAGCGAGGCTGACCGTGCCCCGGTGCAGCGCGACGATGTCGCGCACGATCGCCAGGCCCAGGCCGGTGCCGCCGGGATTGCTTTCCAGCGCCGTTCCGGCGCGGTAGAAGGGCGCGAACACCTTGTCGCGTTCGGCCTCGGGAATGCCCGGGCCGCTGTCGGCCACTTCGAGCAGTACCTGCGGCCCCTGTTCGAAGACCCGCAGCAGCACCACGCCTCCCGGCGGGGTGTAGCGGATCGCATTGTCGACCAGGTTGCTCACCAGTTCGTGCAGCAGCAGCGCCTGGCCTTCCACAAAAGCATCGCCATCCGCTTCGAACGACAGGTCGACCGATTTCTGCACCGCCGGCAAGGCCAGCTCGAGCCCGACCTGGCGCACCACGTCCGGCAGCGCTACCTGCGCCATGGCCGCGCTGTCGCCGCCGTGCTCGATGCGCGCCAGACTCAGGAGCCGGTTCGCCAGGTGTACGGCCGAGTCGGTGGTACCGGCGATCGAGCGCACGATCTCGCGCATCGCGGCCGGATCGTTCTCGCGCAGGGCCAGCTCGGCCTGGGTCTTGAGCACCGTGAGCGGTGTGCGCAACTGGTGCGAGGCATCCGCGATGAAGCGGCGCTGGCCGGCGATCAGCTGCTGCAGCCTGCCCATCGCCCCATTCATCGCGCCCACCAGCGGGCGCACCTCACGGTGCACCATGGCCGGGTCGACGTTCGACAGGTCGGATACGGGCCGCGTCTCGACTTCGTTCTTCAGGCGCATCAGCGGCTGCAGCACCAGGCGCACCGCGAACCAGACCAGGGTGCCCACCGCCAGCACCAGCACCGCCTGGCGCGCCAGCGTGTTCACCAGGATGCGCCGCGACAGCGCGCGCCGCGCGTCGAGCGTTTCGCCGACCTGGATCAGGGCGATGCCGCGCATCGAATCGTCGTAGACCGGCTGCAGCAGGGCGGCGATGCGCACCGGCTCGCCGTTGTAGTCGGCCTGGTAGAAGCGCACCAGGGCCGGGTACAGTTCGGAGCGCGGCACGTTGGCCGGCACGGCGGGCAGGTCGGGGTAGCCGGACACGGTCTCGCCATGCAGGCCGGTGACGCGGTAGAAAATGCGGCCGAGGGTGTCGGTCTCGAAGCTGTCGAGCGCGACGTAGGGCACGTCGGCCACGACTTTACCGTCGCGTACCGAGACCCGTTCGGCGAGCGCGCGCGTGGAGGCCAGCAGCGAGCGGTCGTAGGCGATGTCGGCCGCTTCCAGCGCGTCGCGGTAGAGCGAGACCGAATTGATCGCGACCAGCATCAGCAGGGGTATCAGCAGCCAGCGCAGCAGCTGGCCGCGCAGGCTGCCGAGCGGGCGGCCGCCGCCGCTGCCAATCATGCGCCGCGCGGCTGCAGCAGGTAGCCGATGCCGCGCAAGGTGGCGATCGCGGCGCCGCCCTCAAGGCGCTTGTCGAGCTTCTTGCGCACCCGGTGGATGTAAAGCTCGATGGCGTCGATGTTGGCGTCGTCGTCGAGGGCGAAGACTTCGTCGAACAGCTTCTCTTTCGAGACCGCGCGGCCCTGGCGCGCGATCAGGGTTTCCAGCACCGCGTGCTCGCGCGGCGTCAGCGCCAGCGGCTCGCCGCCGTAGGTGAACATGCGCGTCACCGTATCGAAGCTGAGTGCACCACATTGGTGCACCAGCGCCTCGTTGCCGACACTGCGCCGCAGCAGCGCCTTTACGCGCGCTTCGAGTTCGGCCAGCTCGAAGGGCTTGGGCAGGTAGTCGTCCGCGCCCAAATTCAGTCCCTGCACCTTTTCTTCCAGCCCGCCGCGCGCGGTCAGGATCAGGACCGGCGTCTTGCCGCGCGCACCGCCGCGCGCGCGCAGGCGGCGCAGCACGTCGAGGCCGTCCATCTTCGGCAGGGTGAGGTCGAGGATCACCAGCGCGTAGTCCTGGGTATGGAGCAGGGCGTCGGCGTCCGCGCCGTTGGCGGCGCATTCGACGGTGAGCTTGGCGTCGCGCAGGGCTTTCGAGACCCAGTGCGACAGCTCGAAATGGTCTTCAACTAACAGTATTCGCATGGGCACCAAGTGTAAGCGCAAAGCGCGCGCGGCGGCCAGTGCCTTGCACGTGCACTGGCCTGGTGCGTCTTGAAAGCGAATTGAAAGGAAGGCGCACATATAGTGAACACAGCAGGTCAAAAACATAACGACAATCGGAGATAGTATGAAGAAATCCCAGCTCGCGCTCGCCGTCCTGGCAGCGCTTTCCTTCAGCGCCACCGCCCACGCCCAAACCAATGTCCAGGTCTATGGCCTGATCGACGCCGGCGTCGAGTACGTCAATCACGCCGATGCCGCCGGCGACAGCGTGGTGAAAGTGATCTCGGGCGGCAAGAACACCTCGCGCTGGGGCTTCAAGGGCAGCGAAGACCTGGGCAACGGCACCAAGGCCATCTTTGGCCTGGAAGGCGGCATCCTGATGGATACCGGCGCCGCCGACGGCGCCCTGTTCAAGCGCCAGGCCTATGTCGGCCTGGACGGCAAGTTCGGCCGCGCCGTCATCGGCCGCTCGTTCACCACGGTCTACGACTTCGTCATCAAGTACGACCCGATGGGCTTCGCGCCGAACTACTCGTGGGCCACCTCGGGCGCGGCTACCGGTCCGTCGAAGTACGGCATGACCACCGCTTTCGACAACCTGATCAAGTATTCGGGCACCACCGGCGAATTCAGCTACGGCGCCAGCATCGGCCTGGGCGAACAGCCGAACAACAGCAGCGATGCGCGCAAGTATGCTGTCGCGGGCGCCTGGAACCATGCGGACCTGGGCCTGATGGCCGCCTTCGAGCAGGTCAACGGCAGCACGGTCGCAGCCACCGGCAACCGCGACGAAGCGCGCGTCTTCCACCTCGGCGCCACCTACAAGGCCGGCAACCTGCAGTACTTCGCCGCGATGCGCGGCTACAAGCAGGAGCAGGGCCGCGCCAACGCCGCCGACGTGCGCGCCGATACCTACTGGCTTGGTGTGGTCGACACCATCGGCAAGGTCACCCTGACCGGCGCCGTCTACCACGTCAACGTCAAGAACGTCGGGGCCAATCTTGATGCCGATCCGACCATGCTGGTGGCACGCGGCATGTATGCCCTGTCCAAGCGCACCACACTGTACCTGTCGGCGGCCCACGTAAAAGGCAAGCACGACCAGCTGGTCGGCCTGTCGCGCGACGATGCCGGCTTCGGCACCTCGCAGACCGGCGTCACCGCAGGCATCCAGCACCGCTTCTAAATCCTCGTCCACTGAGGCAGCCATGATGCGTACGCTCGTTACGCTGGTTCTGCTCGCCTGTACTTTCCCGGTACGCGCGCTCGACGCCGAGTGCGTGGTGCCGTCGAAGCCGGGCGGCGCGATGGACCTGACCTGCAAGCTGGTTCGCAAGGGCCTGGAGGCGGGCGCCAGGGACACGCATGTGAAGCTGAGCTACATGCCCGGCGGGATCGGCGCGGTGGCCTGGCATACGCTGGTGTCGCAGCGGCGCGCCGAGCCGAACACGCTGGTCGCTTTTTCGGGCGGCTCGCTGCTCAACCTCGCGCAGGGCAAGTTCGGCAAGGCCACCGCCGGCGACGTGCGCTGGGTCGCGGCCCTGGGCGCCGACTACGGCATGATCGCGGTGCGCGCCGACTCGCCTTACCGCAGCCTGCGCGCGCTGTTCGACGCGATCCGGCGCGATCCGCAATCGGTGCTGATCGGCGTCTCCGGCACCATCGGCAGCCAGGACTGGCTGAAGATGGCCATCCTCGCCCAGCAGGCCGGCATCGATCCGAAGCGGCTGCGCTTCGTCGCCCTGGAAGGCGGCGGCGAGAGCTTCACCGCGATGGGCGCCGGCTTCGTGCAGGTGGTCTCGGGCGACGCCTCCGAGGCCGCGCTGTATGCCGGCGACGGCAAGGTGCGCATCCTGGCCGTGCTGGCGGACGGCCGCCTGCCCGGCGTGCTGAAGGACGTGCCGACCGCGCGCGAGCAGGGCGTCGACCTGGTCTGGCCCCTGATCCGCGGCGTGTGGATGGGACCGGGCGTCGCGGACGCCGACTACCGCCGCTGGGTGGACGCGTTCGCCCGCCTGCAGGCTTCGCCTGATTACGCGCGCCTGCGCCAGGAGGCCGGCCTCTATCCCTTCTCGATGACCGGCGAGGCCCTGACACGCCACATCAAACAAGCAGTATCCGACTACAACCGGCAAGCCGAACGATTCCACCTCGTGCGCTAGCCGGATAAAAACATCAACCATGGAGACAAACATGAACGCAACCAAGACCCTCATCGCCGCCGCCATCCTCGCCGCCTGCGCCATCCCGGCGCTGGCCCAGGTACCGGCCGGCTATCCCGCCAACTACAAGCAGATCGTCGACGCCGCGAAAAAGGAAGGCAAGCTGGTGATCTACGGCGCGACCGACAGCAAGGCGGCGCAGCCCCTGATCCGCGACTTCAACGCGCTCTACCCGGGCATCACCGTCGAATACAACGACATGAATTCGACCGAGGTCTATAACCGCTTCATCTCGGAAGTGGCGGCCGGCGGCGGCACCGCCGACGTGCTGTGGTCCTCGGCGATGGACCTGCAGATCAAGCTGGCCTCCGGCGGCTACGCGCTGCCTTACCGTTCGGTCGAAGCGGGCAAGATCCCGGGCTGGGCGGTGTGGAAGGACATGGCCTACGGCACCACCTTCGAGCCGGCCGCGATCGTCTACAACAAGCGCCTGGTCACCGGCGCTGAAGTCCCGCAGACCCACGCCGATTTTGCCAAGCTGATCGTGCAGCCGAAGTTCAAGGACAAGGTCACCAGCTACGATATCGAGAAGTCCGGCGTGGGCTTCATGTTCATGACCCAGGACGCCCAGGACTACAAGGATTTCGCCGGCCTGCAGCAAGCCTTCGGTACGGCGAAACTGCGCGTGCAGTCCTCGACCGGCACCATGCTCGAGCGCATCTCCTCGGGCGAAAACCTGATCGGCTATAACGTGCTCGGCTCGTATGCGCTGGTGCGCGCCAAGACCGACCCCTCGCTGGGCGTGGTGCTGCCGAAGGACTACACCCTGATCATGTCGCGCGTCCAGTTCATCAACAAGAGCGCGAAGAACGTCAACGCGGCCAAGCTGTGGATGGACTACCTGCTGTCGCAGCGCGGCCAGACCATCATCGCCAACGATTCGAAGCTGTTCGCGATCCGCGGCGACGTCAAGGGCGAGACCACCTCGACCGAACTGATCGAGATGGTCGGCGAGAAGAACATCAAGCCGATCCCGGTCGGCACCGACGTGCTGGAATACCTGGCTCCGGCCGCGCGCATGGCCTTCCTGAAGAACTGGAAGGACACCGCCGGCAAAAAATAAGCGGGGAAGGCGGGCCTGCGGGTCCGCCTGCCGCCTTTGCCTGTTCTCCCTCTCCTGATCGGATCACCCATGTCTACTGTTTCCCTGCCCGGCGCCCACGCAGCCGCGGACGGCGCCGCCGCATTGCCCGCCGCACGCGGAAAGCGCCTGAACTGGCCGCGCGGCCTCGTCGTCGTGCTGACCGTGCTGGCGGTCTTCGTGCCGCTCGCCCTCATCTTCTACCAGAGCTTCCTGACCGCGCCCTTCTTCATGCCGGACAAGGAACTGGGCCTGGACGCCTTCCGCTTCATCTTCGACGATCCCGACTTCGCCGTCGCCTTCCGTAACGGCCTGGTGCTGGCCGCCGGCCTGGCCGCGATCGCCGTGCCGCTGGGCGGCATCCTCGCCTTCCTGATGGTGCGCACCGACCTGCCGGGCCGCGGCTGGATCGCGCCGGTGCTGCTGGTGCCGATCTTCGTCTCGCCCATGGTGATGGGCTTCGGCTACGTGGTCTCGATGGGACCGGTGGGCTTCTATTCGACCTGGGTGAAAGACCTGATCGGCTTCGTACCCTGGAACGTGTATTCCTTCGCCAGCATCGTCGTGATCGCCGGCCTGACCCACGTCCCGCACGTCTACCTGTATGCCTCCTCGGCCCTGAAGAGCCTCGGCTCGGACGTCGAGGAAGCCGCGCGCGTCTCGGGCGCTTCGCCGCTGCAGGTGATGTTCAACGTCTCGCTGCCGATGATCATGCCGGCCCTGGCCTATGCCGGCGTGCTGGTGTTCTTCCTCGGCTTCGAGGTGTTCGGCCTGGTGCTGGTGCTGGGCGACCCCGAAGGCCACCTGGTGCT